>JAABUQ010002981.1_pt1 | contig 32153 bp, 27 predicted proteins | sample 5560001 | NCBI WGS metagenome assembly JAABUQ01 (sample SAMN10711888, study PRJNA513371) | rock metagenome | isolation source: Antarctica rocks | place: Antarctica: Victoria Land, Finger Mt nord | collected 2015-12-18 | reverse complement strand
CGTCGACCTCTCGATGACAACCCTGCGGACCACCATCGCTCGTGCGCTCGCCAGAACACTGTCGCGATGTCCATGCTGCCAGCGTCAAGGCGGAAATCTTATGACACAGTAAGACTAGAACTGACTGGTCCTTTGCCCGCCTGTCTTCTCTCCGGCGTAGGCTTCGCCGCGATTCATATCTACAATTTCGGTGAGGACCCGCTTGGCCTCTCGCTCGCCACGGTCTGGGGTTTCGGCGCCGCCCTGACAGTGATCCGCACGGGAACGATTTCGTGGATTGTCGGCTTCCATATCGGCTGGGACTGGTTCCTTGGCTTCTTCTGCGGCGCTCGCGTCAGTGGTATCGCCTTGCAGGGTCGGTTTCTGGATAGCGAGCCGCGCGGCCTTTCATGGGTAAGCGGCGGGAGCGCCGGTCCTGAGGGAAGTGTCTTCGCTATGCTGGTCACCATCTTCTGGATCGCTCTCCTGGGATGGAGATTTGGAGCGCCTTTCAAAATCTTTCCAGCAGCGCGCGCAGGCAGATGAGAGTTCTACCGCAGGCAGCAGGATGAGCTGCGATGGTAGAAGGGTCGCGAGTGTGTCTAAAGGCGGCACTTCACGTCCGGAGGTGATCTTATGGGCGTTGCGTCGTTATCTGACCCTTCCGGTCAGCTATTGCGATTTCGCAGCCATGCTGCCGGACCAAGGCGCCATAGTCGACCACACCACCCTGTTCCGTTGGGTGCAGATCTATGCCAACGCGTTGGAATGGCAGGGCGGACGTCATTTGCGACCGTGCACCGGCTCCTGACGAGTGGATGAAACGTAACGTCAAGGATGTCTGAACCCACCTGTATCGCGCGGTCGATAACCTCGGTCAGACCATCGACTTCCTGCTGTCAGTCTGGCGGGATGCGGCGACGAAACACTTATGATCAGGAAGGCGCAGGCTGCCTTCGCCGGTCTCTTCAAGGCCACTGCCTGGAGCCGCCGCCTATCCTCACCTTGCACGTCGCGCTCCAGCATTTGCAACAGAACCGCCTGTCGTGCATCTGCTCGCCTCCGCTTGATCCGGGCGATCGCACGTCACCATGCGGTCTCCAAGAAGTCCGGCGCTGACGCCGTCAGGCTGTGGTTTGCATCAGCCGGCGTCCTGCCTGGCCAGCGGCAGCACCACCCGGAGCGTGCATCCGGACTGACCGGCGAAGCCGACGCGGCCGCCATGGGCGCTCGCCACCGCGCGGACGATCGCGAGGCCGAGACCGCTGCCCGTGGACGTCGGCGAGCCCTTTCGGAAACGCTCGAACACCGCCTCTCGATCGGCGGCATCGACGCCGTCACCCTCGTCGGCGACGTCAAGCACGGCGTTCGCCCCCGGCCCCGCCTCCTGGCCGAGGCGGATGCGTATCCGGCCGCGGCCATGCACCAGCGCGTTCTGCGCCAGGTTGCGCACCATGTCGCGCAGGTCGTCGGCGTTGCCGGCCATCCAGAGCGCATCGGGCAGTTCCACCAGCAGCTCGCGGCCCGCCTGCTGCACCAGCGGCTCGATGCCGGCTGCGGCCTCGCGTATCGTGCGCGACAGGTTCAGCATCCTAGCCGACCTGCCGGCGGCCTCCTTGCGGGCGAGATCCAGCAGCCCCTCGATCAGCCGACGCATGACAGCGAGATCCGCCTCCACCGCCTGCCACTCGATCGCCGCACCGTCATGCTGCGTGCGCTGCAGGCGCAGGCTCAGCGTCGCCAGCGGCGTGCGCAGCTCGTGCGCGGCATCGGCGGTGAAACGGCGTTCGGTCTCGTAGGCGGCGGTCAGGCGATCGAGCGCCGCGTTCACCGCCTCGACCAGCGGCGAGAGCTCGCTCGGCAGGTTCGCCGTGCCGATCCGTGCCGCCGGATCGTGCGGTCCCGCGGCACCGGCCTCCTGGGAGGCGCGCAGCAGCGGGCGCAGGCTCCAGCCGGTGACCGCGCCGATCAGGGCCAGCATGACCAAGCTGAACGGCAGCAGCACCGCGAGGTCCTGCCACGGCTCCGCCAGCCCGTCGCCGACCAGGAAGCGCCCCACGCTTCGCCCCAGCCTCCCACCCGGATCGTGCCCGTCCTGCTCCAGCGCGTGCAGGCCGGACACCAGCGCCAGGCCGCCGCAGAGCAGGAGAGTCATCGAGCCGATCAACCGGCCGCGCAGGCTGCCTAAAAGCATCACGGCGGCGGGACCGTCGCATCGCGCGACACCATCCGGTAGCCGATGCCGCGTATCGTCTCGATCGCGATCTCGGCACCACCCTGGGCCAGCCGCCGGCGCAGGCGCGAGACCGCGGCTTCCAGGGCATTGCCCGTCACCACCTCGCTGAGGCCGTAGAGTCGGTCTTCCAGCGTGTCGCGCACCACCGTGCGGCCGACCGCCCGGATCAACTCCTCCAGCAGGGACAGCTCGCGCCGGGTCAGGTCGAGCACGGCGTTGCCGATGCGTGCCTCGCGTGCCTCGGTATCGAAGGTCAGCACGCCCAGACGCAGCATCGGATCGCGACGCAGGCCAGGCCTGCGCAGCACCGAGCGCAGGCGGGCGTCGAACTCGTCGAGGTCGAACGGCTTCAGCAGGTAGTCGTCGGCGCCGGCGTCGAGCCCGCCGACGCGATCGCCGATGGTGTCGCGCGCGGTCAGCACCAGTACCGGCACGTCCGACAGGGCGCCGGTCCTCAGGTGGCGCAGCACCGCCAGCCCGTCCATGTCCGGCAGGCCGAGATCGAGGATCACCGCGTCGTAGAGGCTGGTCGAGGCCGCCGCGATCGCCTCGTCGCCGCGCCCGACCGCGTCGGTGACGAAGCCGGCGCCGCGCAGGTGCGCCATCATCATCTCACGCATCGCCTGATGGTCCTCGACCAGAAGCAGACGCATCGGGCTCTCCTTTCCTTGCCGTACTGCTACTCTAGCTGGCACCTTCGTTGGGATCAGGCGAGATGGTTTGATGACAACCGCGATCGCGTGGCCGCCGCAGCATCTTTGTCAGCCTGCCGTCAGCCTTCCCGTCCTATGGTCCACGGCAGCGCGGCTCGGAGTGGTATGATGATCGACGGCGGAAATCGATACGGATCGCGCCTGGCGTTATATTGCACGACGGCGTTGGCGATCACCGCATTGGGCCTGCCCGCCGGCATGGCCAGGGCCGACAGCGACGACGCCGCACCCGCGGTGGTCGCATCCGGCCAGACCATCACGCCCGCCATCGCCGGCGGCGCGATCTTCTCGACGCTCAACCCGCAGCTCGCGGCGCACCCGATGGTACGCGTCGGCGGCGCGATCAGCATCGCCGTCAGCCCCGACAAGCAGACCCTGCTGGTGCTGACCAGCGGCTACAACTCGTTCCAGACCCCCACCGGCGCCACCGATCCCGCCGAGGAGTCGGAATACATCTTCGTCTACGACATCGCGGGGCATGTCCCGGTGCAGAAGCAGGCGCTGCAGATCCCGACTAGCTATGCCGGCATCGCCTTCACGCCCGACGGCCAGCGCTTCCTGGTCGGCAGCGGCGGCGGCGACAGCGTCTACAGCTACGCCAGGGGGGCGAACGGCTGGGCGCAGAGCGGCGCCCCGATCGCGCTCGGCCACAAGGCCGGCGTCGGCAACCGGCAGGGACCGAGTACGGCCGGGCTCGCCGTCACCGCCAACGGCCGCACGCTGCTGGTCGCCAACACCTACGACGACAGCGTCTCGCAGATCGATCTCGCATCCGGCAAGGTGACCGGCGAGCTCGATCTGAGACCCGGCCAGGAGAATCCGGCCCGGTCCCGCGTCGCCGGCGGCGAGACCCCGTTCTGGGTGTCGATCAAGGGCCGGACCGCCTACGTGTCCAGCCAGCGCGACCGCGAGATCGACGTGCTGGACATCGGCGGCACCGCGCCGTCGCTGCGCACGCGAATCGCGGTCCGCGGCACCCCGAGCAAGATGATCCTGAACCGGTCGGGATCGCTGCTGTTCGTCGTGGCCGACAACGACGACAGCGTGCAGGTGATCGACACCGCCAGCAACCGCATCATCGAGCATATCGACGTGGCGGCGCCGAGGAACATCCTCAAGCCCGGCCCGCGCTACCGGGGTGCCAGCCCCAACGCACTCTCGCTCTCGGCGGACGAGAAGCAGCTGTATGTCTCCAACGGCGGCGAGAACGCGATCGCGGTCGTGCAGCTCAATAACCTGAACGAGCCGGCAACGGTCGGACTGCTGCCCACCGGCTATTATCCGAACGCCGTGGCGGTGGTGAATGGCTGGCTCTACGCCGTCAACGGCAAGAGCAACCCCGGTCCCAATCCCGGCGAATGCCAGGGCAGCCTCTCGCAGAGCATCCCGACGCCGGCCTACGCCTCGACCTGCAAGCCGAACCAGTACGTGCTGACGCTCGAGCATGCCGGCTTCCTCGCCGAGCCGGTGCCGGCGGCGGGCGACCTGCGCACGCTGACGCTGCAGGTGGGCGCCAATAACGGCTACCTGCGCGCGCCGAACCCGCGCGACGACGCGACGATGGCGGCACTGCACCAGCGCATCAAGCACGTGATCTACATCGTCAAGGAGAACCGCACCTACGACCAGGTCCTGGGCGATCTCGGACGCGGCAACGGCGACCCGTCGATCGTCGAGTTCGGCCGCGCCATCACGCCGAACTTCCACGCGATCGCCTCGAATTTCGTCGATCTCGATAATTTCTACGACAGCGGCGAGGTGAGCGGCAACGGCTGGCCGTGGACCACCGAAGGTCGCGAGACCGACTTCAACGTCAAGACCATCCCGCTGAACTATTCCGACCGTTCGACCAACGCGCCCTACGACGCCGAGGGCCAGGTGCGCGGCGTCGATGTCGGCATCGCCACCCAGGCCGCTCGCAAGGCAGCCGAGCCGAACTACCCGAACGATCCCAACCTGCTGCCCGGCATCGCCAGCGACGACAGCCCGGACGGTCCGGAGGACACCGTCGGCACGCGCAACACCCAGCATGGCTATATCTGGGACGCGGTGCTCAAGGCCGGCCTGACGGTGCGCAACTACGGCTTCCTGTCCGACCTGAACCGCTACGGCGCGGCGCCGAAGAACTTCGGCAGGACGGATGCGCCGATCCCGGAGGACCGGACGCCCTACGCCGACCGCGTGATCGTCGACAACCCGGTCAACCCGACGCTGATCCCGCTCACCGACCGCTATTTCCGCGGCTTCGACAACGCGATGCCCGACTACTGGCGCTACAGGGAGTGGGACCGCGAGTTCACCCGCTACGAGACCAGCGGCCGGCTGCCGTCACTGACGCTGCTGCGCCTGATGCACGACCACATGGGCTCGTTCAAGACTGCCATCGACGGCGTCAATACCCCGGAGCTGCAGCAGGCCGACAACGACTACGCGGTCGGACTGGTGGCGCAGCGGGTGGCGAACAGCCGCTTCAGGAACGACACCCTGATCTTCGTGATCGAGGACGACGCGCAGGACGGCCCCGACCACGTCGACGCGCATCGCTCAACCGGCTACGTGATCGGCCCTTACGTCAAGCACAGCGCCGTGGTTTCCACTCGCTACTCCACGGTGAACATGCTGCGCACCATCGAGGATGTGCTCGGCACAGAGCACCTCAACCTGAACGACGCCTACCAGGGACCGATGACCGACGTGTTCGACCTGAGCCAGGCCGACTGGACCTACCGTGCGACGCCGTCGGCCTACCTCTACAACACCACGCTGCCGCTGCCGCAGATCCACGCCGGCGCAGGCCCGATCCCGCACAGCACGCAGGACGCCGCCTGGTGGGACGCGCATACGCGCGGTTACGACTGGTCGCACGAGGACAAGGTGCCGGCCGTGCTGTTCAACCAGGTGGTCTGGCAGGGCCTCTATCCCGGCCGTGCCTACCCGGCCGTCCGCAGCGGCTTGAACTTCCGGAAGTAGGAAGCCCACCCCGGACGCGATGCCTGCCTGTCCCCGGACGGGTGGGCATCTTCGTCTTCAGGCCGTTCACGTCAGCAACCGTGTCCGGCCTCGCTCAGCCTCAGGGTCTCCGCGCCCAGGAGGGCAGCCAGGCGGACGGCGTGCCGCTTCGCATCCAGCGTGACTCTGTGCAACGGCCCCGCATGAAGTGCGAGGATGCGGTACTCGATGTCGGCGAGGTAGGACTCCTGCGAAAGCATCGTGTGGGTCGCGTGACGGATTTGATCAAGTGCAATGGCATCTGCGCTCGCAGCCGCTTTCCCGATCTTGGTTTGCCACCCCGGGTCAAGGGCGCGGTCACGCGACATGTATTGTCTCCCGCAGGTAGAGCTTGAAGAGACACGACTTTACAACGAAATGACTTCGTTTTCTATCACCCGAACGGGTGATGCAGGAAGCTCTTCTGAAGTAACACTTTGCTATATTTGCAAGGTCCGGATCTGGTCTCCGCGCCGTCGGTTCTACGGAAATATTCGTATATCGCCCGGCTGGCCTGTGCGGCCGGAGATTTTCAAGGAAGTGATTTAGTAACGGAATGAGATTGCCGTCCGCCGGCGCAGCCGGTACAGCTCGCGGCCGGTTGCGAGGATCGCGCAGCCCAGCCATGGCGGGGGACAGGTGCTGCCGGTAGACTGGCTCCGATACCCGCGAGGACACGGCGCGACATGAAACAGGCCTGCACGGCAGGGCGGACGGCGCTCGCTCGCGGCATAGTCGCGATCCTGCTGCTGACGTTCGGCGGCGGCATCCGGGCGGCCGGCATCCCCCAGCACGACGTCCCCGGCTCGCACGACCTCTCCCTGCTGCCGCGCTACCAGGACGCGCGGATCGTCAGCTACGACCAGGCCGATGACGAAGAGGCGAGCCTGCCCGAGGGCCGCTTCCAGAACTTCGGCTTTTCCGGCACACGCAAGCTCGAAGGGCGCGTCACCCGGATCGCCTATGCCTATCCGCGCATGCTCTCGACCATCGAGGTGATGAACCACTACCGGGACGTGCTGGAAGGTGCCGGCTTCACGGTGGCCTTCGCCTGCGCCGGCGCCGAGGGCTGCGGCGGCTTCAATTTCGGCGAGTTGCTGACCCAGTCGATGGTCGAGGCGCACTCGGGCGAAGAGGGCAACCTCATCATCGACTTCCTGCATCCGGTCGGCAACGACATACGCTACGTGCTGGCGACGCTGGAGCGTCCGGAAGGCAGGATCACGCTGGCGCTGGCGGTGGCGCGCCATGTCGGTCGCCAGCCCGGCATGTTCGTCGAGGCGGTGGAGCAGAAGCCGGAGGCCACGGCCACGCCGGTGGCGAGCGCCGTCCGGATCGCGTCGGCGCTGCGGGTGCAGGGACGGATCGCGCTCTACAACATCCACTTCGCCGACGATCGTGCGACGATGCGGCCGGACAGCCGAGCGGTGCTGGAGCAGGTCTCCGCCATGCTGCATGCCACACCGGCGATGAAGCTGATCATCGTCGGCCATAGCGACGCGTCCGGCACGCTCGCGCACGGCATGGAGCTGACGACGGCGCGGGCGCAGGCGGTGATGCAGTCCCTGGTCAAGACCTGGAGGGTTTCCGTGAGCCAGGTTACCTCGATCGGGATCGGGCCGGTATCGCCGCTCGCCTCGAACGCGAACGAGGCCGGGCGCGCCCTCAACCGCCGGATCGAGCTCGTGCTGCAATAGAGAACCCGGCCGATTTCGAAGTCGTTGTCATCGAACCGTCATGAAACTGCAACACGTGCGCCATCACCAGCGCGTAGAAACCGCGTCGCCCGCAGCGCGCCGGAGCAGGCTCGCGCACGGGCCCGGGACCTCTTCGGACCACGCTCGGCTCCCGGTCATGTCGGAAGGACACTCCTGATGCGCTTCTCCTCGACCCTGATCGCGGGGCTCTCGGTCGCCCTGTCGCTGCCGCTCGCCGGCCGGGCCCGCGCCGTCGACATCACCGGCGCCGGCTCGACCTTCGCGGCGCCGATCTACGGCGCCTGGGGTGCGGCGGCGCGCGGGACGCTGGGGATCGACCTGAACTACCAGGCGCTCGGCTCCGGCGCCGGACAGAACCAGGTGATGGCGCGCACGGTCGATTTCGGTGCCTCCGATGCCCCGGTCGCGAGCGCCAAGCTGGCCTCCAATGCGCTGCTGCAGTTCCCCACCGTGGTCGGCGGCGTGGTGCCGATCGTCAACCTGCCCGGGATCGCGCCCGACCAGCTGCACCTGACCGGCGAGGTGCTGGCCGGCCTGTTCAGCGGCGACATCGCCACCTGGAACGACAGGCAGATCGCCGCCCTGAACCCGGGCGTGACGCTGCCCGACATCGCCGTCGCACCGGTGCATCGCGCCGACGGCTCCGGCACCACCTTCGTGTTCACCTCCTACCTCGCCAAGACCAGCGCCGACTGGAAGTCCAAAGTCGGCGCCAGCACCTCGATCGCCTGGCCATCCGGCGCCGGCGCGCGTGGCAATGACGGCGTGGCCGCGGTGGTGCGCAACACGCGCGGCGGCATCGGCTACGTCGAGTACGCGTTCGCCGACAAGAACCACCTCACCACGGTCGAGCTCAAGAACCGCGCCGGCGCGTTCGTGGCGCCGAACCTGGACAGCTTCTCCAAGGCCGCCGCCGCCGCCGACTGGGGCAGCGCCAAGGACTTCGCGGTCGACATGCTCGACGCCGGCGGCGAGGGCGTCTGGCCGATCGTCTCCGCGACCTTCGTGCTGCTGCCGACCAACCCCAAGGACCCCGCGCGCGGCGCCGCCGTCACCCGCTTCTTCGACTGGTCGTTCACCAACGGTGCCGCGATCGCGACCAGCCTGAAATACGTCACCCTGCCGGCCGCCGTGCAGGCGAACGTGCGCCAGGCCTGGAGCCGCGTGCAGGGCGCCTCGGCGATGTCGCACTAGAGCGTGGTCAGCTTGGCCATGCTCCGCTTGATTAAGGAAAGAGCAGCATCATGAGTCGGAGCCGCCGGTTCCGGCGGGACAGGAAGGCGTGAGCGCCTCCGCGCGCCTGGTCGCGTCCCGCACGCCCGACATCGTCGGGCCGTCGCGTCTCGGCGACCGCATCTTCGCCGCCGTGGCCTGGACCTGCGGCATCGCCGTGCTGCTGCTGATCTGCGGCATCATCGCCGTGATGCTGAGCGGCGGCCGGCACGCCTTTGGGGTGTTCGGCCCGCACTTCCTGGTCAGCTCGGTCTGGAACCCGGTGCTCGACCATTACGGCGCCGCGGCGCCGGTGTTCGGCACCGTCGTGACCTCGTTGATCGGCCTGCTGATCGCGGTGCCGCTCGCCTTCGGGGTGGCGTTCTGCCTGACCGAGATGGCGCCCGCCTGGATCGCGCAACCGCTCGGCACCGCGATCGAGCTGCTGGCCGCGGTGCCCTCGATCATCTTCGGCATGTGGGGCTTCTTCGTCATCGTGCCGGTGATGGCCCAGCATATCCAGCCGGCGCTGATCGACACGCTGGGCCACGTGCCGCTGGTCGGCCTGCTGTTCTCCGGCGCCCCGTTCGGCACCGGCCTGCTCACCGGCGGCCTGGTGCTGGCGGTGATGATAACCCCGTTCATCGCGGCCGTGATGCGCGACGTGTTCCTGTCGATGCCGGCGGTGCTCAAGGAGAGCGCCTACGGGCTCGGCTCCACCCGCTGGGAGGTGATGAGCCAGGTCGTGCTGCCCTGGTCGCGCACCGCGGTGATCGGCGGCATCATGCTCGGGCTCGGCCGCGCGCTCGGCGAGACCATGGCCATCACCTTCGTCATCGGCAACACCAACCGCATCTCGGCGAGCCTGTTCTCGCCCGGCAACACCATCGCCTCGCTGATCGCGCTGGAGTTCCCCGAGAGCCCGGCCGGCAGCCTCAAGCTCTCCTCGCTGCTCGCCCTCGGCCTGATCCTGATGGTGATATCGTTCATCACCCTGGCCTGCTCGCGCGCGCTGCTGCACCGGCGCAGCGGGTGAGCCGGATGCCGTCAGCAACCGTCGGAACGGGTCTCGCGCGAAGGCGCCGCGTCGGCAACCAGTTGGTCACCCTGCTCTGCGCCCTCGCCACCCTGATCGTGCTGGCGGCGCTGGTCTCGATCCTGGCCACCCTGGTCCTGCGCGGCCTGGGCGAGCTGCATCTCTCGACCGTGACGCGCATGACCTCGCCGCCCGGCGGCGGCGGCGGCCTGCTCAACCCGATCGTCGGCAGCCTGATCCAGACCGGGCTCGCGACCCTGATCGGAGCCCCGATCGGCCTGCTGGCGGGCGTCTTCCTGGCCGAGTTCGGCACCGGCTCCTGGGTCGCCTCCACCGTGCGCTTCGTCTCGGACATGCTGCTGTCGGCGCCGTCGATCCTGGTCGGGCTGTTCGTCTACCTGATCCTGGTGGCGCCGAGCGGGCACTTCTCGGGCTATGCCGGCGCCGTCGCCCTTGCCATCCTGGTGATCCCGATCGTGGTGCGCACCACCGAGGACATGCTTCGGCTGGTGCCGGTGAGCATGCGCGAGGCCGCCGCCGCCCTCGGTGCGCCGCAGTGGAAGGTGGTGCTGCTGGTCTGCATGCGCGCGGCCAGGAAGGGCATAGCGACCGGTATCCTGCTGGCCATAGCGCGCATCTCCGGCGAGACCGCGCCGCTGCTGTTCACCTCGCTGGGCAACCTCGACTGGTCGGTCAACCTGCGCACGCCGATGGCGAGCCTGCCGGTTACGATCTATCAGTATGCGGGCTCGGCCTACGATGACTGGGTGCAGCTCGCCTGGACCGCGGCGCTGCTGATCACGGCCGGCGTGCTGTTCATCAACATCGTCGCGCGCGCCGGACTTGGCGGATCGGACAGGGCATGAACCAGACCGGCGGAAGGATCGCGAGCGGCATGTCCGAGCATGGCACACCTTCGAGCGCCACGGGCTTCATGACCGTACGCGCGGCCGGCGCGGATCAGCCCGCTTCCCGCGCCGTCATCGCCATCAAGGGGCTGGACTTCTACTACGGCGCCAACCACGCGCTGAAGAATATCACGCTCGACCTTCCGGAGCGGCGGGTCACCGGCATGATCGGGCCGTCCGGATGCGGCAAGTCGACCCTGCTGCGCGTGCTGAACCGGATGTACGCGCTCTACCCGGGCCAGCGCGCCACCGGCGAGGTGCTGTTCGACGGGCAGAACATCCTCGCCGGCGGCACCGACGCCAACCAGCTGCGCAGCCGAATCGGCATGGTGTTCCAGAAGCCGACGCCGTTCCCAATGTCGGTGCACGACAACATCGCGTTCGGCGTGCGCCTGCACGAGCGGCTGGGGCGCTCCGAGATGGACGCCCGCATCGAGGACGCGCTGCGCCGGGTGGCGCTCTGGGGCGAAGTCAAGGACCGCCTGCGCGGACCGGCCGGGGCGCTATCCGGCGGCCAGCAGCAGCGACTGTGCATCGCGCGCAGCATCGCCATCCGTCCGGAGGTGATCCTGCTGGACGAGCCGACCTCCGCGCTGGACCCGATCAGCACCGCGCGCATCGAGGAGCTGCTCGACGAGCTCAAGGCCGACTTCACCATCGCCATCGTCACCCACAACCTGCAGCAGGCGGCACGCTGCGCGGACCAGGTGGCGTTCTTCTATATCGGCGAGTTGGTCGAGGTCGCGAGCGCCGACAGGCTGTTCACCTCGCCGCGCGAGAAGCGCACGCAGGACTACATCACCGGCCGGTTCGGCTGATCGCCAGGAGCGTTCCATGAGCACCCCCGATCCGCGTCATATCGTGCGCAGCTACGAGGTCGAGCTGGACCAGCTCCGCGGCATGATCGCCCGCATGGGCGGCCTGGTGGAGAGCCAGACCGCGAACGCGATCAGTGCGGTGCTGAACCGCGACGGCGAGGCCGCCCAGCTCGCGATGGAGCAGGACCCCGAGGTCGACGCGCTCGAGCGCGAGATCGAGGGGCGCGCGATCCGCCTGCTGGCGCTGCGCGCGCCGATGGCCCAGGACCTGCGCGAGATCGTCTCCACGCTCAAGGTGACCAGCGACCTGGAGCGTATCGGCGACTACGCCGCCAACGTCGCCAAGCGCAGCCTGCGCATCGGCCGGACCGGTCCGGAGCCGACGCTCGGCGGCCTGCGCAGCATGGGCCGGCTGGTGCAGGAGAGCCTGCGCATGGCGATCGACGCGCTGAGCCAGAACGACCGCGACAAGGCGATCGAGGTCTGGAACTCGGACAAGGCGGTGGACGAGCTCTACACCGCGATGTTCCGCGAGCTGATCACCTACATGATGGAAGACCCGCGCAACATCACCTCCTGCACGCACCTGCTGTTCATCGCCAAGAACCTCGAGCGAATCGGCGACCACAGCACCAATATCGCCGAGCAGGTGCACTACGCGGTGACCGGCGAGATGCTGCCCACCAAGCGGCCGCGCGGCGCCTACACGGCCGAGCGCGACGGCGAAGCGGGCGGCGGCTTCGGCAGCGCCGGCCCGGAACAGGGATCGGAGTAGGACGATGCAGATCGGAACGGACATGGCCCGCCGGGCACCGATGGCGTCGCGCGACGAGGCCCAGAAGCCGCGCGTGCTGGTGGTCGAGGACGATCCCGCCCTGGCGGTGATGCTGCGCTACAACCTGGAGAAGCTCGGCTATCAGGTCGACGAAGCGGCGGATGGCCAGGAGGCGCTGCTGCGCATCACCGAGGCGGCGCCCGACATCGTGCTGCTCGACTGGATGCTGCCCAGCCTGTCCGGCCTGGAGGTGTGCCGGCAGATACGCCGTCGCCCGCAGACACGCGACATGCCGGTCATCATGCTGACCGCGCGCGTGGAGGAGCAGGACTCCATACGCGGCCTGAACACCGGGGCCGACGACTACATCACCAAGCCGTTCTCGGTGGAGGCGCTGTCGGCACGCATGCGCGCGCTGCTGCGCCGTGCCCAGCCGGCCCCTGCGGAACACTCGCTGCAGTTCCACGACATCATGCTCGACCCGGGCGAGCACCGCGTGCATCGCAACGGCCGCCCGGTCCATGTCGGTCCCACCGAATATCGCCTGCTGGAGTTCCTGCTGCGCCATCCGCGCCGGGTGTTCTCCCGCGAGGACCTGCTCAACGCGGTTTGGGGTGCCGACATCCACGTCGAGGCGCGCACCGTGGACGTGCATATCCGCCGTCTGCGCAAGGCGCTGAACGGCCCCGGCGAAGCCGACCTGGTAAGGACGGTAAGGTCCGCCGGCTACGCCCTAGACATCGAGCCCACCCGATAATTCTACTCCGGCGGCCTCCCGACGCGGCCGGCGGCACTTCCGGTGCTCACGGACCATTAAGGTCCGCTCCGCTCCGGTTCTCGACGGCCACGCCGGGCGACTCGCCGGAGCGAATTCTCGGGCGGGCTCCTGTTGCAAAGGACGGTGGTCCTTGAGTCTGGAGTTGCCGATCGCGATTGCGGGTGTTGCCGGGGGGGTTGCGCTGCGTGCTTTTTGGTCGCGGCGGGTGGTGCCGCTGCCTTTGGTCGAGGAGGCGGCGGACTCCGATCCGCTTTCTCGGCTGGAGGAGGTGCTGGAGCTGCTGCCGGAGCCGATGCTGCTGATCGACCGGCAGGGCACGATGCGGCATGCCAACCTGGCCGCGCGTGAGCCGTTCGGCGACGTGCTCGGCGCCCTGCTGCGCCATCCGGCGCTGGGCGAGGCGATCCGTGGGCTGCAGGGCGATGCCGTCGCCACCATCACCGTGAAGATGGACGTGCCGGTGCGGCGCGTGCTGCGGGTCTCGCTCAAGGCGCTGCCGGAGGCATTTCCGGAACTGCTGGTGCTGTCGCTTTCGGACCATACCCAGCAGGCGTTGCTGGAGCGGATGCGGGAGGATTTCGTCGCCAACGCCAGCCACGAGTTGCGCACGCCGCTGGCCAGCCTGATCGGCTTCATCGACACCCTGCTCGGTTCCGCCGCCGACGACCCGCCGGCGCAGCGACGCTTTCTCGGCATCATGCAGGCGCAGGCCGCACGCATGCGACGGTTGATCGACAACCTGATGAACCTTTCGCGTATCCAGATGGTCGAGCACGAGCGGCCGCGCGGACGGGTGGCGCTGGCAGGGGTGGCGGCGCACGTCGCGGGCGAGTTCGAGCCGCTGATGCAGGCGCGCGGCGTGGCGCTGGTGCTGGAGCTGGCGGACGGACTGCCGCCGGTGCAGGCCGATGCCGACCAGGTCGCGCAGATCGTGCAGAACCTGCTCGACAATGCCCTGAAATACGCGGGCAGCCGGATCGTGCTTTCGGTGCAGCCGGCCGTGGGAGGCACCTGGCCCGCGGCGCCCGGCCAGGTGCTGTCGGTGTCCGACGACGGCCCGGGCATCGCCGCACACCATCTCCCGCGCCTGACGGAACGCTTCTACCGGGTGGACGGGGGCGCCGGGAAGGCAGGCAGCGGGCTGGGCCTGGCCATCGTCAAGCATATCGTCGGACGCCACGCCGGACGGCTGCAGATCGAAAGCACGGAAGGCAAGGGCAGCCTGTTCAGCGTGTGGCTGCCCTGCATCAGTGTCACGAAAGTGCCGTCTTAACGCAATAAAACCATCGCGTTACGTGATGTCCACAATGCACTATCGAAAGTGCGCCTGAATGGCAGGGGGGGGTCCCTGTCGGGCACGGGATCTCTGATCATGACTACGGGCCTCGGCAAAGGCAGCCTTCTGGCTGCGACCGTCCTCACGGGCATTTTCTGCGGCAGCCTGATCGCTGCTACCGAAGCCAGGGCACAGGACGCATCACCGCAGATCAGCTCGATCGAGCGGCAGATACGTGCCCTGCAGGGCCAGCTCAACACCATGAAGCGCGGCATGGCCAAGCGCGATGCCGACGTTCGCGCCGCGCGGGCGGAAGCCGCAGCGGCCAACCGCCAGGCGATGTCGGTCTCCGAGCGGACCACCAACTCGCTCGGCCAGCCGCTGGCGCCGCGGTCGCTTACCGCCCCGCCCGGCTACAGCGTCGATATCGCCGGCGCCGGGACGATCCCGAAATACGGCCAGTACGTGTATGTTAACGGCGTGCCGACGCCGGTGCTCTCCGCCGGCCCCAAGCTCAAGCAGGGCCAGTTCCAGCTCGGTGCCGTCCGGGTGACGCTCGGCGGCTTCATCGCGGCGGAGTCGATCGCCCGGTCGCGCAACCAGACCGCGGACATCAGCAGCAACTTCAACAGCATTCCCTACGCCAGCAGCCCGAACTACCACACGCCGGAATTCCGCGGGACCGCGCGGCAGTCCAGGCTGTCGCTGCTGGCCGAGGCCAACCCCGACAGCGTGACCAACCTGGCCGCCTATTTCGAGACCGACTTCCAGGGCTCCGGGACCAGTTCGAACTCGAACGAGTCCAACAGCTACGTGCTTCGGCAGCGCCAGATCTACGCGACCTATGCCCGCAAGGACCTGGACTTCTACGTGCTGGGCGGCCAGAGCTGGTCGCTGCTGACCACCAACAAGATCGGCATCACGCCGCGCCAGGAGAACATCCCGCTCACCATCGATGCGCAGTACGTGCCCGGCTTCAGCTGGGCACGCCAGGCCGGCCTGCGCTTCGTGAAGGGCTTCAACCACGACGAGTTCGATCTCGGCATATCCTTCGAGAGCCCGCAGTCGCAGTATTTCACCGGCGGGAACGGCACCGGATCGCTGTCGGGAACCGTGGACTCCTCGAACCTGGGCGTCGGCGTCCTCAACAATACCAACAACTACTCGGTCGACGTGGCGCCCGACGTGATCGTCAAGGGCACCGCCGATCCGGGCTGGGGGCATTACGAGGTGTATGGCCTCGCGCGCTTCCTGCACGATCACACCAGCATCGTCGGCAGCGGACGCGACAACACGGTGCTGGCCGGCGGCGGCGGTGCCGCCGCGATCCTGCCGCTGATCAAGGGCAAGCTCGATCTCCAGGGCAGCTTCCTGGCCGGCGAGGGCATCGGCCGCTACGGCTCGGGTCAGATACAGGACGCGACCTTCTCGCAGACCGGGGCGCCGGTTCCGCTGCCGGAGGTGATCGCGCTGGTCGGCCTGGTCGGCCATCCGGTCAAGGCGGTCGACCTCTACGGCTATGTCGGCACCGAGCAGATCACCCACACCAAGGCCTTCCGCGAGGGCAGCAGGGGCTTCGGCTACGGCAGCCCGCTCTACAACAACCGCGGCTGCAACATCGAGCAGCCGATCTCGGCGACGCTGGCTCTGCCTTGCTCGGCCAACACCTCCGGCATCACGCAGGGTACCGTCGGCGCCTGGTGGCGCTTCCTGAAGGGCTACTACGGCACCATGCAGACCGGTGTGCAGTATTCCTACACGCGTAAGGCCGCCTTCGCGGGCGTCGGCGGCAGTCCCAGCACCGACGAAAATACGGTGTTCTTTAGCTTCCGCTATCTGCCGTTCCAGTAGGCCACTACTTCACTTCTCCCGCGCTGACAGCAAGCCCCGGCGCGACCGCCGGGGCTTTTTGCCGTGGACCTGATCGGGGCTGCGCGCTCGCGACCAGATGAAGGGTTGCGTCTCATAACCACAATAAATGATAGTCTTTCTAGAAAACCACGAAGCAATATCGTGTGAAATTTCAGAAGGGCGGCTCCAGATGCATCTTCGGTCGAAACGCCTGCTCCAGGGCGCCATCCTGATGCTGTCCTGCACCGGTGAGGCCTTGGCGCAGCGTCCGTCGGTACTCGACCAACCACAGCTCTATGCGCTGCCGGAGACGCTGCACCTGCCCACCAAGGCGGAGGCGCCTAACGCGATCCATCAGGGCGATTGGGGCGTGTTCAACCGTGACGACGGCACCGCCGCGGGCTTCGGTCCGGTGGCACGCTACGCGACCGCCCGCTGGGCCGAGGACTGGCAGGTGCTGCGCGATCCGTCCCATCGCGACGACCTGTTCGATCCGCTGAAGTTCATCCCGCTGAACGACGGCAAGAGCATCTACCTGACGCTGAGCCTGGACCAGCGGTTGCGCAACTGGTTCGAGAACCGGCCTTTCCTGGGGACGCAGAAACCGAACGACTCCGGAAGAATGACGGTGCGCGGCATCTATGGCGCCGACCTGCATCTCGGCGATCACCTGCGCCTCTACGGCGAGCTGATCAACGGCGATGGCGGCGGCTGGAACGCCTACGGCTACGGCGCGACCTACCGCAAGCGGCTCGACCTGCAGCAGGCTTTCGTCGAGGGCCGCGCGAGCCTGCTCGGTGCGCGCACCGGAGTCATGCTGGGACGGCAATCCTTCCTCGACGCCCCCGCCTACGTGCTGTTCGCCCGCGAGACGCCGAACCTGCCGCTGTCGTGGGACGGTGGCCGTGCCTACGCGGTGTGGCCGCGCGTGCGCGTCGACCTGTTCGATTTCGTGCAGACCAACACCGCGCCACGTGCGGACTTCCATGACGACCAGAACTGGAACGCGCGCCTGTTCGGCGGCTACGCGTCCTGGGCACCCCCGGACTTCAGGTTCCTCGACCAGCCCGGCCACGTGTTCCTGGACTTCTTCTACTTCGGCTATCTCCTGGGGGGCACGCCCGCGGCGATCGCCACCTCGGTCACCAACGGCACCCTGACCGGCTCGACCATTCGTCACAACTGGGGAACGCGCTTCTGGGGCAAGGCGGGTCCGGTCGAGTTCTCCCTGGGCGGCCTCTACCAGAACGGCGAGTTCAGACAGGCGAGGAGCAGCCTGACCCGCCCCGTGCAGGCCTTCGCCGTCAACAGCTTCGTCGGCTATCGTTTCTCGAAGGGCTTCGGCAAGCCGCTGCTCGGCCTGCAGGCCGACGTCTATTCCGGTGGCGATTACGACAGGAGGAGCGGCAACGTCGGCACCTACCTGGCGCCGTATAACCCGCAGAGCAACTACACCGACACCACGACCTATATCGCGCCGTCGAACCTGGTCAGCCTGGCGCCCACGCTCGAATTCGCACCGACCCGATCCGCTCTGATGCGCTTCAGGGTGCCGGTGTTCTGGCGCGAGAGCACCGACGACGCAGTCTACGGCACCGGCCGGATCTACGGGTTCCGCGGCCGGTACAGCGGCGGCTACATCGGCACCATCCCGCAGGCGAACATCGCCCTGCGCGTCACCCGCCACCTGACCTGGGTCAACGACGTGGCGCGGTTCTTCGCCTCGCGCTCGATCCAGAAGGCGGGCGCCTCGGACGGCACCTACTACCTCTCGACGCTGGATTTCCGCTTCTGACCAATTGCTTGCGGTCCGCGCGCGCCGGATGCATGTGAACGTCGACGCATACGCCAGGACCATGAAGGAAACGACGCATGACCAGCCCAGCCACAGGCCCCTCGGGCTCGATCTCCGGCAACCTGCTGATCGCCGGCCAGTCGGAGCGCGGCGCCCACGGCACGCTGCGTGGCCTGGACGCCGCCCGCGGTGCCACGATCGAGCCCGGCTTCGGCGGTGCCTCCGCGGCGCAGCTCGATAGGGCCTGCGCCGCCGCCTGGGCTGCCTTCGACGCGTATCGCGAAACCAGCCTGGAGCAGCGCGCGCGTTTCCTGGAAGGCATCGCGCAGGCCATCATGGACAGTGGCGACGCGTTGGTCGAGCGCTGCATGACCGAGACCGGCCTGCCGCGCCCGCGCATCGAGGGCGAGCGCGCCCGCACCGCCGGCCAGCTGCGGCTGTTCGCGGGCGTGCTGCGCGACGGCTCGTTCCTGGACCTGCGCATCGACCCGGCGCTGCCCGAGCGCAAGCCGTTGCCGCGCGTCGACCTGCGCTTGCGCAACATCGCCGTGGGTCCGGTGGCGGTGTTCGGCGCCAGCAACTTCCCGCTCGCCTTCTCGGTCGCCGGCGGCGATACCGCCTCGGCGCTGGCGGCAGGCTGCCCGGTGATCGCGAAGGCGCACGAGGCGCATCCCGGCACCTCCGAGCTGGTCGGCCAGGCCATCGCAAGGGCGGCGCGGGAGGCCGGCCTGCCGGACGGGGTGTTCTCGCTGCTGTTCGCCGAGGACCGCGCGATCGCCCAGGCCCTGGTCGCCGACCCGCGCGTCAAGGCGGTGGGCTTCACCGGATCGCGCGCCGGCGGCATGGCCCTGGTCAGGATCGCGCAGGAGCGTCCCGAGCCGATCCCGGTCTACGCCGAGATGAGCAGCATCAACCCGGTCATCCTGCTGCTCGGCGCGTTGCAGGCGCGTGGCGACGCGATCGCCACCGCCTTCGTGGCCTCGCTGACCATGGGCGCGGGCCAGTTCTGCACCAACCCCGGCCTGCTGCTGGCGGTCGAGGGACCGGGGCTGGACGGCTTCCTCGCCACCGCGGCCGAGGCGGTTCGTGGCGCCGCGGGTGCCCCCATGCTCACCCCGGGCATCCATGCGGCCTACGGGAGGGCGACGTCGAGGCTGTCCGGTCACGCCCAGGTGCAGACGCTGGCGCAGGGCGCGCAGGGCGGCCCGTACGCCTGCCGAGCGGCCCTGTTCGCCACCACCGCGGCCGCGTTCCTGGCCCATCGCGAGCTGCAGGAGGAGGCCTTCGGCGCCGCCGCCCTGGTCGTGCGCTGCGCGGACCTGGCGAGCCTGCGCCAGGCGATCGAGGCGCTGGAGGGACAGCTCACCGCCTCACTGCACCTGGCGGACTCCGACACCGAGGCCGCGCGCGCGCTGCTGCCGCTGCTGGAGCGAAAGGTCGGACGTATCCTGGTCAACGGCTTCGGCACCGGGGTCGAGGTGTCGCACGCGATGGTGCATGGCGGCCCGTTCCCCGCGACCTCGGACGGGCGCAGCACGTCGGTCGGCACGCTGGCGATCCGCCGCTTCCTGCGTCCGGTGAGCTACCAGGACCTGCCGCAGGCGTTGCTGCCCGAGGCGCTGCGCGACGGCAACCCGCTCGCCCTGCCGCGCATGATGGATGGCAGGATCGGCAACGCGTAGCGGCTCTAATACCAGCCGCCCTATCAGGCGACCGGTATCAGAGTCATATTTCGCACGTGGCCGCCCCGCCAACCCCACGTGCATACCGGTCAGCCAAAAGGGCCGCCGGTATAAATCCGAATTTACTTCCATCCCGGCCGCGTCGGCCGCATCCCGTCAGCATGGTCCCGCCCGCGATCGAGCCGTCACCCCCGTCTGCCGCCAGGGCATCGCTGCCGCGCGTGCTGCTGATCGAGGATGATGGCAAGATCGCCCAGGACGTCGCCGACGAGCTCGCCGTCCGCGGCTTCTCGGTCGCCCTGGAAGAGACCGGCCCCGACGGCCTCGCCCGCGCCGCCGGCGGCGGCTTCGACGTGCTCGTCGTCGACCGGCTGCTGCCCGGCCTGGATGGGCTCAGCCTGATCGCCCAGCTTCGCGCCGCCGGCATCCGCGTCCCGGTGCTGGTGCTGAGCGCGCTCTCCGCGGTCGATGACCGGGTCAGCGGCCTGAAGGCCGGCGGCGACGACTACCTGACCAAGCCGTTCGCCATGGAGGAGCTGGCGGCACGGCTGGAAGCGTTGCTGCGCCGCCCGATCGAGACGCGTGAGAGCGTGCTGCGCGTGGGCCCGATCGTGATGGACCTGATCGACCGCCGGGTGAGCCGCGACGGCCGCGAGATCGAGCTGCTGTCACGCGAGTTCCGCCTTTTGGAATACCTGCTGCGCCGGCCGGACCGGGTGCTGACCCGCGACATGCTGCTGGAGGATGTCTGGCACTACCGCTTCATCCCGCAGACCAACCTGGTGGACGTGCATATCGGCAAGCTGCGGCGCAAGGTCGACGCACCCGACGAGGCGCCGCTGATCCACAGCATACGCGGCGCCGGCTTCATGCTCCGCATCAACAGCTGATCGGGGGTCCCCTGTTCGAGCTGCCGCTGCTGCGGACGGCGACCTTCCGCCTGACCATCGGGTCCGCCGCCTTCATGGCGGTGGCGCTGTTGCTGCAGTCGGCGCTGATCTTCTGGCAGACCACCGCCTACGAGATCGCGCGCACCGACCTGCTGCTGCAGCGCGAGGCGACGCTGCTGGCCGCCCGCACCCAGCCGGCGCTGGACCGGCAGCTGCGCATGCGCGCCTCCGACGACCTGCACCTGCTGATCACCGCCGCCGGCCTGTTCGACGCCGGCCGGCGCGTGCTCAACGGCAACCTTCCGGCCTGGCCGGACGGACTGGCCCTGGACGGCCAGGTGCATCAGATCACCGTGCATCCTACCGATCAGGGGCCACGCCTGGTGCGTGCCCAGGCGATGCGCCTGCCGGACGGCGACATCCTGGTGCTGGCACGCGGCGTGACCAACCTCGAAGAGCTGGGCCGGATCGTGCGAAGCGCGCTGATACTGTGCGCGCTGCCCTCGATCCTGCTCGCCGTGCTCGGCGGCATCTGGCTGAGCCATCGCGCCCTGCTGCGCGTGAGCATCATGCACCAGGCGATCGAGCGGATCATGGGCGGCGACCTGCACGAGCGGCTGCCCTCCGGACGCGCTGGCGGCGGCGACGACCTCGACCGGCTTGCCGGCAGCGTCAACCGCATGCTCGGCCGGCTGGAGCACCTGCTCGACGAGATCAAGGGCGTCGGCGACGACATCGCGCACGACCTGCGCACGCCGCTCGCGCGCGTGCGTACCCGGCTCGACCGCGCCCGCAACGTGCCCGACACCGCGGTCCTGCACGCCACGATCGAGCGCGCGATCGTCGATCTGGACCAGTGCTTCGCGATCATCACCGCCCTGCTGCGCATCACCGAGATCGAGAACGGGCGTCGGCGGGCCGGCTTCACGCGGGTGGCGCTCGACGAGATCGCAGCGGACATCATCGACCTCTACGAACCGATCGCAGAGGCGCGGCAGATTATCCTGACCGTTCTTCCTGGAGACGCGAGCGGGGATGCGACCCACGCGCAGGGCGACCGCGACCTGCTGATCGAACTCGCCGCCAACCTGATCGACAACGCGATCAAGTTCACGCCGTCCGGCGGCCGTGTCGCGATCTCGATCCGTTCCTCCGGCGCGCACGCTGTCCTGCGCGTCGCCGATACCGGCCCCGGCATCCCGGCCGCCGAGCGCGAGGCCGTGCTCGGACGCTTCTACCGCTCCGACAAGAGCCGGCACATCGAGGGCAGCGGGCTCGGGCTGAGCCTGGTCGGCGCCATCGCCCGCCTGCATGACGCGTCGCTGGCTATCACCGACGCGATGCCGGGCGCCGAACCGCCCGGCTGCGCCATCGAGGTGGCGTTCCCGCCCCGATCTTAAATTCTATTTTCATTGGCGCGCCTGCGCGCCGCCGCTACTCGCTGGCACTTCCGAGGAGGGGCGCCCCGATGCAGCGTAGGCCATGAACGCGATAGTCCTGATCGCACTGCGACGGCCGCTGACCTTCGTGGTGATGAGCATCCTGATCGTGCTGTTCGGCGGCATCGCGGTGTTCAAGACGCCGACGGACATCTTCCCCAGCATACGCATTCCGGTCGTGGCCGTGGTGTGGACCTATAACGGCCTGACCCCGCAGGACATGTCGGGTCGCGTGATCTACTACTACGAGCGCGCCCTGACCGGCACGGTCGAGAATATCGAACATATCGAGAGCCAGTCGCTGTATGGCCGCGGCATCGTCAAGATCTTCTTCCAGCCCGGCACCAACGTCGCCGGGGCGGAAGCCCAGATCACGGCGGTCTCGCAGACCGTGCTCAAGCAGATGCCGGCCGGCATCACTCCGCCGCAGGTGCTGTCGTACAACGCCTCCTCGGTGCCGGTGCTGGACCTGCAGGTCGCGGCCCCCGGCCTGACCGCGGCACAGCTCTACGACATGGCTTCCAACCTGATCCGCCCGCAGCTGGTCGCGGTGCCGGGTGCCGCGATCCCGACGCCCTACGGGGGCGCCTCGCTCAACGTCGAGATCGACCTCGACCAGTCCAGGCTGCGCGCGCGCGGCCTGTCGGCGACGGACGTAGCGCACGCGCTGGCCCGCCAGAACGTCGTGCTGCCGGCAGGCGACCAGAAGATCGGGGCGCTCGACTACATGGTCGCGACCAACGCCAGCCCGGTCCAGGTCGCGAGCTTCAACAACCTGCCGATCAAGATCGTGGGCGGCGCCACCGTCTACCTGCGCGACGTCGCCTACGTGCATCGCGGCTCGCCGCCGCAGATCAACGAGGTGCTCGTCAAGGGCAAGCAGGCGGTGCTGATCGAGATCCTCAAGAGCGGCGACGCTTCGACCCTGGCGGTGGTGGAGGGCATCAAGTCCAAGCTGCCGCAGATCCTCAAGGGACTGCCCGCGGGGGTCACGATCACGCCGCTCAACGACGCCTCCGGGTTCGTGCGCGACTCCGTGCGCGAGGTGGTGCAGGAGATGATCACCGCCGCCATCCTGACCGGACTGACCGTGCTGCTGTTCCTGGGCAGCTGGCGCTCGACCCTGATCGTCGCGACGTCGATCCCGCTCTCGATCCTAGCCGCGGTGCTGGCCCTGTCGTGGCTCGGCCAGACCATCAACGTGATGACCCTGGGCGGGTTGGCGCTCGCGGTCGGCATCCTGGTCGACCACGGCATCGTCATGATCGAGAACATCGACACCCACCTGGAGCATGGCGCCGAACTCGAGCCGGGCATCATCGAGGCGGCCAACCAGATCATCGTGCCCACCTTCGTCGCGACACTGTGCATCTGCATCGTCTGGCTGCCGCTGTTCCAGCTCTCCGGCATCGCCGGCTACCTGTTCCTGCCGCTCGCCGAAGCCATCATCTTCGCGATGATCGCCTCCTTCATCCTGTCGCGCACGCTGGTGCCGACCATGGCGGCCTACCTGCTGCGCGCCCAGGTGGCACAGCACAAGGCCGGCGGCACCGCCAATCCCGGCCTGTTCACGCGCTTCCAGCGCGGCTTCGACCAGGGGTTCACGCGCTTCCGTGACCGCTACCAGGTCCTGCTGGCCGGGATCGTGCAGAAACGCGGCCGCTTCATAGCGGGCTTCATGGCCGCCTCGATCGCGTCGCTGCTGCTGATCACGGTGCTGGGCCAGGACTTCTTCCCGGGCATCAAGTCCGGCGAGATCGACATGCACATGCGCGCGCCGATCGGCACGCGGCTGGAGGAGGCCTCCAAGATCTCGGTGCTGGTCAACCAGTCGGTACGCAGGTTGCTGCGCGGCCAGGTCAGCAACGTGGTCGATAATTGCGGCCTGGCGGCGAGCGGCATCAACGAAGCCTACAGCGCCACCGGCACCATCGGGCCTTCGGACTGCGACATCACCATCAGCCTGAAGAACAGCTCATCTCCCGTCGACGACTACCGGTTCCAGCTGCGCCGCGAGCTGCCCAAGCTGTTTCCCGGCACCATGTTCACCTTCCTGCCCGGCGACATCACGGCAAAGATCCTGAATTTCGGCTTGCCAGCGCCGATCGACGTGCAGATCTCCGGCCGCGGCCAGGCCGCCAACCTGCAGTACGCCGCCGAGCTCACGGCCCGCCTGCGCAGGATCCCCGGCATTGCCGACGTGCACGTCCAGCAGGCCTTCGACGAGCCGACGCTGATGGTCTCCGCCTCGCGCTCCTTCGCGCTGGGCACCGGCCTGTCGGAATCCGACATCGCCAACAACACCCTGGCGACCCTTTCCGGCAGCGGTCAGACCGCGCCCACCTACTGGCTCGATACCACGACCGGCGTGTCGCACCTGGTGAACATGCAGACGCCGCAGACCGAGCTGACTTCGATGAACGACCTGGAGACGATCCCGATCGACGCCGGCGACGGTGATCCGGGCGGCGATTCCGCACAGTTGCTGGGCGGCCTCAGCCGGATCACCCAGACCGGCAGCGCGCTGCTCAACTCGCACTACAGCATCCTGCCGGTGATCGACATCTTCGCCTCGAACCAGGAGCGCGACCTGGGCGCGGTCAACGATGCCGTCCGGCGGGTGATCAGCCAAATGAGCGGCTCGGTGCCGCACGGCGCCAGCATGCACCTGCGCGGACAGGCGGAGACGATGGCCAGCGCGTACGCGCAGCTGCTCGCCGGCCTGGCGCTGGCGGTGGTGCTGGTCTACCTGGTCATCGTCATAAACTTCCAGTCCTGGCTCGATCCCTTCATCATCATCTCGGCGCTGCCGGCAGCGCTCGCCGGGATCGTCTGGAGCCTGTTCCTCACCCACACGACGCTGTCCGTGCCGGCGCTGACCGGCGCGATCATGTGCATGGGGGCGGCGACCGCGAACTCGATCCTGGTGGTGTCCTTCGCCCGCGAACGCCTGGCCGAGCACGGCGACGCGATCCGGGCGGCGGTGGAGGCCGGCTACGGCCGTATCCGTCCGGTGGTGATGACTGCCCTGGCGATGATGATCGGCATGCTGCCGATGTCGTTCAGCAACACCCAGAACGCGCCGCTCGGGCGAGCGGTGATCGGCGGGCTGCTGGTCGCGACGTTCGCGACGCTGCTGTTCGTGCCGTGCGTCTTCGCTCTCCTGCATCACGACAAGAACGAGGAGCACGCATGATGGCCAGACAGCAGGATCAGCGCCGCCGCACGATGCGCGGCCGGCTGCTGATGGCGGCGAGCGTCCTCGTCGTGTTGGTGCTCGTCGCCTGGGGCGTCATCGGCCGGCGCAACTACGTCGCCGACCTGGCTTCCGTGGCGGACGAGGAGGCGATCCCTCAGGTGCAGGTCATCGTGCCGGCGAAGGGGCCCGCCACCCGCACGCTGAACCTGCCGGGCAACATCAGCGCCTGGTACGCGGCGCCGATCTACGCGCAGGTCTCCGGCTACGTGAAGATGTGGTACGAGGATTACGGCGCCAACGTGAAGGCCGGCGAGCGGCTCGCGACGATCGATGCTCCCGGCCTCGACGAGCAGTTCGCCACCGCGCAGGCCAACTTCGGCGTGGCGCAGGCGAAATACAGGCTCGCCGCCGTCACCGCCGGGCGCTGGAAGGCGCTGTCCGGCACCCAGGCCGTGTCCAAGCAGGAGGTCGACGTGCAGGTTGCCGGCGCGTCCGCGCAGGAGGCGCAGGTGCAGGCGGCGCAGCACGACGTCGCGCGCTACCAGGCGCTGGAGCAGTTCAAGAACGTCGTGGCACCCTTCGATGGCGTGGTCACCGCCCGCAACACCGATGTCGGCAGCTACGTCAACGCCGCCGGCGGCGACGCGCGCTCGACCGGCGGTTCGACCGAGCTGTTCAGCGTGTCCGACATCCACAAGATGCGCGTCTATGTCTCGGTGCCGCAGGACTACTCTGAAATGCTCAAGCCGGGCCTGACCGCGACGCTGTCGCTGCCGCAGTTTCCGGACCGCACCTTCAAGGCGGAGTTCCTGACCACCGCGCACGCCTTCAACCAGCAGACGCGCACGGTGATCACCGAGCTGACCGTGGACAACCCCGATCACGCGATCTGGCCCGGAACCTACACCGACGTGCATTTCGTGCTTGGCACCGACCCCAATATACTGATCGTGCCCGAGCAGGCGTTGCTGTTCCGGGCCCAGGGCCTGCAGGTGGCGCTGGTGCGGCCCGACAACACGGTGCACCTCCAGAACGTCAAGCTCGGCCTCAATCTCGGCCAGAGCGTGCAGGTGCTCTCGGGCCTGAAGGCGGATGACCGGCTGATCGACAACCCGTCCGCGGGGCTGCTGGAAGGGGACCATGTGGATGTCGTTCCGGGTGTTCCGGGCGTCGCGCCGCCGCCGCAGTTCCAGAGCGCCAAGCCGCCAGGACCGAAGCTGACCTCCGCCCAGCGCGGCAAGATCGAGGCCGCGAGTGCCGGTGCGGACGAGTGATGCGCGACTGCATCAGGACGGGCCTGGGCCTGGCTGCCCTGGCCTTGCTTTCCGGCTGCGACCTTGCCCCGCTCTATCGGCCGCCGCACCTGCTGCTGCCGGCGCAGTATCAGGGCTCGGCGCCGTTCAAGGTGGCGCGGCCGCAGGACCAGCTCGTGCGTGGACCCTGGTGGCGCATGTTCGGCGATCCGGTGCTAGACCAGCTCGAGGACCAGCTCGACGCGAACAATCCGACCCTCCAGGCCGCCCAAGAAACCTACACGCAGGCGCGCGACATCGCCGGCGAGGCACGCTCGGGCTTGTACCCGCAGCTTTCCACCTATGGCGACCTGAGCGAGAACAGGCAGTCGGCGCATCGCCTGTTCCGATCCAGGAGCAACGGCATCACCGAGGAGGCCTCGAACGAGATCGAGGCCACCGCCGCCTGGGAGCCGGACTTCTGGAGCCAGATACGCAACCGCACCAAGCTCGCCAAGGAGCAGGCGCAGGGCATCGCGGCGCAGGTGGCGACGGCCCAGCTCAGCCTGCAGGCGGCACTCGCCTTCGACTACGTGGCGATGCGCGGCCTCGACGGCGAGCACGCGGTGTATGTGCAAACCATCGGTTTCTATCGCAAGGCCGTCTCGATCACCCAGACGCGGCTGTCCGGCAAGATCGCCTCCGCCCTCGATGTCGCGCGCGCGCAGAACCAGCTGGCCAGTGCCGAGGCGCTCGATACCGAGGTGCTGGCGCAGCGTGCTCTGCTGCAACACGCGATCGCGGTGCTGGCAGGGTTCAATCCCGGCAGCTTGACCCTGCTCCCGCAACGGCACGCTCGGCTGGCGATACCCCAGGTACCCGCCGGCGTGCCGTCGGAACTGCTGCAGAGGCGGCCCGACATCGCCGAGGCCGAGCGGTCGATGGCGGCCGCCAACGCCGCGATCGGCGTGTCGCGCGCGGCATTCTATCCGAACATCCGCCTGAGCGCGATCTACGGCTTCCAGGACTCCGGCTTCAGCCTGGCCTCGCTGCCGAACAGCCTGTGGGCGGTCGGCGCCTCCGCCGTCATGCCGCTGTTCGAGGGAGGGCTGGCCCGCGCGGAGCTGCAGCGCACCTGGTCGCAGTTCGCCCAGACCGGCGACAACTATCGCGCGACCGTGCTGTCCGCCTTCCAGCAGGTCGAGGACGGGCTGGTGCTGACGCAGAGGCTGGCCACCGAGGCGGCGCAGCAGCAAGCTGCGCTGAATGCGGCGCGCCAGGCCCAGGGCATGACCCTGAACCTCTATACCGGCGGCCTGGGAAACTATCTGGACGTCGCGTTCAGCCAGATTACCGCCCTCACCGCCGAAATCGCCCTGGTGGAGGTGCGGACGCGTCGCCTGCAGGCTTCGGTGGCCCTGATCCGTGCGCTCGGCGGCGGCTGGAGCACGGCCGATCTGCCCACGCCGGATCAGACGCTGCCGTTCGATCCGCTGAGCCTGCACGCCGCGCCAGGAGACGTGCCGAGCCATCCCAGGTAGTCCCTACCCGTCAAGCCCGAAGGACCATCGGTATAGGCCTTCTCCCTGCGCGTTCGGGCAGTCGCTCGCTGCGGCCGGGAGCGGTGCCGATCCGCGTGGAACGGAAGACGGCATCGCCGGCTATTTCGCCGACTGGTTCAATCGCGTGAGGGAAGCACAGGAGAGCCAGCCGCGCTGGATGACGCCACTGGTCACGGTCACGCCGAGACTGGAGCAGGAGGTGCGTTACGACCAGTTCTGGAAGCACCTGCCGAACGGCGCCAGCCTGCACAACTACGATACCGGCAAGGGCCTGGAGCTGATCCCGACGACGACCAACGAGGTGATCCTGGGATTGCCCGCCTACCAGGAACGTCAGCTCGGCAGGCGTCGAGCCGTCACCGGATGGGGGGACTACCCGTTCCTGCTCGTCAAGCAGCGCCTGTTCAGCGAGAACGAGCAGAGCGGCAACGCGATCGTCACCGCCTTCCTTCAGGTCACCGCACGCACCGGCTCGAGGGCCTACACCGGCAACAGCTGGATCGTCACGCCGACGATCGCCGGCGGCAAGGGATGGGGCGACTTCGACATCCAGGCGACGATGGGGGTGATCATACCGGCCACCAAGCTCGACACGATAGGGTCGCAGCTGGTGACCAACGTGGCGTTCCAGTATCACCTGCTCAAGTATTTCTGGCCGGAGTTCGAGCTCAACAACACGATCTGGCTCAGCGGCTCGCAGCGCGGCGGCAAGGATCAGCTATTCCTTACGCCAGGCCTGATCCTGGGCCGGTTCGTGCTCGACGGGCGCGTCAAGGCCGCCATCGGCGCCGGCTACCAGTTCGCGGTGTCGCCGAGCCAGCGCACCGTGGGGGTGCTCGATCCGGTCTATGACCACAACTGGATCCTATCCGCGTGCCTTACTTTCTGACAGCTTACCGCATGTCGCGACGTTGCGGGAACCTGCCATGGTCAAGCTCAGACATCCGGACCGTCTGGGACTGCATATCCGGATCGTATTGCCGACGGGCGTCGCCATGGGCCCGGGACGCGCCGAGCTGCTTGCCGGCATACGCGAGCATAGCTCGATCTCCGCGGCCGGACGCGCACTCGGGATGAGCTACAAGCGTGCCTGGGATCTGGCCGAGGCGATGAACGCCTCGTTCCTGGAACCTCTCATCGAGACCTCTCGCGGCGGCGCATCCGGCGGCGGAGCGCATCTGACCCGAATGGGCGAGACCGTCCTGGAATTGTACGGCAGGATCGAGGTTGCCGCTTCGGCCGCCTCATCGCGTGAGCTCGATGCGCTCGAGGGCCTGCTCGCGAACCCTGCATAGCTGCACCCGGCAATAAGACCCTTAGAGGATCGAGATTAAATCCGGTTTTAATTGCTGCCTCGAACCGTTGAACGTCTACTTGCGGCCTTCGTCGGAAGCTGGATCGACATGGCACTGCGCGATCTCCTGGTGCATCTTGATCATACTCAAGCCGGCGCGCTGCGCCTGCGTCTCGCAGCCGCCCTGGCGGTCCGCCACCAGGCACGGCTGGTCGTGCTCCATGTCCGGGAACGGACAGGCAGCCAGGTCAGGCAGATGAAGTCCGCGGAACTCGGGTTGATGCCCTCGGCAGAGATGGAAAGGTTCGACCGCGAGATCGTCAAGACTCTCGACGATGAGGCATCCCGGCTCGAAGAGCTGACGCGCCAGGTGCGGGCTGAATTCAACCTGGACACGGAGTGGCGTTCGGTGGCCGGTTCGCCAGGCACCGTCGTTCCTCAACAGGGCCGCTACGCCGACCTGGTTATTGTCGGTCATGACGGGTCTAGCCTGGACGCGCTTTCTGCCAACTACACCCTGGCGGAGACGACGCTGTTCCTGACCGGACGGCCGGTCATTCTCGTTCCGGTGTCAGCTACGGCGCCGGTTCTCGGGCACCGCATCGCCCTGGCCTGGAACGGCAGCCGTCCTGCCGCACGCGCGCTCGCCGACGCGTTGCCGCTGATCGAGAAGTGCGCCTCGATCACTGTTCTCATCGTCAATCAAGCCACGCTCGGACGCCCCGGGGCGATCGAAGTCGATGCTATCGCCGCAAACCTGGCTCGCCATTGTCCCGTCGTTGATGTTTCCTCCCTGGAGGTTCCGGAAGGCTCGATCGGCGACGCCCTGCAGGTGCGAGCCCTTGAGGTCGGCGCGGACCTCCTCGTCGCGGGCGCGTATGGCCATCCGAGACTCTGGGAAAAGCTGCTCGGCGGTGTCACGCGCGACATGCTGGCCCGCACGATGCTTCCGATCCTGATGTCGCATTGAGCCTTCGGTCGGAAGCTTCCGGTCCTCACCTCGCGTGGCGGCGTAGAAGCGGCAGGATGCTGGTATCGTGCTTGCTCCTCACGAGCCTGGCTCTCGGGCTTGCCGCCTGCATTGCCGGTCCGACCGATGCGGGCAGCAAACCGGGTCCGGAGCTCAGTCCGCTGTACAACGTGACGCCGGACATGCTGAACCCGGATGGCACGTTCAAGAAGAATGGCCTGTTGCCGATCGATCCGAACGATCAGATCTGACGTATCGCCGGAAGCCGAGTGAACCCAGCCGGCCCATGGCAAGGATTCGTTCCACGAGTTCACACAGGAGCCGTCGCGCCCTGTCGTGACGGCCTTAACCTGTCGGGCAGCTCGAAGGGCAGCGGCACCGGCGGCTTGCTGAGATCGAGCTCATAGCTGCCGAAGCGGTTAAGGTGCTCGTTCAGGTAGGGACTGGTGCCGGCCAGGGCTTCCGGGGTGATCGCTGCGCCGTGCTCGTCGGCCGCGATCTCGTCCAGCGCCCGCGTCATGCCGATGGCGGTGTGGAAAATGAGCGGTTGGCGACCAAGTGGTTGTACTTGACCATCTTGCGCTGCTCGTCTCGCGTGGCGGTGGTGGCCAGGCCGCTGCTGCCGAAGGCGACCCGCTGGGCGCAGCGGTTGAACAGCTCGCTCTTGTTGGTGGCGGCGCCGATGGCGCGTCGCAGCTCGACGGAGCCGAGGTAGCGGAGCAGGAAGTCTGTCCGGATAACCCGGCCGAGTTCTCGGAAGGCGAAGTAGAGCCGGTTCTTGCGGCTGTAGGTGGCGAGCCGCCGCAGGATAGCGGACGGCAGCAGGCGCCCGGCGCGGACCGAGAGGACCACGCGCAGCATGTCTGGCACGTGCGCCTTGATCTGCGGCCAGTCGATGGCGCCGGTGAACAAGCCGTCAATGTGTTCATAGCGGGCGTCCGCGTCGGGGCGGAACAGGTGCAGGTCCTGCCAGCTGCGGATGCGCGGCATCAGCTCGATGCCGAGGAGGTGCGCCAGCCCGAAGATAGGGGCGCTCTGCCCGTGGGTGTCGGAATGCACCGTGGAGGGCTGCAGCAGCGACCGATTTTCGGCCACGAAGTCGAGGATAGCATGGCCCTCGTAGGCGCCGCAGGCCAGGAAGCGCGAGAATAGGGCGATGTAGGTGTCGGACACGAGGTAGTAGCCGATGCCGCCATAGCCGCCATAGCCGCCGTAGCGGATGTGGTACGAGGATTTCAGGCTTTCGGGATGCACGTCCCACTTCATGCCGTCGGCGGAGGCGGTGTCGCCACTGCCCCAGTGCCGGTGCAGGCCGACGCGGGCGTAGGCGTCGATCACGCCCGTGATGGCGTCATCCAGGTTCTTCTCCGTGATGTGGCGCTGGTTGGCGAAGGCCACATGCCGGCGGTCCAAGCCCTTGAGGGAGCGAGCCGCCTGGCTCGGGCCAAGGCCGCAGCCGTAGCAGAAGGCGGTGGCGAGGTAGCGCCAGGCGCGGGCCGGGGTGGCGCGTCTTCTGTCGCGCGAACGCGAGTTCGGCCGGCTCCGGCGTGAAGGGTTCCAGCTCGGCCGACCCCGGCTCGGCGGGCAGGCGTGGGTACGCTGTATCGGCGATGACCGGCACGGGCGGGCGCCGGCGCTAGAGCAAGATGCCTTTAGCTTGAACCGCTTGTTCAAGCTAGAGCGGGATGATTTCAAGCCCGGTCATAGCCTGAGTTCCTGAGGTAGTTAGCGCGTTCCTGTGGCGTGTATGTGTGCAGGAGACTGCCGATCATGGTGCAAACCTCATCCTTGGTTCTTGCGGC
>JAABUQ010002980.1_pt1 | contig 32156 bp, 29 predicted proteins | sample 5560001 | NCBI WGS metagenome assembly JAABUQ01 (sample SAMN10711888, study PRJNA513371) | rock metagenome | isolation source: Antarctica rocks | place: Antarctica: Victoria Land, Finger Mt nord | collected 2015-12-18 | reverse complement strand
GATGCCCGGCCGGATCATCCAGGGCATCCGTCGCGCCGGGACCAACAACCCGGTCTTCATGCTCGACGAGGTCGACAAGCTGGGCAACGACTTCCGCGGCGACCCCTCCGCGGCCCTGCTGGAGGTGCTCGACCCGGAGCAGAACTCGGCCTTCCGCGACCATTACCTTGACGTGGACTTCGACCTGTCCCGGGTCATGTTCATCGCCACGGCGAACATGCTGGAAACGATCCCGCCGCCCCTGCTGGACCGCATGGAAGTGCTGGAATTGCCCGGCTACAGCGAGGAGGAGAAGACCCTGATCGCCCAGCGTTACATCATCCCCAAGCAGCTTGAGGCCCACGGCCTGACGCCCGAGAACCTGCGGTTCACCGACGCCGCCCTGGGGCGGGTGATCGCCGACTACACGCGCGAGGCGGGCCTGCGGAACCTGGAGCGCGAGGTCGCCACGATCTGCCGCAAGATCGCCCGCCGCCACGCCGAGGGGAAGCGCGGGCCGGCCATCGTCGAGCCGGCCGAGGTCGTCAAGGCGCTAGGCCCCCCCCGCCACTTCCGCGAGGTCGCCGACCGCACCGGCACCCCCGGCGTGGCCACCGGCCTGGCCTGGACCCCGACCGGGGGCGAGATCCTGTTCATCGAGGCCAGCGCCGTGCCGGGCAAGGGGTCCTTGACCCTGACCGGCCTGCTGGGGGAGTCGATGCGCGAGAGCGCCCACGCGGCGATGAGCTACCTCCGCGGTCACGCCGGCCTCCAGGCGGCGGGGGTCGCCCCGTTCGCCGAGACCGACGTGCACATCCACGTCCCCGCCGGCGCCGTGCCCAAGGACGGCCCCTCGGCGGGCGTGGCGATCGCCGCGGCGCTGTTGAGCCTCTTCCGCCGCGAGGCGATCCATCAGAACCTGGCGATGACCGGCGAGCTGACCCTCACCGGCCGCGTCCTGCCCGTGGGAGGCGTGCGCGAGAAAGTGCTCGCCGCCCGCCGCGCCGGCATCAAGACGGTCCTGATCCCTCGCCACAACCAGAAGGACCTGATCGAGCTACCCCCGGAGGTCAAGGCGGACGTCACCCTCTACCCGATCGACACCCTCGACGACGTCGTCCCCTACCTCTTCCCTCCCAAGCCCCGCACCGCCGCCCCCGGCGACCGCCGCAAGGACAAGCCCGCCCGTCCCCGCGCCGAGGCCGATGGCCGCCCCAAGGACAAGCCCCACGGACCCGTCGTCCCCAAGGAAAAACCCGCGCGCCGACCCGGCGCCGGCTGAGGCCGTTGGTGGACGGCCGAGCGAGTAGGACCGGGGGGTCAAGGTCCGTTCCCGTGGCGTCGCCCGCCCCGCCGCCACGCTCAATCAACCGTCCGCCCCCTCCGGGTGGCTGAGGTCTGTACCCTGACCCCGGAATCTGCCAGTGGGGCCGATCCGCGGCGATTCCGGGGTCGGGGTCCTCCCCCAGCCACCTGGAGGGGCCAGGACGGTAGGCTACCGTCCTGGCACCAAGGTTCGGGGCCGCGCCGCCCTCCGGGGCAGGTATCCTAAAGCTAGGATTTGGCGAGACTTAGATCATTGGGCGGCGCTGGATTCGAACCAGCGACTTCCACCGTGTGAGGATGGCACTCTAACCGCTGAGTTAGCCGCCCGGTCGCGTCGTGCAGGGGGAAACGGCCTGCAAGCGGACTCCGGTAATTTATCGGAACGGGAATCGGGGGACAAGCCCCGAGAGCGGGGTCTGGTCAAGCCTGGGTCGATTGCGGGGCAGGTTCGACGCGGGCGACGGGGGCGACGGTGGGGGGCTCGAACTTCGGGACGCTCGGCTCGGCAAAGTCGGCGGGGTGATAGGATTCGACACGGTGGGCGGGCGTGCTCGTTGCGGTGGTCGTCGTCGAGGTATCGAAGTCCTCCTCGATGCCGCGAAGGCCCTTCTTGAACTCGACGATCCCCTTGCCCAGCGAGCGGCCGACCTCGGGCAGGCGCTTGCCGAAGAGGAGGACAGCCACCACCATCACGACGCCCATCTCCATCGGGCCGAGCTGATTCAGGAAGGCGAACGGCAACATCGGGCAGTCTCCGTGATCGGGTTTGGGTCAGGGGATTTCCGGGGTGGTCGGGGTCTTCTTCTTGTCGGCGGCGATCTGCTGGTCGATGTCGTCCTCGATGCCGGAGACGCCCTTCTTGAACTCGGTGACGCTCTTGCCCAGCGACCGCATCACCGTCGGCAGGCGCTGGCCGAAGAGGAGGAGGGCGACGAAGCCGACGACCATCATCTCCATCGGGCCGAATTGATTAAAAATGGCGAAGGGTAGGCCCAGTGGGCCTTGCAAGGTCAAGGGCATCAAGGTCGTGCTCCTCTGGGGTGGGGCCGGGGCGCCTCTGGCGTCAAGAAACGACCGACGGTGGTCAGGGGATCGAAGGGAAGGGGCCGATCCGGGTGATTCGGGTGGCGATCCAGGCGGCCAGGGCGGCCCAGGCCAGGACCTTCAGAGTCAACAGCGCCCGTGGCCCGAAGATCGGGCCCCGCGACGGGTTGCCGGCCGGCAGGAAGGGGCGCAGGACGCGGGGGGCGAATCGCCGCACCAGATCCCCCTTGCCGAAGAGAAGCAGGGCGATCGAGGCGACCACGGCCAGTTTCCCGACCCCCGTGAACAGGCCAAGGAAGGCCCAGGGGGCGCCGAAACCCATTGGCATGGGGATACTCCGATCCGCGGCCGTCGCTTGCCACCCGCGAGGGGCCAACCGGCCGGGCCTGGAAGAGCCAGGGGGTATCGAATGGGTAGGGCACGGCGGGAGGGTTCGGGAGCGGAGGGCCGACAGATCGGCTCCAGCCGGGGCCCAGGCGTCTCGACAGGGACGACGCAGGGTGGAGGGTGACCTATCTATTCTACAACCGACTCTCCGGCCTTCCAAGACCCTTCCCCCGGCAGGGGCCGGAATCGAAGCTCGGGGGTAGAACTCTCAGAGTCTGTCCCATATGTATGGTCAAGCCGCCTTTCGGTATGAGAACTCGTCATCGCTCCCCGACGGCTCAAGCCGGTTGAGCATCAGCTGGATCATCGCCAGCTTGATGAACGACTCGGACGACAGGACGCTCTTCTCCCGGTCCTTGCTCAGACGGCGGCAGCGCCCCAGCCATGCGAACGTCCGCTCCACCGTCCACCGGATCGGAAGCTTCACCCAGCCCTTCTTCCCCTCGGGGCGGCGGACGATGGTCAGGTCCCACTTCGCATGCTCGGCGACCCATTCGTAGAGCTTGAGGTTGTGGTACTTCGAGTCGGCGAACATCCTCGTCACCTTGCCCATCGGCTGGCCGGCGAGCCGGGCGAACAACTCCTTGGCCGCTCGGCCGTCGTCCACCGAGGCGGCCGACCCCAGCACGGCCAGCAGCAAACCCATGCTGTCCACGACGATGTGGCGTTTCCTCCCGTCGACGTTCTTGGCGTTGTCCCGTCCCCGCTGCTCGCCGCCGGAGGTCGTGTCGACCGATTGGCTGTCGACACTGGCGGTGGTCCGGGGCTGGTAGGGCTTCTCCATCGTGCGGACCTTGCGGCGGAGCGCGTCGTGGATCTTGTCCAGGGTGCCATCGCGTCGCCATCCGTCGAAGTACCGCCAGACGGTGCTCTTGGGCGGGAAGTCCACGGGGAGGTATCGCCACTGGCAGCCGGTGCGGAGGATGGGGAAGATGGCGTCGAGGACATCCCGGACGTCGGTCTTGCGGGGTCGCCCGCCAGTGGTGACGGGGATGAGGTGCTCGATCAGGGGCCACTGCTCGTCGGTGACATCGCTGGGATAGTGGTGAGTTCTCATCCCCCTTCTATGTCACCCGACCACCATATGGGACAGACTCTCAGTTCTGGAGATTCAGCGATCCCCTCCGGGTGGCTGGGGTCGGTCCTCCGACCCCGGAACCTGCCAGTGGGGCCGATCCGCGGGGATTCCGGGGTCTGGGTCCCTCCCCCAGCCACCCAGCAAAGCGCAGCCCAACTCCAGAAGCGAGAGCGACGCTCGAAGCTCGGCGGGGCTCCGCGGGCCTCGCCTTGACAGGCCCGCGCGGGGGCTCGGATAATCGGGGACCTCGCGGCGGGACCGCGCCCCGAGCCGTCGACCCTCCCGCTCCTTTTTTCTCCACCTTGGTCTTGCTCACGAGAGAACGGGTCTGACATGCCCATTGCCGCCAACGCCCCGGCACGACGCCCCCTCGACGAGATCCTGGACGAGCGGATCATGATCCTGGACGGCGCGATGGGCTCGATGATCTACGCCCACCAGCCGGAGGAAGCGGATTACCGGGGCGACCGCTTCGCGGACCATCCCAGCCTCCTCAAGAATTGCACCGAGGTCCTGGTCCTGACGCAGCCGGCGATGATCGAGGGGATCCACCGCGCCTACCTGGAGGCCGGAGCCGACATCATCGAGACCGACTCCTTTAACAGCAACACGCTCTCGATGGCCGAGTTCGGCCTGGAAGGGCACGTCGCCGAGCTGAACCGGGCCGCCGCCGCGGTCGCCCGACGCGCCGCCGACGCGATGACCCGGCGGACCCCGGGGAAGCCGCGGTTCGTCGCCGGCAGCATCGGGCCGACCAAGAAGCAGCTCTCGATGGGCATCCACGTCGACGACCCCGGCCGCCGCGACGTGACCTTCGACCAGATGGTCGACAACTACGCGGAACAGGTCCGTGCGTTGATGGAGGGCGGGGTCGACCTCCTGCTGCCGGAGACCTCGTTCGACACCCTGGTCCTGAAAGCCTGCTTGTTCGCCATCTCGAAGGTCTTCGGGGAGGCCGGCACGACGATCCCGGTGATGATCTCCGGCACCATCTTCGACAGCGGGCGGACCCTCTCGGCGCAGACGGTCGAGGCGTTCTACCACTCGGTCTCCCACTTCGACGCCCTGAGCGTCGGGCTCAATTGCGCTGTCGGGGTCGACCTGATGCGGTCGCGGATCGAGAGCCTGGCGACAATCTGCCGGACGCGCGTCAGTTGCTACCCCAACGCCGGGATGCCCGACGGCTTCGGCGGGTTCGAGGGGTCGGTGGAGCAGATGGCCGCGGCGCTCGGGGAGTTCGCCCGCAACGGCTGGCTGAACCTCGTCGGCGGCTGCTGCGGGACCACGCCCGAGTGGATCGCCGCCATTGCCAGGGCGGTCGAGGGCGTCCCCCCTCGCGTCGTGCCGGAGGGGCCGAGGCACGCAACTTACAGCGGGACCCTGGCGCTTGAGGTCCTCCCGGACTCGAATTTCCTGCTGGTCGGCGAGCGCACGAACATCACGGGCTCGAAGCGGTTCGCCAGGCTCATCCGGGAGGAGAAGTTCGACGAGGCGGTCGCCGTCGCCCGCGACCAGGTCGAGGGGGGGGCGAACATCCTCGACGTGAACATGGACGAGGGGCTCATCGACGGCCCCGCGGCGATGACCCGGTTCCTCAACCTGGTCTCCGCCGAGCCGAGCGTCCAGGGCGTCCCGGTGATGGTCGATAGCTCGGACTTCGCCGTGATCGAGGCCGGGCTGAAGTGCGTCCAGGGCAAGCCGATCGCCAACTCGATCAGCCTGAAAGAGGGGGAAGCCGAGTTCCTCCGCCGCGCCCGCCTGCTGCGGCGCCTGGGCGCGGCCGTCGTCGTCATGGCCTTCGATGAGGAGGGGCAGGCCGTCACCGCCGACCACAAGGTCGCCATCTGCGAGCGGGCGCACCGGCTGCTGACCGAGGAGGTTGGCTTCCCGTCGTCGGACGTGATCTTCGACGTGAACATCCTGACTGTCGGCACCGGGATCGAGGAGCACAACAACTACGCCGTCGAGTTCATTGAGGCCGTGCGGCGGCTCAAGGCGATCTTCCCGGAGGCCAAGACCAGCGGCGGCGTCAGCAACGTCTCGTTCTCCTACCGGGGCAACGACACCGTCCGCGAGGCGATGAACGCCGCCTTCCTCTTCCACGCCATCAAGGCCGGCCTGGACATGGGGATCGTCAACGCCGGTCAGATCGAGGTCTACGAGGAGATCCCCAAGGACCTTCTGGAGCGCGTCGAGGACGTCCTGCTGAACCGCCGCCCCGACGCCGCCGACCGCCTGACGGAGTTCGCCGAGACGGTCAAGAAGAAGGGAAAGAAGGAGAACGTCGGCAAGGAGCTGGCCTGGCGCGACGCACCGGTCGAAGAGCGGCTCAAGCACGCCCTGGTCAAGGGGATCACCGACTTCATTGATGCGGACGTTGAGGAGGCGCGCGCACGCTACGATCGGTCGCTCTCGATCATCGAGGGGCCTCTGATGGACGGCATGAACGTCGTCGGCGACCTCTTCGGCGACGGCAAGATGTTCCTGCCGCAGGTGGTCAAGAGTGCTCGCGTGATGAAGAAGGCCGTCGCCTACCTGCTGCCGTTCATGGAGGCGGAGAAGGCCGCGGCCGGCGATGGCTCGGCCTCCACGCGCAAGGCGCGCGGCAAGGTCTTGATGGCGACGGTCAAGGGGGACGTCCACGACATCGGCAAGAACATCGTCGGCGTCGTCCTGGGCTGCAACGACTACCAGATCATCGACCTCGGCGTGATGGTCCCCTGCGAGAAGATCTTGCAGGCCGCGCGCGAGCACGCCGTCGACATGATCGGCCTCTCGGGCCTCATCACGCCCAGCCTCGACGAGATGGTCCACGTCGCCAAGGAGATGACGCGCCAGGGGTTCGATATCCCGCTCCTGATCGGCGGCGCGACCACCAGCGCCAAGCACACGGCCGTGAAGATCGCCCCGTCCTATGCGCAGCCGGTGGTCCACGTCAAGGACGCCTCGCGCTGCGTCGGCGTCGTCGACCGCCTCAACCGGCCGGAGATGAGGGGGGCGCTGGACGTTGAGAACCGCGCGTTGCAGGAGCGCGAGCGCGCCTCGTTCGCCCGCAAGGTCCATCGCAAGCTCGTCCCGTATGTCGAGGCCGTGCGCCGCGGATTCTCGACCGACTGGGAGGCCGTCGCGATCGCCGTCCCGACGTTCCTCGGCACCCGCGTCCTCCGCGACTTCCCCCTCGGGGAAATCGTCCCCTACATCGACTGGTCCCCTTTTTTCCACGCCTACGAGCTGTCCGGGAAGTATCCGAAGATCCTGTCCGACCCCGTTGTCGGGGAGGCCGCCCGCGACGTTTACAAGGACGGCCGGGAGTTACTGGATCGGCTCGTGAGCGAGCGGTTGCTGTCCGCCCACGCCGTGTACGGCTTCTTCCCGGCGAATTCCGAAGGCGACGAGATCCTCATTTACGAGGACGAGTCTCGCACGACCGAACGCCTCCGCTTCCATGCCTTGCGGCAACAATGGGAGCGGCAAGGCCAGAAGGACTTCCGCAGCCTGGCCGACTATCTCGCCCCCGTCTCCTCCGGGAAGGCGGATTACCTCGGCGCCTTCGCCGTGTCGACGGGATTCGGGACGGATGAGCTGGTCGCGAAGTTCGAGGCCGACCAGGACGATCCCGGCGCGATCTTGTCGAAGGCCCTGTCCGATCGCCTGGCGGAAGCCTTCGCGGAGCTGCTCCACCAGCGCGCCCGGAGCGATTGGGGATATGGGGACGACGAGCGGCTCTCGACCGACGAACTCATCGACGAGAAGTATCGCGGCATCCGCCCCGCCCCCGGCTACCCGGCCTGCCCCGACCATACCGAGAAGGCGACGCTCTGGGACCTCCTCTCCGCCGAGGCGGCCGTCGGCATCACCCTGACCGAGAATTTCGCCATGCACCCGGCGTCCTCCGTCAGCGGCTTCTACTTCGCGCACCCCGAGGCCCGCTACTTCGCCGTCGACATGATCTCCAAGGACCAGGTCGAGGATTACGCGGCCCGCAAGGGAATGACCCTGGCCGAAGTCGAACGCTGGCTGGCGCCCAACCTCGCGTATGAGGCGTAGGCGCCGGCCGGATCGACGGACCCGGTTCCTCAAGCCGGCAATTATGGGAGTGACGCGGTAGGCCCACCCTACGCAAATCACCCGCTTTTACGGCCATGGACGGCGCGTTTTTTCCACCCCCGGATTCCGCGGAGGAGGCCGATTTTTTGACGCCCCACCAGACCTGACCTAGGGTTGCTTCGACCCGATGCGTTGACGTTGCTCGGGCCCTGCTCAACCTGCCATGATGCGGCAACGGGACGGGAGGCGAAAACGATGAAGGTACGATCTCACACGCAGTCGGCCGGCAGGCGCGACGCGGTCGTGATGGGCGCGGCGATCGTGGTGGTGGCCGGGGGAGTCGCCTCGGGGTGGCCCGCACCGGCGCTGGCCCTCGCGGTGGCGATCCTGCCCGTCGCCGGATACTTGCTGGCCGGGCACGTTCCGGGCCGCGGGGCCGCCGCCTGCTGCCTGACGTTGGCCCTGGGCTCGACCCTGATGCGTCCCGTCGCCGGGATGATCGCCTGGGGTGACCTCGCCCTCCTGGGGTGCGTGGCGATGGTCGCGAACTTCGGGGCGTCGCAGGCCCTGCGGATGTCCGGAGCCGCCACGGCCCCTGCCCTTGCCGGGCGCTGGGTCACGATCGTCGTCGATTGCGAGGACCCCGCCGGCCCCGCCGCCCTCACGAGGCGCCCGAAAGTCTCGCCCCACCCCGCCCCCGAGCGTCGCGCTCTGGGCCGCCTGGTCGGCGCCCGCGGCCGAGGGCGACGGCCCGCCCTGGTCCGCTGAGGCTGAGACGGCGGAATTCGTTCGCGAATCCAGGCTGGCGGCCATTTCCCGGAATGGCCGCCCCGGGGACCTTGGTTACTTCGACGGGGCCGGCCGGGGTTTTGGAACGCCGATCGCATACGATCGAGCGCCCAGAGCCCCCAGAAGGGTCACGGTCCGGTCGGCTCGTCGCCGACGGGCGTGTGATCTGCGACGCCGGCCCCGCCGAATTGGTTTCGCGATGATCCTCTGCGTCACCTTGAACTCATGCCTGGACAAGACGCTCTCGGTCCCTTCCTGGAAGCCCGGCGACTCGGTCCGGGGCCTGTCGGCGCGTGAGGTCGTCGGTGGTAAGGGGAACAACGTCGCCCGCGCTCTGACTCGCCTCGGCCGGTCGGCGCGGCCGGTGACGTTTCTCGGGGGGCCGCTGGGCGCCCACTGCGAGGCGCTCCTGCGGGGCGTCGACGGGTTCGATCCCCTGATCACGCCCACCGAGGCCCCCACGCGCCTGATCCTGACCGTCCGCGCCGAGGGGAATTCGCCCGAGCCAACCGCCTTCTTCGACCCTGATCCGGCCGTCACGCCCGAGGAAGCCCTGGCCTTCGCCAACCGCGTCGAGGGAGCGCTTAGTGAAGGGAACGTCGAGGCCCTGACCCTCTCGGGCTCCAGCCCATCGAAGGCGACGCACGAGCTTTTCTCCGACCTGATTCCCCTGGCGCACGCGCGGAAAGTGCCGGTCCTCCTGGACACCTACGGCCCGGCCCTGGCGGGGATCTGGGGCTTCTGGCCCGACGTGATCCAGCTCAACCGCCGCGAGGCCGCCGTCCACCTGAAGCGGCCGGACCCCACCGAGGACGACCTCTTCGGGATGCTCGACGCCTGGACGCGCCGGGGGGTGCGGCTGGCGCTGGTGACCGACGGCCCCGGCCCGGTCCTGGTCCAGGGCTTCGGCCGTCGCTGGCGGGCGATCCCGCCCCGCATCGTTCCGGTCAACCCGATCGGGTCGGGCGACTGCCTGCTGGCCGGCCTCGCCGACGGCTGGGTCGCCGGCCTCGGCCCGACGGAACTCTTGCGCCGAGGGCTGGCCTGCTCCGTGGCCAACGCCCTGGTCTGGGACGCCGGTGGGATCGACCCCGCCGAGGTTGCCCGCCAGGCCGACGCGATCGAGATCCAGATCGAGGCCCTGCCGTCCCCTTAGTCCGTGAACACGCGAGGCCGGAGATTGACATACGGCTGTCCGCGGGCCAAAGCCTGGCAAGCGAGGCCGCATGGGCTCAGAGCTGCGTCTGCGCGATCTCGATCGCTTTGAGGAGGCCGCGGGCCTTGTTCAGGGTTTCCTCGTACTCGTCGGCGGGGACGCTGTCGAAGACCACGCCGCCGCCGGCCTGGACGTAGGCGCGATTGCCCTGGAGGACCAGGGTCCGCAGGGCGATGCAGGTGTCCATGTTGCCGGTGAAGTCGATATAGCCGACGGCCCCGGCGTAGGGTCCCCGGCGCTGGGGCTCGACCTCGTCGATGATCTGCATCGCGCGGACCTTGGGGGCGCCGCTGACGGTCCCCGCGGGCAGGCCGGCGCGGAGGGCGTCGAAGGCGGTCTTGCCCGCGGCGAGGCGGCCGGTGACGTTGGACGTGATGTGCATGACGTGCGAGTACCGCTCGACCTTCATCACGTCGCTGAGGGCCACCGTCGCGAAGTCGGCGACGCGGCCGACGTCGTTGCGCCCCAGGTCCACGAGCATGATGTGCTCGGCGCGCTCCTTGGGGTCGGCCAGCAGTTCCTCGGCCAGGGCGAGGTCCTCGGCCTCGTCCTGGCCGCGCCGGCGCGTCCCGGCCAGGGGGCGGATGGTGACCGTCCCGTCCTCCACCCGCACCAGGATCTCCGGCGAGCTGCCGATGAGGCTGTAGCCGTCAAAGGGCAGGTAGAACAGGAAAGGGCTGGGGTTCACCACGCGTAGGGCGCGGTAGATGTCGAAGGGGTCGGCCTGGTTCTCCACCTGGAACCGCTGGCTGGGGACGACCTGGAAGACGTCGCCGGCCTTGATGTACTCCTGGCAGTGCCGGACGACGGCCTCGTAGCCTTCGCGCGTGAAGTTCGACTCCGTCGCGAGCGTGACGGGCCCCTCCGTGTCGATGTCGACCAGCGACAGGTCGGGGCCGGGCTGCTCCAGGCGGGCGACCAGATCGTCGACGGCCGAGGCCGCCTGGGCGTAAGCCTCGGCGGGCGAGCGGCCCGCGCGGACGCGTGCCAGGGCGACGACCAGGACGGTCTTGCGAATGTGATCGAAGATCACCATGCGGTCGTAGAAGTGGAACGCCAGGTCGGGCAACCCGCGGTCGTCGGGGGGGGCATCGGGGAGAAACTCGGTGTAACGGACCGCGTCATAGGCCGCGTAGCCGACGGCCCCGGCGACGAACCGCGGAAGCCCCGGCAGTTGCACGGACTGGTACGACTCGACGAGCCGCTGAAGCTCGCCGAAGGGGTCGGCGCTGACGGTGCGTCGGGGCGGCTCGGGCTCTCGGCCCGTCGCGACGCTGACCTCCTGGCCGCGAGCCTCGAACCGGAGGAAGGGCTCGGTCCCCAGGAAGCTGAAGCGGCCGACCTTCTCGCCGCCGATGACGCTCTCGAACAGGAACGAGGGACCGGCCCTCGCGATCTTGCGGAAGGCCGAGACGGGAGTCAGCCCATCGCCGGTCAACTGGCGGTACACGGGGACGCAGGGGGCCCGGCCGGCGAGGGCCAGGAACTCGTCGAAGGCGGGGCGGTGCAGCTTGGGCATGCTCGGCTCGGCGTTTCTCTCGTCGCTCGTCGCTCGTCGCCGCGGGGCGCGCCACCGGTCTGGAGGCGCGGCCGGCGTACCGATCTTAGCGGCTGCCTCCGCCCCTTGGCAAGCCGGGCCGCGTCCGGACGCGGACGCGGGGTGCGCCTTCGAAGTCCTTAATCGCCAAGGTCTAGCGCCGTCGGGAACGGTCGCCCAGAGCGCGGTCAGCGGGCGGCGCCGTTGCTTGACAGTCCCCCCGGGGGGATTACAATGAACAGGCGAACGGTCGCGAGGACCCCTGGTGCCAGCAAGTGACGGAATGTCCGAACCGCCGGCTCCGAGACACGACCGCGGCCGGGCGGGGCCGGGCGGATCGGCCCGGGCGTCGGAGGATGGCGATGAAGTGTCAGAAATGTGCCAAGCCGGCCACCTATCACATCACCGACATCGATCGCGGCAAGCCCCGCGAGTTCCATTTCTGCGACGACCACGCCCGGCAGCACCTGGCCCCCCCCGACGAGGCCGCCTCGGACCTGGCCGTCGGGGAGCTTGCCAAGAAGCTCATCACGGCCGCCCCCGGCGCGCCCCGCGAGCCCTCGCCCGCGGACAAGCAGTCGTGCCCACTCTGTCAGATCACCTTCCTGGAATTTCGGAACTCGGGCCGCCTGGGCTGCCCGCACGATTACGAGGTCTTCCGCGACGAGTTGATGCCCCTTCTGGAGAACATCCACGACGAAACGCGGCATTCCGGCAAGGTGCCCCGCCGCGCCCCGCACAACAGCCAGCAGCAGACGACCTTGATCCAGCTCCGCAACGACCTGAAGCGGCTGATCGCCGCCGAGGATTACGAGGCGGCGGCCCGCCTGCGCGACCAGATCAAGGAGATCGAACGGGAGCAGGGGCGATGACCCTCCAGGCCAAGGCAACGTCACCCGGCCGGGCGGGCCGCTCATGACCTGCCAGCGTTGTCCCGAAGAGGCGTCGGTCCACCTCGTCGAGACCGTGGAGGGACGCCGCCGCGAGCTGCACCTTTGCGTCGCCTGCGCCCGCGACGCCGGACTCGCGCCTCCCCAGGCCCCGGACCCCGAGGTCCTTGATGAGGTCGTGCAGGGGCTGATTGTCGCGCACGTCGGGGAGCTGGTCGGCGAGCTCGCCAAGAAGACCTGCCCGATCTGCGGCCTCAGATTCATGGAGTTCCGCGCTGACGGGCGGCTCGGCTGCCCGCACGACTATGCGGTGTTTTCCGCCGGATTGCAGCCGCTGTTGCGTCGGACGCACGGCGCCTCCCGTCACGTCGGCAAGGTCCCGCGCCGCCGCCCCGAGGCCGGGAGCCGGCTCCGCCTGCGGGCCCAGCTTCGCGAGGCCGTCGCGCGGGAAGATTACGAAGAGGCGGCCCGCCTGCGAGACACGCTCCGCACAGAGGATGCCGACGCATGAACCTGAACGACCTGACCCGCACCTCTGGCGAGTGGCTTCGGGGCTCCGGCCCCGAAAGCGATATCGTCATGTGCTCGCGCATCCGCCTGGCACGCAACCTGGCCGACTTCCCCTTCATCAACCGTGCCAACCGCGGCGAGCGCTCGGGCATCGAGGCCGCCGTCAAATCTTGCCTTGACGGACCCACCTTCGACCTTGGCTACCAGGACGTGCTGGGCCTCAGCGCCCTGGACCGCCAGTTCCTGGTGGAACGCCAGCTCATTTCCCGAGAGCACGCCGGCGCCGTGGGGCCCCGCGGCGTCGCCATCGGCCCGCAAGAGAATGTCTCGATCATGGTCAACGAGGAGGACCACCTCCGCATCCAGGTCATGCACTCCGGCCTCTCCTTGAACGAGGTCTGGGACCGCATCAACGCCCTGGACGACCAGATCGAGGGTCAGCTCACCTACGCCTTCAATGCGCAGCTCGGCTACCTGACGGCCTGCCCCACCAACGTCGGCACCGGCATCCGCGTCGGCGTGATGCTCCACCTGCCGGCGCTCGTGCAGACCAAGCAGATCGACAAGGTCTTCCGTGCCTTGCACAAGATCAACCTCGCCGTCCGCGGGCTCTACGGCGAGGGGACGCAAGCCTTCGGCGACTTCTACCAGATCTCCAACCAGCAGACGCTGGGCAAGAGCGAGCCCGAGCTGATCCGCAACCTTTCCGACGTCGTCCCGCAGATCATCCAGTACGAGCGCACCGCGCGCCAGGCCCTGGTCGGCGAGCGCCGCCAGCACCTCCACGACCAGGTCAGCCGGGCCTATGGCGTCTTGAAGACCGCGCACACGATCACCAGCGAGGAGACGATGCTCCTCCTCTCCAGCGTCCGCCTGGGGATCAACCTCGGCCTGATCGACGACCTGGATATCCCGGTCGTCAACGAGCTATTCATCCACACCCAGCCGGCGCACTTGCAAAAGCTCCAGGGCTCCCCCCTGGAAGTCGACGAGCGCAACGTCGCCCGCGCCTCCTACCTCCGCAGCCGCCTGGGCAAAGGCCGCGACCCCGAACTGGGCTGAACATGGCCGCGAAACGTCCCTCGATACGCTTCGCCTGCTCAGGTTCACGGACGAGGGCCTGCCGCTTTGAAGGTTAGCAGGACCCTTCCAACCCCGCGGCTCGGAGAAGGTCGCCCTTACGCCCCAATCGGGGACGAGGCCGGAGCCGGGCGATCGGACTTCATCAGCCTGGCATATGCCGCCGCCATCTCGGCGCCGAACCGCGGGCGGGCGAAGCGCGACGCGGCGGAGCGGCGGGCTTCCAGGGCGATCCGGTCGCGGCGGGCCGGGTCGTCCAGGAGGCCGAGGATCGCCGAGGCCAGGGCGTCGCGGTCGCCGGGAGGGAAGCCCACGGCGTCAACGTCCTGGGTGAACGTCTCGGAGGCGCCGCCCGCGTCGGATACGATCACCGGGCGGGCGCAGGCCATCGCCTCGACGATCGTGCGGCCGAAGGGCTCGGGCTGGGTGCTGGCGTGCACGACCACGTCGAGCGCCCGGTACACGTTGGCCGTGTCGCGGCGGAAGGGGACGAAGCCGACGCGGTCGCCCAGGCCGAGGGTTGCGGCCTGCGCGCGCAGCTCGGCCTCGGTGAACTGCGAGCCCTGGGTCTTGTAAATGGGCCCGCCGATGATGAAGAAGCGGACCTTCGCATCCGGCCGCGAGGCCGCGATCTTCGCCGCGGCTTCCAGAAGGAGGTCCTGCCCCTTCCAGCGCGCGTAGACGGCGACCAGCCCGACGCGCGCGACCCCTGGCTCCGCCGTGGGCAGGCCCGCGAGGCCGTCCAGCCAGGGGCCGTCGCCGACGCCCGGGGTGAATTCGTCGAGGTCGATCGCGGTGTAAACGACCTCCACGGGAAGCGGGTCGAGGACCTCGCGGGCGTCGCGCCCGACGGCCTCGGCGATGGCGATCACCCCCGCGGCCGACCGCGACGCCCAGCGCAGGGCTCGGGCCATCACCGGGCGACTGCCAAGGAAGTCTTGCAGTTGCCAGACGATCGGAATGCCCCAAAGCCCCGCCAGACTCAGCAGGAGGTGCGCCTTCAGACCGTTGGAGTGGATGAGGTCCGGCTTCCCTTCCCGGATCAGCCGGCCGAGGCCCCGCGCGTGGCCGATCGCCGCGAGGCCGGCGGGCAAGCCGCGGGTGGCCAGGACGACCGCGAGCCGCCCCTTACCTTTGCCCTTCAAGGCGCTATCGCCCAGCATCGCCAGCTTCGACGGCATCGGGTAGGCGTGGACGGTGACGCCCAACGTCTCGGCGCGGCCGATCAGCGGGCCGTCGCTCAGGACGATCAGATGACGCTCGACCCCGGGGATCGCGGCCGGCAGCGAGGCCAGCAGGTCGAGCAGGATCATCTCGGCCCCGCCGACCTGCCCGACCTGGTTGACGAAGACGATCCTCACGGGGTCCGCTCCCCCTTCATCTTGATCTTCACCTGCCCCTCGGGCTCGCGGTGGTAGTCCGCCACCGACTTCGGCGCCCAGAACCAGCCGAAGAACAGACCGTCCAGCGACAGGTAGTTGCTTGTCACCTGCGACAACCAGAGGATGCCGGCGTTGACCAGCAGAAACGTGAGCATGGCCGGGTACATCGCCGTGTTGCCCTGGATGACCAGGCCGAAGAGGAGGTGCAGCAGCAGGACGCCCGACAGGAAGGCCGTCAGGGTCGTGAAGATGCCGGCAATCAGGGCGATGCCCAGGCCGACCTCCGCATATGGCAGCACGTCGGCGAAGAGCTTCACCATCTCGGGCGGCAGCTTGACGACGAATTGTTTGGGCTGGCCGGTCTTCTCGTCGGGCTTCTCCGGGTCGAACTGCGAGAGGATGAAACCCGGATAGGCCCCCGCTTGCTTCGCCTGGAACTTGCCGAGGCCCGCCAGCAGAAAGATCATGCCCAAGCCGGCACGCAGCAGCAGCGCCGTCAGGCTACGGGTGAGGGCGCCGGGCTCGCGACGCAGGGTGATGGCCGAGGGGATATCCATGAGAACAGAAACCTCCGTTGGGGGTCGGGCTCGGAATGCGAGGGACGAGACTACGATCCGTTCGACTCACGGGTCTTGGCCATGATCGGCCCGACCAGTTCAGGGGGAACGAACCGCGCCAACGACGCGGCGCCGCCGAGGCGGGCAATCTGCTTGATTAAGGTGCTGGAGATGTGCGAATACTCCCCGTCGGCCATCAGGAAAACCGTCTCCACCGTGGGCTCCAGCCGCTGGTTGGTCATGGTCATCCCGAACTCGTACTCCATGTCCGAGAGCGTCCGGACCCCTCGCAGGATCACCCGCGCTCCGATCCGCTTGACGAACTGCACGGCCAGCTCCTCGAACGGCTCCACCGACACGTTCGCGAAGGGGGCGACGATCATCTCCGCCAGCGCGACGCGCTCCTCGACCGTGAAGAGCGCCTGCTTGTTGGGGTTGATGCCGACGGCCACGACCAGATGCTCGAAGAGCGCCCGGCCGCGGCGGATCACGTCGAGGTGGCCGAGCGTCAGGGGGTCGAACGTCCCGGTAAAGACGGCCACCCGCGACGGGTCCGCGGAACGTGGGGGCGGCATGGAAATTCCGTTCAGGGCTTGGGCGTCTCGGCCTTCGGCTCCGCGCCGCCCTCTTCGCGCTTCCTCCGGGCCATCTCCGCGGCCTGCCTGGCCGCGATGCCCAAAAAGACCAGGGCCGCGAGGCCCGCGCGTCGACTCGCGATCATGCGACTTCTCCGGGTGATTGAGATCATCGGTCGGGTCGGGCCGAACCGAGCCCATCGGCCAGGCGGCCGAGGTCGTCGGCATCATTATAGATATGCGGGCTGACGCGGACCCGCCCCCGTCGGCTCGACAGCACGACGCCGCGCTCGCGCATCCGGCGGGCGAAGGCGTCGGGGTCGACGCCCGGGCATTCCAGGCAGACGATCCCGGAGCGCTCCTCCGGCCGGGTCGGGCCGTAGACCGACCAGCCAGCGGCGGCGGCGAGTTCGCGGACGGCCTCGGCGCGGTCGAGAATCCGCGCCGAGACGGCTTCCGGGCCGATATCCAACAGAAGGTCGAGGCTCGCTCCGAGGCCGTGGAGGCCGACCGTGTTGCGGGCGCCCCCTTCCCAGCGGCGGGCGTCAGGCTTCAAGGCCAATGCCGGCGCGGGGTCGTTGAAGGTGCCGACGACGCTGCCGGAGCCGACGCCCAGCACCCGCAGGCGGTCAAACCACTCGCGCCTGACGTACAGATAGCCCGTCCCCTCGGGGCCGAGCAGCCACTTCTGGCCGTTGCCGGCGAGGAAGTCGATCGGCGTCCGCCGCACGTCGAGCGTCAACGGTCCAAGTCCCTGGATCACGTCGACGAACAGCGCGACGCCCCGGTCGCGGCACAAGGTCGACAGCGCATCCAGGTCGTTGCGGAATCCCGAGGCGAATTCGACGTGGCTGATGGCGAGCATCCGCGTCCGGCCGTCGATCGCCGCGGCCAGGTCGTCCAGCGCGATCCGGCCGTCGCGCCCTGGAACGGCGCGGAGGGTCACGCCACGACCCTCCAGGTTCATCCAGGGGAAGACGTTGGACGGATACTCGTCCGCCGCCGACACGACGTTGTCGCCAACACGCCAGGGGAAGCCCTCGGCGACCAGGCCGATACCCAGGGTCGTGTTGCCGACAAAAGCGACCTCTTCGGCGTCGGCGTTGAGGAGGCGGGCGATCTGCCCCCGGACCTCCGAGAGCCGCCGGTCTTGGGCGAGCCAACCGACGTTGCCGTTCTCCTCCAGGTCGGCGGCCCAGGCACGCACAGCGTCGCCGGCGCGCCTGGGAAGCGGCGAGACCGAGGCGTGGTCGAAGAACGCCCAGCGCCGAGCGACAGGGAACTCGGCGGCGCGCAAGGCGTCCCAATCCATCTGGCCCGCTCCCGTTTCCTGCCCGCGAGGCGTCCGAGTCGACGCCCACAGCCTAACGCCCCGCGCGGGCCACGGCCATCCCAAAGCCACGGACGGCCGGTCAGGTGGACGCCGTCTCGACGGGCGTGGCCTCGCGGATCTCGCCGGGCGCGGGCTCGGGCGGCGGATCAGGCCGCAGGGCCATGAGCATCAAGGAGCCGGCGCCGAGCAGGAGCATGTTGTCGGCGAAGTTGAAGATGGCGCAGTCGAAGTGGATCGCGTCGATGTGCCAGTGGACGAAGTCGCGGACGTGCCCCAGCATCAGCCGGTCGTAGCAGTTGCCCAGGGCCCCGGCCATGATGAGTGCCAGGGCCGCCGTCAGGCGGCGGTCGGCCGCGGCCCCGCGGATGAACAGCCAGTAGCAGATCGCCACCGCCGCGGCGACCGAGAGCCCCGCGAAGAGCTGGCTGCTGTACGGCCAGTTCTTGCCGAGTCCCCAGAGGGCGCCGGGGTTGTAGCTGGTGCGCAGCTCCAGGAAGTCGGGCACCACGCTGAGCGGCCCACGCATCCCGGGCTCGCCGAGGCGATCGAAGGCGACCGCCTTGGTGGCCAGGTCGAACCCCGCGCCCCCCAGGGCCATCGCCCAGAATAACGCCAGCCGGCGGGCGAGGGTCGAATCCGTCATGTCCCAGTCCTCGGATCGAATCGGTTCGGAATGGGTCGGTTCAGGTCGGAACAAGCCAGATCAGGTCAGGAGGCCGAGCGGGTCTCCAGTTTGCGCGCGCACTCGATACAGTGGCGCGTGTACGGCAGGGCCTGGAGCCGTGGCTTGCCGATGGGGGCGGCGCACTCCTCGCAGAGGCCAAAGGTGCCGGCGTCCAGGCGGGCCAGGGCGTCGTGGATCTGTTCGAGCGTTTCCTGCTCGTTCTCGATCAGGCTGAGGGTGAATTCCTGGTCGTAGTTCTCGGTCCCCACGTCGGCCATGTGCAGCGGCATGTTGGAGAGGTTGCCCGAGGACTCGGGCTGGTTCCGCTTCAAGGCCTCGTCGGTCATCTGGACGAGATCGCCCTTGAGTCTGGCCCGGAGGTCGAGCAGGGTCTTGCGGAAGGTCGCCAGCTCCTCGGTCTTATTCGCGCTGCCCATGGAAAATCCCACCCCTTGAGTAGTCCTGCGGACGGATCGGTCGGTCGGACGATCGCAAAACCCAGGCCAGGCGGGCGGAGCATGGTATTCGCAGTGCCCGTGGCCGTCAATGCGAACGACGTGCGGGCCGGTTGCGGGCCCGCGCGGAACCAAGCTTCTAGACTACAGCGCGTTGAGCCCGCAAAGCCACCCCGAACCGCCAATCCGGGTGGCACTGGGTGGGTCAACGGATTCCGGCATTTGGTAGGGCCGGTGGCCACCGGCCCTACGGGGGAGTTCCGAAGCGAGGCCGGACTCCGCTGGCGCACCCCCCGAGGGGACAAAAGGGCGTCCGGCGGGACTTGCGGATTGGCGAGAGTCCCGGTACGCTTTTTGGTGGCAAATGGTTGGATCGACTTGTGAAGCGACTCAACCCATGCTGTCGCCGTTGTCCTTGACACGCCGCGCGGGACCGTCATTCCCCGGCGGCCGGGTCGTTTGATTGGCAAGGTTTCGCTTCGCGCCACCATCGCTGCCCCGATCCGATGGGGAGGGTCCCCGAGGCCGGCAATTCCCGGGTGGAAGCCCGGTCGTCCCCGATCCGCCGGTCGGCCACGGGCCTTGACCCGGTTGGACCGGATTCCTCGATCAATCCAGAGCGAAGTCGCTCCGCCCGAGGAGGTTCCGCGTGGACATCAAGCTCATCGTCCAGACCGGGGAGCATAACGGACAGATTATCCCGATCGATGTCCACGAATATTACATCGGACGCGACCCGGACTGCCACTACTACATCGACAACAGTCTGATCGACCCCCGGCACTGCCGCATCCACCTTTTCGGCGGCCGGGTCTCGTTGACGGACCTCAAGACCGTGCACGGCACGGTGGTCAACGACCAGTATATCAGCAGCCTGGAACTTCGCGACGGCGACCGGGTCAAGGTCGGTCCGATCACGTTCCTGGTGTCGATCGAGGCCGCGCCTAAGGACCTCGACCGCCGCGTCCAGGACTGGTGCGTCAGCACCCTGGACACCCGCAACGCCCAGGCGGTCGGCACTGGCATGAAGGACGCGCCCGTGGACGAGGCCACCGCCGAGATGGCCCGCAAGATCCTCGGCAAGCTGTCGCACCGCGAAGGCGTCACCGAGGGCCGCAAGCGCCTCCGCGTCGGCGAGAGCCGGGGCATCACCGTCGTGAAGTTCATCGACAACTCCATCGTCCAGGACACCGACGTCAACGACGTCGACCGCGAAATGACCGAACTGGTCGCGACGGGGGTGCGGCGGATCGTCCTGAACTTCTTCAACGTGGAAAACCTCTCCAGCCAGATCGTCGGCACGCTGATGAAGGTCAACAGCCAGTGCGTCGACCACGGCGGGCAGTTGAAGGTCTGCAACCTCAAGCCCAAGGTCGTGTCGGTCTTCACCATGACCGGGCTCGACAAGCTGATGAAGATCGTCCGCGACGAGAAGATCGCCCTGGAAGGGGAATGGCCCGGGATCGCCGCCCAGGCGGCCCCGATCCCGGCGGGCCTCTTCTGGGACCCCGAGGAAGAAGAAGCGTTCTCCGCCCCCCTGAATTCGGCCTTCATCCAACCGGCCCCGGCCTCGACGGCCCCTTCGCCGCCCGCGGCCCGCGACTCCGCGGTGTTGCCGAGGGGCGTGCCCACCTCGTCAAGGTCGTCGCTGGCGGCGGTGCCCGGGCCTTCGCGCGTCGGGCTGCTCGTCAGCAGTGGCAAGGCGGAAGGCAAGGTCGTCGACATCCCGGGCAACCGCTTCTTCATCGGCAGCGACCCGTCCTGTCAGCTCCGCCCCAAAAGCCCGGTGGTGGGCGTGATGCACGCGGTCATCGAGCGCCGCGACGGCCAGGTGTTCGTCCGCGACCTGGGTTCCGGCGCGGGCACGATCCTCAACGACCGCATGTTCCGAAGCGCCGAGAGCGTGGCGCGCGACGGCGACCGCTTACAAATCGGTCCCTTGCAGTTTACCTTCTCCATCGGATCGAACCGCCCTCCCGACGCCCCGAAGCCCGAGCCGGTCGACGACCTGTCCTCAAGCTGGCTCTTCCAGGGAGCGATCCCCGGCCCGATGGACGACCTGGCCGCCAACGGCTCCGCCAGGCCCCCGGCCCTCCCCTTGACCGCGCTGGAAACGACCCTCAAGTCTCTGGGCCGATTCGCCGAGCCCGAGACCACCGAGGACCCTCCGCGCCCTCGGGCGCGTCCCTCGGCGGTCGTGCTGCCCCCCGAGGTCATGCACCTGGCCTACGAGGTCATCCAGGACGTCCTGCTCCTCAAAATCCTCACGCCCGACCTCAACGACGAGACCACCGTCGCCCCGCTCCGCGCCGAGGTTCAGGCCCTGTTCGATCACCCCCACATGCCCCGCCGGGTGGTCCTGAACCTCGAATCGGTCACGTACCTGTCCAGCCGCGCCGTCGGATTGATCCTGGCCCATTATCAGCGCCTGGAACGGTCCGGGGGCAAGCTGAGGCTCTGCCACGTCCGCCCCAAGGTCATGCCCACCCTGGAGCAAATGCGGCTGCCGATGCTCATCGATATCTACCCGACCGTCGACGAGGCCCTGCTGACCTCCTGGTCCGGTGAGGGGGGGAACTGACCGCGGGGCCCCGCGGGACACCGGAGCCCTCTCCGATCAGAGATTCTCCGTGTCCTCCGTTTTCCGTGGTGGAATCCCCGCTAGATCCGCCCGAATTGCCGCTCCAGCTCCGCTTTGGTGAAGGTCAAGGCCGTCGGCCGTCCGTGGGGACAGTGGTGGGTGTTGGCGGCCAGGTGGCGGCGATCCAGCAGAGCGGCGACCTCCTCGGGAGAGAGTCGCTGGCCGGCCTTGACCGCCGCCTTGCAGGCGACCATGTTCAGCACGTCTTCCAGGATCGCGTCGGCCGTCGGCGGCAGCGGCTTGCTGCGGAAGTGGTCGGCCAGGTCGCGTAGGAGCCGCTCCGGCGCGACCGCCGAGAGCATGGCGGGGACGCCCGTGACCAGCACCGTATCCCCGCCGAACGGCTCGATCCCGAGGCCGAGCTGCGCCAGGACCTCCTTGCGCTGGAGAACCTCGGCGGCGTCGACGGCGCTGAGGTCGACCGGCTCGGGCACGAGCAGGCGTTGCGACTCAACCCCCCCCCGCTCGACCCTGGCCTTGAGCTCCTCGTACAAGATTCGCTCGTGCAGGGCGTGCTGGTCGATCACGACCATCCCCTCGCTCGTCTCGGCCACAAGGTAGCTGTCGTGGACCTGGAGCGCCCTGGGGGGAAGCTCCAGCGGCACAATCGGCGGCGGGGCCGTCGCCGCGGCCGGCACCTCCGCGACCGCCGTCGCGAACTCATCGAAGCCATCGGCCGAAGCAACGGGCATCGTCGGCAGGGGCTGCGCTGCGTGCGACGCGGGCTGCGGAAAGGACGGCGAGGCCACCGGCCCGCCCGCGTAACCGGGGCCCGGGAAGCGCCGGAAATCGGCGACGGCGGCGGTCGTCGGGAACCACGAGGCGACCTCCTGGCGGTCGGCCGGGGGGGAGGTCATTTCCAGGGGGCGGGGGGCTTCGGCGGCTGGGGGGGATTGGAGTCGGGAGTGCAGGTCGCTGGCGAGGAAGGTCTGGCGGACCATCGCGAGCATCTGGCTGTACAGGCGGTTGCCGTCCCGGAAGCGCACCTCCACCTTGGTCGGGTGGACGTTGACGTCGACCTCCTCGGGTGGGATATCGAGGTACAGGAACGCCACCGGCAGCCGGCCGACCATCAGCAGCCCACGATACGCCTCCGACAGCGCATGCCCCAGCGAGCGGTCGCGGACGTAACGCCCGCCGACGAACAGGAACTGCCCCTTGCCGCTGGAGCGGCTCTGCGAGGGGTGGGCAACGTACCCCCACACATGCGTCCGCTCCACCCGGCTCTCGACCCAGAGCAGCGCATCGGCCAGTTCCTTCCCGAAGAAGGCGGCGACGCGATCTTTCAGCCCGGTGACGGCGGGCAGGTCGTGGAGGACTTTCCCGCCCGAACGGAACGTCAGGTGGACCGTCGGATGCGCCAGCGCGAGCCGGGTAAAGGTTTCGGCGACGTGGCCGGCCTCGGTCGCGTCGGATTTCAGAAAGGTCCGCCGCACCGGGGTGTTGAAGAAGAGGTTGCGGACCTCGAAGACCGTCCCGGTCGGGCAGCCACAGTCGCGGACCGCCCCGGCCAACCCGGCCTCGACCGTCAGCTCGGCCCCGACAGCCGCGTTGGCCATGCGCGTCTGGCAGCGGACCTTCGCCACCTCGGCGATCGCCGCCAAGGCCTCGCCCCGGAAGCCCAGGGTCGTGACGCGAAAGAGGTCTTCCGCCTCCAACAGCTTGCTCGTCGCGTGCGGCCGGAAGGCCAGGACCAGGTCGTCGCGGTCCATCCCCTTGCCGTCGTCGGCGACTCGAACCAGGTCCTTCCCCCCCCGCTCCACCGTCACCTCGACCCGCGTCGCCCCGGCGTCGATGGCGTTCTCCATGAGTTCCTTCACCACGCTCGCCGGCCGCTCGACCACCTCGCCCGCGGCGATCTGGTTGATGACCGACGTCGGCAGTTCCCGGATGATCCCCATCGGCGTCGCTGCCCCCGCGAGGTCTCGACGGCCCGTCTCACATGGGACCGTTTGTCCAAGGAAACCGCCCTCACCCGACCCCGTATTCCTTGATCTTGCGATACAGCGTGCGCTCGCCGATGCCCAGGAGCTTGGCGGCTTCCTCGCGATTGCCGTCGGAGAGTTTCAGGGTCTCGGCGATGTAATACTTCTCCACCTCGTCGAGCGGGCGGCCGACCAGGTGTTCAGCGCTGGCTGAGGAGGCCGGGTGGGGGGAGGCGGCCTGGAGGTCTTCAGTCAGGTCGTCGAGGTCCAGGACGCCGTCGGTGTCGATGACGACCATGCTCTCGATGGCGTTCTTGAGCTCGCGGACGTTGCCAGGCCAGGGGTAGGTCGTCAGGATTTTCCGCACGGCCGGGGAGATCGAGCGGACGGCCTTGCCGTGGGCGGCGGTGAACTGCTTGAGGAAATGGTCCAGCAGCAGCGGGACGTCCTCGCGACGCGAGCGCAAGGGGGGAAGCTTGACGCCGACGACCTTCAGGCGGTGGTACAGGTCCTGGCGGAATTTCCCGGAGGCGATCGCCTCGGTGAGGTCGCGGTTGGTGGCCGAGACCAGGCGGACGGTGACCTTGACCGGGTCGTTCGCCCCCATGCGGACGACCTCGCCGGACTCCAGCACGCGCAGCAGCTTGACCTGCGTGGACAGCGGGATGTCGCCGACCTCGTCGAGGAACAGCGTGCCGCCGTTGGCGTGCTCGATGCGTCCCTTGCGCTCGCGGTCGGCGCCGGTGAAGGCCCCCTTGACGTGGCCGAAGAGCTCGGATTCCAGGATATTCTCGCTCAAGGCCGCGCAGTTCAAGGGGACGAAGGGCTTGGTCCGCCTCGGGCTGTTGATGTGCAGGGCGTTGGCGACCAGTTCCTTGCCGGTGCCGCTCTCGCCGGTGATGAGCACGGTGGCGGAGGTCGGGGCGATCTGTCGCAGCCGCGCCACGACGTCGTGCATCGCCGAGGAATTGCCGATGACCCCCTCGAACCCGAACCGCTCGTTGAGCTGGCGCTGAAGTTCCGCGTTGGAGCGGGCCAGGCGGCGGGACTGCGAGCGCTTGTCGACGACGGTGCGTAGCTCGTTGATGTCCAGCGGCTTGGTCAGGTATGTGGCGGCGCCCGCCTGCATGGCGGCGACGGCGGCCTTGGCCATGTTGTGGCCGGTCAGGATGACGACCTCGGCCTCGGGTAGCTCGCGCTTGGCCTTGGCCAGCACCTCCATGCCGCCGACCTCGTCCATCAGGAGGTCGGTCAGGACCACGTCGAATTCCTGCTCCTCGATGAGCCGCAGCCCCTCGCGCCCGCTGCCAGCGACGGCGCAGTCGTAGCCGACGCGCTCCAGGCTCTCGGCGACCGCCTGGGCGTGCGGCTCGTCGTCGTCGACGACCAGGACGCGAATCGATGTGTCCATCGCCATCAGGGCACCACGCTCCCCGCCCCGATCGGCAGCCGCACGGTGAATTTCGACCCCTTGCCGACCTCGCTCTCCATGTCGATCCGCCCGTCGTGGGCCTCGACGATCCGGCGCGTGGTCGGCAGGCCCAGGCCGCTGCCCTTGGGCCGGGTGGAGAAGAACGACTCGAAGATTTTGGGCCGGACTTCCGGCGGGATGCCGCAGCCGGTGTCGATCACGTCGAGCGCGGCCCAGGGGCCCTCGCGTCGGGTCTGCAAGATCAGCTCCCCCCCCTCCGGCATGGCGATCTGGGCGTTGCGGATCAGGTTCAAGAGCGCCTGCTTGAACAGGTCGGCATCCAGGGGGATCGGCGGGATGCCCGGGTCGTACTGGACGCGGGTGGTGATCCCCTGCTCCAGCGACTTCCCCTCGCAGAAGTCGACCATGTCGTCCACCACCGCGTTGAGGTCCGCCGGGACCCGGCGAAGCTCCTGGACGCGGACGAATCGGAGGAAGTCCTCCAGAATGTCCTCCAGGCGGTGCGATTCCTTGCGGAGGCGGTCGATCTTCTGGAGCACCCGCCTGTCCCGGAGGCTCTCCGCGCCGTCGAAGTCCTCCGCCAGCAGGTCGAGGTTCAGCCGCATCGTCGACAGTGGGTTGCGGATCTCGTGGGCCAGCCCCCCCGCCAGCTGGGCGATCTCCGAACACTGGGCGCGGAGCCTCCGGACCGCCTCGGGCCCATCCGGGTCGATCAGCTCAGGGGCCGGTTCGAGTTCGACGGCCGATTCGAGCATCGCTGGTCCTTCAGGGCTCCCAGATCATCGAATGCTCAGGCCCGACCGCGCCAGACGGAAGGGTCTCGTGACGTATGAAAGACGGCGATGACCTCCACGCGAGTGGGCTCGACCCGAGAGAACACGCGATAAGGAAAGCGGACGACCGCCGCCTTCCGTATGTCGGCGAATACGGGTGCATGCCAGGAAGGGTTGGCCACGATCCGGTCGAAGACATCCTGGACCCTCGCCACGAATAGGACACCCGAGCCGGCCCGTCGTCGCTCTTGGAAATCGAACGCTTCCTCGAACTCGGCCCTTGCCTCGTCCCGCAAGACGACGGGCTCGTTCATCGGCGGGCACGCGCCAGGGCGAGGGCCTTGACCTCTTCCCAAGGGGTCACGGCATCCGGCCGGGCCGGGCTATCCGCCAGACGCCGCTCCAACTCCCTTCGCTGGGCTTCGGTGATCGGCGAGTGCTCGACCTCGCGCTCGACACTCTCCCAAATCTCCCGGGCCAGGTCGATGCGATCCTCGACGGGGAGGAGGTCGATTCCCAGTTCGCGAAGGGTCGGCGGCATGGGCGATCTCCGTCTCGGACGAAATCCCGATCCATCAGTGAAAAACGATGGGAAACAATTTGCGGATTGCGTCATCGTCGCCTCAAACCATCTCCATACGGGTAGCCTATCAGGCCGAGCGGGAAGGGTGCAACGCGACGAAACCCGGGAAGCTGGCCGTGTTGCCCCGACCCGAGACAAGGCTGTCCCTCAGCTTTCGACCACCGCCGTCTCTTCGGGGTCGCCGCGCCGGATGACCCGGAAGAGGCGCTTGCCCGTGTGGGCGATGATGGGGTCGTCGAAGGGCTCGGTCCTCAGGGCCCTCTTGACGTCCTCGCGGAGGGCCTCGGTGTCGAGGGACTCGCCGTCATTGCAGAGGCGATGGAGGACGGGATACTTCGCCTCGGGCAGGGCCGTGGCCCACTCGATGAAGACCAGCCAGGCGTGGTTGGTGCTCAGGTCAAAATGATATCCCGCATCTTCGTCGTCCCGGTCGTCCTCGGGGGAGTAGAAGGCAATTTCCAGGGACATGGCGGTCTACCCCCCGAGTCGTGACGTCCGATCAATCGCGGGGAGGACGCGGTCCCCGATCGCCGTAGCCTCCGCCACCGCCACCGCCGCCCGAGGGGCCGCGGTCGCCGTATCCACCACCGCCACCGCCGCCGGGACCGCCGGGGCCGCGACGGGGGGGGCCGCCGCGATCACCGCCACCGCCACCGCCGCCCGCGGGGCGCTCGGCGCCGGCGTGGGGGTCGGGGAGGCCGCGCTCGGCGTAGGCGACCTTGCGCGAGAGCTTGACGCGGTCCTGGTCGTCCACCAGGATCACCTTGACGAGCATGGTGTCGCCGACGCGGCAGATGTCCGAGACGCTGCCGACGTAGCCGTCGGACATCTCGCTGATGTGGACCAGGCCGTCCTTGCCGGGCAGGATCTCGACGAAGGCGCCGAAGTCCTTGATCGAGGTGACGCGGCCTTCGTAGATGCCGCCGGGCTTGACACCTTCGGTCATGGCCTGGATGCGGTCGCGGGCGGACTCGGCCCCCTCGCCGGTGGGGCTGGAGATGCTGACGATGCCGCTGTCCTCGATGTCGATCTTGGCGCCGGTCTCGTCCTGGAGGCGGCGGATCGTTTTGCCACCGGGGCCGATGATGAGGCCGATCTTCTCGGGGTTGATCTGGATCTGGATGAGCCTCGGGGCGTTGGCGGAGATCTCCTCACGGGGCCGCTTGATGGCTCGGAGCATCGTGCGGAGGATTTCCAGGCGGGCTTCCTTGGCCTGCAAGAGGGTCTCGCGGACGATCGTCTCGGAGATGCCCATGTTCTTGAGGTCGAGCTGGATGCCGGTGACGCCGTGCTGGGTGCCGGCGACCTTGAAGTCCATGTCGCCGAAGTGGTCCTCATCGCCGACGATGTCCGTCAGCAGGATGAAGCGGCCGTCCGCCTCGTCCTGGACCAGCCCGATGGAGATGCCGGCCACGGGGTCGTTGATCGGGACGCCCGCGTCCATCAGCGCGAGCGTCGCGCCACAGACCGAGGCCATCGAGCTGGAGCCGTTGGACTCCAGGATGTCGCTGACGATGCGGATGGTGTAGGGGAACTGGTGCGACTCGGGAAGGACCGGCGCGACCGAACGTTCCGCCAGCGCGCCGTGTCCGATCTCGCGGCGGCCGGGGCCGCGGATCGGGCGGACCTCGCCGACGGCGAACGACGGCATGTTGTAGTCGAGCATGAACTTCTTCTTGTACTCTTCCATGATCCCGTCGACCCGCTGCTCGTCGGCGCCGGTGCCCAGAACCGTCGTGACCAGCGCCTGGGTCTCACCGCGCTGGAAAACGGCCGAGCCGTGGGCGCGGGGCAGCAGGCCGACCTCGCAGGAGATCGGTCGCAGGTCCTTGGGGCCGCGGCCGTCGAGGCGATTGCCGTCCAGGATCAGGGCGCGAACAACCCGCTCCTCCAGTTGGTGGAAGGCGGCCCTGACCTGGGGGGGCTTGACGGGGGCTTCGGCCCCCTCGGGGCAGAACTCGGCGAGGATGCGATGAAGCAGCTCCTTGGCGGCGGCCTTGCGGTCGGCCTTGCCGTGGTGCATCATCGCGCCGCGAAGGTCGCTGGCGAAACGGTCGTTGAGGGTCGCCAGCAGGGGCTCGTCGTGGACTTGCGGGTGTTCCATCGGCGGCAGGCCGGCGGCGGCCCGCAGCTCGTGCTGCAAGGCGATCAGCTCCTGGTTGAGGCGGTGGGCCTCCATGATCGCCGCGTGCATCGCGTCCTCGGGCAGCTCGCGGCCGAAGCCCTCGATCATGACGATCGCGCGATGGGTGCTGGCGACAATCAGGTCCAGGTCGCTGTCGGCCATCTCCGAGGCGGTGGGGAACGGGATGAGCCGCTCGCCGATTCTCCCGAGCCGCACGGCGCCGATGGGGCCCAGGAACGGGACGTTCACGGCCAGGACCAGCGAGGCCGAGGCGCCCAGGATGGAGATGACGTCGGGGTCGTTCTGGCGGTCGGCGGAGATCGGGCCGGCCTGGATCTGGACCTCGTCGCGATACCCGGCCGGGAAGAGCGGGCGGAGCGGACGGTCGATCAGGCGGGAGGTGAGAATCTCCTTGGTGGAGGGGCGTCCCTCGCGCTTGATGAAGCCGCCGGGAAACTTGCCGGCGGCGTAGACCTTCTCGCGGTAGTCGACCGTCAGGGGGAAGAAGTCCAGCCCCTCACGACCGGGGCCGGCGACGGTGGCGACCAGGGACATCGTCTCGCCGATGCGAACCACCACGGCGCCGCTGGCCTGCTTGGCCAGGCGGCCGGTCTCCACCGAGATCGTCTTGTCACCGATCGTGCGCTCGACGGTGACGGGCTTTCTGGTCGCGGAAACGGTGCTGCTTGACATGCCATCTACCTCGGGCGGGTGCGCCGGAGGGGACGAGCGTCGCCGGGTCGGCAAGGATCGCCGCGAAGGGGCCCCGCTCATGGCGTGGCGTTGAGGCCACGGTGAGCGGGATTGCGGACGAACCCGGAAAGGGAAAAAGCCCCGGCGGCCCGTCGCCTTTCAGACAACGGCGGCGCGGGGGAGACGATCGCACCGGAAGCCGCCCCGTCCCGCCCCCTTGCGGCGCGGCGAGAGGAGGGCTGGCCCCCGGCTCGTTGCGGCGCGATTACTTGCGGATGCCCAGGCGGCCGATCACTTCCAGGTAGCTCTTGCGGTCGTGCAACCGCAGGTATTTGAGCAGGCTGGAGCGCTTCGAGACCATCATCAGCAGCCCTCGGCGGCTGGCGTGGTCCTTGGCGTGCAGCTTGAAGTGACCGGTCAAATCATTGATGCGGTTCGTCAGCAGGGCGATTTGCACCTCGGGCGAACCCGTATCCTGGGCGGCGCGGCCGAACGAGCCGATGATCTCCTGCTTCTTCTCTTTCGTGATTGCCATTGACGAGTCCCGCGGCCACGGCCTTATCTTCGGAGAAAAATGAGGGTCTCACACACTTGGAGGGCATCAGCATAGGGCATCCCCCCCCTGGATGCAATCCCCCGCCGCCCCGCGGGGACACGTGTTCTCCATCCGGGGATCACGCTCGATCCGGGAACCGCATTCCGATCCCCGGGGTGGCTCGGGTCGGCACGTCGAGGGGGAGGCCGGCCGCTCGCGATCATCGGAGGCCCGCGGCGGGTGGGCCGTTCTCAGCGCACCTCGACCGCGACCGGGACGACGTGGCTGATCATGTAGTTGCGACGGTCGCGGTCGCGCCGGGTCGGCTGCCAGTGGCCGAGGGAGTCGACGGCCCTGGCCATGATCGTGGTGGAGCCGGGCCGGGGGTCTTCCCAGGAGAACTCCCAGAGCCGCCAGGCGTGCCGGATTGGCTCGCCCGCCAGGCGCGCGGCCGACCAGCTTCGGCCGCCGTCGGTGCTGACCTCGACCCCGGCGATCTCCGCCTCTCCGGTCCAGGCCGCGCCTCGGACGAGGTAGGGACGACCGGCCGCGACGACCTCTTTCAAGGCGGGCCGCGCCACCTGCGCCTTGACCTGGAGTTCGCCGATCGGCACGAGGCTCGGCTGCCCCCCTTGGCGCTCCCAGTGCGTGTAATCGAGCGACTGGAAGAAGCCGAGGAAGGGGCGGTCGGCGACCGTGACCTTGGCAAGCCACTTCACCGACGCCATCCCGTACCAACCCGGGACCACGGCGCGGACCGGGAAGCCGTGCGCCGGCGTCAGGGCCGCCCCGTTCATCTTGTGGGCCAGGAGGATCGTGTCGCCGCGCACCTTGGCCATCGGCAGGCTGCGGGCGAAGCGGATCGGGCCCGGAGACTTCGGATCGTCCTTGAGTTCCCCCTGGTCGGCCCCCTCGAAGACCACCTCCACGGCCCCCGGGCGCACGCCAGCGCGTTCCAGGAGCGCGGACAGGGGCACGCCGGTCCACTCGGCGTTGCCCACGGCGCCCTGGCCCCACTGCGCCCCCTTCTCCTTGGGGGCGAGGAAGACGCGGCCATTGCCCGCGCACTCCAGGGTCGCGGGGGTCGTGCGGGCCGTCATCCCGCGCAACTCCTGGTAGCTGATGCGGAACGGGCGTTCCACGGCCCCGCCCACCTCCAGCGCCCAGGTTTCCGCCGTCAACTCGGGCACGGGGAAATGGTTGCGGACATAGAACTGGTCCACCGGCGTCAGGAACCCCTCCAGGAACGAGAAAGGCGACTCCAGATTCTGCGGCTCCTGCTCGCGGACGACCATTCCCGGCCCCGCCTCCCCAGCGCGAGCCGCGAGGCCCCTTGCCGACAGGGCGATCGGCACGGCGGCCAGCCCCGTCAGGAAGGCCCGCCGTCCCAGGCCCTCGCCCGTCGCCACGCCTCGTTCCGGGTCGTCCATCGTGATCCACCTTGGTCTGGTCCTGGGAGAGGGGAAGCGACCCGCCGCGCAGTTCGGGTCCACCCGAGACGGGCAAATCACGCGCCGAGGGCGACGGGCGTGTGGCCTTGCCGAACGGTTGGAGCGGTGGGCAAGATGGGCGGCGGAGGGACCGCGACAATGCCCGCAACCGACGTTCGCGAGAAGCCGAAGGCCGTGGTCTTGCTCAGCGGAGGGCTCGACTCCGCCACGGTGCTGGCCGAGGCGATCGCCGGGGGGTTCGCGGCCCATGCCCTGACGATCCTCTACGGTCAGCGCCACGCCGTCGAGCGCGACGCCGCGAGGCGCGTGGCCCAGGCCCTGGGCGCGGCGCGGCACGTCGAGCAAGCCATCGACCTGAAGGCATTCGGCGGCAGCGCCCTGGTCGGCGACGGCGAGGTCCCCAAGGGCCGGCCGGCGGGCGAGATCGCCGCGGGTATCCCGGTCACCTACGTGCCGGCGCGGAACACCGTCTTCCTGGCGATGGCCCTGGCCTGGGCCGAGTCCCTGGGGGCCTTCGACCTCTTCGTCGGGGTCAACTGCGTCGACTACTCAGGATACCCCGACTGCCGCCCCGAGTTCCTCCGCGCCTTCGAGGCCCTGGCTAACCTGGCGACCAGGGCGGGCGTCGAGGGGACCGGGCGGTTCCGCGTCCATGCCCCGCTCCTGACCCTCGACAAGGCGCGGATCATCGCCCGGGGGCTCGCCCTTGGCGTTGACTACGGCCTGACCCATAGTTGCTATGACCCGACTCCCGAGGGCCTCTCCTGCGGCCTTTGCGACTCGTGCGCCCTCAGGCTGGCGGCGTTCCGTGCCCTCGGCAGAGCCGACCCGATCGCCTACGCGGCCCCGGGCGGTGGCCAGGCGTTCAGAATCGCCGTCCGCGGTCCTGAACCCGCGTGAGAGCCCCGGCCAGACGCTCCCGTGCGTGCGCTCGCGCATGCCTCATCGCATGGGCGCCTCATCATAAAATTGCGCGGTTCCTGTACCGACAGAAGTTTTCCGCTGACTTTTCGATCCTTGAGGGTAACCGTTCACACACTGGGAACCGCATAAAAACCGGGATTTCCTGAATCATGACCATCTTATTCGATGCTGTATTCGCTCGATTGACGATTCGGAGTGCCCCGGTTGTTCAGTAACAGCGCTCAA
>JAABUQ010002979.1_pt1 | contig 32156 bp, 27 predicted proteins | sample 5560001 | NCBI WGS metagenome assembly JAABUQ01 (sample SAMN10711888, study PRJNA513371) | rock metagenome | isolation source: Antarctica rocks | place: Antarctica: Victoria Land, Finger Mt nord | collected 2015-12-18 | reverse complement strand
GCAGTGGCACTAACCCTCGGGACAGCGCCGGCGTTGGCGATGGGTCGTCATCATATGCCCATGATGGGACATACACCCATGATGGGCCGTGTCAAATGCAGCGCCGGCAATCCCCGCGTTTGGGTGAATACCGATACGCACGTCTATCATATGATGGGTAGCCGATACTACGGGCACACGGCGCATGGAGCGTATATGTGCAAGCGCTCGGCAGTTGGGGCCCACAATCATATGGCCGCCACTACCCAAAAATAGAGCACCGCGCGGTTACTTTTTAGGATCGGGTTGCCCGGCGTCTACCAGAATCTTCCAAGAACCGTCGGGCTCGTGCTCCCAAATCTCCATGTAATGCCCACTCGAAGTGACTTCTGTCTTATCTCCTAACTGGAAGCGGAAGACGTAGTTGCCTAGTTCGTAAGCAAGATTACCACTGATCCCTAGTTCCTTGGTGGTTATGGAGCCGTCAACTGCGTGAAGCTTCTTAAAAAGGCCGGTATAAAGGTCACGCAGTGCCGCGCGTCCGTGAACGATGGGCTCACCGGGCGCCATCTGCATTCCGTTAGGCGCGAAGAGCGAGACCATGAGCGCTGCATCGCCGGTTTTCATCGCCTGCAAGAACTTGGCGTTTCCCGCATCAACGGCTGCCCGTAGTTCGGCCGGGACTGCGCGGACGGCGCCAGGTTTATCTTGGGCGCATGTTGCCGGCGGCACAGCAAGAAGTGCGAGAACGAATAGACTACCGCAGGTCAAACGCTTCATAGTTGTTTTCCTTTCTGCACTTAGGGAACATTCGCATCGATTTTTGGGTAAGTGTAATTTATGGATAACCATGCAGTGCCTATCACGCCCGCTTCAAGCGATCTGGAACAAGAGAAAGAAGCGCGTAATTCGCAAGAGGAGCTTTCTATCGACGATTACGATAAGACCGTCGCAGATTCGTTTCCAGCTAGCGATCCACCATCTTATTAAGCGCAGAGCTTGCGCTCTCTCGTTAAAGGAGTACCCATGAATCAGAACACCGACTGGTCGACGGCTACCAAAAGTACCGTAGACGCCGTCTCTAATGGAGACGTACCAGGTGCAGCTGCCAAGGTCAGTAACACCATGGAGCAATCAATATCGCAGGAACCGGTCAACTCGACGATGCGGTCTATATTAATGGCTGCGGCCGGCGCCTCCATCCTTGGATCGCTCATGTTTCAGCTTGCCGGCAAAAAAGACAATGCGCTCTTTGTAGGGCAGTGGGCGCCGACCATTTTGCTGATTGCACTATGGGGGCAATTGGTCAAAGAACAGCGGTAAAAGCTGCCGGAGGCAATCGTTTGCCCGGGCTGCACCGTTACAACAGATATGAACAGAAAAGATGCGTTGGGAGTGATGAGCGCCGCATGCTTGGCCATGGCCTCGCAAACGGTGTTCGCCTCTTCGGCTATCGCGAAACCGACAGCTCCGGAAATATATCTTACGGAGGTGCAATGGCGTAAACGTTTGAGGCCGGAGCAATACGCCATCCTGCGCGAAAATGGCACCGAACCTCCGTTCAGCAGCCCGCTTGATACGGAGAAACGCCGGGGAATCTACCTTTGCGCCGGTTGCAATTTGCCGCTGTTCAGCTCACAGACCAAATTCGATAGCGGCACAGGCTGGCCGAGTTTTTACGCACCGATGAAAAACGCGGTGCGGACTTCGCCTGACCATGCTTTTTTTGAGGCGCGCACGGAAGTACATTGCCGGCGCTGCGCCGGACATTTGGGCCACGTCTTCAACGATGGGCCCCCCCCCCACGGGGCTCCGATACTGTATGGATGGCTTGGCGCTCGTGTTTAAAGCGGGCTAACCTGACACGACGTTAGGCCCTGTTTTTCGAGATATCGCTGATGGTAGTCTTCGGCCGGGTAGAAAGTCGAAGCCGGAGCGATTTCCGTAACGATGGGACGCGCAAAGCGTTGTGCTTCTTGCAGCTTTGCTTTGGAATCGTTCGCGAGGGCCTCTTGCTGGGGCGAGTGATAAAAGACCGCCGAGCGATATTGCGTCCCAACATCCGGCCCTTGACGGTTTCGCGTCGTCGGATCGTGCATCTCCCAAAACACGTTGAGCAGTTGTTCGTAAGAAACGCGTTGCGGATCGTAGGTGACTTCAACGACTTCTGCATGACCGGTCCTACCGGTACAAACATCGCGGTAGGACGGGTTGACCATGCTCCCGCCGAGATAGCCTACGGCTGTATCCACCACACCGGGTAACTGCCGAAAAGCAGCTTCCACACCCCAAAAACACCCGGCGCCAAACGTTGCTTTTTCCGTTGCCATGTTCTTTTTAACGCTCTTTTGCGCGCTTTGGATGCATCGACGAAAGCTGCATCATCAGTGCTGGTATCTCCGCGAGAAGCTCCCGCGCCAGAAAACCGAGTGTTCCCATTCTTTTTGCAAGCCGATCGCCAGCGCGAGCATGCAAAAAAACCGCCCACATGGTGGCATCGAGTGTGGATGTTCCGCGGGCAGCAAGTCCGCTGACGAGCCCCGCCAAAGCGTCGCCCGAACCGGAAGTAGCTAGCCCGACGTTGCCGCGCTTGTTGCAATACACCTCGCCGCCGGGGGCGGCAATATAGGTTCGCGCCCCTTTGAGCGCGACGACGGCCCCAAACTTCCGCGCCGCTTCACAGACGCAGCGCAATGGATCTTCCAAAATCTGTTGCTTGTCGCGCTTGAGTAAACCGGCCATTTCGCCGGCGTGCGGTGTCAGCACCGCGTTGCCGTTGGTTGAGTGCAAAAGGTCAGGGAGGGTTTTGAGCACTTTCAATCCTGCGGCGTCAAGGATCACGGTGGCCTGCGTACCGGTGATGGCTTGCTGTACGACGGCGTCAGTGTCGTCGTCGAATGCCATGCCGGGACCAATGAGCAATGCGCCCACATTGCCGGCATGCTCCGCAACGGTTGCCCCCGCTTGCCGTGCGAGCGAGCCGGATTGCGTTTGCGCGAGCGCGAGCACCAGTGCCTCAGGTACCGCAATGCCGACAAAGGGCGCGATGCTCGCGCAGGTCGCAATCTGGAGTTTTCCAGCGCCGGCGCGCAACGCGGCGTTGGCTGCTAAGATAACCGCACCTGGCATCTCCGGGGCGCCACCCACAACCAGCGCGCGCCCGCGCGCTTCTTTGTCTCCTTCTTCGGGTACCGGTAAGGGCCGGCGACGCAGCAGTTGCGGCGTAATAGTCTGGGGCTTGCGATTACTTTGGCGCAATGGGCACGTCCGGCTTGCCGGTCACCTCTGCGCGCTCTTCCAACAGCGGGGCCACGAAATTATAATGTTCTAACGCGAGTTTTCCATGTTCCAGAGCCGGATTAAAAGCGTAGGAAGTGACCGCGCAGTTTGCCACATCGCCTGCGCGGTCGATGCGCAGAATTTGCTGCTCCGTTAAACGCTCGAGCAGGTAACGAAAACACAGCACGACCACTTGATGGGAAACGATCAGCAACCGTTCGCCACGGTACTCCCGAGTGAAGGTATCAATCATGCTGCGCAACCGCAAAATAACATCGCACCAACTTTCTCCACCCGGCGGGCGAAAGTAAAACTTGCCGACACGTTTGCGTATTTGCGCTTGTTCGGGATATCGTTGCGCGATTCCGGCGATGGTGATGCCGTCCAGTATGCCGAACTCTTTTTCACGCAGACGCTCGTCCACAATCACCGAGTCAGGGGAAAACCCGGCAGTGCGCAGAGCCAGAGTGGTGGTTTGCTGCGACCGGAGGTATGGCGAAGTAAAAACTGCGCTCGGCGCCTGGTGATTGTCTTTCAACCACTCACCGAGTGCTGAGGCTTGACGCTCGCCGAGCTCTGAAAGAGGCACGTCGCAATCGCGTGTTGCCACGTCGATAACCGCGTGGCCCGCCGCCTCAGCCGCATCGCGTGCAACATTTCCGGCACTTTGTCCGTGGCGGACGATGATGATCTCTTGAGGCCATTTTTGGTCAAGTGCGCTCATAGAGCGGTTATGTTTTGACCCACGTCTCCAAACCCATTGGCAGCGCTGCCGGCGCGGTAGGACTGAGCACATAACCGTGCAGATTTTCAGGAACGACCGCGCCCAGCTTATTTGAAAATAGGAAAATTGCCGGTAAATCGAGCGCAGCGGCTTCTTGATATGCAGCGAGCGCCTTGCGTGCACTTTGTGCTGAAGGCGCTGCCCGCGATTGCTCTATCAAGGCGTCGATCTTCGGATTTGAATACGAACCCAGGTTGTATCCGCCTTCGGCCCGCGTCTGATGAGAATCATAGTTTTCGTAATCGTCCGGATAGGGTGCCAGGATACGGCCTCGCAGCGCGACCTGAAACTTGGTGGCATGAAGATCTGCGAAAAACGTATTGATCTCTTCGTTCTGCAGTTCGCAGGCGATGCCGACGGATTTGAGATTTGCCTGAATGAGTTCCACCACGTTGCTGGCGACCGCATCGGTTGAACCGCCGTTCTTCAAGACGAAGCGCAGTGGTTTGCCGTCTTTGTACCGCGTACTGCCGCGCAGTTTCCAACCGTCCGCCTCGAGCATCCGCCGGGCCCGCGGTGGGTCGTAAGGATACTGGGCGATCTTCGGGTTGTGATACGGTGAAAAAGCCGGAACGGGACCATTGAGAACATCGGCTTGCCCATTCATGATGCCCCCCACGATCGACTTGCGATCGATGGCGTACAGCATTGCGCGCCGGACCGTCACGTCTTTGAGAAAAGCAACCTGAGGATCGGCGAAATTCGGCAAAAGCGTGAACACAACGTTCCACGGCCAGTTGACAAAGCGATGGCGGCCTTTAAGCCGATCGTGGACGCGCCAAAGATTCGGAGGAATGTCGGTGACGTCGATTTCTCCAGCGTCCACCGCCGCGTACAGCGAGTCCTGTTGCGGATACACGCGGAAGGCGATCTGCGTAAGATGCGCCTTGGCGCCCCAGTAACGCGGGTTCGGCTCCAGGATGGTGTATGCATCTGCTACGAAGCGGCGCACGCGAAATGGTCCGCTGATAACCGGGTGTTGCCCAAAATCGCTATCGGTATTGATGAACTGCGCTTCTTTGGCGTGGTCGTGAGGGTAGCGGTCAAGCACGTGCTGCGGCAACAAGAGCACGACGCCGAGCGCATTGGTTAAGAACGGAGGCGAAGGTTCGCTTAAGGTGAGGGTCACCGTGTGCGAATCCAACGCGCGCACCGATGTCATCAATTTAAAGCGTGCAGATTCACCCTTAATCACCGCCGGATTGTTGTAAGCGTTTAGAGAGAACACGACGTCGCTGGCCGTAATCGGCACACCATCCGACCAACGGGCATGTTGTCGCAGCTTTAAGATGTACCGTTTTCCGCCGCTGCTCATGTGAACCGTACCGGCAAAACTCGTTTTCCATGCAGGCAGCAAATCTGCACCGATGTCGACGAGCGGCGTGAAAATTTCCTCCTCGATCATGGTCGATTGCGAACTGATCGACGTTAACGGATTGAATCCATCCGGACTTGCGATCCACCCGCAGACGATGGCGGAAGGATCGTTGGTTTCAGCGCTGCGCGCGCTGCAACTCGCAAGCGCAAAGACACAAAGACCAAGTACGGCCGCACGCATTAGGCCGCAACCTGCGAGCCGTGTCGCTCGCGCAGCCAATCGCCCATGAAATTCAAAGCGCAGACGGTGAAAAGAATGGCCAATCCGGGCGGCAGAATCAGCCAGTATGCCCCGGCGAACACATCGCTCTGCGCAGAGGTGAGCAAGTTGCCCCAGGATGGAGTTGGCGGACGCACGCCGATGGTCAAGTACGAGAGCGCGGTTTCCGCGAGCATGGACCCTGCGATAATAAACGTGGTGGTGGTGATGATGGTGCCCCCGGCGTTGGGTATGATATGGCGAAAAATCAGTCTCAAATCGCCCGCCCCGATGGCGCGCGCCGCCTCGATGTAAATTCGCTCGCGCAACGACAGAACTTCTCCGCGCACTAAGCGAGCAGGCCCGAGCCAAGACGTGATGCCGATCACCACCATCAAACTCCACAGGCTGCCGGAAAACATGGCGGCTAAGAACAGCAGCAAGAACAGCGTCGGAACGGAAAGCAGTACGTCTACGACGCGCATCATGATTGCGTCGGTAACACCGCCGTAATAGCCGGAGATTGCTCCGTAAAACGTGCCGATGAACATCGCCACGAGGGCAGCAACAAAGCCCACTAGTAAGCTGATGCGTCCACCGAGCAGCAAACGTACGAATTCGTCGCGCCCTAGACCATCGGAGCCGAGGAAATGAGTCGCGCTCGGCGGCGCATAGGCGTGCGCTACATCCGTAGCTGATGGGTCGTGCGCCGACATCCAGGGTCCGGCAACGCACGCGGCAATCACGAGCACGATCCACAACAGGCTGAGCATGGCCATTCGATCCCGCTGCAACGCCCGCCAGAAGTTCTGCTCGTTATTCATAGCGGATTCGCGGATCCACCAGCGCATAACCCACATCTGCGGCCAGATTTCCTAAGACCACGAGCAGTGCGGTCATCATCGTCATCCCGAGCAGCGTAGCATAATCCCGGTTCACGGCCGATTGCCAAAATAGTTGGCCCATTCCGGGGTAGGCAAAAACTTGTTCGGTGATGACGGCACCACCGAAAAGTCCCGGAATGGCCGCACCAAGTAAAGTGATGAAGGGAATCAGCGCATTGCGCAGCGTGTGATGAAAAAGGACGCTGCGTTGAGGGACCCCCTTTGCGACCGCGGTGCGGACGTAGTCTTCACCAAGTTGTTCGATCATGCTGCCACGAATGTAGCGGCTCCAGCCGGCAAGCGAAACGATGGCGAGGGTGGCAGCCGGCATCGCCAAATGGGCGATGCGCGATGGCCAGTCAAAGGTCATTGTGTCGATGGTTTGCAAGCCCCCGACCGGAAACCAATGCAGGTTTACTGCCAAGAAGATGATGAGCATTGCTCCAAACCAAAACGTGGGCATCGACCACGCCAAAAACACAACAAGGCTCATCGTGCGATCGAACAAACTGCCGCGACGCTGAGCCTGATAAACGCCAAGTGGAACGGCGAAGAGAATTGAAAGGATCAGCGCGCTGCCCATAAGGATAAGCGTGGGCGGCAGGCGTTGCGCGATCAGCGTAGCAACCTGCGCCTGGCGGGCGTAAGAATACCCAAAATCCCCATGCAGCAGCGCCGCGATCCAGAGGCCGTACTGCACGTGCAGCGGCCGGTCGTACCCGAGTGCGTGTGTAATCACCGCAACTTGGGCCGGCGTGGCTTTTTCCCCGGCGAGCGCGAGCGCCGGACCACCCGGCGCTATGTGAATAAGCAGGAACGTCAGGAGACTGACGCCGATCAGTGTCGGTACACTTTGCAGTAGTCGTCGGATAATGAAGACGATCACGTCAGCGCCTTACCAGCGATAGCGCGAAATAGCATCCCACTGATAAGCTTGAGTTCCGTCCCAGTCAAAGAAGCATTCGCCGATGGCACCGAGCTGGCGACTCGCCTCGAGACTCCCGTACACTTCATCGGCCGGAGGAAAACCGCGCGGCCCTTCTTTGCTGGTTTGGCCACCGATGCTGATGGGCAGCGCACGCTTTGAGAGTGCGCGGACTTTCCGTACGGAACCGCGCAGCAATGCTTTCATTTGCTCGACGCTGGTTGATTTTTTCGAAAGCATCCTCCAGTAGGACATTGGCTGAAGCACGTCGCTGTAACGCGCGATCGTGCGATACGGATACTTGGTTTCATCAAGATGTTCGAGGTACGGATCTTCGATCGTTGCCACGATCGTGTAACGACGGCCTAGCGCTTCGCGCAAACGACGAGAATAGTCGGCCATAGCAATGCAGCCCTCAGGACAATCGTGCATGAATTCTTCACCACGTTCCAAATCCAGGGCCAACGCCGTGAAACGTGTTCCTCGGCTTGTCCGGTAATACGCCGTCTTGACGCTCATCAGCAAATCTTGATACGTCGCTTGGCGCGGAACCGTCCAGCCTACGACTCCAATGTTGTGAGCGGCAAGACCGTCGATAATCGCGTCGATCGTCGGGCGTGCTTCGGGCGTTATCTGCCAGTATTCGCCATAGGCCGTACGAAGCTCAATATAATGCAGGCCCGCCTTAACTGCCTGGTCCACGATGCGCCGCGGATCGATCTTGGCATAATAATTGTCGTCGAAGGGGTTCGTAGAAAAGAACAACCACATCCCTTTACCTCCGGCCGCACCGACCGACGATCCCGGCGGAGCGGCGAACGTTCTAATTGGTGGAAGTGCCGTGATCCCGGTGGAGCGTTTCACGAGGTAACGATAATAATGACTGGGTAGCACGCTTGTATCGCGAAACGTCGAGCTCGGCGCGGCAAGAACGGCGAGACTGCGCTGCTCGCCATTCGGATCGACTCGAATGATGCGCACGTTGGATTTCTCTTCGCGCGGGAACCACCCGATCTGGATCATCGACGGACCGAGAGCCCTTGCGATAACGCGCGGTCCGATCCATTGACGCGTGTCGGTCTGCGTCGTTACCGACGACAGTTTTGGCAGATTCGCCCTGACCATCATCGCAATTGGTCCCTCTTGCGGGGTTTTTACTATCACCGCTGGCGAGCCGTAGCGCATGCGCGTCTGCCACTGCAGCTGACCGCGAGTCTGCACATAGTCCAAGTCGCTGTTTTTCATGATCCGCGTCGGCTTGCCGTCGGCATCAAAAAACCGAACGATCACAAGCCAGCGCGCATTGCCATCGGGGTTAATGCCAAGACGGCGTTGTTCCAAGCGCATCTGGACGGCGGGATTGCCCTCATAGATAGGCGTGGGACTCGGCGACGGCGCGGGAGATTGGGTGGGCAATGGAGTGGCTTGGGCAAGAATTGCAGCCAGCAAGCAAACGATCATGACACTCTATTACGCATAATGACGGCCTTTACTTCAGAACCATGAAACAGTTCCGCTTTGGAGCCGCGATAAAAACAAGAGGGGCGGCGCCCTTACGGAGCGTCGTCCCTCTTGTTTTTCTTATGGTGTTTAGATTTTATAGTTTACGAAGAACTCTACGCGACGCGGATCGTTGGTGAGCTGCTGGTAGATATACGCAGGCTGCTGCGCCGGCGTTCCGGAGGTCGGCCCGTTAAAGGACCCGCAGCCGGTACCAAGGCCGTCCGAGCGATTGGGATCCGGAGCGTTGAAGCAGGGTATCGTTCCGGACGCATAGTCAGACCGTGCGTCGGTGAGGTTCGTAACGCGCAAACCTACCGCGTAATGAGTTCCCAACTCTTTCACGAGCGTTGTGTTCACTTTCCAATAGGCCATTCCGCGCCGCTCGGGCGCCATGACCGGATTAACGCTAGCTCCACTGGGAGTTGTCGTGGCCGCGTCGGACCTGCAACCGACGTTTTGCATGTACTCATTAACCGGCACCGCGTTTTGCAGATCGAGACATCCGCCGGTGTTATAGAAGTTGCCAAACGTGTAATAGAGATCGGGAATGAAGTGCAGACCGTGAGAGTGTACGTCCGCAACCAGCGTTGCGGAGAACGGCGCTACAAACGGACTGCGGACGAACACGTTCTGCTTCCTGAAGTAGTCCGCGATTGGAAAGTTGATGAATGAGGTCTGGCCAAAAAAGCTTACCTGCGACCAGTAGTTGTTCAAAGAACCGGAAAGCCACCAAGAAGCACCGGTAGCCCGCCGGTCCAGGTGACTGACGCCCAGTTCAACTCCGAATGAACGGATCTTCAAGTCGTTGGTAACCTGTGTATCGCCATACTTTGGAGCTCCACCCGGAGTAAGTGTCACGGGACTATACTGTGCGAGATAGTTGTTACTGAAGCGGTAATACGGACCAACTTTCAGCGATGTGTGGGCATCGAATTGATGCTCCAACTGAAGATCGAACGTCGTGTTCACAGTGGGTTTGTACGAGTTTGGGGGCGCGTTCTTTGGGATGTAAAACGGGTTATATCGCTTCGAGCCGTAGCGATAGACAAATTCCGTACCGATGAATTGGGCGGTGGTCGCGTAGGAGTAACGAATGACGTTGGCGCCGTTGATGCGGTACGTTCCCAGGAACGATGGGGCCAAAAATCCGGTGGACACAACGCCCCCCGGGACGCCGTTCGGCTGTCTTGACGTAACGATTTCCGGATTAGCGGGGATCGAGTAATATATTCTCTGATAACGTAGGCCCGGTTGAAAGGTAAAGGGCCCTCGATTGATCGACGCTTGTGCGTACACAAAGGGAACATGGACGGGTATGTCCGTCAAAGAATTCAGTTGCGTCGTCGTCGCATCGGCATTGAAGTCGTTCAGAAACCGCACGTCGCGTTTTTGATTGTCATATTCCTGGCCCGCGCCGGCTTTGAACGTAAAATTTTCATTCGGCGTGGACGTGTAATCGAGGGATAAATAATAGTCGTTACCGTAGCGGCTCTGATAGTAATCACCTAAATCCAGAGTGCATTGGCCGCCGCCGCTGGTTTGCGGCAACGGCGATCCTGAGGCGTATGGATACTGTGGGCAACTGGAATCGACGACCGTTCCCGGACCGGAGCAGTACTTAGATGTTGGACCGCAGTTGAATTGCGTTTGATTTGGATCGGTCAGCTTTTGATCAAAGATGTATTGGTTAAAGTTTTCGGCTAGCCGAAGCGCAAAGCTCGAGTGGTCGTTGATGATGTGATTCCATTGTATCTTTCCGATACCCGAATAATGTCCCAGAAAGTTTCCCGTACCGTTCGCCAGTGCGCCGAAATACAGACCTTCCGGGCAGGGCGCCCCGTTTGGTGCTATCCCGCCGGCACCGCCGCTCGAGCTCGTACCGCTGGGTTGCACGCCAGGGCACCGTTGCAGCGATAGCAGTGGTGCGCTGCTCGTTCCGGAATAGAGAGCGTAATTGACCCCATCGTTGAACAAGCTGTTTTGATACAGGAACTGAAAGTCGTTACGCCCATTGGGCTTGTAGTGGAAGTTCCCGATGACGTCGCGCGTTGCAATGTACCCGGGGTTGCCGGAGCTTATGCCTGTTTGCAATAAATTGAACGACGCTCCTCCGAAGTTAAAGTCGTTTTGCGAGTTGATGCTGTCAACTGCAACGTAATAATTAAAGCGTTTATCGATGGTCGCTCCACCAAATTCCGCGCGGAACGAATGATTGAAGTCCGGTGAAGTAACACCGGCTGCAATGTTGCCGAACGCTGGATAAGTTCCCGTTTTAATAACCGAGTTGATTATGCCGACGCCGTTACCAGCGTTCTGAGCGCCGAGCCCACCGGTGTACACCTCAACGTTGCTGGTACCCAGGTCGGTAAGATTGGTGGTAAAGAAGCCGGTCATGCGTTCGGTGATCGGAATGCCGTCGAGCTCGTAGCCGTTATCAACATCGTAACCGCCGCGAATCGATGGCTCTGCCGGAAAACCGCCGCCAATCGGCGAGACGCCGGGAACCGTATTGAGATATTCGTAAATGGTGCGGTGCAGGTTGTCGCCACCTTTTGCCGCGTTGAGCTGCTCGCCGCTGACGTTGTAAACGTCGGTACCTTCGTACGGCTTGACCAGGTTGCCGGCCGATCGTGTAGTGACCCTACCGATTTCTTTGAGAGTCTTGGTGATTTTCATGTCGATCTTGGAAGTTAAATCTTGCTGAACCGTCACGCCCGCCTGGCTTCCGGCTGTATATCCACTGGCCTGAAATGCGACGGTGTACGTGTCGGGGATCAAAGCCTGCAAAGAATAGAAACCCGTTGAATTCGTCGCCGTTGACCGCGAGCCGCTCGGCGCCGTCGCGGTCACTCGGACGTTGGCCACGGGCGCCCCGCTCTCTGCGTCCCTGACGGTCCCGGTGATGGTACCCGTCGTGCCCGCGAATGCCGTGCTCGAGCACAGCGTTCCGAGAACGGCAAAAGCAAAGGCGGCTAGAATTTTTAGCCGTAGTGTAAGCATACTGAACTTCATTATTTGTCTCCATGCGTCCGGGCATCACACGTTGCTCTAGCGGCATCACGAAAGACGCCCCGACAAAAGAAAAGCGTCCGGCGTAGTCCTACGCGCGTCCGCTAACCTTAATAATACCTTAACTAGTCTGGCATGTCCTTGCGAGGTCAGAGCGGTTCTGAGCTTGGACAGGCAGTGGAGCATCGCTTCGAACGCGGTGGCGGTGTGTCTCTTTTGGTGTAAAGCGTCCTCAAGGCTAGAAACAGGACGCGTTTCCGGGTTTTTAGTCTCAATCAGGTGGCAGTCCCGGTGGGGAGTGCCACCTGATTGTTTGGTGGACGTCTTAGAAATGAGTCGTCAAGAACAACTCGTACGTTCTGGCACCCTGCGAGTCAGGTGTGAAATCGTAGAGAGTGTAGGGAACCACTCCGGGTTGCAGATATTGTACCCCCGGATAGCCTCCGTAGAATTGCCCGATGTGGTTCGATCTACCATAGTATAGATTCGTCGCGGGAGAGGGACCCGTTAAAATATCAGTGATATTTTGAACGAGGAAGCCAATTCGCGTCCCCTTGCCATCACCTTTGCGGGTGAGATCGTAAGCGAGCGAAACCTGTCCCCAGAAGTACCCGGGACCCTGGTGGACGGTTTTATCCGTGGCCCGTGCTTTGTTACCGGTTATAGGATCAATAACTGGAGCCCCAGACGCATCGAGCAGGCCGTAGCTCGTATTTCCAGCTACGTTGTAATAAGCGCAACATTGATAGAGAAAGTATGGATCGAAGTGCCACCGGTTACGCTTGAGATCCATAGTAAGGGAGAGAGACAACGGTGGATTTCCCGCCACATGATACAACGTATGATTTGTTAGGAAACCGGCAACGTCCGTGAAGTTATTGATTGCACCGAGAGACTGGGAGGACGAGAGCGAATTTTCATATGTGCCGGAGAGAAACCACGACAGCGCATTCGTTCCCTGTTCCAAGTGATTGAGTCCTAACTCGATTCCGAAATTTTTCGCGGCCCCGCCTGTTTTGGGCAAAGAAGGTCCGGTAAATTTAATCGTACCGTCCGGTTGTACTACAAAATTGCGGTAATACGCCAACTTGTTCGAGGTAGTGTGGTAGTACGGAGTGACGCGTAACGACGTCTGGTTGTCGGCAAACTGTTTCTCCAGAGATAAATCAACGTTGTGATTGAGTTCTGGACTAACGTAGGCCCCGGGCGCATAAGGGTCTTCATTCCTAAACCCTGCATCGGTCCCATTGGGCGATGCGTTGTAGAAGTAAGCGGCGGGAACAAAAGTGCTGGTGACGCCGTAGGAACCGCGGATAACTGTACTGGGGTTCATGCTGTAAGAAAAAGCCAGGCGAGGGCTCCAGGCTGATTGGCCGTAACTCCCCGGTTGTATACGGTAATCCTGATGGTCGTATCGGATCGACGGCTCAACGTTAAACTTGCCGATTGTCTGACGCGTACCGATGTACGCTGAGGGCAGATCGAGCGGATAATTCACCAAAATGTGGTTGAACGGGAACGTTCCGTTGGCATTAAAGGCAGACGCTTTAGGGTTATACTCGCCTTCGCGATCATAGTATGCTTGAAGATCTCGGTCATGCTCGTATGAAAGCCCACCGTACCACGTTGAACGTGCATTTGCGACATAGTTCAAATCCAGAGAGGCCTGGTAGATATGCGAACGGCGGTCTCCGTAAAAATCCTCTGAGCCCGTATCGTTGCCTTGCCCAAGCGCGACGTCACCCCGCTTAACCGAGTTATCGAAGTTAGGGGTGTCGTAGGGCTGCTGAAAGATGTATTGATTGAAGTTCTCGGCTAAACGCAAACTTCCGAACAATTTGTCACTGAAGGTATGGTTCCACTGGATTTTTCCGATACCCGAATAATGGAAATACGTATCGGCATCATTTGGATTGACCGGAATGAATTGCAGTCCGGTCGGGGCGGGATTTGACGGTGAACTGGGTTGTCCGTTAGGACCGGTAAGGGTCCCGCTTGTGTCAACGCACGGCTGACCGGTAACCGACGTTCCCGGTACGGTTACAACGTAGTTTGCGGATTGATATCCGGCGCAGGGCACGATCTGCATCGGATGATTGCCTGGTAACAGATAGTTAAAGTCGAAACGCCCCAGCCCATTCTGAATCAGGAATTGAAAGTCGTTCTTTTGGTTTGGTCTGTAGTGAAAATTGCCGATGATATCTCGGGTGTACACCGCCGGTGCGATGCTATCGTCGCCAAAAAGCGCAATGAGTGGATAAGAATATTCGCCGTGCGCGAATTGATTGATTGAACCGACGCCGTCAAAACCGACGTAGTAGGAATATTTGTTGTCGGGAGTAGCGTAACCCGTTTCTAGTGTCAGGGCGTGATTGTAGGTCGGCCCCTGAATGCCGGCCGAAAACGTACTGAAGCCCGGGTACGTCCCTTGCTTGATCGTACTATTGACGATTCCTTGTGTCGCGTGGCCATAGCGCGCGTTGTAACCGCCGGTGTAAAGTTCCACGGAATTTACACCCAAATTTGACAGGTTGGTCGTAAAAAGCCCCGTCAACCGGTCGTTGATCGGAATTCCGTCCAACTCATATGATACGTCGGTGAGGTTACCGCCGCGTATTCGAGGCGTCCCGCCCGCACCAAGAATCGTGACGCCCGGTACCGACTGCAAATACTGATAAAGCGTCTTGTGCAGATAGTCGCCGCCCTGCGCAGCTTGAAACTGTGTTGTAGAAAGATTGTAGACATCGGCAGTTTGCCCCGGCTGCACCAGATTTGCCGCACTTCGGCTCACCACCCGGCCAATCTCTTTAAGATTGGCCGTTCGAAGCGACTGATCGAGTGCGTACACTTGGTCCTGAAATACCGTCACTCCTGAAACTTCATGCGCATCGTATCCGGCCCTTGAAAACGTAACGGTGTAGGTGTCGGGAACTAGACTTTGGATTTGGTAAAAGCCCGATGCATTCGTTGTTACGGTTGCCTTTGCAGAAGAAGATCTTGCCGTAACCGTAACGTTTGCGAGCGGAGCCTTCCCCGCTGCATCAACAACAGTCCCCTGGATTGCGCCAGTGGTTCCCGCGGCTGCGAGGGCCGGTTGCCCGTGGCAACACACGGCAATGGAAAAGGCCATAAGCGGCGCGAACAAGTTCAAACGATATCTAAAAGGTTTGTTCATCGTTAACTCCATTCGGCCAGGGCATCGCCCGTTGCTCTCGGGACATCACGTAAGGTGCCCTGACAAAAGAAAAGCGCCCGGCGTAGTCCTACGCGCGTTCGCTAATACCAGATACCTGAATTAGCCATAATTTTCCTTGCCAAGGCTTCTACGCCATGGACTTGGTTAGGCCGCGGGGAGCATCGCTTTCGACGTAGCGCACGCGGCCGACAAAGAGCGCGGTCGTTTGCGCCGCTACCAGCCAAGCGAGTGTATTGAATGCTTCCGCGACGACCGGGCCGAGCAGTGGAATATCGCCGATGTGGCCGCCGATGACGTAGCGCAGGGCTTCGGCTTGAAGCGCTTCGTTCAGCGGCCGGTTGACGATTTCGCGCGATACGTCGTCTACAATTCCGATGATGGCGCACGACGCATCGAGCATGGCGGCGCTGCCATGACGGAACTCCCCAGCCGCGAACCCCTCGGCGTGAATGTAGCTGGCTTCCTTTAACTTCAGCGCGAATTCGTTGGCAATCGGAACGCCGTAACTCGAGGCCACAATCACAACGCTGCGCCGGCGCGCAATGCGGTGAGCCGCCTGCCGCACGTCCTGCACTTCGGGCCCGTCAAGCCAGCTGCGGACGTCTTCTGCAGTTTCATTCAACGTGTGCGCGTTGCGGGTACTTTTTCCGGCCATAAGTCCCGCAGTCCAAAGCAGTATGGCGGCGGTTGCAGTGACGCTCTTGCTGGCCGGAACAGCGACTTCCGTGCCCGCACCAACGTCGATAAGCACGTTTGCGCGTGCTCCGAGCGGCGAATCCGGTTGGTTGGTGAGCGCGATCAGTTGTTGCGGCACCAAGACGTCCAGCGCATCGAGCAAGTCGCCGGATAGCCCGCTTTGTGAGACGGCGATGACGGCGGCGTCGCGGTAAGCGGCGTTGTCGAGAATCGCTTCAGTGGCCGCCAAAGCCTGCGCTCGGATGCCACGCCGGCGCAATGCCAGTGCGCCCAGTTGGGAAACGAACAGCGAGCTGCCGCTTCCCACCAGCACGACATCCCGGTTTCCAATCGAGCGCGCGAGTTGGGCTGCTTTCTCCGAGCGCGCTAGGGCGCGCCACACGTCGGGTTGCTCGCGAATCTCTCGCTCGAAATGCGTCCCAAGCACTTAGTCGATTATCAAGCGCGAGAATACGTCTGCGCGAACTTTTGCCAGCGCGGGCGCATCTTCGAGCCAGTCATCCAGCATAAAAGAAAAGGTGATGGCTCCGTGCCTCCGCGTGCGAATGAATCCCGAAATCGTGCGCACGTGGCTGATGCTTCCGGTTTTGGCAAACACCATTTTTTCGGCGGGCGTGCCTTTATATGCGCCTTCCAGTGTACCGCGTACGCCGGAAACCGGCAAAGCATCGAGCACAATCTCGCGATTCGGTCCATCCCAATCGCTCTGTAAGATCTTCCAAAGGTCGCGCGGCGTAATTCGGTCATACTGTGAAAGTCCCGAACCATCCGTAATGGAGACCGTTTTGGGATCAATGTTGACCGAGCGCAGATAGTCGTTCTCCACCTCGATTCCCGCGGGATCGCTTCCCGGCGCACCTGACTTCGTCACACCGAAGGCTTTGAGCAGTAGTTCGCCCATTAAGTTATCGCTGGGATACCAAAAATCGGCGAGTAAAAGCGGGAGCTTCTCGGAGGAGTGAGTCCACAGAACGCGCGCGGCAGGCGGAGTGGAACCGCTGAGTGTCGGCCCACCAACGGCGATCCCGCGCGCATGCAGCGCGCTTAAGAAAACGTCGCCGGCGTAACGTTCGGGGTCGGGGACGGCGGGCACCAGATCTCCGGATTCTTTCGCTCCGAGCGGATAAGAACCGGTCAGCGTAATCGTATCGAGATCGCGACGTTCGATATCCGAGGTGTCTTTGGAATTTTTTGGACCGGTCGTGATGCGGTTATCGATTTTGAACGCTTGCGTCGCCGGAGCGACGGAGAGCTGTACCGGGCTTCCCAACGCATCGCCGGGCCGCATGCGGACGTGGATGACGTTCTCTTCCAAACACAATCCGGAGATGACCGGTGCGTAGTAGTAGGGGAAGTCGTCCCACGACCATCCGAAGCCGTACCGCTGATTGTCGAAGTACGATGCGTCGGTATACACACTTCCCGTGATTTTTGTGACGCCGCTCGTGGCCAGTGCAGCCGCCGCGTCATTCAAGTCACCAGCCCGCAACAGCGGATCGCCGCCCCCGCGCAAATAGACATTGCCGTTCAACACTCCATCAGTTAGCGTTCCATCCGAGCGCACGGTGGTCACGAAGGAAAAATCCGTACCCAGTGTACGCATCGCAGCCGAACCCGTGAGTAATTTGAAATTCGACGCAGGCATGAATTCCTCGTCGGCGTTGCGCGAGTATAACACGGTTTTGTTTGCGGTATCGGTTGCTAAAAAGCCGACGTGCGCGCTGCGTAAAGTGGGAGCTTGGAGCAGTTTAGTGATATCGCTCCGCAACCGGGCAATCTCCGAGGCATTCCAGCGTATACCGTTTGCGGAGGGTTTCGTCAGCGTGGCAATCGACGATAGATCTGCGGCTTGGGCAGGGAACATCGCCAGCGTTGCAAGCAGAAAAACAATAAGCAGACTAAACTTCAATTGTCAGATCATTTCGTAAGAGTTCGGAGACGCTCTCGCGTTTAACCACCAAGCGATGCTCGCCTCTTTGCGTAAAGACCACGGCTGGGCGGTTGAACCGATTGTAATTGCTGGCCATGCTGAAGGTGTAAGCTCCCGTCGTACATACGGCCAGCAGATCGTCCTCACGCAAGTCGCTGGGTAAGAGCGCCTGCGTCAAGCGGTCGTTTTCACATGAGCGTCCGCAGACCACGGTGTTCTGCAGTTGGGCTTGAGAATCGCGCGAAGCAAGCAGAGCATGATGGTAAGCATCGTAAAGCGCAGGCCGTGGGTTGTCGGTGATTCCGCCATCCACGATCGCAAAGGCCCGCGACGCCTGGTTCTTGCACGTCGTCACGCGATAGAGCGACGTGCCGGCGTGCGCTATGAGCGCGCGTCCGGGTTCGATTCCGATCCGGGGGGACCGCATGCCCACCTCGCGTGCCGCATCCTTAACGCCGGATGATACTTGCTCGAAGAGCTCTGCGAGAGGAAGGTGTGCATCGTGCTGCGGGCCGCTTTGGATTCCGAAGCCCCCACCGATGACGAGTTCTTCCACCGCAAAGCCGCCGGCGTGCATTTCGCGCGCGACCTTCATCAGCGCCCGCGCATTGGTGATAAAGGCGTCGGCTTGGTAAATCTGCGAACCGATGTGCGAGTGCAGCCCGCGAAATTGCAGCGCCGCGCAGCCTGAAAGTATGCGCGCGGCGCTTTTGAGATCTGTCGATGCGAGTCCGAACTTGGTATTCTCACCGGCGGTTTGCACGAACGCATGCGTGTGCGCCTCGATACCGGTATTAACACGCAGCAGCACTCGGGTGGGCGCCGCCGGGCGTGCGCGCTTAGAAAGGCGCGTGAGTTCCTCGAGGTTATCAACGACGACCGTACCGACGCGTCCCGCCGTTACAGCATCGAGCTCATCGTCGGTTTTTCCGCAACCGTGTAAATACATGCGCTCGGCCGGAAAACCAGCGCGTTCCGCCGTCAGTAACTCACCAAGCGAACAGACATCCAAAAACAAGGCTGTTTGCCGGAGATACTGTGCCAGCGCAATGAATAATAACGCTTTCGCGGCGTAAGCCGTGTGAATTCGATGGGGTGCGCAAGCCTTGGTGAACTCGGCGATTGCTGCGTCCAGGACATCCAAATCAATGACCAGCAATGGCGTGCTGTATTGGCGCGCCAATGCGACGGCGGAAATGCCGGCGATGGTGAGTTGTCCGTCTACTCGCTCGTGGCCGGGCGCTAACCCACGCTGCCAGCGCACCGCGGGTTGGTTTTCACGAGTCATGTGCTCGTTTACTTGACCGTAATCAAAACCGTGCCTGCACAGGCCGGCGCTGGCGGGAAGTGCAAATACCTGCGCGCATGGACGTTCAACCGATCAGGCTACCGCTCGAGCAGTGGAAGGCCGCCGATTTGCCGCAGGGACGCATCGAAAAGCTCTACTTGCACTGGTCTGCCGGCGATTACCAAACCGTTTACCCGGCATATCATTTTTGCATTGGTTTGGACGCTCGCTCAAAACCGTTTGTAGCCGAGACGAGCGACCTGCGTTTGAACATGCGCGACGTCGCTACCGATCCGGAGCAGCCGTATACCGCGCACACCCGGGGACGGAATTCTTTTGCGGCCGGCCTTTCAATGATGTGCATGCAAGACGCGCAGCCGGCCGATTTTGGAGCTTTCCCGCTCACGAAAAATCTCGTTGATGCACTGTGCTACGTAACGGCGCAGGTTGCAGCGTTTTACCGCATCTCAGCCGACTCCGCTACAATTATGACTCACGCAGAGGCTGCCGTGATCGACGGCTATTTCGGAACAGCGCCGGAGCAACGTTGGGACATCGCGCGACTCGCGCCATGCGGGATTCCTCTACAGGAAGGCGATGCCGCAACCGTTGGCAATCAATTGCGTCAGCGCATCGCGGCCTACCAAACCAGTGGCACGCCAAGTCCATCTTTTTGAAAATCAGGAATATGCACCGCTGTCCATCGTCAACGATGAAAGCGGGCGTATTGTCTATTATCCCGCGGTCTTCTCCCTCGAAGAGAGTAAGCGGATCTTCTTGCAGCTGAGCGTGCGAACACTATGGAATCAGGAAACGATGCGCATGTACGACCGCCTCGTGAGCGTGCCGCGCCTGACGGCTGCCTACCATGACATGCGGACGCTGCCCGAGGTCTTACGAGTGGTCAAAGCGCGGACCGAGCGAACGGTTTCCTTTGAGTTTAACGCCGTATCGTTGAATTACTATCGCGATGGAAACGACAGCGTTGCATGGCACAACGATCACGCAGAAGAGTTAATCGAGCAAGGAGCCGTTGCGCTGGCAAGCTTCGGAGCGACGCGCCAAATGCTCTTGCGCACGAAAAATCGGCCGAGAAGGGTTTGCGCCTGCGATCTTGAGGCCGGAAGCGTGCTCGTCATGAGTGGGCGCACGCAGCAGTTTTGGGAGCACCATGTTCCCAAGCTGCCCTTGCCTACCGCCGCACGAATCAGTGTTGCCTTGCGACAGCGGCCAACCGGCTAAATGACCCTGACGTAAAACGTCGCCAGGCGGCTGGCGCGCGCCATTCCTTTGGGCACTTGCTCTACTAAGCGGATGGAACTGCTTCCGCGCGTTTTCGCGGTAAACACGGCTTGGATACCGCGTATCCACATCACGCCGACGATGGGCGCGAGCACCTTGCCATTCTGATTGGTCACACTCCACTGAGCTTGGTCTCGCATCGCTACGGTTACGTGATCGCCCACGTGCACGTAGATGCGGTTTTCGTTATCTGCCATCGAAAGCCAGTGCTGGTACTCGTCGAGTTGTCGAGCTACGTCGCCGAGCATCGCGGCGGCGAGCGACGGCGTATTGGTCTGAGAGTCCGCGATTGCCTTGAGTTCTGAACGCACCAGCAAAATACGGTCGTCGGAAATGCTTTTGAGCGACGCCGCTTGGTCTAGCCGCTGGCGCAAATCGTTGAGCGACGGTTGCCCGTTGTACGTGGGCATGGGCGACGGGCTCTGATGCGGCCCGGCAGCCACTAAAAGCACCGCAAAAATTACCGCCGTAAACTTCATGAAGACGATGTTTCCATACTGGGCCGGGCGTCAAACTGTCGCATGAACCCCGTAGCTGCTTGCGCGCTCACGCCGCAGGACTGTAGTCTGCGTTGCAGCGTCTGCCCGCCGCTGGTCTGCACGCATAAAACGTCCCCCGCGCCGCCTAAGCGGACATGTTCGGCCCTCGCGGGGATGACGGCTGTTTGGTAGGGCGCGAGCCTGGTCGCGGCGCCCTGACACTCGAGTTCTGCAGCGTTTTCCAGAGCCATGAGGACCAGCGGCCGGCCGTCAGTTGCGAGGTACCGCGCCTGCGGCTGCAGTGCAATGCGTTCGACGACGAAGCGCGGATCTGCGATCAAGGCGGTCCGTACGAGGCCTTCACATTCGTAGGGTATCTGCCCAATGGGTCCTGTAGTGCAGCGCTTCCAATCTAAGACGTCGGCCGCTTTTTGTACGTGAAGCGCGCGGGGTTTGCCGGCTGCGTCCAGGCGGTTCCAATCAAAGATGCGATAGGTCAGATCGCTGGCCTGCTGCGTTTCAAACAGGATGATGCCGGCACCGATGGCATGCAGCGTGCCTGCCGGCAAGTAAAACGCATCGCCGGCTTGCACGGGAACGCGTCGCAGTATTTCACCAAGGGAGCCGTCGGCGACGCGGCGCAGATATTCTTCGCGATTCGTGTCGCGCGTCCAACCCAATATCAGCTCGGCGCCGGCCTGCGCCTGCAGAATGTACCAACACTCGGTTTTTCCATTCTCCCGATGCTCGACTCGTTGCGCGTAAGCGTCATCCGGATGCACCTGCACCGAAAGCGAGGCTCGGGCGTCGATGATCTTGGTCAGTACCGGAAAGATGCGCCTCGGATCGAGGTCTCCCAGAAGCGCTGCGCCGAGGAGCTCGCGCAACTGCGCAATCGTCTTGCCTTGCAGCACGCCGTTTTCAACGGCATTTTCGTCCCAGCATTCCCAAGATTCGCCGGTTTTGGCTTGGGGATCGGCTTCCTTTCCGTAGTGAAGCGCTAGCGCATCGCCGCCCCAAATGGCTTGCACTTCTTTGGGTCGCAGGAGGAAAGGATACAATTCCGTTTCGTTCACGATAAGAGCTGTTTTGCGCGTCATAACTCGGGTACCTTGAACGTGATGCCTGATTTCCGGGTAGGGACAAGCGGGTTCACCTACGCTGATTGGCGGGAGCGCTTTTATCCCAAAGGCGTTGCGCAGTCGCGCTGGCTCGAATATTACGCGAACCACTTTTCGACGGTAGAACTCAACGCCACCACCTACCGCCTGCCCAAAGAACGGCAAGTGGAGCGCTGGTGCGCAACGGTCTGCGACGATTTCATTTTCACCGTAAAGCTGAGCCGGCTTATTACGCACCGCAAAGACTTACCGGCGCGCCTCGACGACTTTATCCGCAACTATATGGAGCGCATCGGGTGCTTTGACCGTCGTAAACTCGGACAAATATTGTGCCAGTTTCCGCCGTTTTTGCAGCGCGACGATGACCGCCTGGAAGCCTTTCTGGATAAACTTCCCACGGATTACCGCTATGTCGTTGAATTTCGTAATAAGACGTGGAACCAGCAATCCGTATACGACATCTTGCGCCGTCGCAAAATGGCCTTCTGCATCCACGATTATCCCAAAGCGAAAACCGCCGACATCGTTACAACCGATTTCGCGTACGTGCGATTTCACGGCTACACCGCTTTGTACGCCGGGTCATATCCGAAACGAACGCTGCAGCGCTGGGCCAAACGTCTGCGCGCGCTGGATGCGCGAGTGAAGCGTATCTTCGTTTATTTCAACAATGACGTCAACGCCGCGGCAATCGGCGATGCCCAGTATCTGCGCGGTCTTCTGGGTGGGAAGTAGCCGCCTCACGATTAGCTGATGGCATGTTCGCCGGTTTCCATGAGTGTCTTGAAGCGTTCCAAATCGTCTGCAATCTGCGATTGCGGCTCTTCGCCGAGCAATTTTGCGATAGATGCACCAAGTTGTCCGGCAGGCGGAGAATACTCTAGCACAACGCGCACGAGCGTGGTGTTGCCTCGTTCGTCGAAGTGAACCGAGCCCGCGTTGTCGATAGTGGACCCAGGCAACGACCGCCAGCCGATCAACTGCCCCGGAATGTCGTTGTTGATTTCTGCTTCCCAACTGACGCGTGTCCCGAGAGGCGCTTTTGCTACCCAGCGCGAGCGGCGTTCGGTCAGCACCGTGACCTCCTCCAAATGCTCCATGAAGCGCGGAAGTGTTTCAAGTTTGCGCCAGTAGGCATACAGTTCGCCAGGCGGGCGGGTCACCGCCAGACTGTGCTCCACCCGAACCCCGTGCTGGTAGGCGACGGAGGCGTCCTTATTATGCGGCTCTGCGGTGATGCCGGCGGTGTTGATGCCCAGCGCGCCGTACATGGGGCAGTGCCCCGAGGCACCCCGAAAGATCATCTCGGCCCCAACCAGCGTCAACACCGTTCCCGTGACGTTGCGCCGGCGCAAGCCGGTGAGAGCAAGCGCTCCACCGCCAAGCAGCGAGATCCAGCGTTCGCTTTGAGCAACGTTTTGTTTCATCGAAATCTCCCCGGCTGGTTGTGCCCAAAAAGGAGGCGGGCTAACGATAAGAAGCAAGCGGTTTTGGCTCCGCGAAAGTAGCTGCATCGTGTCGCATGACATCTACATCGGTATCGGGTCGAATTTGGGCGATCGCCAGAGCAACGTCTTAGCCGCCCTGCAAAGGCTGCGCGCTCAGACGGCGATCCAGAGCGTTTCATCTTTTTTTGAAACTGAACCGGCCGAGGGAGCGGCGGGACCCCTCTTTCTCAACATTGCCGCCCATCTTCGCACCGACCTAACTCGCGAGCGGTTCCTGGACTTTGCCAAACGGATCGAAAGCGCCCTTGGAAGAGCCGGTTCGCAGTTCCATGCGGCGCGGTCGATCGACATCGACGTGTTATACGTTGATGACAGCTACGCACATCCTCAAATGGCGACGCGGGGCTACAACCTCGTTCCCCTTGCCGAAATCGCGCCAGATCTCTTCGATCCTTTTGCTAAGAAAACCGTGAGCGGGTTGGTTGCAGAATTGCAGACCGACGGCATTCGCAAGAAGATGCGCGCGTTGCATTTTACTGCAAACCGCCAGGAAGAAATTCCCGAAGTGCAGCTCTCTTTGAACCGTGTCGGCGTATCGAACCTCAAACGAGTGCTGCATCTCAATGTCGATGGGCGCGAACGGGTTTTCAACGGAACGTTTAACATGGTGGCGGATCTGCGACCCGACAGAGCAGGTGTCCACATGTCGCGTTTCAGCGAGATTCTGGAAGAGGCCGTGCTTGATGTACTGGCGCCCGGTGAGTCAACCGCCCGCATCGAAGAGGTCGCTCAAGCGATTGCCGGCCGAATCGTTGCATCGCAGCAGGCCGTTCGCGCCGACGTCAGCTTGCGCGCCGATTTCGGATTGGAGCGCTGGACGCCCGTGAGCGGCAAGCGAGGCGAGGAAGCCTACACCTTGATCGGCATGGCGCATGCCGATGCGCGCGGTACCCGACGAATTGCCGGTGTGGAAGCCGAGGGGATGACGGCTTGCCCTTGCGCGCAGCAAATGATGCGCGAACACAGCACGCAAGAACTGACCGACGCTGGCTTTTCCACGCAAGAAGCGGAACGCGCGCTCAATGCGTTGCCCGTGGCCACGCACAACCAGCGCGGCCGGGGCTCGCTGTTGATCGGGAACACTCACCCCGATGCGCAAGCGCCGCGGGCGGAAGATATGGTAGAGATCGTTGAAGGCTCCATGTCGAGCGAAACGTACGATCTCCTCAAGCGGCCCGATGAATTTTTCATCGTCAACAAGGCGCACCATAACCCAAAATTCGTCGAGGACGTCGTCCGCAGTATTTTAGCGCGCACCCTTGAAGTGTACGGCGATTTTCCCGACGACGCGTTCATCGCCGCAACGCAACTCAACTTCGAATCCATTCACAAGCACGACGCTTTCGCGGAGGGGTTTGCTACCTTCGGCGAACTGCGCGAGGAATTCCGGACCGGCCGCTACCTAACGAACAAGACCGACCTCGCCTCGTGGCTCGGAACTCGGTCGTGAGAAGCATTGCCGCGGTGGGTCTCTATATGTCTCTCAGCCTTTAATATAGCCGCCGCCCCTGTGCTCATAGAAAAGTTCTCATTATTAAGGCCAGGCCGGCCGGATTCACGCTGCCTTCAGGGCGGCGATGCGGGCTTTGAGCGATGGATGCGTTGAGAACAGCACTTCCATCCAGCGCGGCTGTTCCTCTTCAGCAAGATTGACCTCGCGCAACCGCTCGAAAGCCTTTGCGCCGATCTGCGGAGCATTCGTTGCCCCAGTGGCAAAACGGTCTGCCGCCCACTCGCGCGATCGCGTGAACCAGAAGAGTCCGGGCCGCAACAACTGCGAAAAGACGATCATCCAAAAGTAGAGACGGGCAAGTTTATGTGGTTCCCACAGGTCATCGCGCGACTTTGCCATAGCTGCATCCGCCGCAAGCAGCATCGCGCTGGCGGTAAGTTGTCCCAGCGCAATGAGACGCCATGTGTCCTTTGCGACGTAATGTCCCAGCTCGTGAGCGACGACAAACTCAATTTCATCCTCGGGGAAATTTTCGATTAACGTGTCACCAACGACGATGCGGTGCGTGTTAAAGACCCCGGTGACGTACGCGTTGGCTTTCTTGGTCTGGCGGCTCATGTCGACCCGCAAGATGTCGGCACTCCCAACTCCATAGCGCCGCCCTAAAGCGCGCAGACGTTCTTCCAGTGGGCCGCGCAGTGGCTCGAATCGATTGAACAAGGGCGCAATGAAGGTGGGAACGATCAAATTTCCCAGTATGAAGAGTGGAAGTAGGGCCGCGCTTGCAAACCAAGGCCAATTGACCGGCCTTTTCTTGACCAACTGGCTAAAAAGGGCACCCAGTGGTGCCGCGAAGGCCACGGAAATCAGCGTTGCCTTTGCCTGTTCGCTCAACCACGCACGTGGCGTTTGTGCGCTCATGGCATAACGGCGCTCGATCGTGAAGTCTTCGATGAAATCAACCGGAAGTTCTAAAAGGCTGGCGAGAAGCAATCCAGCGCTGGTAAAAACCATCGTACGCAACCACGCTGATTTGAGCGGAATTAAGCGCGCCATGCGCTCGGCGGCGCCATACGCGAAGGCACCCGTCATTGCGGTTGAGCGCAGGATGCCCACGAGCATAAACCGCCGGCGGGAACGTCCGTAAGCAGCGGCGTCCTTCTGCGCCAAAGGCCCCGGTTTGCGCAATTCGCGCAATGCCTCGAGCGCTCTCAGCGCACCGTATCCAAACCCCAGTCCCGTTTCCAGTGCGATGAAATAACGGCGCATGTGTATAACGTCCTTCGCGTGCAAGCTTTCGTAAATGGTCGGGTCTATGCCCTGGATCCGGCTGACGGTTCCTACGCGCGAAGCGCTGGCTTCATCGCGAACGATGGATGCATCCGTTCGTTGGATTCTCAGGATGCCGGAGCAGGCGTCGAGTGTGTTGACCTTAGGGGTTGCACCGTCCTACCCGCGTTTTCAGATGCGCACGTACACCTAACGGACACCGGGTTGCTTTTAGGCGCTCGCAATTTAAGCGCAGTCCGCTCGTACGACGATTTCGCAGCGGCAGTGGCGCAACTTCCCCGCGATGCGTTTGTGATGGCGGGAAACTATGACGAAAGCTCATGGGTCGACGAAGGCGTTGCAAATGGACTGCCGCTCGAGCGATGGTTCCCTGATTCCTACGCGATGCTGGTGCGAGTAGATGGTCACTCCTGTGTCGTAAATCGCAAGACGTTTGCTTGGCTCGATCTGGAACCGCACACGGAAGGCATCGAGTGCGATGCCCAAGGCAGTGTGACCGGCAAGCTGTTTCTCGAAGCCAACTGGCGCGCCCAGTCGCGATTTATGGCGGCGCTGCCCCAACGCATCAAACGCGAGGCCGAACGCACTGCGACCGAGCTCGCGCTCTCACGGGGAGCGCTCCACCTGCACGTGCAGTTTGTCGGTTTTGAGCGAGACGAGTACTCGCACGAAATCCAAGCATTACGAGAGCTGCCGCCCGCCAAATGGTATCCAAAGATTTGTGAGCCGGATCCAGCCCTAGCCAAGACTCTGCAGTTACCGTACGTGGGCGGAGATGTTTTTCTGGACGGTTCGATCGGGAGCTGCACCGCCGCCGTGCGCATGCCATATCTCGTTTCGGCAACTCCCGGCCAGCCGCCGGGTACCGGAAAACTGCGCTACACCGACGATCAAGTGTACCAATACTTCGCTGCGGCAGAAGAGCTGGGGGTTTCGGCGGGCGTTCATGCAATCGGCGATCGCGCGATCGAGCAGTGCATTGCCACGTGGGAGCGCGTGCTGAACAACAGACGCAGCCCGCGCAACCGTCATTTTATCGAGCACTTTGAAATTGCCGAGCAAGATCACATCGAGCGCTGCGCGCGCTTGGGCATTATGCTGTCGATGCAACCGGCCTTCGATTTGCTTTGGGGTGGCGTGGGTAACATGTATGAAGGTCGCTTGGGCACGCAGCGCATGCGCTCGATGAACGCACTGGGTCGCGCTTTTCGTGCCGGCGCCACGGTGTGCGGCGGCGACGACAGCCCGGTGTGCGAGCTCTCACCGCTGGTTGGGATGCAGGCCTGCCTCTGGCATCACGAACCACACGAACGGCTCACCGCCGCGCAAGCCGTTACGATGTACACTCACAATGTTGCGCAATTGGGGCATGTCGAAGGGCTGACCGGGCGCTTAGCGCCGGGGTTTGCGGCGGACTTTGTGGTGCTGGATAAGGACCCGCTCGGCGGCGCACGATTCGACGAGTGCACCGTGATGCAAACCTGGCGTGATGGCAAAAAAGTGTACGATCGCGAGTCCGATTCCCAACACGTGTCATGCTGGACTCAGGATGACATGCTGGGCTCGGGATGAGATTGCTTGGAAAAGCTTCTAGATGATTGAGATCGTTTCTTTGAGTTTGGGGAGCGCGTCGAGCGAAGCCAGCAGTGCGGCGGCCAGCTGATCGCAAGCGGGATCGTCGATCTCTTCAATGCGACCGCTGTCGGCAAGTTCGGCTTTGAGCGGATCGATGGGCAGCGTGGCAAAGACGGGAGCCTTCGCCAATTCGGCGACGCGCTCTGCGTACGAAGGGCCGAAGATTTCGTACTTTTGATGAGTGTCGGGAGCGACGAAATACGACATGTTTTCGACGACGCCAAGAATCGGCTTTTTCAGTTGATGAATCAAGTTGGCGGCTTTGCGCACGATCATCGTTGCCAGCGCTTGCGGCATCGTCACGAGGATCACACCGTCTACCGCTAGAGATTGCAGGACCGTTAACGGCGCATCGGACGTGCCCGGCGGCAAGTCTATCAACAGTACGTCCAGATCGCTCCAGAGCACTTGTTCGTAAAATTGCCGGATAACGCCCGAAAGGATCGGTCCGCGCCAAATCATCGCGGTGTCTTCTTGATCGGTGAGCAGATTCGAACTGACGATCTCAATCGCAGAGCGTGACACCGCCGGCACCATTAACGGCCGGGCGGAGTTTCCCGGCGTTGCTTTGGGATCGTTTTCGATGGCCAGCGGGCGTTTGAGGCCGAAGATCTTTGGAATCGATGGGCCGGTAATGTCGCCGTCGAGAATACCAACTTTAAAGTTACGCCTGCGCAACCCAATAGCCAGCAAGGCCGTAACCAACGACTTGCCCACGCCGCCTTTCCCTGACATGATCGGAACGACGTGGCCGAATTTTGCGCGCCGGGCAAATTCGCCCGGCGCCTTGCGAGCGGGCTTCTTGTCTTCGTTGTTGATCGTCGGCACGCGGCCTGAGAGCCGCGCTTGAACCAGAGCGGTGATGATGGGCTCAACACGCAGCCCGTGAGCTTTGGCCCCCTGTTCGATCGTTTCGTATTTATTAACGCCGCAGCCGGCGCAGTGCAAGCCAAATTGCGTCAAAACGTCTTGCGCAACGGGTAATTCTCCGATGAGTTTGCGGATGTTGCTTTGCGGGGTCAAATCCATCGCCGGCGAGCGCATGAAGCCGCTCTTCGGTTTCCGAAGCCCAGTATCTTGGACCTTTCCGACCCGGAAGCGCTCTTGCTTCTTACGGCTGCCTGGCTCGGACTGGGCAGCCGTCGCTTGCGTTTGCTCGCATCCGGGCACGACGTGTTACTGCGCGAGTGGGTCGCGGACGATGCGGTCCCTTTTTTGCGCCAAGCACGCAGGTATGCACGCGGTGCGGCACACCGCTTGCAATCGATGGGTGCGAAGATGGTGACGCTCGGCGAATCGGCTTACCCGGCCGGCCTTCGGGAACTCGCAGATCCGCCAGCCTTTTTAACCTACCGAGGCAGGATTGACGTTGAAGGCATAACCATTGTAGGGACTCGCACGCCCACGCGTCGTGCGGCGGAATTAGCGTATAATGTTGCTGCGCGGCTGGGCCGGCCGACGATCAGCGGCTTAGCGCTCGGAATCGACGCCGCAGTACACCGCGGTTCCCTTAGCGCATACCTCCCTACCTTGGCGTACGTCGGAAGCGGAATAGCTCAGGTTTATCCGGCCGAGCACCGAGGTTTGCAAGAGGAAATCATTGCTTGCGGAGGGGCCGTCGCCTCGGAGCATTTACCTGAACAAGAAGCATCGCACGCTAGTCTGGTGCGTCGCGATCGTTTGCAAGCCGCGCACGGTGCAGCGACCTTGCTAATCGCAAGTGACGCATCGGGTGGCGCGATGCACACGATGCGTTTTGCGCAGAGTCTGCGCAAGGCACGATTTGCACTGGAGCCATCGGGCGAAGGTGAGGGCGGCAACCGCCGGGCAATTCAGAATGGCGCGATTCCGCTTGCAATGCGGGTCGATGACATCGTGTTGCAATTGAGACGAGCACTCGAGAACTGATGGAGCCGGCTGTGGCCCAGGTACTTGCAGGGGGCGCGGATTCGCCGGTTCGCACCGGGCATGCCGTGGGCGGTGATCCATTCGTGCAATCGCGAGGTGCGGGTGCGTATGCATTCGATTCCGACGGGCGCCGTTACATCGATTACATCATGGCGTACGGTCCATTGCTTTTTGGTCACGCGCATCCGGCGCTGTGCCGCAACCTTGACGCAATCGCGCAGCGAGGAACGCTTTATGGTTCTACGCACGACGAAGAAGTGCGTTTGGCCGAGCGCATTCGGTCTCACCTGCCTTCAATGCAGCGCCTGCGTTTTACGACCACTGGAACAGAGGCCGTCATGAGTGCCATGCGCGTTGCACGTGCCTTCACGCGCCGTGACGTGATTGTGAAGTTTGCCGGAAACTATCACGGTCATTCTGATGTCGCACTCTACAACGCCGGTGCATCGGCGCACACGTTGGATTTCCGCCGTAGCGGAATTCCAGCAGCGGTAATGAGCGATGTACGCGTGGCACGGTACAACGATTTAGACGATGTCGATCGTATCCTCGCCGAGGTGGGAAACCGCTTCGCGGCGATCATCGTTGAACCGGTTGTTGCGAACATGGGCTTGGTGCAGCCGGTTCCATATTTCCTCGAGGGTTTACTCGAGCGGACGCAGCGCTTGGGGGCACTGCTGATTTTCGACGAAGTGATCACGTGGTTACGACTGGGTCTCGCCGGGGCGCAAGGACGGGGCGCGGTGAGTCCCGACCTGACCACCTTGGGTAAAGTGATGGGCGGCGGGTATCCTATAGCAGCCTTTGGAGGACGGGCGGACGTCATGGCAGTCTTGGCGCCGGAAGGGATGACGTTCACCGGTGGGACGCACGCCGGAAACCCTTTTTGTGTCGCGCTCGCTCACCGAGTTATCGACTTATTGGAGTCGCATCCACAATGCTATGTGGAGATGCAAGCGCAGGCGCAGCGCTTAGCGGACGGGATCAAAGAGATTTTCGCTGAGCTAGCCCTGCCCTATGAGGTCACGCACTTGGACAGTATCGTCGACTTTAAATTCCGGGCCGGCGTGACGCGGAACTACGACGACGCGTGCGGTGCCGACCGCCGCCTTTTTGCCGCATTCTATCATGCCATGCGCCAGCGCGCCGTCTTGCTCGCGCCTTCGCAGAACGAAGTGATGTTCTTATCGACCGCTCATGTGGAGCGCGACATCGATGCGACCCTATGCGCGATGCGCGGTGCGTTCGGGAGTCTGCGGCGGGAGCAGCTTCTATAGATTCATCGCGTGAGTGGAACCGGAAACGCCACGACGCTTCTGTGGCCCCCACTATCCACGGCGCGCACGCCGATGAAAAAATTATCTTTTGAAACCGGAATCGTGGCGCTGGTCGTGTTACCGACGAGCTTGCTGAACGTCCATGTGGGAGCGGTCGTGGGCCTCCAGACGAGTTCGTAGGACGCAGCCTCGGGCACGCGATCCCACTGCAGGGTCGTATCGTAGGATAATTGCTTTGCCAGCATTTGAGCATTGGCGGGACGTGAGGGTCCAAGCGCGAGTGCCGCCAACGCGGCGACGTTCATTTTGGTTACTCGGGCCAAATAGGCGAAATCCATGAAGTTCTGCAAATCACCGTACTGTATGCCATTTTCAACGCGGACGTCCTGATGTTGATGGTCGTAGTTTTCGTTGGCTTCAACGAAACGTACGGCAGGAAACCCTTGCTCGGCAAACGATTGCTGATCGCCTCCGCGTAAAAACCTGTCGGTACGGTAAGTTAGATCGGCTTGCATCAGCGGCACGTATTGTTCGGCCGTTTCTTTGACGAAACGGGCCAACTCGCGGGCGGGTGAGTCGTTTTCAGTACCACGAGCGTTAACACGGGCCGGTTCGGCCCCGAGTGGTAAGGCTTCGCTAAACAAGCGTACCTTGCGGGGTGTGCGTTCCCCGCCATGTCCCAGGGAGGCCCCCATAATGTCGTTGTTTAGCACGCCATCAACGTTTAACCCCGCGTCGTGCAGAACTTTCGCGTGATGGCCCGAGCCGAACAGTCCTTGCTCTTCTCCATCGTATGCGGCGAAGATAATGGTGCCGCGGAAATGATATGCCGCCATCACGCGCGCCGCTTCCACAACGCACGAAACGCCGGAACCGTTGTCATCGGCGCCAGGCGCGTCGCGCGTGGCGTCGTTGCCGTCACTGTTGCGCGAATCGAAGTGACTTGAAATTACGTAGATTCTCGAGGCCGGGTCGTCTCCGCGCAATGTTGCCACAACGCTCGACACTTCAACCGAGCGCGGAGTGCGTTCGGTCTTTGCTTGGGCGTACGAATCCAACGCTACCGTCATACGACCGCCGCTAACACGAGCGATATCCGTAAACTCCCGGACCAGAAAATCGCGCGCTGCAAAA
>JAABUQ010002978.1_pt1 | contig 32167 bp, 43 predicted proteins | sample 5560001 | NCBI WGS metagenome assembly JAABUQ01 (sample SAMN10711888, study PRJNA513371) | rock metagenome | isolation source: Antarctica rocks | place: Antarctica: Victoria Land, Finger Mt nord | collected 2015-12-18 | reverse complement strand
AGGGGGAGGGGGACCATGCGAAGCATGGTGGAGGGGGTCTACCCACATGGAACTGACCGGACCAAGCCGTACCATCCGCCGCGCCAAGACGCTCCGCCGCAAGATGACTCTCCCCGAGGTAATCCTTTGGCATCACCTGCGCGCTCGCCCCGCGGGCCTGAAGTTCCGTCGCCAGCATCCGGCTGGGCGGTATGTGCTCGACTTCTACTGCGACGCGATCCGCCTTGCGGTCGAGGTGGACGGAGAGGTCCATAACCGGGGCGATCAGCCCAGCCATGACGCCGCGCGCGATGCTTGGCTGTCGAGCTGGGGCGTGAGAACGTTGCGTATACCCGCTGTCGCAGTGCTGACCGACGTCGATGCGGTAATACGGCACATAGTCGACACCGCGCAGACCCCCTCCACCAGCTTCGCTGGTTCCCCTCCCCCTGCGGGGGAGGATTGATGGTGGTCACTGAACGTAACTCCTCCCCCCTCGGGGGAGGTGGCGCGCACAGCGCGACGGAGGGGGTCTAGCGGCGTTACGTCTCTTGATCCGTGCCTGATCCCCCTTCTCTCCAGACGAAAGGTGAGTAGGTCCATCCCATGTCCACCCTCGACTCCACCGTTCGCGCGGTCGCCATGCTCGCCGCCTTCGCGCTCACTTTCTTCGGCGCGCGCCAGGTCTGGCGCGGCGGCGAGGGGCGGTTCAAGGGTGTGCTGATGCTGATCATGGCTGCCGTACTGGTGGGCAACGTGCTAGTGTGGACGGTGTAATTTAGGCACCCGTGGATCGTGCTTTGGCTTCAAGACTAGCGCGCTCCTGCTCAAGTTCGTCCACGTTGCGTTGAAAATTTTCAACAACACTCGAATATGCCGAGAGAAGGGGACGTCTGAAGAAATATCGAAAGTGAACGGTCGTTCGATTGTTTCCGCCTAGCCCGAACCCGGTCTCATACGAAGACACGCAAACAAGTTCCCACCCGCAACTCCCGCGGCGATCTAGCTCCGCTTCTTCGATATTGTCGCGAACAATGTATTCCCACTTAAGCGCAGCAGAAGCGGTCTCAATTGCGCGTTGCTTCAACATTTCCGACAGGGTTCTATCTAGCTCAGCGGCAAGACTTGCTACATCTTTCCGTGCAGCTTTCCGCGCGTTGCGATCCTCCGCACTATCAAAAAGCCTCATAGAAACTCGCCTCTTATCGGATAGGGCTATTAGGATCCAACCGCATATTCAGATACTTATCCACGCTCCCCATCAGCTCGGGCATCTCATGCTCGAAGAAGTGGTTCGCCTTCGGGATCGTGTCGTGGTGGATCGTGATGTGCTTTTGCGTGCGCAGCTTGTCAACCAGCTTCTGCGTCGCGCTGGGCGTCACGACCTCGTCGTTCGCGCCCTGGATGATGATGCCGCTCGACGGGCAGGGGGCGAGAAAGGTGAAGTCGAACATGTTCGCGGGCGGCGCGATCGAGATGAAGCCGCGGATTTCGGGGCGGCGCATCAATAGCTGCATGCCGATCCACGCGCCGAAGCCGAAACCCGCGACCCAGGTCGTCTGCGCCTCGACGTGGAAGCTCTGTACCCAATCGAGCGCGGACGCGGCGTCCGACAGCTCGCCGACGCCGTTGTCGAACGCGCCTTGGCTCTTGCCGACACCGCGGAAATTGAAGCGCAAGGTCGCGAACCCGCGCCGCTGGAACGTCTTGTAGAGTTCCTGGACGATGCGGTTGTTCATCGTGCCGCCCGATTGCGGATGCGGGTGGAGGATCATCGCGACGGGCGCGCGCGGGCGCGGGGCGGGGGCAAAACGGCCTTCGAGGCGGCCTTCGGGACCGGGAAAGATGACTTCGGGCATGACGACCTTTTAACAGCGCGGACGGTGAACCGCCGGGGTTGACGGATTATATAGGTTAGCGCCGCCTTATTTGGAACTCGCCAGTGCTGCCCCGTCTATATCTCGATCACGCCGCGACCACGCCAACGACCACGCGCGCCCAAGCCGCGTTTGCGGATGGCATTGGGCGCTGGGCGAACCCGTCGTCTCCTCACGCCGAAGGTCGCGCGGCGCGGGCAGCCTTGGAGAAAGCGCGGGCGTCGATCGCCGCCACCTATGGCTGGCGGGGCGAAATGATCCTGACCAGCGGCGCGAGCGAGTCGCTGGCGATCGCGCTCCGTCGTTCGGGGCGCCGAAGGCTGGTCAGCGCGGTGGAGCACGATGCGGTGTTCCGCGCCGCGCCGGAAGCGGTAGTGCTGCCGGTCGATGCGGACGGCCGGGTCATGCTCGACCTCGCGAGGCCGGAGGGCGCGATCGTCGCGGTGCAATGGTGCAACAGCGAGACCGGCGTGCGCCAGCCGATCGCCGCCATTGCGGAGGGGGTTCACGCCGCTGGGCATTTGCTGCTCATCGACGCGGCGCAGATGCCCGCCGGGGCCGACCCGCAGGTCGCCGCGCACGCCGACCTAATCGCGCTGTCCGCGCACAAGCGTGGCGGCGCACCGGGCGTGGGCGCATTGCTGGTGCGCGACCTTGCCACGCTGGAGCCGACCGGGGGGCAGGAGCGCGGCTATCGCCCGGGCACCGAGAACCTGCCGGGCGTGCTCGGTTACGCCGCCGCACTCGCCGAGCCGGAGCCGCTGACGCGCTGGGCCGCCCTGCGCGCGAGGCTCGACGACGCCATCACCCGCTCGGGTGGCGAGGTGGTCGCCGCCGCCGCCCCGCGCCACCCCGCGATCGCCAGCTATCGCATGCTGGGGGTCGCCAGCGCGGCGCAACTGATCCGCTTCGACCTCGCCGGCATCGCCGTTTCAGCGGGCAGCGCCTGCGCGAGCGGGAGCCTGAAGCCGAGCCACGTCCTCGCCGCGATGGGGTGGCCAGAGGCGGCAGCGCGCGAGGTGGTCCGCATCAGCTTCGGCCGCGACACGACGGAGGCGGACATCGACCGCGCGATCGCCACCTGGCGCGACATCGCCCGCGCCGGACGGCGGCTGGCGGCATGACGTACCTCGACTATCAGGCGACCACCCCGCTCGCGCCCGAGGCGTTGGACGCCATGCTGCCATGGCTGCGCGACGCGCACGCCAACCCGCATTCCGCGCATCGCGAGGGACGGCGCGCGAAGGCGGCGGTGGAGATCGCGCGCGAGGACGTCGCCGCGCTGCTCCCGCCCGGCGGCCGGGTCGCGTTCACGAGCGGCGCGACCGAGGCGCTCAACTGGGCGATCAAGGGGAGTGAAGGCCCGATCGTGACGATCGCGACCGAGCACGCGGCGGTGATCGACACGGCGGCGACGGAGGCGCGGCGGGGGCGGGCAGTGACGGTGCTGCCGGTCGGACGCGACGGGCTGGTCGACCTGGCCCAAGCGCGTGAGGCGATCCGGCCCGGCACCGGCCTGGTCGCGGCGATGCTGGTCAACAACGAGATCGGCGTGGTCCAGCCCGTCGCCGCGCTGGCGGAGATGGCGCACGCGGCGGGCGCGCTGTTCCTGTGCGACGCGGTGCAGGGCTATGGCCGGGTGCCGATCCCGCCCGCCTGCGACCTGGTCGCGGTGTCGGCGCACAAGGTGTACGGCCCCAAGGGCATCGGCGCTTTATGGGTGCGCGACGGCGTGACGCTGGATCCGCTGCTCGACGGCGGCGGGCAGGAGGTGCTGGGCCGATCGGGCACGCTCAGCCCGTCGCTGTGCGCGGGGTTCGGCGTCGCGGCGCGGGTGATGCGCGAGCGCCGGGCGGAGGACGCGGCGTGGGTGGAGCGGTTGTGGGGGCTAGTATCGAACCAATTGTCGACGCCGTGGACTCTCAACGGCTCCCCCACTCACCGTTATCGCGGCAACTTCAACCTCCGCCGCTCGGGCCTCGACGTTGCCCGGATAATGTCGGACCTGCGCGACCTCGCCTTTTCCGCCGGCTCCGCCTGCGCGAGCGGGTCGGGGCGGCCCAGCCATGTGCTGCGCGCGATCGGGCTGACCGACGCGGAAGCGCGGGGGTCGGTCCGGCTCGGTTGGGGTCGCTACACGACCGAGGCAGAGCTGACCGACGCGCTCGCTCGCATCGGCGCGGCGGCCGACGCTCAAGGCATCGCGTGAAGGTCCGCTTCATTGCTAGCGACGGCACCGCGCGCGAGGTCGCCGCCGCGCCGGGCGAGCGGTTGCTCGATGCCGCGCAGCGCGATGGTCAGCCGCTCGAGGGCACCTGCGGCGGCGCGGTCGCCTGCTCCACCTGCCACGTCGTGATCGCGCCGGAGGACTTCGCGCGGCTGCTCCCGGCCGACGAGGAGGAAGAGGACCTGCTCGACTTCGCGCGCCACGCGACGCGGACCAGTCGCCTCGCCTGCCAGATCAGGCTCACCCCCGCGCTCGACGGCCTTACCGCGCGCATTCCGGGCTGACGGAACGAGCGCCGGTGTCGCGCATTTTCGTACCGCCTCCAAGGGCGCGTAAGGGAGTAACCCCATGAAGATTACCGCCATCGCCGCAGGCCTGTCGCTCGTCGCCGGGCTGGTCGCGGCGGCACCCGCCGTCGCGCAGGGCCATGCTTATGGTCATTACAAGCACGGCGACCGTTATGAGGACGAGGGTCGTTACGGTCGCTCACGCCACGCCGATCGCGGCGAGTATCGCGAGCGTGACTACCGAACTGGCTATGCACGCCCGCACGGCTACGCCCGGCCCTATGGTGATCGCCCATATGGATACGGCAACCATCACAGCCGTGTCGTGTGCCGCTACCGCTTCGGCGAGCGTCGCTGCTTCCGCGCGTGACATTTAGGGCAGGCTGGCGGCGATCATCGGACCAAATGGAGCGACGACCATGAAACTTTGGCTGTCCGCCGCCCTAGCCATTCTCGCCGCCTCCGCCGCCGCCGCGCAGACGCGCGACGATCTGCGTGGCCCGACCGGTCACCAGAGCGTCAAGCTGCCGCCCGGTGTGAAAGGCGCGACCGGCGGGCAAAGCCGCTCCGGCGCTTCCGGCCCAGTGCGGGTGCGTCATCACCGCCAGATGCGGATGCGTCGACACGCCACCCGTTGAGGCGCAGCGGCGTGATCGGGCGCGGACTTGATCGCGTCACCCGGGTCCGGCATAGTGCTATATGGGAGTCGGGTGGGCGCGGCCGTCGCCAACCCGGTCAGGTCCGGAAGGAAGCAGCCGCAACGATTTTCGTCGCGGGTCGCCCGGCTCCTACCGCGCAGGGCGCACGTCGCCAGCAGAGCTGGCGTCGAGACGCCCTAGCGCGGCTGGCGGGTCGGCATCGCCGTCCCGTTCGACGTCACGGGATTTACTCCCGTGACGCGCCGGTTGTGGGAAATCGTTTCCGGTGCACTACGCGCCCCGCGCCACCAACACGTTCTAACTTGTACTAACCCGTCCGCCCTGCTACGTCCCTCCCATGCAAGCAACCTCCCGCACCGCGCTCCGGCGCATGGGCAACTCCACCGGCATGATCGTGCCCAAGGCGGTGCTCGCCGCGCTCGGGGCGGAGGCGGGTGAGCCGCTCGACATCGGCGTCGAAGACGGTCGCCTGATCGCGGCGCGCGCGGGAGAGCTGGAAGAACAGATTAGCTTCACCGCAGCGGAGGCGCGCGAGCTTGCCGCAATGGCGGCGGAGTTGCAGGCCGCCGCCGCGCGGATGGAAAAGAGGTTGGACGAGGTCAGTGCCTCTATCCGGGAAAGCCTTGATCCGGCGCGGGAGGAGGCGATTCGGGCCAAGTACCGTCGTGAGTTCGCGGGCACCGGGGCTGATTTGTTCGAGCGGCTTGCCCGGTGAGCATGCTGGGCGATCTTTTCGCGGGCGTTCGCCGGATCATGCTGCTCGAGGATCGCGTGGAGCGGCTCGCGGTCGACTTGGACAGATTGAACACGGCGCATGCCGAAACGCGCGAACGGCTGATTCGCGTCGAAGTGATTATCGAGGAGGCGCGACGGTCTGAAATCCGCTATTTGCCGGGCAGCTGAACCCGCTGCCAAATACGCGAGATCGTGTCGCCAAAGATATAGTCCTTTTCGGTGGCGCGCCTGTAAGTGTCACCCCATGAATCCCAGCGAACTCCTCGGCACCGCGACCGTCCCCGGGGGCGGCGAGGAACTTCGCCTGCTGCGCCGCGACGGCGATTTCCGGATCGTACTCGACCGCAACGAGTTGATGAACAGCCGGATGAGCGGCTCGGAAGAAGCGCTCGCGACCATGACGCTCGATCGATTGCGCGGGGTTACGAACTCGCGCCTGCTGATCGGCGGCTATGGCATGGGCTTCACGCTCCGCGCCGCGCTGCGCCTCCTTGGCCCGCAAGGCAGCGTGACCGTGGCGGAGCTCGTGCCCGAGATCATCGACTGGGCGCGGGGGCCGATGGCGGCACTGACGGCGGGGTGCCTCGACGATCCGCGTGTGCGCGTGGCCGCCGATGACGTGGCCGCGCTGATCGCGGGGGCGGAGGGCAGCCATGACGCCATCCTGCTCGACGTGGACAACGGCCCCCACGGGCTGACGCGCGCGGCGAACGACCGGCTCTATTCCGCGACGGGGTTGGTCGCCGCCAAGCGCGCGCTCGCGCCCGGCGGGGTACTCGCGATCTGGTCCGCCTGGCCCGACGCGCCGTTCGCGCGGCGGCTGGCGCAGGCCGGGTTCGCGGTCGAGGAGGTCGCGGTGCGTGCGCGGAGCAACGGCAAGGGACCGCGCCACGTCATCTGGTTCGCGACGAAGCGGTAGGAAAGCGCTGTCCTACACACGCCCGTACCGTCATAACGGGAGGGTGAAGTCTCGTCCGCCCATCCGCAACGCCGTCCGACTCGCGATCAGCGCCGAAGTTGAGGACGCGAGATTCGTGCGCGAGCCTCAACTTCCTCAACTTCGGTCCCGGAATGACGCTAAGTTGAGGGTCGGCCTAGCCTTTAACATGGACGGGCTACGCTGATGGCGACCTCGCTCGGCCTCGACGAGCCGCCCCAGCCCGCCGCGCCTTATCGCGTGCTGGCGCGCAAATACCGGCCGCAGACCTTCGCCGCGTTGATCGGGCAGGACGCGATGGTGACCACGCTGGCCAACGCGATCCGGCGCGGGCGGCTGGCGCATGCGTTCCTGCTCACGGGCGTGCGCGGCGTGGGCAAGACCTCCACCGCGCGGCTGATCGCCAAGGCGCTCAACTGCATCGGCCCCGACGGCGAGGGTGGCCCGACGATCGACCCGTGCGGCGTGTGCGAGCCATGCCGCGCGATCGCAGAAGGCCGGCATATCGACGTGATCGAGATGGACGCCGCTAGCCACACCGGCGTCGACGACATCCGCGAGATCATCGACGCATCACGCTACGCGGCCCTGTCCGCGCGCTACAAGATCTACATCGTGGATGAGGTCCACATGCTGTCCAAGAACGCGTTCAACGCGCTGCTGAAGACGCTGGAAGAACCACCCGAGCACGTCAAGTTCCTGTTCGCCACCACCGAGGTGAACAAGGTGCCCGTCACCGTGCTCTCCCGCTGCCAGCGGTTCGACCTGCGGCGCATTCCGGCCGACAAGCTGGCCGAGCATTTCGCGGCCGTGTCGGCCGCCGAGGCGGTCGAAGCGGAACCTGAAGCGCTGCAGCTGATCGCTCGCGCGGCGGAGGGCAGCGCGCGTGATGGCCTCTCCATTCTCGACCAGGCGATCGCGCACGCGGGGATGGAGGGGATGGTGGTCACCGCCGCCGCCGTGCGCGAGATGCTGGGCTTGTCCGATCGCGGGGCGGTGCGCGATCTGCTGGCGGTGATCCTGGCGGGCAACGGTGCGGGCGCGATCGAGGCGTTGCGGCGGCAATACGACCTCGGTGTCGACCCGCTTGCGGTGCTGCGCGCGTTGCTCGAGGCGGTGCACGGCGTTACGCTCACCAAGGTGGGCACCGCGCCCGACCCCGCGCAGCCTGTCGAAGAGCGCGCCGCCTATGCCGATTGGGCGGGGACGCTGTCCTTCGCGCACCTGCATCGGCTCTGGCAGCTGTTCCTCAAGGGCCATGACGAGGTCGCGCGCGCGGCTTTGCCGATCGAGGCGGCGGAGATGGCGCTGTTGCGCGCGGTTTATGCGTCGACGCTGCCCGATCCGGGCGAACTCGCGCGCCAGTTGGCCAGTGGTGCGCCCATGCCGGGACTTGCCGCCACCGCGACCATGCCTGCGCCGGCCATTGCCCCGCCCACTCCCGTTGTCGCGGCCGAGCCGAGCGCGCCGGCGGACTTCCCGGCGCTGGTCGACGCGATCGAGGCGGCGGGCTCGGCCGGGCTCGCGGTCAAGCTGCGGTTGGGCGCGAGCGTCGTCCGCTATGCGCCGCCCGAGCTGGTGCTGAGCGGCGCGCGCCCGGTCTCCGCCGATACGCTCGGCGATCTCGCCGCCGCGCTCAAGGCGATGTCCGGCAAGGCCTGGCGCGTGTCGATCGTCGACGGACCCGGCGCGCCGACCTTGCGCGAGTTGGAAAAGCAGACGGAAGAGGCGGCCCGCGACGCCATCCTCGCAACCCCGATGGTTCGCGCCGCGTTGGAGGCCTTTCCCGACGCGGTGCTGGAGGACTGGCCCGGCAAACGGAGTGCTTGAATGAACAACCTCGAAGACATCATGGCGATGGCGCAGAACGTCCAGGCCGAACTGGAAAAGGCGCAAGCGAACCTCGACACGATCGAGGTCGAGGGGTCGTCGGGCGGCGGCATGGTCAAGGTGACCGCATCGGCCAAGGGCCGCATCATCCGCGTCGACATCTCGCCCGATCTGCTCCAGCCGAGCGAGAAGCAGATGGTCGAGGACTTGGTCGTCGCCGCCTTCAACGACGCGCGCGCCAAGGCGGACGCGGTGTCGAACACCGAGATGGGAAAGATGACCAGCGGGATGCAGTTGCCGCCGGGGTTCAAACTTCCTTTCTAGGCGCAGCGCGGCAGCCGGCTACGCCCGGCTGACTCGCGCAAGCCCCGTGACGCGGTTGCGCTCTCTCGCTGACATGCGGGGGACGGTTCACGACCGCAAGCAAGAGTCCAACCCGCTCCGCCTGACTACCCCCTCATACCGCGCCAGCGCATTCCCATGCCGCCGCACGAAGCCATGCGGGTCCACCGCGTCGCGCTTCTTTGGCAGCGGCAGGATGGCCGCGATCCGCCCCGCCTCGGTGGGCGACAGGCGGTCCGCGCCGTGTCCGAAATACCGCCGCGACCCGGCCTCGACGCCATAGGTGCCGATCCCGGTCTCGGCGACGTTGAGGTACACTTCCATGATCCGCCGCTTGCCCCACAGCGTCTCGATCAACAGCGTGAACCACGCCTCCGCCGCCTTGCGCGCATAGCCGCCGCGCTGAAACAGGAACACGTTCTTCGCGGTCTGCTGGCTGATCGTCGACCCGCCGCGGACCCGTCCGCCGCGCGCGTTGCGCATCGCCGCCGCCGCGATCGCGTCGACGTCGAAGCCATGATGGCGGCAGAAGCGCGCGTCCTCTCCGGCGATTACAGCGCGCGCCATGTTGGGGTCGATGCGGTCGAGCGGCGTCCATTGCTTGGTCACGCCCTCCGCGTCGCCGAACATGGTCAGCGTGTAGGGAACAGGTACGACGCGGTAGATCAGCACCCACAGCACCGACAGGATCACGAACATGACCGCGGCCTTGAACGTGAAGCGGACGGCGCGACGGATCATCGCGCCGTTGTACCGCTCCGGCCGAGCGAGGCCAACACCGCCTGCGCCGCGTCGACCCCGGTCTGATACGCCCCGTGGGCGGTGGAGAAATCGTGGCCCGAACACGCGTCGCCTGCGAAGAACAGCCGATCGTCGACCGGCGCGGCAAGCACGGCGCGCTGTCCGGCCGCACCGATGCGCGCGTGGCTGTAGCTGCCGCCGATGTCCGCATCCCCGCGCCAGCGGGTGCAGGCGAGCGGGGCAAATCGCCAGTCGCTTCCGAGCAGGCCGGTAAGCTCGCCGGTGGCAAAGGCGAACGCGGCGCGGTCGTCCTCGCGTTCCAACGCCTCCGCTGCATCGCCGCCAACGAACGCCTCCACCACCGGCCAGCCGAACGGCGACAGCCTATAGCTGGCGGTGCTCGCGTCATACGGGTTGCCGATCAGATGCCCATTCCGGGGCAGCGCCGGCCCCTCCACGCGCAGGAAAATCTTGTCCGCCAGCCCGAGCGGCAGATCGGCTGCGGCGGCGTGCTTGTCGGGTAGCGACGGGTCGAAGCAGACGGCTTCGCGGGCGAGCGCGGGCGTCGGCAACGCGACGATCACGCGCGCGGCATCGATGGTGCCCCGGTCGGTCTCGACGCGAAGCCGCGCGCCGCCGTGGTGGATCAGGGTCGCGCGCGTATCCAGCTCGACCGGCAAGCCCTGCGCATGGCGGGTGATCAGGGTTCCATAGCCCTCGCGCACCGTCCAGTTGTCGCCGGTCGCTGCGTCCTCGTACGCCGCCCAGTCGTGAAGCGAGACGTCGCGCAACGGTGCGCCGTTCGCATAGCCGGAAATCGCGTCGAGCAACGGCCGCCACCGTTCGTCCCGCACGAACTTTGCGAGCGGGCGGTCGGGGCCGGCGAGCGCTGCCTGCGCGGCCTGCTCCATCCTGCCCCATGCCTTGCCGAACGCTTCCTGCTCGAGCGCGGAGAAGCCGAGGTCGCGCCATTGCGTGCGCCAGCTGGTCGGGGAGCGGTCGACGGTAAGGCCGTAATGCCCGGCAAGCGTGGTCCACGGGTTGCGGCGCGCGGAGTGGAGCCAGCCGCAGCCCGCGTCGAGCGGGTGGCCGTCGAGCACTACGGTGTGGGCGCGACCGCCGAGGCGGGACTTGGCCTCAATCAGCAGCGTGTCGAGTCCGGCGTCGTGGAGGACGCGTGCGGCGGCGATGCCGGCAGCACCGCCGCCGATGATCAAAGCATCAAGGTTGGGCATGGGAGGAGACTAGGAGCAGTCCAAAGATAAGCACAGGCAAAGCCCGCGCTTCACGTCAGACGGGTCAGCGGCTTCGCCGCCGCCCGCTGGCCGGACTGGCGGGTCGCCGTAGGCGACCGCTAAGCGGCAAGAAGCCGCTTCTCTCCCGCCAGTCGCATCATTCCCTTCTGCAGCTTTTCGAACGCCCTTACCTCGATCTGCCGCACCCGCTCGCGCGAGACGCCGTATACCTGCGACAACTCCTCCAATGTCTTGGGATCGTCCGTCAGCCGCCGCTCGGTCAGGATATGCTTCTCGCGGTCGTTGAGGTCGTCCATCGCCGACACCAGCATGCCGTGGCGCACATTCGCCTCCTGCGCCTCCGCCACCACCGTATCCTGGAGTGGGCCGTCGTCCTGCAGCCAGTCCTGCCACTGGCCCTCGCCGTCCTCGTTCATCGACACATTGAGGCTGGTATCGCCACCCATCGCCATGCGGCGGTTCATCGACACCACGTCGTTTTCGGTCACGCCGAGATCGGTCGCGATCTTGGTCACGTCCGCGGGGCGCAAATCGCCGTCCTCGAATGCGTCGAGCTTGGACTTCATCCGGCGCAGGTTGAAGAACAGCTTCTTCTGCGCCGCCGTGGTGCCCATCTTCACCAGCGACCAGGACCGCAGGATGAACTCCTGGATCGACGCGCGAATCCACCACATCGCATAGGTGGCGAGGCGGAAGCCGCGATCGGGCTCGAACTTTTTCACGCCCTGCATCAGGCCGATATTGCCCTCGCTGATCAGCTCGGACACCGGCAGGCCGTAGCCACGATAGCCCATCGCGATCTTGGCCACGAGCCGCAGGTGCGAGGTGACCAACTGCGCCGCCGCGTCGGTGTCGCCATGCTCCGAGAAACGTTTAGCGAGCATGAACTCCTGCTCCGGCTGCAGGATCGGAAACTTCTTGATCTCGGAAAGATAGCGATTCAGGCTCGCCTCGCCACCGAGCGCGGGGATCGTCGCGGGCAGATTGCCTTTGGCCATGATCACATATCCTTTCCGAGGCGCATTGGGGGAGACCCCGAAGCACCGGTATCGCCTACCGTCAAACGGCTGAACAGATGCTGCATATCCGCCGGTAACCGGCTTTCGAACGCCAGGGTGACCTGGGTTACAGGATGCACGAATCCCAGTCCCGCGGCATGTAAAGCCTGCCGCTCAAAACTGAGTTCCGACAATAACGAGCGATGCGCTATTTTGGTCCGGCCGTAAACCGGATCACCAACCAGCGGATGCCCGATCGAGGCGAGGTGAACGCGCACCTGATGCGTGCGCCCCGTCTCCAGCCGGCACTCGACCAACGCAGCCTCGTTAAGCCGTTCCAGCGTGCGGTAATGCGTCACCGCGCGCTTGCCCCCGGCGATCACGGCCACTTTCTTGCGGTTGTGCGGACTGCGCGCAAGCGGGGCGTCGACTTTCCCGGCCAGCGGCGCGGGGCGGCCCGAGGTGATCGCGAGGTAACGACGGTTGATGGAGTGGGCCGCGAACTGCCGGGCGAGGCCCTCATGCGCGCGGTCGGTCTTCGCGACCACCATCAGCCCGGACGTGTCCTTGTCGATGCGGTGGACGATCCCGGGCCGAGCGACGCCGCCGATGCCGGACAGTCTCCCCGCGCAATGGTGGAGCAGCGCATTGACCAGCGTGCCGTCGAGATTTCCCGCGGCTGGGTGAACGACCAGCCCGGGGGGCTTGTCGACGATCAACAGATGCTCGTCCTCATAGGGGATGACGAGCGGGATGGCTTGCGCCTCGTTGTGCGCCGGGGTGGGGGCAGGGACCTGGATCGCGAACACGTCGCCCGCGCTCGCCTTGCGCGCCGGGTCGCGCGTCAGCTCGCCCGCGCGACTGACCTGGCCGGAAGCGATCAGCGCCTTGAGTCGCTCGCGCGACAAGGTCGGCGCGGCGTCGGCGAGCGCGCGGTCCAGTCGCCAGCCATGCGCGGCCGGCGTGATCGTCGCTTGTATGGTGGAGACCCCCCGGTCCATGCTCGACCGAGATGGTGGACGTGTTGGAGATTGCAACCGAACTGGTTTTCCGGCTCCGGTCTGAGGCGAGCGCCTCACCGAAGGCCGAGATCTGCGGCCTCCTTTTCGGCGACCGGTCGCGCATCGCCGGCGCGCGCGCTTGCCGCAACGTGCATCCGGAGCCGGCGCGACGCTTCGAGGTCGATCCGGCCGCGCTGCTCGCCGCGCACCGCGCTCAGCGCGAGGGAGGCCCGACACTAATCGGGTGTTACCATTCGCATCCTTCCGGCGATGCTACTCCCTCATCAACCGATGCCGACGCCGCGCTCCCCGATGGATCGATCTGGCTGATCGTCACCGAAACCGCAGCGCGGGCGTGGCTGGCGACGGCGGACGGCCCGGTCCACGGGCGCTTTGACGCGCTCGGCCTGCGCGTCGGGTTGCGCGCGGAAGACGGCTCCGTCACACGGGCGTCGAGCGGGATTTATCCGCGCGAGGGGAGCCGATGACCATCAGCCCGGTCGATTTCGCCAGCCTGCTGTGTTCGCGTTTGTGTCACGATCTTCTGTCGCCGATCGGCGCGCTCAACAATGGGTTGGAACTGCTCGCCGACGAGCGCGACCCCGCGATGCGCGAGAGGTGCATGGAACTGCTCGCCGAAAGCGCCCGCACCTCGGCGAACAAGCTGAAATTTTTCCGCCTCGCGTTCGGCGCGGCGGGCGGGTTCGGCGACGCCGTCGACACGCGCGAGGCGCGGGCGGCGGTATTTGGGTTGCTGGGCGAGAAGCGGCTGCAACTCAACTGGCTGGTGGAGGAGGACAGCCTGCCCAAGCCCGCCGCCAAGGTGCTGCTCAACCTGGCGATGATCGCCGGCGATGCGCTGGTGCGTGGCGGGCGGCTCGACATCGGGGCGGAGCGGAGCGATGCGGGCGCGCTGGAGATCGTGTTGCGCGGGCAGGGCGCGCGGGTGGTGCTCGACCCGGAGCTTCGTCAGGCGTTGACCGAAGGCGCGACGGTGACCGCTCGCTCGGCGGCGGCGCACCTCGTACACGCGATCGTGACCGAAGCGGGCGGGAGTGTCCAGGTCAACGAGCCGGAGCCGGGCATGTTGCTGGTCGGCGCGATGTTTCCGCCCGGGAGCGGCTAAGCGCTCCTTAACCAGCCGGTGTCCATGACCGGTCCCGCGCCAAGCATCGGGATCTCATGGACGACCTGCTCCTGGAATTCATCGCCGAAACCCGCGAGACGCTGGACGCCTTGTCCGGCGAAGTCGTCGCGTGGGAGCATGATCCGGCGGATCGGGCGCGTCTCGACGCGATTTTTCGCTTCGTTCATACCGTCAAGGGCAGCTGCGGCTTTCTCGACCTGCCCCGGCTGGCACGGCTGAGTCACGCGGCCGAGGATGTGCTGGCCGCCGTCCGCGCCGGGGAACGCGTGCCCAACACCGCACTGGTCGACGCGGTGTTGGCGATCGTCGACCGGATCGGTGCGCTGGTGGAGGCGATCGCGTCTGGCAGCTCGCTTGACGACGCCGGCGAAGACCTGCTGATCGGTGCGCTCGACGGCGGGTCGATCGCCGCACCCGCGCCGGCGAGTCCCGCCCCCGCAGCGCACCGCTCGGCCGCGCGCAGCGTGCGCCTCAACGTCGATCTGCTCGATCGAATGATGAGCGGCATGTCCGACATGGTGCTCGCGCGCAACGAACTCGCGCGGACGCTGCGCGACAAAGGCGCCGACCCGCGCCTGAAGTCGGCGCTCGAGCGTTTGTCCGCGACCGTGGCCGAGATGCGCGACACGGTGACCCGCACGCGCATGCAGAAGGTCGAGGCGCTGTTCTCGGCGCTTCCCCGCATGGTCCGCGATACCGCCGCGACGCTGGGCAAGTCGGTGGCGCTGCAGCTTGAAGGGTCGGATGTGGAACTCGACCGCGAGATGGTCGAACTGATGCGCGATCCGCTCGCGCACATCATCCGCAACGCGGTCGACCACGGCTTCGAAACGCCCGCCGACCGCCGGGCTGCGGGCAAGCGCGAGACGGGGCGGCTGACCGTCTCGGCGCGCCAGTCCGGCAATCAGATCATCATCGATGTCGCGGACGACGGGCGCGGCATCGACACCGCCCGCCTCGTCGCCAAGCTCGCGACGCAGCCCGGACAGGATGCGGCCGCGCTCCGCGCTTTGCCCGAGGCGGCGCGGACCGAACTCGTATTCCACCCCGGTCTGTCGAGCAAGGACGAGGCGACCGCCATTTCCGGTCGCGGCGTCGGCATGGACGTGGTGCGCGCCAATGTCGAACAGATCGGCGGGCGGGTGGAATTGTGCAATGCGCCGGGCAGGGGGCTGACCGTCAGCATCCACGTTCCCCTGACGCTGTCGATCATTCCAACCGTGATCGTCGACGTCGCCGGCCAGCGTTTTGCGCTCCCGCGACAGGCGGTCGAGGAGATCGTGACGTTGCGGAGCGATACCGTTCGCGTCGATCGGCTCGGTGCTTCGGCGATCGCCACCGTACGCGATCGTCGCATGCCGTTGATCGATCTTGGGGAAATATTGGGGCTGGGTCCGTGCGCCACGCCGATGCTGATGGTCCTGGGGGTACGGAACGGCGTCTATGCATTGGCGGTCGATCACGTTCACGACATGGAGGAACTGGTGGTGAAGCCCGCCGCACCGGCGGTGATGGCCGCGGGCGTGTACGCGGGCCAGGTGCTGCCCGACAGTGGTTTGCCGATGCTGCTCCTCGATGCGAACGGCATTGCCGAGCGAGCCGGATTGGTGTTCGAGCGGGTGTCGATCGAGGACGCCGCTACCGAGCCGCCGAAGCGGCGCGAGGTCGAGGCGTTGCTGTTCCTCGACCTCGACGGCCGCCGCCGGGCGGTGGCGCTCGCGGTGGTCAACCGAGTGCAGACGGTGGCCATCGCGGGGATCTCCCATTCGGCGGGCCGCTGGCGTCTGGACGTGGACGGTCGGCTCGTATCGCTGGTCGCCCGGAGTGACCTGGGCGCGCGCGAGCAGGTTCAACTCGTGCACCTCTGCGACGGCGACCGCATGCTCGGTTACGCGATCGACACCGCGCTCGACATCGTATCGCTGCCCTCGCCGGTGGCTCCGGCGGCCGCCGAAGGGCCGGTGGCGGGCGTCGTCGTTCTCGACGGCGAGCAGGTTGAGGTGCTCGACCCGTTCTGGCTGTTCGAGGACGAGTTTCCGGCCCGCAACGCTCGCCCCGCGCTCTGCCTGCTTCAGCCGGACGCGAGCGGATGGATGCGCGGCTTTCTTCAGCCCACGCTCGAGGCGGCAGGCTACCGTGTTGTCGCCGCGCTCGAGCCGGGCGAGGTCGCCGACGTCACGCTCGCGCTGGAGGAGGGGCCAGCCATACTCGCGCCAGCGCCGCTGGTGACGCTGTGTCGCGACCAGGGCACGACCGGTGCCGGTCGCGTCTATCGTTACGACCGGGCGGGTGTCCTGGCCGCCGTCGCGATCGCCGCCGGGAGGGCCGCATGACATTGTTTCTGTTGGCGCAGATGGCCGACACCGTGGTCGCGATCTCGACCGACCAGGTCGACTCGGTGATCGACATCGGCGCGATCGTCCCCGTGCCCAACGTCGCGCCCGCGGTGCAGGGCCTTGCCGCGTTACGCAGCCGGGTGGTCACCGTGGTGAGCGCGCGAATGGCGCTCGACCCGCGCGCCGGCCCCGCGCCGCCCGGTCGCGCGGTGGTGACGGTGATCGACGGCCACCATTACGCCATCCTGGTTCAATCGCTGGAGGATGTCGCCGATGCTGAAATGGCTCCGCTTCCACCAGGGTTCACGCAAAGCGAAGCATGGAACTCGGTCGCGCGCGGGGTCGTCGACCATGACGGCGAGCCGAGGCTGGCGATCGAGCTCGGCGCGCTGGTGTCGCGCCTGGCGCCGGGCGCGTGATCGCCGCGATTAACCGGGCGCTTACACCTGCTCCGCCACAGCGGGAGGGCAACCCTCTTTCCGGATCGATCCGCCCATGAAGACCTGTCTCGTCGTCGATGATTCCAAGGTGATCCGCAAGGTGGCGCGCCACATCCTCGAAACGCTCGACTTCTCGGTGTCCGAGGCCGGCGACGGGCGCGAAGCGCTGGATCGCTGCATCGCGTCGCCGCCCGACGTAATTTTGCTCGACTGGAACATGCCGGTGATGGGCGGGATGGATTTCCTGCGCGCGCTGCGTGACACCGATCTGGGGTCGCGACCCAAGGTGGTGTTTTGCACCACGGAAAACGGCATGGCCTATATCCGTGCCGCGATCGAGGCGGGCGCGGACGAATATGTGATGAAGCCGTTCGATCGCGACACGCTGTACAGCAAGTTGCGAATTGTCGGCGCTGCCTGATCCGCGACGACGTGGCCAGCGCTTCTCCGCTTCCAAGCACGCCCGGCGTGCCGCGTGTGTTGATCGTCGACGATTCGGCGGTCGCGCGCGCGGTGATCGCTCGCGCGGTCGAAGCGAACGGGCAGGTCGCGGTAGCGGGCGCGGTCCCGCATGTGAACGCGGCGTTGCGGTTTCTGACGACCGCGCGGGTCGACGCGATCCTGCTCGACCTGGAGATGCCGGGGGTCGACGGGCTGACCGCGCTGCCCGACATGATCGCGGCGGGCTGCGGCGCGCGGGTGCTGGTGATTTCCAGCGCCTGCGGGGATGGCGCGGCCGCGACGGTCCGGGCGCTGGCGCTCGGGGCCGCGGACACGTTGCTGAAGCCGGGTGTCGGCGCGCCACATGCGCGTTTTGCGGAACTGCTCGCCGCGAAGCTCGACCGGCTGACCCGGCCCGATGCGCCGATCGCGTCCGCCGTCGCCCGCGTGGCCGTGCCGCGACCGTCGCAAGCCTCCTACGACGTGGTCGCGATCGGAGCGTCGACCGGCGGTATCCACGCGCTCAGCCAATTGCTCGGCGCGTTGCCCGCGACCTTCCAATTGCCGATCCTGATCACTCAGCATTTGCCCGCGTCGTTCATGCCGTATTTCGCCGCCCAGGTCGCCGTGCTCGCCAGGCGACCGTGCGAGGTCGCGACCGACCGCTTGCGATTGCGCGCGGGACGAATCGTGATCGCGCCGGGCGACGCGCATGTCCGGTGCATTGCGTTGCCCGACGGGACGGTCGCGATCCGCTTGTCGACCGCACCGGCCGCCAGCGGATGTCTGCCGTCCGTCGACCCGATGTTCGAATCGCTCGCCACCGCCTATGGCCCGCGCGCGTTGGCGGTGGTGCTCAGCGGCATGGGGCGGGACGGCGCAGAAGGCGCACGGTGCGTCGCCGAGGCCGGCGGCGCGGTGGTGGTGCAGGACGAGGCGAGTTCGGTCATTTGGGGTATGCCGGGCGCGGTCGCGGCGGCGGGGCACGCGCAAGCGATGCTGCCCCCGGACGAGATCGGCCGGCTGATCGCGTCGCGGCGGCGTCCGGCATGAGCGCGGTTGCCACATCGGGCGCGCAGCATGTGCTCGCGGCGCTGCTCGAAGCGCGCACGGGACAACAGCTCGGCCCCGCGCGCGGCTGGCGGCTCGACACCACGCTCAAACCGCTGTTCGGTGAGTTGGGCGTGGAAAGTCTCGACGAACTTGCGATGCATCTGCTCGACGGGCAGCATCCTCGGCTTGCCGACCGGGTGGTCGACGCGCTGCTAAACGGCGAGACCTCTTTCTTCCGCGATCCGGGCGTGTTCGACAGCGTGGCGACCGCGCTTGCGACGAGCGACGGTCGGCGACTGCGGTTGTGGTCGGCGGGCTGCTCCACCGGGCAGGAGGCGCTGTCGCTGGCGATGCAATGGGCCGAGCGCGGCGGCACCGTGCCGGAGATCGTGGCGACCGACCTGTCCGAGACCGCCGTCGCCCGCGCGCGCGCCGGTCGCTATACCCAGTTCGAGATCCAGCGCGGCTTGTCGGTCGGACGGATGATCCGGTGGTTCGAGAACAAGGCGGACTGCTGGGTCGCGCGCGCTGAACTGCTCCGCCATGTCGTTTATCGTCGCCAGAACCTGCTGATCGAGCCCGCGCCGTTGGGACAGTTCGACGCGGTATTCTGCCGCAACCTGCTGTTTTACTTGGCCCCGCCAGCGCGCAGGCAGGCATTGGAGCGACTGGCGGGTGCGCTGCGGCCTGGCGGGGTGCTGGTGCTTGGCGCGGGTGAAACGGTGATCGGCCAGTCGGACGCGTTTCAGCCCAGCCAGCGCTTTCGCGGCCTGTACGAACCAATCCCACGCCCGTGGCCCCAGCGCGCCACCTCCGCCTGACGGTTTACAAGCGCGCGCGCGCGCGCCATCCCGTCGCGCGTGAGCGACCTGCCCATCATCGACGCGCCCTCGCCCAACCACGACGAGCGGACGCTACGGGTCAGCTTCATCGTGCTTCATTATACCGGTATGCGGACGTTCGAGGAGGCGCTGGCGCGGTTGCGCGATCCGGCGGCGAAGGTCTCGGCGCACTATCTAGTCGCGGAGGACGGCACCGTCTTGCGGCTTGTCGAGGAGGACCGCCGCGCTTGGCACGCGGGGCGTTCGCACTGGCGCGGCGTCGACGAGATCAACTCCGCTTCCGTCGGGATCGAGATCGTCAATCCGGGGCATGAATGGGGCTATCGCCCGTTCCCGGACGAGCAGATCGCGGCGGTTATTCCGCTGGTGGCCGCCATCAAGGAGCGCCATGCGATCACGCGCGGCAACATCGTCGGCCATTCCGACATCGCGCCGACGCGCAAGCGCGACCCGGGTGAGCTGTTCCCGTGGAGCCGCCTGGCGCGCCTGCGCCTTGCGTTGCCGCGACCGACCCGGAACCTGATGGACCCGCAATGGACAGGCGGCGGCTTTCTGCTCGCGCTCGAACGCTTCGGCTATGACGTGAGCGAGCCGATGGCGGCGACGATGGCGTTCCAGCGCCGCTTCCGCCCAGAGCTGATCGACGGCGAGGTGGACGCCGAATGCCGCATGATCCTGCTCGCGCTGCTGCTTCCCAAACCGCAAGGCGACGAGTAGGGCGAGCGGGCCAGAGGGTTGGGCGACCGCGTCATGTTTGCCATGTCGAGGAAAGTCCGGGCTCCACGAAACAACGGTGCCGGGTAACGCCCGGCGGCCCAGGCTGATGTCTTGTCGAAGCGTAACTTCGACGGGGTGCCTCGGTGCGGGTCAGGGACAGTGCCACAGAGAGCAGACGGCGACCGCCTCGGCGACGCCAGAGTGAAAGGGTGCGGTAAGAGCGCACCGCGGGACCGGCAACGGAACCGGCACGGCAAACCCCACCGGGAGCAAGACCGAATAGGGGCGGCATCGGAGTGATCCGAGGGTGTGTTTCCACCCGTCGCCCGGGTTGGTCGCTAGAGCCCGTCGGCAACGGCGGGCCGAGAGGAATGGTCGCCCAGGTCCGCAAGGACCGGACAGAACCCGGCTTACAGACCCTCTGGCGCCCAATACAAGCTGCGCAGCATAGCTACGCAGCTTGTATTGGGCCGACCGACCTCGCACGGCGAGGATCGACGTCATGGGATTTACTCCCATGACGGCCTTTGCCCATTTACCCGCTTCGAGCTACTAGGGGAGCAACTCCGGGGGGAACACGACATGCGCTATCCAACGTTAGGCATCCTGCTGCTCGCCGCCGCCGCGCCCGGCCTCGCGCAACAACCTACCCTTCAAGCGCAGTACGATGTCGCGACCGCGCTCGACGCGACCGGCACCGCCGATCAACGTCTCGCCGCCTGGAGCGCGCTGGAGGCGCGCGTGGGGGCCAACAAACGCAGCCGCGCGATAATGCGGGTGCGCAAGAGTTCCGCGCTGCTCGCGCTGGGTCGCCGCGACGAAGCGGCGGCGGCGGCCAGCGCGGGGCTGGCGGATTTGCCCGCCGGTGACGCCAGCCTCGCGGAGGACCGGTTCAACGCGCAAATGGAGCTGGGGTTGATCGCGGAAGTCGGGCTGGATTATTCGAGCGCCGCGGCCCGGTTCCGGCTCGCCGATGCGATCGCGCCCGACCAGCCGGCGCATGTGAGCGCGTTGATCAGCTTCGTCCGGACCGCGACGTTCGTGGACCCGGACGCGGCGCTGGCCGCGGTCGGACGGGCCGACGCGGCGATGGCCTCGGTCAAGGCGGACGTGACGGTGCAGGCGCTGCTACGTCGCTATCATGCCGAACTGTTGCTCAACCGGGGCGATCTGGCGGGCGCGAAGGCGCAGGCGGGGCGGGCGGTGAAGCTGTTGGGCGGGCTGACCGACAAGGTCAGGCTGGAGGATGTGTCCTCGCGGTCCGACTTCGCGATCGCGGCGTTGCTGTCGGGCGACCGGGAAACGGCGCGTCAATATCTCGCCTACACCGGCGCGGGCCGCTTGCCGGCCAACAATCTGGGTCCCGCGCTGAAGATGGACGCTCCCGATTGCGGCGGCGAAGCGGGGCTGAAGCCCAGCGACGTGGCGGTAGTCGAGTTCGCGGTGGCGGACGACGGCAGCGTGGCCGACAACCGCCCGGTTTACGCGGCAGGGGGCGGGCGGGTCGCCCTGGAGTTCGCCAACGCCGTGGGCGCATGGTCGTGGGCGCCCGAGAAGATCAAGGCGATGCCGCCGTTCTTCCGGCGGCGTATCCGCATGGAGATGCGTTGCTCGACCGCATTCCAACGCCCGTCGATCACCGATTATATCGACGCGCGTCTTGCCGGCTGGCTCGGCGACAAGGGCGTGGAGCCGCCGCCCGCGCCGACCGGCTCGGATGCCGCCGCGCTGCCGGGCGAGCGCGCGCGGCTTGCCGAGCTGGAGCACAAGGCCGGCCCGGACGCGCTTGCGTTGGTGCCGGTGCTGGAGTCGCTCACCACCAATCGGATTGTCGGGCGCGAGGAAACGCACGCGCTGGCGGAGCGCGCGCTGGCGATCCTGGCCAAGAACGGCGCGGTCGGCGTGCCGCGGCTGGCGATGGAATGGCGGGTCTGGAACAGCGCCAAGGAGGACCGCGCACGATATTTCCGCGACGAGGTGCCCGCGCAGATCACCGCGCATTACGCGGACGACGCCGAGGCGCGCGGGGCAGCGATGTTGATGATCGCCGACGCGGCGGCGCGCTCGCCCGACCGGGTCCGCGCGCGGCTCCGGCAAGTCGCCGACGACGCAGGCCTCGCCAAGGACAGCCCGGTGCGGGTAGCTGCGTTGGTCCGCCTGGCGTCGCTGGAGCAACAGGCGGGCAAGCCGGACGCGGCGCGCACCGCGTTCCAGCAATCGGGGCTGTCGGCGGATCAATGCGCGCTCATCGACTCGCCGCCGCGGATGCTGGGCGCGACGGGCAGCTTTCCGTCGGAGGCAATCCGCTGGGGGTTCGAGGGCTGGACCCAGGTACAGTACGACGTGCGCGCCGACGGCAAGGTGATCAACGAGCGCGCGGTGGTCGCCTATCCGCCCTTCGTGTTCAGCCAGGCTGGGCAGGCGACGTTCGCGGGCGCGCATTACGCCAAGAGCTTTCGCCCCGGCGGCGAGCTGGGCTGTGGCGGCGAGACGGGCAGGGTTCGCTTCGTGATGCCGCACTGACGGTTGCCCCCGCCGCCGGGCGGGTTACATGGGGCGCGATGGCACGCGCGACCCGCAACAACGATTGGGGCTTCCCCCGCTGGCGCGGCTATGGCTCGGGGCGCGATGCGGAGCAGGTGCGGTTGTGCGACCGGCATGGTTGCACCGGCCCGGGAACCTGCCCCGCGCCCAAAGCCCCCAACAGTCCCGAGCGGTGGATGTTCTGCACCGCGCACGCGGCGGAGTATAATCGCGGATGGGATTATTTCGCCGGGTTGAGCGCCGAGGAGGCGGCCGCCCGCGAAGCGGACGAGACCCGCGATACGTCCGGGTATAGCGAGGCGAAGCATTATGGCTGGGGCGCGCCCGGCGACGGCACCCGCTCGCGCGACGAGATGCGGGCGCTGGAGGTGCTCGAACTGGAGTCCGACGCCAGCTTCGATGACGCGCGCGTAGCGTGGCGGCGATTGGTCAAGGCGAACCACCCCGATCTGCGCCCCGGCGACGCGGCGGCGGCGGAGCGGTTTCGCGCGACCCAGGCCGCCTATGACGTGCTCCGCTCCGCCGAGGAGGCGCGCGCGGCGTGACGGAGGAGGTCACGGCGGATTGGACACGCGTGATCCTGGTCTGTCGCGACTGTGCCGGACGCGGCTGGGGGCCGGACGGGCGCATGTCGCTCGCCAAGGCGCTGCGCCGCGAGCTTGGCGTCGCCAAGGGCCCGCGGGCGTCGGTGGGCGTGGTGGATAGCGCATGTCTGGGTGTCTGCCCCGGGCAGGGCGTGGTGGCGCTCGACGCGGCGCGGCCCGGGCGCTGGCTCATCGCCCGGCCTGGAATGGAGGCGGCGGCGGTGCTCGCGGCGCTTGGCGAACCGGAGCCGGCCGCCGCGGTGCCCGCCCCAGCGCCGACCTCGCTCGCTGACTGGCGCGCGCTGCTCCGCCCGGCGGTGGATGAGGGTCAGGCGTAGCGGGCGGCGGTCTCGCGGATCAGCGCGATCATGTTGGGCACGCCCTGCGTGCGCTTCGACGTCAGGTGCCGGTCGAGATCGAACCGGTGGAGAATACCCTCGATGTCCGTCTCCAGCACATCGCGCGCGCCGCGATCCTGCACCGTTCGCAGCACCAACGCGACGACGCCCTTGGTCAGCCCCGAATTGCTGTCGGCGAGAAAATGCAGCGCGCCCGCGTCACCGCGCGTCGGGTACAGCCAGACGGACGAGGAACATCCCGACACCCGCGTGGCGTCGGTCTTGAGCGCGTCGGGCATCGGCTCGAGTTCCTTGCCCAAGTCGACGATCATTCTAATCCGGTCCTCGAAGTCCAGAAACTCGTATTCGTCGTGCAGCTCGTCGATGGTCATGGGGTGGAGCTAAGGGTCGGTGGTCGCCGCTACAAGCGGGGCTACAGATCGACCCCCGCCGCGATGGCTTCCAGCTTGCGGATGCGTTCGCGCAAATCGGCGAGTTCGATACGCGCGCTGGCGCTGGGCGATGCGGCGGGCTCCGCGCCGAGCTGGCGGTGCTTGAGCCGGAGCCAGTCGCGCCAGCCGGTCAATGCCGCCGCGAGCAGCATGGCGAGGCCGGCCAGCACGGCGGTGGCAAGAATGAATTGCGGATCGGACATATCGGGTCCCTCCTCGTTAGTCGCGGAGCCGCTCGATTCGGGAACCGAGGTCGGCGGTGGAATGGGTTTCGGTGACGACGCGCTCGAGTACCTGAACACGCTCGCGCAACTGGCGTACCTCGTCGCGGAGCCGGTCGGCCTCGGGGTCGGCGGACACGCGCTTCCGCGCTTCCGCCGTGTAATACTGGCGTGCAATCAGCAAACCACCGATCACCGCGACAATGGCCAGCAGCATCAATTCCGCAAAGTTCATAGCTTGCGACCTCAGTTGAGCTTGGGGTGATCCGTCAGCCGGTCGATCTCGCTTGCCAGGTCGGTGCCGCGGTTGGTGGCGATCCGTTCGAGAACGCGCACGCGCTGTTCCAGCCGCTCGGTGTGGGCCGCGTATTGCGCCGCCTTTTCCGCCACCATCGAGGCATTCAGCTCCAGCTTGCGATGCTGCAACGCGAACCAGGGTTTCGCGATGACACCGCCGAGAATGGCCATGATCGGAATTGATAGCGCGAAGATCGGGATGATTATGTCTTCCATCGTGCGTCCTCCTATCGGTCGCGCAGCGCGTCGATCGCGCGCGCGGTGCGTTCGGCGGGGTCGGTGGCGATGCGTTCGAGTACCGCGATCCGCTCCTCCAACCGGCTGACCTGTCCCGTCAGCCGTTCGTTCTCGTTGGTGAGCACCGCGACTGTGCGGTCGTCGTCGGCCGCGCCGTCGCGGCCTTTCCGCTTACGCATCGACCAGGATTCAGGCTGAAAGCCGTGGCGCGCGCGAGTCCAGTTGTTGAACGCGAAGGCGATCGGGCCGATCGTGATGGCGGCGATCGGGATGAAGATGCCCCAGTCGTGCATGGCGTGTCTCCCCTGTTTGTGGCGTCAGCGCAGCGCGTCGATCTCGCTGGCGAGGCTGGTATTGCGGCTGGTGTAGAAGGTTTCGATCCCGGCCAACCGCCGGTCGAGATCGCGCAGCGACGAGCGGACCTCCGCAGCGGAGCGTTTCGGGTTGGAGCGCACCCCCTGCCAGAACCGTGCATCGTCGGCGCTGTCGTACAATCCCGACGGCTTATCGTCCGCGAGCCAAGCGACGAGGAAATATGCCCCCAGCGCGATGAGGTGCGTGGTGAGCATCAGGATGACCGCGATCACGCGCACCCAGGTGACGTCGATACCGGTATAGTCGGCGACCCCGGCGCAGACGCCCTTCACCTTGGCATGTTGCTCGTCGAGGTAGAATTTTGTTCGCGCCGCCATGTCAGCTCCTCCGGGTCAGGTCATGGCCAGTGTTCACCGACCGATGGGGGTCGAAGCCGATGCGGGCCTCGGGGTGATCGAGCGCGACGAGCCGCTCGACCGTTTGGACGCGCTCGTCGAGACGGCGCGCGAGGTGGAACATCTCGTCCAGCATCTTCTCGTCCTCCTGCGTGATCCGGGGTGCCTGCTTCCACTTCGTGACGTAGTGCAGGACCAGCCACGGAAGCCCGATCAGAAACGACGGGAGGGCGATCAGCGGAACGATGACATCTTCTCCCATCGCGTCAGCCCTCCCGACCGAGCCGCGCCTTGAGCGCGGCGAGTTCGGCGTCGACCTTGTCCGCCGCCTTCAGCTCGGCGATTTCCTCGTCCAGGCTTTTGGGCAGTGCACCCAGGCTTATCGCCTCCGCGCGGCCCTCGGCATAGTCGACGCGGCGTTCGAGCTGGTCGAACCGTCCGAACGCCTCGTTGGTGCGCGGCCCGTTCCACATCTCGCGCAGGCGGGCGCGGTTGTTGGCGCTTTCCAGCCGGGTGTTGATGCCGTTCTGCTTGGCGCGCGCCTCGGCCAGCTTCTTCTGCAGCTTGGCGATGTCCTCCTCGCTGGCATGCAGGGCGTCGTCGAGCACCTGCACCTCGGCGCACAGCTGATCGGCCATGTCGGCGGTTTTCTGTCGCTCGACCAGCGCCGCCTTGGCGAGGTCCTCGCGGTTCTTAGACAGGGCCAGCTCGGCTTTTTCCGTCCAGTTCGCGCCCAGCTGCTCCAGCTTGCTGATGTGGCGGCGCATCTCCTTGCCGTCGGCGATGGTGCGCGCGGCGGAGGCGCGGACCTCGACCAAGGTTTCCTCCATTTCCAGGATGATCACCCGGATCATCTTGGCGGGGTCCTCCGCGCGGTCGAGCAGGTCGGCGAAGTTGCTGGCGACGATGTCGCGGGTGCGGGAAAAAATTCCCATAAAGGCGGCTCCTGGCGGTGGCGCGTCGCGGTCCGGCATGGGTCGCGAGCGTTGGAAGGGGGTGAGGTCGTTCATGCCACGACCTGCGCCGCGGGCGCCAGCACCTCTCCCGCCGAGGCGGGGCCGACCGCGCCCGCGAGCAGGATCAGGCTGAGCAGCGCGGTGGCGGTGGTGGCGGCGAGGTGGCGAGTGAAGCGGGTCATGGTGGGTTCCTTTGGCGTTGCGGTTCGCCGCGAAGGCGGCTTGTTCAGGGCATTGCATCTACCGTGCCAGTTCGGTTTTCATTGACATCGCAGGCACTTAGCCGTTCGCCGCCACCTGCTCCTCATTTCCTGCTTGCTACCAATTGGGAATTTGCGCCAACTGTTCGGGTGATGGAGCGGGCCAGCCAGGTTATAGGGCAAGCGAGCGCGTTTCTCGATGCGCTCGAACGCGCCAGCCGCGCGGCCGCGCTCGACCGACCGGTGCTGGTGATCGGCGAGCGCGGCACGGGCAAGGAGTTGGTCGCCGAACGCCTCCACCGCCTCAGCCCGCGTTGGGATCACCCGCTGGTGGTGATGAATTGCGCGGCGCTACCCGAAACGCTGATCGAGGCGGAGCTGTTCGGACACGAGGCGGGCGCGTTCACCGGCGCGACCCGCGTGCGCATTGGGAGATTCGAGGAGGCGCATGGCGGCACGCTGTTCCTCGACGAGCTCGGCACGTTGTCGATGGGCGCGCAGGAGCGACTGTTGCGCGCGGTCGAATATGGCGAGGTGACGCGGATCGGCTCGTCGCGCCCGTTGCGCGTCGACGTCCGCATCGTCGCGGCGACCAACGAGCATTTGCCCGACAAGGTCGCTCGCCACCAGTTCCGCGCCGACCTGCTTGATCGGCTGAGCTTCGAGGTTGTAACGCTGCCCCCGTTACGGGCGCGGGCAGGCGATGTGCTGGCGCTGGCGGACCATTTCGGGCGGCGGATGGCGTCGGAGCTGGGCTGGGAACGGTGGCTGGGCTTCTCGCCCGAGGCGGGGGCGGCGCTGTCCGCTCACCCGTGGCCCGGCAATGTTCGCGAGCTGCGCAACGTGGTCGAACGCGCGGTGTACCGGTGGGACGACATAGGGCCGGTGGCAGCGATCGAGTTCGATCCGTTCGCTTCGCCATATCGGCCGGGAACGCCCACGCTCGCACCCTCGGTCACGCCCGCGGAAGAGCCGGTTGTCGCCTGTGAGACAGGGCCGTCCGACTTTAAATCGCGCGTCGCCCGGTTCGAGCGGGAGCTGCTTCAAACCTCGCTTGCCGAGCACCGCTTCAACCAGCGCGCCACCGCCGATGCGCTCGGACTCAGCTACGACCAACTGCGCCACGCACTGAAGCGTCATGGCCAACTTGTTGCGAGTGCGTAACGAACTCTTGTCCGCCACGGGCGTTTCGGGCTAACCTTTGTCTAACCTTTCAGGAGATCCACCAATGGCCTTCGACTTACCCCCGCTGCCATACGCCTATGACGCGCTGGAGCCGACGATCAGCAAAGAGACGATGACGTTTCATCACGACAAGCATCACACGGCCTATACCGACAAGCTGAACGAAGGCGTCGACAAGGACCCGGCGCTGGCGGGTAAGTCGATCGAGGACATCCTGGGCATAATCTCGACCCAGCCGCCGCTGGTCCGCAACAACGGCGGCGGCTTCTGGAATCACGACTTCTTCTGGAAGATCATGGTGCCGGGCGGCGGTCAGCCGTCGGGCAAGTTGGCGCAGGCGATCGAGGCGTTCGGCGGGCTCGACAAGCTCAAGGAGGGATTCAACACCAAGGGCGCGGGCCAGTTCGGCTCCGGCTGGGCCTGGGTGATCGCGGACGCATCGGGCACGCTCAAGGTGACCAGCACCCCCAACCAGGACAACCCGCTGATGGACGCGGTCGCCGATCACGGCACGCCGATCCTGGGTAACGACGTGTGGGAGCATGCGTACTATCTTACCTATCGCAACGACCGCGCCGCGTATCTGAAGGCGTGGTGGGACGTGGTAAACTGGGACGAGGCCGGGCGGCGGTATGAGGCCGCGGCGGGATGATTTGATCCTCCCTGCGAAGCGGGGAGGGGGACCGCCGGGCGTAGCCCGGTGGTGGAGGGGGTTCGGGGAGCGCGTGCTCGGCTAGCCCCCCTCCACCACTCGCTTCGCGAGCGTTGGCGGGAGATCGTGTCCCCCGGACACGATCTTGGCCAGCCGGGGGCTGGCCAAAGCGCCAACGCCCCCTCCCCGTAAACGGAGAGGATCAGATATCCGGCCCGACCTGCTCCACCACGTCCCCGCTCGTCAGCCCGTGCTTGAGCAGCATCGGCACATTGGCCAGCGCGAACAGCACCGTCAGCGGCACCGCCCCCCACAATTTGTACGCCACCCAGAAATCGAGCGAGAAGTTCCGCCGCACTACCTCGTTCAGCACCGCCTGGACGACGAAGAACACCGCCCAGTTTCGCGTCAGCTTGCGCCAACCGAAGTCGCTCAAACCGGGGTAAGCCGCCCCCAGCACCTGCTGCAGCAGCGGTCGCCCGGTCGCGAGTCCGAAGCCGAGCGTCGCGGCGAGGATCAGGTACACGATCGTCGGCTTCATCTGGATGAAACGCTGGTCGTGGAACCACAAGGTCAGCCCACCGAACACCACCACCAGCACGCCCGACAGCCACAGCATCGGCGAAATCGCACCCAGCTTAACCCGCGACACGATCATCGCCGCGATCGTCGCGACCATGAACGCGACCGTCGCCACCAGCACGCGCAACAGCGCCGGCACGGGCAGAAGAAAGTTAGCGAGGAAGAACACTATAAGCGGGCCATAATCGACCCCGAGGCGCAGCGCGGGGGAGGGCTGCTTGCTCATCGCCGCTTCCCCTCGTCGACCCCGGCGATGATGCGCGCGACCTCGTTGGCGTCGAACGGGCGCAGGTCGCCGAGGCTCTCGCCCACTCCAATCGCGTGGATGGGCAGACCGAACCGCTCCGCCGCCGCGACCAGCACGCCGCCGCGCGCGGTGCCGTCGAGCTTGGTCATCACCAGCCCGGTGACCCCGGCAACGTCGCGGAACACCTCGATCTGATTGAGCGCGTTCTGCCCGGTGGTGGCGTCGAGCACCAACACGACATCGTGCGGGCTGGCGGGATTGATCCGACCCAGCACGCGGCGGATCTTGGCGAGTTCGTCCATCAGCTCGCGCTTGTTCTGCAGCCGTCCGGCGGTGTCGACGATCAGCACGTCGATGCCGGTTTCCGTCGCCTGCTTGACCGCGTCCCACACCACGCCCGCCGCGTCGCCGCCCTCCGGCCCGCGCACGATCGGAACGCCGACCCGCTCCGCCCAGGTCGCAAGCTGCCCGATCGCGGCGGCGCGGAACGTGTCGCCCGCCGCCAGCATGACGCCGTAATCCTGCTCCAGGAACAGGTGCGCGAGCTTGGCGATGGTGGTGGTCTTGCCCGAGCCGTTGACGCCGATGACCAGGATCACCTGCGGGCGCGGAAAGGCGTCGATCTCGATCGGCCGTGCGACGGCGGCGAGCGTCCGCTCGACCTCTTCCGCCACCACCAGCCGGATGCCGAGTTCCTCCATGTTGCGCTCGACGCCCACCTCCGCCAGCCGCTCGCGAACATGCCGCGCGGTCTCGGGGCCGAGATCGGAGGCGATCAGCGCTTCCTCCACCTCCTCCAGCTGCGCCTCGTCGAGCCGCCCCGTCGACAGGCCGGCGAGGTTGCCGAGCAGCCGGTCGGAAGTGCGGCGGAAGCCGCCGCGCAGCTTGTCGTGCCAAGTGGGGGAGGAGGCCATAGCGCCGCGCCTCTAAGGCCGGGCGTCCGCCAAGTCACGCGCCTTGCCCTCCGCGCGCCGCTCGGCTAAGCCTGCGGCAGAGTTACAGCTATCGACCGTGGTGGCGCACGCTGGCCGGCGAGGTTTCGCCCGCCGGCGCTTTTGTCGTTGAACTGGAGTGAGGCCATGTTCGAGTCCCTGAGCGACCGGCTGGGCGGGGTGTTCGACCGCCTGCGCGGGCGTGGCGCGCTGACGGAAGCGGACGTGCGCCAGGCGATGCGCGAGGTGCGCGTCGCGCTGCTCGAGGCGGACGTTGCATTGCCGGTCGCGCGCGAGTTCATCGACCGCGCCACCGAACAGGCGATCGGCCAGAACGTCCTGCGCTCGATCACGCCGGGGCAGCAGGTCGTCAAGATCGTCCACGACGCGCTGATCGCGATGCTCGGCGCGGACGAGAGCGAGCTGGCGCTCGATGTCACCCCGCCCGCGATCGTGATGATGGTCGGGCTGCAGGGCTCGGGCAAGACCACCACCACCGCCAAGATCGCCAAGCGCCTGAAGGAACGCGGCGCGAAGCGGGTGCTGATGGCCTCGCTCGACGTCAACCGCCCGGCCGCGCAGGAGCAGCTGGCGACGCTCGGCACGCAGGTCGAGGTCGCGACGCTGCCGATCGTCCAGGGGCAGCAACCGGTCGACATCGCCCGGCGCGCGCTCCAGTCCGCGAAGCTGCAGGGCTTCGACGTGCTGATGCTCGACACCGCCGGGCGACTGCACGTCGACCAGGCGCTGATGGACGAGATGCGCGCCGTCGCTGACGTAGCTCAGCCGCAGGAAATCCTGCTCGTCGTCGATGCGCTGACCGGGCAGGACGCGGTCAACGTCGCGCGCAACTTCTCCGATCAGGTGCCGCTGACGGGCGTGGTGCTGACCCGCATGGATGGCGATGCGCGCGGCGGCGCGGCCCTGTCGATGCGCGCCGTCACCGGCAAGCCGATCAAGTTCTCCGGCACCGGCGAGAAGCTGGACGCGCTGGAGGCGTTCCACCCCGAGCGGGTCGCGGGCCGCATCCTGGGCATGGGCGATGTCGTCAGCCTGGTCGAGCGCGCGGCGGAGACGATCCAGCAGGAAGACGCCGAGCGGATGGCCGCGCGGATGGAGAAGGGCAAGTTCGACATGAACGACCTTCGCGCGCAGCTGTCGCAGATGAGCCGCATGGGCGGGATCGGCGCGCTGGCGGGCATGATGCCCGGCATGAAAAAGGCGCAGGCGGCGATGAACGCGGCACCGGGCAGCGACAAATTGCTGGTCCATATGGACGCGATGATCGGCTCCATGACGCTCAAAGAGCGTGTTAAGCCCGAGCTGATCAACGCCAAGCGCAAGATCAGGATCGCCAAGGGATCGGGCACCTCGGTGCAGGAGATCAACAAGCTGCTCAAGATGCACCTTGAGATGGCGGCGGCGATGAAGCGCATCCGCAAGATGGGCGGCATCAAGGGCATGATGGCGATGCTGGGCAAGGGCGGCCCGGGTGGTGGCCTGGGCGGGCTCGGCAACGCGCTGGGCGGCGCGCAGATGGGGCCGGAGCTGGGCGACATGCTGGGCAAGGTCGGCGGCGGGTTGCCGGGCTTGCCGGGCGGCGGTGCGCCACCGTTCCGGGGCGGACCGGGAAAGAAGAAGTTCAGGTAATCTCAACAAGGAAAACAACGAACATGGCTATTTCTATTCGCCTCTCGCGCGGCGGCTCCAAGAAGCGTCCCTATTACCGGATCGTCGTGGCCGACGTGCGCTCGCCGCGCGACGGCAAGTATCTTGAGAAGATCGGCACCTACAACCCGCTGCTCGCCAAGGACGCGCCCGAGCGCATCGTGCTCGACGCCGACCGCGCGAAGCATTGGCTGAGTGTCGGCGCGCAGCCGACCGATCGCGTCGCCCGCTTCCTCGACGCGGCGGGCGTCCGGGAGCGCGCCGCGCGCAGCAATCCGGCCAAGGGCGTGCCCGGCGAAAAGGCCAAGGAGCGCGCGGAGGAGCGGGCGACGAAGCTCGCCGCCGCGCAGACCGCGGCCGAGGCTCCGGCCGAGACCGAGGCGGCGTGATCCATCGGGCGGGGTCGTGCGTTGATCGCTCCACCATGCAGGAGGAGCATCATGACCGACCCCGACCCCCGCACCGCGCGCGATGACGACGAAGACGCCCCCGACGGCATCTCCGCCCCCGCCCCGGC
>JAABUQ010002977.1_pt1 | contig 32179 bp, 26 predicted proteins | sample 5560001 | NCBI WGS metagenome assembly JAABUQ01 (sample SAMN10711888, study PRJNA513371) | rock metagenome | isolation source: Antarctica rocks | place: Antarctica: Victoria Land, Finger Mt nord | collected 2015-12-18 | reverse complement strand
TCGCAAGAGGCACCAGAGGGTAATGCTGACCGCGCCCAGGCTCTTGGGCACCGTCTGCGTAATAGTCAGGCGCAGAACTTAGCTCCGCCGCACACCCCACCTCAAGCGTTTATGGGTTCACGGCCTAGCTGGGCTAAGGCCCATAATCTTCAAAATCGTGTACTGTTATGGTAATCGGGCGTGAGACACTCCTTCGCGTGGTCTGAGTAGTAACTCATCTTCCCCTGGTTGCGTGGCACCCATGAAGCGCTCCTGAGTGAGCGAGGAAGGTGTCAGATGACGACGAAAACGCGACGGGAGTTCACCAACGATTTCAAGGGCGATGCGGTGGGGCAATTAGAGGGCGGCGGGCGGGTGTTTACGCAGGTGGCAGCCGAGCTCGGCATCCAGCCCTCGATGCTGCGCAACTGGCGGCCGAAGGGACATAGCGGCCTGGCACGGTCGCGGGCGGGCCCGTCCGCGACCGCGCCAGGCGGACCTGCGGGAGCATCGCCAGCCGATCTCGCGTTGCAGAATGCGAAGCTCAAGCGCGAGCTGGACCGCACGCGGATCGGGCGCGACGTGCCAAAAATCCGCATCTTCGCGTAAGCTGCCGAGATGAGGTTCCGCTTCGTCGAGCAGCATGCGGACAGCTACCCGGTCCGTCTCATGTGCTGGGTGCTGGACGTCTCAGCCGACTACTACGTCTGCGGATGCGGCCGGAAAGCCAGTGGGCGTCGGAGACTCGCCGGCTGCTCGCTGACGTGCGGCGGTGCCAATCGCACCATCAAGCGCGATACAATGACTACTACAATCGTGCCCGCAACGATTCGGCCATCGGGTATCTTACCCCCGGCCGAACTGAAGGCGAGCTAACCCCTCGGTGTCCACGCAACCGGGGGAAGATCAGGCGTGCACCGACGCCCGCCGCCGTGAGCGCGTCGCGCTGCGGATCGGTCCATTGGCGGTCCCCATCGGTTTAAACCCGAACGTACCCGACGAGCATGTGCGACAAACCCAAAAAAGCGACTTCTCGCAATATAGCGCGATCCGACAAGTTTTGTCTTTTGTCGCGCACAAATCGGGGGGTTCAGCTGGGCAGGGGAGAGCGCGCGTCACCCTGTCGGAAAACAGAACGGACCGTCCGGAAACTCGAATTGCATCCGCGTCTCGAGTAAGCGCGCCTTGATCTCGCTCGAGAGTGCGTTGACTCATCGCTTTCGACGTATCCATATGTCAAACAGCGATTCGTCAATAAAACATGCTCCCTCGGAATCGCTCGCTGGCGTCGGAGCTAGGCGAGGAATACGACCATGCGGATGCGGAAAAGTTTCCTTTGGATGTTCATGCGCAACACGTCCATGGCCGGGCAACGGCGCTGTGGTCCAGGCTTCGCAGCCGTGGTCGCTGGGTGCGGCCTGTTCGCCTCGCACGCATCCGCGCAATCCGTCGTGCCCCAATTCGGTCCTAACCCGGTGGCAATCAACATGATTGTGGGCCCCGATGATCCTACGATCCTGACAGCAGGCTCCGCTGAACGCTTGAGCTCCGAGACGGTGCAGTTCTATTCAGGGGGACTGCATTACCGCTACCTCGACAATTTTAATACCGTAGACGATTATCTCGACTGGAACATCACTTCCGACGTGACAGCCCCATACCAGGTCGTTGCACCGCTAAATACAAGCGCGCCTAACCAGACACTGAATTTTAGCATCGATGGGAGTTCCCCGGTCGCCTTCACGGTTGCGAATACTGGTTGGCAGCGAGCAAATCTTGGCTCCATCGTGATCCCGGCTGGCACCCACCATCTTCGGCTGACCCGAGGCACGCTCGGCGGTGATCTTCAAATCACCGCTCTGGAACTACTCAAAACATCGCTCGTACCAGCCTATAACGATCGCATTGCTGCTTTCGTTCATCCGTATGGCCGTATGAACAGCAATCTCTACGGCCTCTTCTTCCAGTATGGGCGTTGGGGCTACCCGCAAACTGGCACGACCAAGAAGTCGCTCGATGCGCAGGCGATCGACTTCAACGTCACGGATTTTGTCTATAAAGTCAAAGCGACTGGCGCGCAGTATGTTATTTGGTCGACCAGCTGGTTTACATACGAGCATGACGAACCGAATGATACAATCAATGGAATCGTCGGCGACCACAGTCTGACCTCGTCGCGCGCGCTGATTAGCGAAGTCGCTGCCGCTTTGAAGGCAGAAAAGATCGACTTCTATCTCTACTATCATCTGGGCTACGGTACGCCAGCGTGGTGGTCCCACCAGCCATACCCGTCCGATTTCTATCACACAGGTGCCGGAGATCGCACTGCGTATTTCAGCATATGGCAAAGGGTCGTGTCTGAGATGGGAACCCGCCTGGGGACTAACCTGGACGGTTGGTTTTTCGACGACGGGCAAACTTACTATCCGGCACCCTTCGAGTCCCTTGGTGCTGCCGCCAGGACAGGCAACCCCAATCGGACCGTAACTTACAACAGCCACATTCAGGCGACGAACACACCTTTCAACGATCTAAGTTTCGGGGAAATTTGCCGGGCCAGCGACTCGCCTATCAATAGTAGAGGGTTGTATACCCAGGGGGGCGATAGAAACAACTTCGGCCACTGCATGTACCAGATGGAGAGTGAGTGGGGCATCCACTCGCCAAACCAGGCAGTCGGCGCCCTCAATTACACGGTTGACTCCGCGGAAAGCCTGGTGCGCGCCAACCGCTCGCGCGGAGTACCGACGTCGTTCAACCTGCAGATGTACGAGGACGGTACAATGTCACAGCCGACGCTGGACGTGCTGGCGGGACTCAAGGCGAGGGTTGCCGCCAGCCCCTGCGGAGAAGGTTGCGCTCAAGTGAACAATACCGACCCTGGTATTACTTATGCAGGCAGCTGGTCGACATCAAGCAACCGGCCAACGACCGAGCTGAATCAGGATCTCGCCTATACGCAAACCAACGGAGACTCAGCGACGATCAACTTCACCGGCAACTCGATCCGGCTGTTCATGCCCGTTTACAGTGCTTATGGACGGTTCAACGTCACCTTGGACGGCGGTGCCCAGGGAACGTTCAGTGCGGCCAATCCGGAATACGTCTCGCGCGCGATGGCCTATTCTGCCTCTGGGCTGGCGCAAGGTGCGCATACGGTTACCATTACCAAAGTAGATGGTAGCTATATGCAGCTAGATTACTATGAGATTGATTCCCTTGTTACGGTTAATAATGACGATTCTGGAATCAGCTACAATGGCGGGTGGTCGTATTCGGGAGGTAGAAACGCGGGAGATTTCAAAGATGATGTTCAATATACACGGGCTAACGGCGCGTCGGCCACGATAAACTTTGTCGGTTCTGCCGTTCAGTTGTACATGCCTACGAACTCGGATGAGGGCAATTTCGAGGTGGTAATCGATGGCGCGTCCCAAGGGTCATTTAGTGCCGTTAGCCCAACCTATATGTCCCAGGTAAAGACATTTTCAAAGACGGGCCTTGTATCCGGGCCGCACACGCTCACGTTTACCAAGACGTCAGGAACGTACATGCAGCTCGATTACTATAAATACTTTTAGGCGGACGCTTGCCCGTGTCACTGCGGGATCCGGTCGGGTCGATCCCGATCGGGTCTGCAATGCGCAAGCGGCAGATGAGATCCGCTATCTATTTCGCACTGTTTTCGTCCCGACGTGTTCGGGCGGACCGGCATCGGCGGGGAAGTATCTCACCGCCATAGTTTGCAACACGCTCTCGGCCGCACTCCGCAGGATATCGAGACTCGCCGCTGCCCGCGCCAGCTCGGCAACCGGCAGTCTGTCGTCCGCATCGACCCATCGGCTGCGTGGAGAAGCTCGACGCTCTCATCTGACTCGATGAGCCCCTGGAGCCGCCGAGACATCGACGCAGGGGTGAGCGACCACCCATTTCGCGGTGCCGCCGCACCCGGAAATAAACCAGGAGCACAACCGGTAATTGCCGTCCCTGATCGCTAACCAGGAGCTCCCCCGCTTGCTCCGCCATAAAGCCGTATCGGCACAGGGACGCAACTGATGGGATGACAGACCCGCCTTTGCGCCGAGCCTCAGACGTTTGACCGGGGAAGGAAGCGAAAATCGTGGAATTGTGATTGACGCGTTTATATTTGGGAGATAAATCCATATGTGAACTAGCAGAGCTCGATCGAGCCATTATAAGGGGAGGACCATAATGCGAATTTATCTCAGGTTTGGGTCGGCGCTGCTCGGCGGCGCGGCGCTCTGTGTGCTTTCAGTGGCGTCGCCCGCATTAGCGCAGACGGCCCAACAGGCCACCCCTCAAACTGACGCGCCGACGCCCGCCGATTCGCAAGGGCCAGCCACGGGAGTGAATGCAAATCAGCCTGGTGACGAGATCGTCGTGACGGGCATCCGTCGCAGTCTTGCCGATGCAATCGCAATCAAGCGGGATAGCTCGGCAATCGTGGACGCCATCTCTGCCGAGAGTATCGGCAAGTTCCCCGATCAGAATCTCGCCGAGTCGCTCCAGCGCGTCACGGGCGTTCAGATCCAGCGCGCCAATGGCGAAGGCACACGGATCAGCGTTCGCGGCCTCAGCCCAGACTTCACGCGAACCCAGTACAACGGACGCACGATCACCTCGAACGGTGGGCGCAGCTTCGACTTCTCGAGCCTGAGTTCAGATTTCGTCAGTGCCGTCGAGGTTTATAAAACGCCGACTGCCGACCTGATTGACGGCGGCCTGTCAGCAACCGTCAACGTTCGCGTTGCTCGTCCGCTCGATGCGGGCAAGGATCGTTATTTGTTGGCTGGGGAAGGCATTTACGAGGGAAATTCGAAGAAGGCCGCGCCACACTTCACCGGGTTCGCTAACAAGCTCTTCGACGACGGTAAAGTCGGTGTATATTTTGGTGCAGACTATCGACAGCGCAAGTATACGACTTTTAACGAGTTGGGCTTTGGCCAGGAGTATGGGGTCGAGGCGACGCGCAATCCGCCGATCGACTACAATCTGGACGGAGACTTTAAGGACACGTTCCGGTTCGAGAATGCATTGGGAACGAACATCGTCGAGGGAGACACTCGTCGCTTGAACCTGGTGGGGGGCGTGCAGGTGAAACCGACCGAGCGACTCGAGCTTTGGGCAGACGCGTTCTACGCTGATCTCAAGGACACTCAAACGTCTCACAATGCGATCGCTCGCTTTACTAGCATCTCCGGGCCAAATGCGGCGGTCCGCGGCAGCGTAATAGACGGCAGTCTTATAAAATTCCTCGATGCAGACGGCGTGTGGCTTCAGTCCTCCGCGGGGACAAGCGACACGCGGACTGTCACGATCTCACCCGCAGTGGGCGCAACCTGGCGCAGCGGTGGACTGACGATTTCCGCAGAGGGGAACTACTCTCGCACGAGGACCGAATCGACCAGCCTCGGAGTCGAGGCCATCGGCCGCGCTAGCGTTTCCTACGATCTCCGGCCCGACGGGAGCACTTTTCCCGATATCAAGTTTACACGGGGTTGGGATCCGCTGAACCCGCACAACTTTCGAGGTGTTGGGGGGGGAGGAAACTACAAGGCACCAACGATCGACCGCAACTGGACCGCGAAGGGTGATGTCGGGTATAAGTTCAATGGTGATTTCTTGAAAAAGATTGCCGCCGGTGTAAACCTTTCGGATCGTCTCCTGAGCTATCGTTCCTCGAGTATCCGGATAAGCGCCCAACAGTACGCGAACCTTCTGGGACTTCCTTACGACCCGAACATCGAAGGTGGCAGTTTCGATGCGGCATCGATTTCGCGCGCATGGTCGTTCCCGAATGCATTTAGTAACTACTCGGGCCCTGCGCACCCGATCACACAGGGCGTTTCGACTACCACCGATTTGATCCTTCAGAAAGTGTCCTGGGCGACAATCCTGGCGGCAGCTCCACCGCAGTCGAGCCCCGCCTCTGACTACAGCGTGGACGAGCGGTCGTTCGCGGCTTACGGCCGAGTTGACATTGGTGCGTTCCACGACCGCTTGTCGGGCAATATCGGCCTCCGTTATGTAAGGACTATGCAATCGTCAATCGGTAGTGTGCCGGACTTCAACAACATTACATTTATCCTGCTGGGCGCGCAGACGCTTGTCGGTGCAGCCCCGGCGGGTTTGGTCAAGAACAACTATGATGAGTGGTTGCCAAGCCTAAATTTCAAGTACTCGGTTAACAAGGACATAGCTATCAGGTTTGCCGCTGCTCGTGTGATGACCCGACCAACACTGGGGCTGCTAACAACATCAACTAACATCAATGCTAACGTTCGCAATATATCCTCAGGTAATCCACGACTAGCACCTTTCTTGGCTACACAAGCCGACTTGTCACTTGAGTACTACTTCGGGAAGACAGGACTTTTATCGGCTGCCTTCTTTTATAAGGATATCAAAAACTTCGTAGTCAATGCAACTGCGAACGAGACGTACCCAGTTCACATTGGTGTAGGTGGGCCTATTCAGAATATCGCCTTTTCGCATTTCTTCCCGGACAATGGTGCTGGGGCGAAGTTAAAGGGCGTAGAACTGAGCGCGCAGCTGCCATTGAGTTTCCTACCTTCACCTCTAGATGGGTTCGGCGTGCTGTTAAACGCGACTTTCCTCGATGTGGGTAAAGTCACGCCGAACAGCGGAGGCCCAGCATCTCCGCTACCGGGCGTTTCGAATAACGCATACAATGCGGAAGTCTATTATGAAAAATACGGGTTTGGCGCCCGGCTGTCGTACACCTACCGCGGCAAGTTCACCAACGATCCACTGAGCTATTTTGGGGATGGCGATTTTGCCCGATCCTATGGTCAGCTGGATGGATCGATCAGCTACGATATCAACAAGCACATCGGACTCAATGTGGACGCGTCCAATATTCTCAACAATCCACAGATCACATACGACAATTTCAATATCGTCAGGACTTATGAAGACAGCGGGTTCCGTATCACCGCTGGGGCGCGGGTCCGCTTCTGACGCCATGATTGCAATATCCTGGATTGTGGGCTTGCTGGCAGGGAGGGAGCCGTACTCGCCCCTCTCACCAGGACGTCCAACGATGAAACATGCGGCGCGATTTGCGATTGTTGCGCTTGGCAGCACGGTCCTGGTTGCGAGCGGACAGGCCAAGCCTGTGCCGGAAGCAACGGTCGAGCTGACCGTCCGGAATGGCGGCGGCCAAGCAATGACGTCGTACTACTCGATCGCCGTTGCGGTCGCGGCAGCAGCGGCTGCGAAGGAGAAGTACCCTCGGTCATCGGTCAGGCTTGATCTCGGAAGTGGAATTTACCATCTAAACAGGGCCATCGTGCTGCCCTCCACCTTCTCCGGTACACCAGCCGTCCCGACCGTCATTGCGGCGGCAACGGGGGCGAAGGCGATCGTCAGCGGCTCGCACCTGTTGCCTGTGGTGTGGCATTCGTATCGCGGCGGCATATTCGTAGCGGACGTGAGCGACGCCGCGATCGACCAGCTATGGGTCGATGGCAAGCGGCAGATCCGTGCGCGCTATCCCAACTACGATCCGAAAATCGTCCCGTTCGGCGGTTACAGTGTGGACGCGCTTTCGGCGGCCCGCATTGCTCGCTGGGCCAATCCCGCGGGAGGCGAGATCCACGCGATGCAGGTCGCCCGCTGGGGCAGCACTTTCTTTGCAATTAAAGGTAAAAACCCCGACGGCACACTGATCCTCGGTAAGCCCACCGCCAACAACCGGGTGCGGCCACCGGAACCCACTCCAGAGATTGCCACCAAGGCGTCGGCACCTGAGCCCGGTGAGGACCAGCCGCACAAAGAGCAACGCTACGTCGAGAACATCTTCGAGGAGTTGGATGCGCCGGGCGAATGGTATTTCGATGCGGGCAAGGGCAAACTTTACTACATGCCCCCTTCAGGCGTCGAGTTGGCGAAGGCCAACGTTGAAGCCACTGGCCTGGAGCAGTTGCTGGTCGTCAATGCGACCGAGTCGAACCCGGTTCATGACGTCCGGATCGAGGGGCTGACCTTCACGCACACCGCGCGCACGGTGATGAAGGCAACCGAGCCAATGGTGCGCTCGGACTGGGCGATCTATCGATCGGGCGCCGTCACCTTTGAAGGTGCCGAGCGTGTGGTGATCGCGAATTCCGATCTTTTGGATCTCGGCGGCAACGCCGTGTTCGTCAGCGGCCACAATCGCGGCATCCTCATCACCGGCAATCGTTTCGACGATATCGGCGGCACGGCAGTCAGCTTCATGGGAAGGAGAGAGGCGCTGCGCACGCCCGTCTTCCAATATGCGGATAGTCTGCCTATTGATCGGATTGATAGGACGGCTGGACCAAAATCCGATGCGTACCCGACACAGTCAGTCGCCCGAGACAATCTGATCACGCGCGTCGGCATCGCCGACAAGCAGGCGGCTGGCGTGGCGATCGACATCGCCCAGGACATCACCGTCGGCTATAACAGCATCTACGATGTGCCCCGCGCCGGCATTAACATCGGTGACGGCGCTTTCGGCGGCCAGATTATCGAACATAACGACGTGTTCGATACCGTGCTGGAAACCGGCGACCACGGGGCGTTCAATTCCTGGGGTCGCGATCGTTACTGGCATCCGGATCTTGAAGAGATGCGCCGCAGGGTCGCGGCCGATCCGAAGCTGCCGTTCCTCGATGCAGTAAAGCCCAACGTCATCCGCAACAATCGTTGGCGTACCGACGAAGGCTACGATGTCGATCTCGACGACGGCTCGTCCAACTATGAAATTTACAACAACGTTCTTTTAGTGGGTGGTCTGAAGCTTCGCGAAGGTTTTCGTCGGATTGTCACCAACAACATCATTATTAATAACGGCCTCCATCCCCACGTCTCGTTCAAAAACAGCGGTGACGTATTCGAACATAATATTGTTATGGGCCCCTATCAACCAATCCTGGTCGATCAGTGGGATTTAGATTTCGACTATAATCTGTTCACCAACCCCATTGCACTCAAAGCGGCACAGGCGCTGGGAGCGGACAAGCACTCCGCCGTCGGCGACCCGATGTACGTCGATGCCGCCAGGGGAGATTTTCGGGTGAGGCCAGGTTCGCCGGCACTGAAGCTCGGGTTCACGAACTTCCCGATGGTCTTCGGAGTGGAGAGCCCCAGACTGAGAGACCTGGCCAGGACGCCCGCAATTCCGCCGCTCCTGACCACCGTAAGTCAGGTGGCCGGAAAAACCTACGTCTTCTCGGGAGCGACCGTGAAGTCTCTTGAGACGTTGGGAGAACAATCGGCGACTGGCGCGCCAGATCGCACCGGAGCACTGGTGCTCGCGGTCGTACCCGGCAGCAAGGCGGACCAGGCCGGGCTGCGGCGAGGCGACCTGATCCGCTCCGTCGAGGTGATGTCGTCGATTTTCATCGTTGCCGACGCGCCAACGCTGCTGGTTCTCCAGGCCAGTCAGAAGTGGCAGGTCAGGTTGCATATCGACGTCCTGCGCCAGCAGAGGATCATAAAGCTGGAAGTTCCTTACAAGTGATTGCAACCCGAATTCTGTTGCTCGTAAGCGATACTCCTCGTCATAAAGCCCGCGATTGAGGGATGACGTACTGCAGAAAACAGAGTCAATTGATCAAGCGGCTCCTTGTCGCTAATCGGTCGGAGATTGCAATCCGCGTGTTCCGCGCGGCCAGCGAGATGGGCATCCGCACGATCGCGGTCTACGCGCACGCCGATCGGCTCGCGCTGCACCGTTTCAAGGCGGACGAGGCGTATCTGATCGGCGAGGAGCTGGAACCCCGCGCCGACTATTTATCGATTCCCGAAATCATCCTTTTTCGGGCCGAGCGATCAAGATGATGGCAATGCCTGCAGCCTTGCAGGAGTAGCCAAAATTTAGATGGAGAGAGATTGATGCGTAGTGCCCGGTTTGCCGTTTCTGCGATGGCCCTCGCCCTCACCGGCGGAGTGGCCGCGGCGGCTTATGCAAAAGGACCGCAGGAACAGAACATACAAAACGAGGACCAGCAGAAGCCGAATACCGAGAAACAGACGCCGCGCACGATGAACGACCTGTGGGGCAGCAGGGACGCGACCTCCAAGGCTAGCGATCCGCGCACCGCGTGGTTCACGCACGACCGCTACGCCATGTTCATTCACTGGAGCCTGTTCTCGCAGGCAGCGAGCACATGGAAGGGCAAGAAATACTACGGCATCGCCGAATGGCTGATGCACCCGGCGATGGCGAACGTCAGCAAGGACGATTACGCCACGCTGGCCAATGATTTCGACCCCAAGTCGTTCGACGCGAATGCCTGGGTCGACTTCTTCAAGCGCGCGGGCATCAAGAACGTTGTTATCACCGCCAAGCATCATGACGGATTTGCGATGTTCAAGTCGAAGGTCGACAGGTTCAACATCGTCGATGCGACGCCGTACAAGCGCGATCCGCTGAAGGAGCTGGCCAATGCGTGCCACCGAGCCGACATTCGGTTCGGCTTTTATTATTCGCAATATCAGGATTGGCGCGAGCAGGGTTCAGCCGCGGTCGCTTGGGACGATCCGCAGCAGAAGCATTCGTTCGACGATTATTTCAAGCGCAAGGCGCTGCCGCAGGTGCGCGAGCTGCTGAAGAATTACGGGCCGATTTCGGTGGTTTGGTTCGACACGCCGGGCACCATGGGCGAGAAATATTCGCGCGAGCTGGTCCATATGGTTAAGAAGTACCAGCCGAAGGCGCTGATCAACAGCCGCATCGGCAACGGCGTCGGCGATTACGCCACGTATGGCGACAACGAGGTGCCGCGCGTCAGCCCGCCGGGCGTGTGGGAGGCGGTCGACACAACGAACGATTCCTGGGGCTATTCGGTCACCGACTATAACTGGAAGTCGCCAGAGGAGCTCCTGCACCGGCTGATCTCCACCTCCGCGCGCGGCGGCACGTACATGATAAACATGGGGCCACGCCCTGATGGCACCTTCCCGGATATTCCCAAGGCCGCGCTGCTCGATGTCGGCGACTGGCTGACCCGCCATGGCGAGACGATCTATGGCGCGGGCCGTTCGCCGTGGAGCATCGCGCAGCCGTGGGGCGACGTGACGACGGGCAAGGATGGGATGTACCTGCACGTTTTCGATTGGCCGGTCAGCGGGACGCATTCGATCGCGCTTTACGGCCTGCAGGGCAAGGTACGGCGCGCGCACCTGATGGAGGGCGGCGCGGACCTGACCGTGACCACCGACGGCGACTGGACGCGCATCACTGTGCCCGACCGCCGGCCAGACGGGCTGGTGCCGGTCGTCGCGCTGGAGATGGACGGCGCCTATCACGTCAAGGACGGCGACGTGATCGCGTCGGAGGTTAATTCGTCGCTGATCGCCGAGCGCGCCAAGTGCGGGGAGTGCAAGTACACGCCGATCGGCTGGATGGAACGGTTCGGCGAGTGGAAGGCGGCGAACAGCTTGACCGACTGGAAGCCGGGATCAAAGGCGACGTGGAACGCAGAGGTGCAAAAGGCGGGCATCTACAAACTGCGCGTCGATTTTTCCGTCAACTCGACCGCAGATTTCAGTCAGTGGGAGGTCGGCGTTGGCGACCAGCGCTATACGTTCGAGGCGCATTATACGGGTGAACGCGAGGTACAGAACCGCACCGGGCGGCGCCAGTTCTGGGGCGCGCTCGACCCGCGCTACCGTCGCCAGGATGTCGGTGCGGTGACGCTCGACGCTGGCGCGCAGACGATCACGATCCGGCCGCTGACCACCGACGGCACCGCCGCCAGCGTCAAGGTAACGGCCCTGCGGCTCGAACCAATGGGTTTGCGGGTCGAGGCTGTGTCTGATCGTTAATACTAGATGTTTGGTCCCGGGATTTGGTGGGTCGGATCTGACGTAAATCGGTGAGGCTCGCTGAGCCATGTTTTGCAGATAGCTTCGTAGGGGGTGAGGCCTTTGAGCGTCTTGAGCCTGCGGCCGAAGTTGTAGGCGGCGATGAAGTCGGCCAGTGCTGTCGGAGCTAGCCGTGGATATCATAGTGATAGCGTTTGACGGTCGCTTCCTTGATCGTGCGGTTCATCCGTTCGACCTGTCCATTCGTCCAGGGATGTCGCGGCTTGGTCAGGCGATGTTCGACGTCGAGATCGGCGCAGGCGGCTTCGAAGGAGTGGCAGCGAAAGAGCATGTTCTGTGCCCGCATTGCCTTGATGTCCTCGGGCGTCCAGCCATCACCGGTCGGGTCGGTGAAGTGGGTGCATTGTCGGTGAGCACAGTGTGCACCTTGTAGGGCACGGCGGCGGCGAGGGCTCGCAGGAAGTCGCCCGCTACCCGCCGGGTTGCCTTCTCGTGCAGCTCGACGAAGGCGAACTTGGATGTCCGGTCGATCGCGACGAACAGGTATAGCTTACCCTCTTCGGTACGCACTTCGGCGATGTCGATATGGAAGTAGCCGATCGGGTAGCTCTTAAACTTGCGCCTGATCGGCGCGTCGCCCTCGATCGTGGGAAGCTGCGAGATGCCATGACGCTGCAAGCAGCGGTGTAGCGACGAGCGCGTCAGACGCGGGATGGTGGCCTGCAGGGCGTAGAGGCAGTCGTCCAGCGGCAACAACGTATGCCGGCGAAAAGCGACGATCACGGCCTCGTCCTCGACCGACAGCACCGTCGATCTGGCGACCTTGGGGCCTGTCGGAAGATCGGCCGTCGACGTCCGCCGCTTCCACTTAGCGACAGTCTTCGGGTTGATCCCGTGGCGCTTTGCCAGCGCCCTCAGGCTCGCTTGACTATGCTGTATCGCTCGACGGACTGCCTCAGTCGTTGTGGCGCTCCCGTGGAGTACCTGGCCCATAGCGCTTCCTTCCAGCTGACGATGAATAATGCACCATCAAAGCCTGGGATCAAACATCTAGCCAGGTTGCGCTCAAAACAAAGTGCTTGCGCTTTGCCCCGCGCAACCCGGCTTTCTCGGTCCGGCCTGCCGATCACCTACGTCGTTTGCATTCGTCGAAAACCGGCGGGTACCGATATGAAAGCGACGTAGGTGATTGTTAGCTGCCGGGCGCCACTTCCTAATCTTTACTGCAAAGGAAGCGTTATCTTCAACTTCTGCTGACCGCGGAAAACGTTGATGATGATCGATCCCTGCCACTGCCGCGCACGCGCCGTGGTGACGAACGCGGACGCCGTTGAAATCTGCTGCGCCTGGGTGTCGCCCGCCCCCTCTATCCCCAGGATAACATCGGCCGGGCGCAACCCAGCGGCCGCTGCTGCGCTGCCCGGTGCGACCGACAGCACGATCACGCCCATCTTGCCCGGCAGACCTGCGGACGATTGCTCACCGAGCGTCTCGACCGCCTTGATCGTGACGCCCGCGACGGTGCGGGGCGTTTCGCGCTGTTCGGGGCGCGGCGCGAGTTCCGGCTTGGGAAAATTCGGCTGTTCGGCCGATGCGCGCAGCCGCGGCGTGCGGACGCCGAAATCATCCATCGCAACATTGCGATAGCCGACCTTAATCGCTGGCGAGGTGGCGCGAACCGAATAATCGCCCTTCTCCGGCGCGACGAAATTCGGATCGCCCGCCAGCGAGTGCGCGTCGGTGCCATTTGCCTGCGCCAGCTTCAGGTCCTCCGCAGTCAGGAAGAGGTTGTAGTCGACGCTCTTGCCCCAGGTCCTGATCAGCACCGGCTGGTAGGCAACCATGACGATATTGTGCTCAAACACGTCTTGGCTATTGGCGAACCAGACGTGTGGGTGGAAGCTGTTGTTGAGCATGATGTTGTTTCGCGCAACACGGTCGAAACCCTCTCGCAGCTTCAGCCCGCCGGAAAGCAGCAGGTTATCCTCAATCAGGTAGTTGGTCGATCCGTCGTCCAGATCGATGTCCCAACCGTGATCGCAGCGGAACCGATTATGGCGCAGCACGACCGTCTCCACCGTGTCCAGCCGAACCAGCGAGCGGTCAGCGATCGTGCGCCGCTCCATATCGGCGCGATCCTTTTGCCAATATCGGTCGCGGCCCCAGCTATTGAACGCGCCGTGATCGCCGCTCTCTCGCACCGTGTCGAACACGTCGTTGTTTGTGATTTGGTGCCCGCCCCAATTGCCATCTCCGATATTGATGCCCGCACGCGGAACGCGATAGATGCTGTTGTGGTTTGCGGTGATGCGTGCTGACATCGCGATCTCGACACCAGCCGATTGCTTCTCGATAAGACCGATGTCGTGAATCAAATTGTCCTCGGCGATGCTGTCGGCGGGATAATCGTCCGTCTTGGGCCCGGGTGTGTGGTCGAATGGTGCAAGCGGCTCACCCGTGCTGGACAGTGGCGGCGGCAGTCGCACCGCCTCCGGCTTGCCCACGAAAGCGATCGCGCTAGCGCCGATTTCGGCGATTATATTGCGGCGAACCCCAATGCCTCGCGCATGCCCGCTGACGACGATCGCATTGCCGCCCAGGTCATGGAAATAGTCTTCCTCCACGGCAATGCGCTCGGCGTCGGCAATGAACAGCGCGCCGCCCCGATGGAAGGTCCAGTCGGAGCGGAGCAATGGCTCGGTCGTCTTGAGGAAAGTCGGCTCGGTCCTGCGGAAGGCGATGCCACTGATCTTCACGTCATGCACCGGCGCGCCCGGCGCACCAACCACGCGGATCAACTCTTCCGCGGCACTGAAGCGAAAGCCGGTCGCGGGCGGCGGCGCGTTGCCCTCGGGCTTGTAGTAGAGCCAACCTTGGGCGATGTCGTGATACCATTCATCCGGCGCATCGAGTTCTTCGCGGATATTCTCGACGAAGCGCTCGGTATCGCTAGCTTCCGCATTGGGCCTGTTGCCGCTGATAGGCCCATACCGAAGCGTGCCGTCGATATTTTTGCCGACAATCGGAATATGCACGCTGCCCCAGCGGCTGGCGTGCAGCGCCTGGACGATGCCGCCGGCCGGATTGGCCCAGCGCGCGACTCGCTCTGGCGCGGTCGCATCGGCGGACACGCCGCCTAGCGGCAGCTTGGTCGGATCATAATTGGGGTAACGGGCTCGGATCAGCCCGCGATCGCCCAGCCACAATCGCTGAAAGGGCGCGTTTTTTAGGCGCGCACGCCAGACGCCATTGGCTTGCCGTTCCCACGTGAGCGCCGACAACGCGCGTGAGCCGTCGAGTGCGACGCGCGCGCCTGGCTCTGCCGTTAACGTGAAAGGGGCGCCGACCTTCCCCGACAGGCGCGCATCGATGACGATCGGGGCGGCCAAGGGATAGCTGCCGGCGGCCAGTCGAACCGTGCGGACTTTGCCCAATCGCGCCTGATCAAGCGCTTTGGACAATTCCGCGACCGAATGGACAACCACGATTTCCCCGTCCGCCTGTGCCTTGCCCCCCTGAGCATCGACCAAAAACGTCAGGGAGACGGTCGCTAAAACAAGCGCTTTGAATAGCATGCGCCTCGGACCACGGTTGGCCATTGTGTTTCCTCCCGATATATGACGATATAGCATGCTCCCGCGCCTTGAAGACGCGCGCCCAGGCCTGCGCATCGAACTTCTCAGGGTCGAATTGTGATGCCAGAGTAGCGTACTCCCGTAAGGGAATCTTTCCGCGCTTCATCAACCACTCGGTAATTACGTAATATCTGTTGCCTCGCCATTCGCCACCACTTTGCGAATACAGACCCCAATGGATGAATACTCCGAAGCGAGCATTCTCGAACCTTTGAACATTTGGATTGCGGCACTTACTGGAACGCGGACTGTGGAAGGTACCTACGTTTCCTTAGCCTGCGCAGACATTGCAACAGCAAGTATGATTGTAACAGATGCCGCGAGAACCGGCATTCGGCCCGGCACGCGGACACCTCGGGCGCGGTCCTGGCCTTTGAAGTGTCGCACATTCCGGCCATGACTGTCATAGTTGTCGGGCCCTCGCTCGATCATCGTCACCGCCCTTAAAGTTCTCTCCTTTCGCCATAGCAGATATGGAAACGCGTACCATGGATAAAATGAGCGGGTGCCTTCACGATGATGATTGGAGCGCGATGCTGATCGTATCGTGACGCGCCGTCCGCACCGCGCCCAGGCGTGACACCTGCTCCGCCGCCTCCTCTGAAAGGTGCTGTGAACACCAGCAACGCTGATCGTTTGATCGCTCAGCGTCGCTGCATGGCCGATGGCCTTCGTCCGAAATGACCTGGATTGGCAATGCGCGCGAATGCCGAAGCCACGAGCGGCATCGCTCTCTCGCTGCAATGCGATCCGGACGCATTGGCCACTTTAGTTGCTACGGTCAGGAATCTTCCTTTAATGGCGAGGCAGGCTGAGTGAAATTGGATTGTGTGAAGTGACCAGGGACATCGATCGTATGGACGAGCTGGACGACGGCTCGTCTGACGCCGCCGGTGCCAAGTATCGCGCACCAGCGCTCGAAAAGGGTCTGGATATCCTACAGCTCCTCTCAAACGAACGTACGCCGCTGACGCTATCCATTATCTGTGCCCGTTTGAAGCGATCGCAGGGTGAAATTTTCAGAATGGTCCAGGTTCTCCAGACACGGGGGTTCATCGACCAGGATCCCCGGAACGATGGGTTTTATCTGACTGATCTTTTGTTTTCCATGGCCATGCGCCAGCCGGTTACCCAAAGCCTGGTTGCAGTCGCTATTCCAACAATGCGCGCGTTGGCCACGGACATCGGACAATCGTGCCACATTGCACTCTACAGTCGGGGTGACATCGTCGTCGTGGCACGAATGGAATCGGTCGAGCAGATCGGGTTCACCGTTCGCGTCGGATACAGGCTTCCGTTTCATCTGGCGAACTCCGGAAGCGTGCTCTTCGCATTTCAGCCCGATGACGTCCGCGCGCGCTGGCTAGCCGAGATAGCGCCCCGGCCAAAACCGGATGACGTTGCACATCTTCGGGATTCGGCTGACAAAACTCGGGCGATGGGCTACGCCAAGAGAGCAAGTCCTTTTGTGGCAGGAGTCACTGACCTTTCCGTGCCCGTTCTGCGCGGCGATCGCGCCGCTGCCGCGTTGACGGTGCCATACCTCAAGACCTTTCATCCACGCGGCTCGATCGCCGAGGTGGTGGGCAAATTAAAACAGGCCGCCGGCGCGATAACCGATCAGCTGTCTGAAGCCGACGCCCGCGCATGAATTGATCCGGCTGCCGTCTGACCATGTCTCAGGGGCATGAAACCACTACCTGCCGCTGCTCACCTAAGCCGTCGATCCCGAGCCTCACAGCGTCGCCCACGTCCAGGAACACGGGGGGCTTCTGTCCTAACCCGACACCTGGTGGCGTTCCCGTGGTGACGATGTCGCCGGGCTCAAGCGTCATGAACTGGCTGATATAGGCGACGAGGACAGCGGGGCTGAAGATCATCGTGCAAGTTGAACCGCTCTGAAAGCGGTTCCCGTTCACCTCGAGCCACATGTTCAATTCCAGCGGTTTCGCAACCTCGTCCGACGTTACGAACCAAGGCCCGATCGGGCCAAATGTGTCGCATCCCTTGCCTTTGTCCCACGTGCCGCCGCGTTCGAGCTGGAAATTGCGCTCGGACACGTCATGGCACACGAAATATCCCGCGATCGCGGACTCCGCGTCGCTTTCGTCGACATAGCGGCAGGTCCGTCCGACCGCGAAGGCGAGCTCGACCTCCCAATCCAATTTGGTCGAGCCGCGAGGCTTGATAACGTTATCATAGGGGCCGCAGATCGCGGTCGTGGCTTTGAGGAAAAGGATTGGCTCGTCAGGGATAGCTGCGCCAGTCTCAGCGGCGTGGTCAGCGAAATTGAGACCGATGCAAACAAATTTGCCGGGGCGACTCAGGCACGGCCCGATCCTTGTCGATCCATCCAGAACCGGAAGCGACGCCCAGTCGGCCTCACGGATTGCATCGAGCCCGGCCGGCGAAATGGCGATGCCGCCGATGTCCGCAGCAAGGCCCGAGATATCGCGTAAAGTACCATCCTGCGCCAGAAGGGCCGGCTTCTCGAGTCCAGGTCGACCTACACGTAATAGCTTCATTCCAATTATCTCCCCGAGGGTGGCATCAATTGCTCCAGCCGCCGTCGATCACGTGCGCCTGGCCCGTTGTGAACGATGACAAATCGGAGGCGAGGTATAATGCGAGGGCCGCTATTTCGGATGGCTTGCCGACACGGCCCATCGGTTGGCGAGCCTTGAATGCCTCCCAAGCAGTCTCATAATTTCCTGTGGCTCGGAGCCTGTCGTGCAGGGACGGTGTGTCGACAGTCCCCGGGCAGATCGCATTGCATCGGATTCCCGACATCACGAAATCCGCAGCAATCGCCTTTGTCATACCGATCACCGCGGCCTTGGAAGCGCCGTAGGCAAAACGGTTGGCAACGCCTTTTACGGAGCTTGCGACCGACGACATGTTCACGATTGAACCGCCGCCCCGTTCGATCATCCCGGGCAACACGGCCCGAATAAGACGATACATCGCAGTCACGTTCAGGTCGAAAGAGAGCGCCCACTCGGCATCACTACAATCGAGAATCGTGCCATTAGCAACATAGCCAGCGCAGTTGAAAACGATATCGATCGGCCCGATTTCGCCAGCAATCCGTATTATCGCTTGCGCGTCGCAGACGTTCAGCGATCGGCATTCGCAGTCCACAAGACCCGCCAGTTTGGTCCCGTCAACGTCAGTTGCCCAGACCTTCGCTCCTTCGCGAGAAAACAGCGCGGCAGTCTCCCGGCCGATCCCTTGACCAGCCGCAGTGATAAGCGCGACCTTCCCGTCTAATATCCCCATTTCATTCCTCAGTGGCTGGTCTTCTGATCGTCAGACGATAAAACTGGCACGCGTTTTCGCGGAAGATTGCCGGTACCAAGCCTGCATTATGTTCGGAAACCCTGTCTCGGCAAATGTCGTACCAAGTACGATATTCAGTGACGAGCGTCGCAACAGGCCAATCACTTCCCCACAGCAAGCGGCCGTCAGCGAACAGATTGATCAGCACGTCGATGCAGTTTGCGACGATACCTTGGGGAGCATCGGTCGGCAGCTCCGTCAGGAGACCCGACAGTTTGCACGCAACATTCGGTCGCGCGGCCAAGCGCTCGATGGAGTGTCGCCAGTCGTTGAGAGCAGTCGGATCCGCAAACGGAGGCTTTCCCGCGTGGTCCAGAACGATACGCAATTCCGGGTAGCGATGCGCCAACATATCCACCACGCCGAGCTGGTCGGCACGGACGAGTGCGTCAAAATTTAGTCCATGTTCTTCGATCGCACACAGCCCGCGCTCGCAATCTCGGCTTAATATCCAGTCCCGGTCGACCATATCTTGGAGCATCGGGCGAACACCGACGAACAGCGGCTCTTTCGATCTGGCCTCGATCTGCGCAACGGAACCCACCCCGGCGAGATCAATCCATCCCACCACACCGGCGATGTAGGCGTTCTCGCGAGCGAGGCTCATCAAATAATCGGTTTCGACGGTTGTCGCTGCCGCTTGGACAAGGACGGCGTAGGTCACCCCTACTGAAGCGGAAACCGGTCTGAAATCCCGGGGAGCGAACGGTCGGTCGAGCGGACTGCCAGGCACGAGCCAATCGTAATTGCCTCGCGCGGGCTCCCAAAGATGATGGTGACTGTCGATCGACATAGTCATCGCGGCGGCGGAACCGGCGCGGCCGGGTCAATGAGGCCCTGCTCGAGCAGACGTGACCAAAACTCATCGGGAATGACCACCTGATAGAGCTCGGCCGTCTCGGACACGCGTTCAGCGCTGTCCAAGCCGGGGATGACGCTGGCGATCTGCGGATGGGCAAGCGGGAATTGGAGAGCGGCGGCTGCGAGCGGCACGCCATGCTCCTCGCACAACCGCTCGATCGCCGCGACCCGGTGGATGACGTTCTCGGGCGGGTCGCCATAGTCATAGCGGAGGCGCTGACGACCTTTAGTGCCCGTCGCAAGAATGCCCGAGTTATACGGGCCGCCGATGACCACCGAGGTTTGCGTTGCCGCGCATCTGGGAAAAAGCTCGGTCAACGCGCCTTGCTCAAGCAGCGTGTAGCGCCCGGCCAGCAAGATGACGTCGAGCTGTGCACAATCCATCACGCGCAGACACGCCTCAATCTCATTCACACCGATACCGAACGCCGAAATCCGCGAAGATGCTCGAAGCTCCGCCAGGCAGCGCAGACCGCCGCCGCGCGTCAGAGCATCGAAATGAACCTCTTCTGCGTCGCCGTGGGTCAGCCGACCGATATCGTGGACATATAGAATGTCGACGCGCGCGAGTCCGAGACGCTGCAGGCTGTCTTCGTATGATCGAAGGATACCGTCGTAGCTATAATCATAGACCGGTGCGAACGGCATGGGCGATCGGAAGCCGAAACGCTCCCGATCGTCGGCCACCTGCGGGTCCGGCGTGAGCCGCCGCCCCACCTTGGTGGAAACGACGATGTCGGTTCGATCGCGAACCCCGTCACCGACGCGTCGCTCGCTCAGTCCGAAGCCATAATACGGGGCCGTGTCGACATAATGCAGGCCAAGGTCCAGCGCGCACGACAGGGTCTGCGCCGCCACATCGCCGCTCACCGGTTGATAAAGGTTGCCCAATGCGGCGGCACCAAAACCAAGTTCGGTAATCTCGAGCGAGGTGCGCCCAATGCGACGCTTCGCGAACGCCGTCGGCATCAGCCCGCGATACCCTGTTCGCGAAGATCGAAGATACACGCGGCATCGACCCATTTTACCCCGGGTGGCGCGAACGATAGCGCGCGCTGGAACTTGTCCATTGTGCGTTCCCATTCGACATTCTTCGGCGAGCTTTCGACGGGCCGAGGAAAATCGGCAGTGACTTCGGCGATCATCACCAGACGATCGCCCGCCTGCCAGATCTCCATCTGCAGAAATCCTTGGTGGGCGAGATGCGCCGTTACTTCGGGCCAGACCGCGCCTGCCTCATGATGTTTGCGATAGGCACGGATGAGGTTGGCGTCATCGACCAGATCAAGCAGGCGGACGATCCTGTTCAAGCGCGATCCTGCGCGCGGGGCAGTCTGACCGCGAAGAGCAGGCATGCGCCAAAACAAAATGCTGGCACGATCATGATAAGCTGCGCACCAACACGATCGGCAAACACGCCCATTGCCGGCGGGATCAGGGCACCGCCAATAATCGACATAATGAGCAAGGACGAACCAACCTCGGTTTGCTCACCGAGCCCTTCCACACCGAGCGCGAATATCGTCGGAAACATGATCGACATGAAGAAGCTCGTGGACCAGAGCGCGCCGATGGCAATCCAACCATGACCCGTCGCGGCGATAATGCACAGAATGATGTTCACGGCGGCGTACAAGGCGAGAAGCCGCTCCGGCCTGACCCGTCGCTGAATGAATGCGCCGCTGAACCGCCCGATCATCAAGGTCGCGAGACTAGCAGACAGGATGTAGGCAATTCGACGCTCGGACAACGCCGGCATTAGATCCTTGCAGAAGTCAATGAAAAAGCTCCAAATGCCGACCTGCGCGCCGACGTAGAAGAACAGTGTGATCACCGCAAAGCGTAGTCGAGCGCCTCGTGGAAAGTTCAGCCCAGATCGAGCCTGCACCGGCGATGCGCGCTCGATACGCGGAAACCGCGTGCGAGCGATCGCGAGCGCCAGTGCGCAGACCAGGAAGCCGATGACAAGGTAAGGACCCTGCACCGTCGCTGCCTGCGCCGCGCGATAGGCGTCCAGTGCTGTAGGCGTCATCGCGTGGAGCTCCGCCGCGCTGTGCTCGACGCCTGTGAAGATAAATGTCCCACCCACGATCGGCCCTGCGACGGCTCCCAGTCCATAAAAGGATTGCGCGAGGTTCAGTCGCGCCGAGCCGGTGGACCGATCGCCCAGTTGGGCGACATAGGGATTTGCCGACGTTTCCAGAAAAGCGAGCCCGAAGGCAATCGTATATAGCGCGACAAGGAAGAAGCCGAACTCCCGGACTTCGGCTGCCGGATAGAAGAGGAAGGCGCCGACCGCGTAGAGTCCCAGTCCGATCAGGATGCCGCCCTTGTAACCGAACCGCTTGATGGCGAACGCCGCTGGCAGAGCCGCGCAGAAATAGCCGATGTAGAAGGCGAGCTGGATCAGGCTCGATTGACCGCGGGTCAGCGCGAGCGCCGATTGGAAATGCCGGATGAGCACGTCGTTCAACGAAGCGGCGAATGCCCAAGCCAGGAACAGGCACGTGACCAGGGCGAAAGCCGCAACATAGCGTCGTTCGACAATCGGGATCCCGGCGGGTCGCTTCAGGGCGGCTGTGGGCGAAGGACCATGCATCCGAATGAGCCATCCTCTCAGTCGCCGACGTCGGCGGCAATCTCGCCGTGATGCGGCTCTTAGCGACACAAGCCGATTGCGCCAAGCAAAACCTGCACCTATAAAAATGGTGAACACATACGGAGAAGGGGGAGGAGGGCGGTCTAATGGGTCTGATCAGGCATTCGTGCCACCTCGCCGCCGAACGCCGTCGTCGAAGTGGGCCGTCATCACAGCTCTGCCGATCCGGCAGAGTGGCCGAGGCGGTGCGTGAGGCACGGGCACGCGATACTCTCATAAGTAGCGCTCGGGGCAATGTCGTCTGCAGTCTCGGTCGCTGGACCCGGGCAGATGCCGCGATCGGGATGGCCGTCTTATGATCATCGGTTCGGCAGCCGATTTCCGACGCGCGGCAAAGCGCAGATTGCCCCGTTTCCTGTTCGACTACATCGACGGCGGCGCATATGCCGAGGAGGCTCTGCGCCGAAATACGACCGATCTTGAGAAAATACTCCTGCGTCAGCGCGTACTGTGCGACGTCGCTGAGATCTCGCTCGAGACGAACTGGTTCGGTAAGAAGCAGGCCTTGCCGGTTGCTCTGGCGCCCGTCGGGCTCACGGGGATGTATGCGCGCCGCGGCGAGGTCCAAGCCGCTCGGGCGGCTCGTGCAAAAGGCGTTCCCTTTTGCCTCTCGACGGTTTCGGTGTGCGATATCGCCGAAGTCGTGCGCGGCTCCGGTCCGATCTGGTTCCAGCTATACGTGATCAAGGATCGCGGTTTCATGCGCGACCTCCTCGCTATCGCGCAGGAGCAAGGGTGCGAGGCGCTCCTGTTTACGGTGGACATGCCAGTACCCGGCGCTCGCTATCGCGACGCGCATTCCGGGTTGTCGGGACCCAATGCTCCGACCCGCAGGATCGTTCAAGCAGTCCAAAAACCCCGATGGAGTTGGGACGTCGGACTTCGTGGGCGGCCACACCGGTTGGGCAATGTGGCACCGATGCTGGGTGCTGGCAGCGGTCTGCAGGACTTCATGGGATGGTTGGGCGCCAATTTCGATCCCTCGATCAAATGGTCGGACCTCGAATGGATCCGATCGTTCTGGAAAGGCCCTTTAATCATCAAGGGCGTGCTTGAGGCCGAAGATGCAATCGCGGCGTGTGACATCGGGGCTGACGGCATCGTCGTCTCCAACCATGGCGGACGGCAGCTGGACGCAGCCCCGTCGACAGTCACGGCGCTGCCGGCGATTGTGAATGCCGTCGGCGGCAGAACGACTGTCCTCGCCGATTCGGGCATCCGATCAGGGCTCGATGTCGTGCGCATGCTCGCGCTCGGCGCCGATGGCGTCCTGCTGGGGCGAGCGTGGGTCTATGCGCTCGCTGCGCGGGGCCAGAGGGGGGTGGAGCAGCTTCTGGATTTTATCGAGGCCGAGATGCGGGTCGCGATGGCGCTGACCGGCTGCACGGATGTTACCCAGATCAACCGGTCGATTCTGACCGATGTCACGGCCTCGCTTCGGCAGACGCATTCGGCTCATTAGCTCGGGGGATACAAAGATGGTTACAATTACCGGTATGCGCGTGCTGGACGTACGCTTTCCAACGTCTCAAAGGTTAGACGGCTCGGACGCGATGAACCCCGATCCCGACTATTCGGCCGCGTATGTCGTCCTGGAGGCCGACGCTCCCTCGCTCGAAGGTCATGGCCTGACCTTCACGATCGGTCGAGGCACCGAGGTTTGCTGTGCCGCTATTCGCGCCCTCGAACCTCTTATCCTTGGACTCGATCTGGAATGGATCAAGGAGAGCGGTGCCCGGTTCTGGCGGCACATCACCGGAGACAGTCAGCTACGCTGGATCGGCCCCGACAAGGGGGCCATGCATCTCGCGACCGGCGCGGTCGTCAATGCGGTCTGGGATCTATGGGCGAAAGCCGAAGGCAAACCTGTCTGGCGGCTCGTGGCGGAGATGACGCCCGAACAGATCGTCGGCCTCGTCGATTTTCGATATCTTACGGATGCGATCAAGCCCGATGAAGCGTTAGCTTTGCTCCGTTCCCGCACGGCCGGGAAAGCCGAGCGCATCGCGCTTCTCGAACGCGACGGCTACCCCTGCTATACTACTTCGGCCGGATGGCTGGGCTATTCCGACGAGAAGCTCCGTCGTCTGTGCCAGCAGGCGATCGACGACGGATTTTCGCATATCAAACTGAAGGTTGGCGCGAACCTCGCTGACGATATCCGGCGGGTCACGATCGCGCGCGATGTTATCGGTCCCGATCGGTGCCTGATGATCGACGCCAACCAGAACTGGGAAGTCGAGCAGGCGATCGAGTGGACTAACGCCCTCGCCTTCGCCAACCCCTGGTTCATCGAGGAACCGACCAGCCCCGACGACGTGACAGGCCACCGCCGCATTCGCGAGGCGATCCATCCGATCAAGGTCGCGACCGGAGAAATGTGCCAGAATCGTGTGCTGTTCAAACAGTTCATCGTCGATGGGGCAATCGACATCGTCCAGATCGACAGTTGTCGTATGGGTGGCGTTAACGAGGTGCTCGCGGTCCTGCTGCTGGCTGCGAAGTATGAGCTTCCGGTCTGCCCCCACGCCGGCGGTGTCGGCTTGTGTGAGTATGTCCAGCATCTCTCGATGATCGACTTCGTCTGCTTTTCAGGGACAATGGAGGGTCGGGTCATTGAATATGTCGACCATCTGCACGAACATTTCCTGGATCCGTGTATCGTTCGTGACGCGGCGTATCGGACGCCCGAGGCACCCGGGTTTTCCATTCAAATGAAGGGCGACACGTTAGTGAAATACGCATTCTCGGCCCGCGAATTTGCTGAGAAGACACTCGCGCCGTTGATGCCCATTGCTGCATCACTGCGGCACATCGATGGCAGCCGAGAAAGCCTATCTCTCGATGCTGAAGGTGAGCTGGCGTGGGGGCTGCCAGAGGTTGCAACCGGCTGAGGGCGACGTGGGTCGGTTCAAGCCGTGTTCGCCATTTCGTCCGAAAGTCCAGGCGAGCATGTGCTGGATTACTTATAACTATGCTGGCGCAACCGGCACATAATCCCATTGCGCAGGCTGCAGGACCAGGACCGATCCGGCCTTCGGCGCGTGTCGGCGCGCCTTCTGGGTCGCGCTGCCCCCTGAACACCATGCGGTGATGAAATCAACGATCGGCGTCGTGTCCTTGAGCCATGCGGATGATGACCGCAGCCGTGCTTGATGATGAGCGCCATCGGTCCGCCCAACGCCATATAACGCGCGCGCAGCACGTCCGTGTTCTCCGACTGGGGAACTGCGGTGTCGGCGTCGCCGCACACATGCAGGATGGGAACGCGCAGCGCAGCGAGAGACGCCAGAGTATCGATCGGATTGCCGCGGAACGCCATCATTTCCGCCTCATCAGCGAAGCGATAGGCCTTGATCGCCGCAGTCCAGTCGTCGGGGCTGCCGTCGCCCTTTCCCTTTCCGTCCGGCCAGCTCTTCAGGTCGCAGACCGGCGCGTCACCATAAACAGCACCCACCTTCGCCGCATTCGCGCACGCCCAGCGATACGCGTAGAGCCCTCCGCGACTAAGCCCCTCAAGAGCCGGTTTTCTCGCCAGCGCGTATTTTCCCCTCATCTCCGCGTAAAAGGCGTCGAAATGCTGCATCGCGTCCGGGCTGCCGAAGCTGTTGCCGACTCCCAGATAGGCGACGTGGAAACCGGCCTTCAGGAAGGCGATGTCAGCGTTCTGAAAATCGTCCCAGAACATGGTGCGCCATACCCAGGGCTGTCCCAGCAACGGTCGTTCTGGTAATACGATATGACCGGCACAGCCATCTACCGATAAGTCATGCAGCGCAAAGCCGTGGTAATCCTTCGCAGGATCGGTGAAGGCCAAGCGTTCAGCGCATGAAGCCAGACCTTCGGCACGACTTCGGGTTGATACCATCAATGGTAAGCTGCCAGCCGCACCGAGAAGCGACCATAACAGGCGACGCCGGTCGAGCTCAGTCACTTACCTCGCTCCGATTTCCTGTCGCTCCGCTCCGTAGATCCCGTCGCGCCGCTCATCGCGCCAGATGCTTGTCAAAGAACGTGGCGACGTCTGTCATCCAGGTCCGCGTTTCGGGAACGTCGGGCCCGGCCAGATACATGCCGTGTATTTGGCCCTCGTAGACGATCATCGCACTCTCACGGCCGGCATCGCGCAGCTTGCGATCCACGCGCGCGGTGTTGGACAGGAACAGGTCGCGGGTTCTACTGACCAGCAGTACGGGCGGGAAGTCGGCGAATAGCCCGTATATCGGGGATAGGCGTGGATCCTTCAGGTCTGTCCCGCCTGCGTAGAGCGTCGCCGCGCCGAGGAGGGATTGATCGTAACTCATCGGATCGAGATACTTGTTGGTAAAATAGCTGTCGCCAGTCTCGGTCAGGTCGGACCACGGCGTCCCGGCCACGATCGCCGCCGGAAGAGCAAAATGTTCCGCGACCGCGCGCTGGGTGACGCGGAGGACCATCGCCCCGCCCGCCGATGTCCCGAAAAGGCCCAGGCGCTGCCCCGGATGAGTTCTGGCGATCTCCTTCCAGGCCGCGACGGCGTCGTCCACCGGGGCTGGAAATGGGTAGGCCGGGGGCATCCTGTAGTCGATGGCAATGGTCTTGGTATGGCTTGCGCTGGCGACGAAAATCGCTTCGGCGAGCCCTCTTTCACCGGCACCAGACACATAGCCTCCGCCATGGATATTCACCAGCAACCGCATCCGGTTCGCGGCGGGGATCCTGCGGGGCATCAAAATGTAGCAATGCACCCCTGCGATGGTCTGCTCTTGCATAGCAAGGTCCATCCGCGCGAGCAGTTTGATAGTGTCGCGGTGGATCGCGTCGGGATTGGGCGGAGCGGGATTTTGATCAGGCTGCTTCGGTGGGTTCTGCGCCTGATCTGCGATTAACGCCTGTAGCGCTTCGCTCACCGTAATCGGCACGGGAAGTTCAAACGCGGGGATCAGCCGCTGCTGATATTTTTGCCGATCTGCCCCGGAGGCATGCGGTGCCACAGCGGAGAAAAGGATTGAAAATAACAGAACGGTGCCAGCCTTGATCATGTCGTACCGCTCGCCTTCTGTTTGGACCTTGGGCACGACGTTTCGGCCGTTAATAGCTTCGTTTACGTAACGGGCCGCTGAGGGGCGAGGGCGTGCGGCGCCACTGGCCTTAAGCTCACCGCCACTATCATCCAACTATGTTTTAGCATATATGAAAACCGCGTCTATATCCGAAAGCTCGATCAGATGTGTCTTAAAATCCTTGTCGCGCACAATGCGCGATCTGCTCGTTTGGGAATGCACGATTCTCGTAAACCACCTTCGCGGCCATTTGCCGGGATGCGGAATGATAGCAGCGAAAAGTCCGGGAGGCTTAAGACCGCGGTCGAGACGCTGCGTCCGGCCGTGGACGAATTAACCGAGGCGGCGCGCGCAGCCTTGCGTTCCAGCAAATCATCCTACGGTTTGCCTCCCGACTGATCTAAAGGAAATCCGTTGCCTCATGCCAGAGATACTTAACATCGATTTTAAAATGGAGTGATTTCTATGACGACCTTAGTTTCCGTTTCAGTTGTCGCACTTTTTCTGACAGGTATGGTTGCGCATGCCACGACCTATACCGGGCTGCGCGAGGTCGGCGGGAACACCGTCCAGCTCTCTGTGACAACCGACAGCGCACTCGGGTTGTTAAGTCCCGCCGATATCACGCATTTCAGAGTGGAAATCGCTGGTCCGTTAGGACATTACGTATTGACGCCAGCAAATGCGTCCGTAAGCATGGAGCAGGGCAGATTAACTGCGACACAAAACAGCCTCGTTTATGACTTTACTGATCCGGTTGGCGTAAACTATTTCAACTTTTATCAAAATGGTGATCCGTTTCCACAGTACTGTTTAAGCAGCAGCTTCTACTGCGATGCTTCACCTGGTGAGGCGGTAAGTATCTACCCGCTCAACGCTATGTTCCCAAGTGTTTATAGCAACAGTGAAACCGGATTGGTGACGATCGCCACCGTGGCTTCCACAGTGCCCGAGCCTTCGGCCCTCGTGTTGATGACCGTTGGTTTTGCTTTTACCGGTCTGGCATCAAAGCGTAATGTCCGCAACGGCGTGTTTGGTTAATACTTTGCAGCGGTCCGCGACATTTTAGCTTCTCCTTATGCTACCGTCCGGTTACGGCCAACTCGATTCAATTTGGTGAGGATAATGATTTTGGTGAGGATAATGATGAAGCCGCCCTGAGGACTAGCCCGTGGCCAATCTCCACGGAGTGATCGCCGGGCGGCCTTCCAAGGCTGTCGTCGTCTGGACGGTGCTGGGTCGCCGTTACGTCGCCCAGAGTCGCTCCGCGCCCAATCACAAGCACGTCCACGGGTAGGAAAAACCCACGGTTTTCTTTTTCAGTGCTACTCGGGGCGGGGGAAGAAGCGTCGGCATGACGGGGCGCGTTTGCGGTCGCCGAGCGCAATGTGCGCTGGTGTTCGGACGGGTTCGAGATCGCGTGCCGCAACGGCAGCCACACTCGCCCCGCCTTCGCAATGGACGGCCGAGACCGTGAGGTGCTGAGTGATGTTGCCACAGCCGGCCCACCGGCGGCGTCATCGCGCCGATGTGGTGTGCAAGCTGAGGGCGGGTTGGGGCAGTCGAGAAGCGCGTCGGCCGCGGGGCTGGCCTGCCTCGGCCGACCGAGCGCCAGAGCGACAACGGCTTGCCCTAAACCGCGAGGCTGACTTGCAGCTCCGCCGCGACATGGCCTTCGTGCCGGTCACCACGCCCATCTGTCCCGCAGTCGAACATCATGGCCGAAGCGATCGTCAAGTCCATTATGCGCAACTACGCCCGCTTCGCCGACCCCCGACCCCGACCCACTCGCCGCGCTCCCACGCTGGATCAATCACTACAACTGCCTTCACCCACCAACCAACAACCGCAAAACAACCCGGTCTGGCTTTTTTGGGGGACAACGACACGTCCTGTCGTCCACATCTAAAGAAGCGCCAAGACGCAACTAAAAAATGCGTTGACTCATCGCTTTCAATGTATGCATATATCAAACAGCGATTCGTTGATAAAACTACGCTCCCTCGGAATCGCTCGCTGGCGTCGGGGCTAAGCGAGGAATGCGACCATGCGGATGAGGAAGAACTCCCTTTTGATGCTGCTTATGCGCGACTCGTCGATGGCCGGGCAACGGACTTGTGGTCCCGGTTTCGCGGCCGTTGTAGCTGGGTGCGCCCTGTTCGTGCCACCCGCGTCTGCGCAATCCGTCATGCCCCAATTCGGCCGCAACCCGGTGGCACTTAACATGATCGGGGGTCCAGATGACCCCACAATCCTGACAGCAGGCTCCGCCGAACGTCTGAGCTCCGAGACCGTGGAGTCCTATCCGGGCGGGCTTCACTACCGCTACCTCGACAACTTCAACACCCCCAACGATTATCTGGACTGGAATGTACGGTCCAGTGTAACGGCGTCTTATCAAGTTATTGTGCCAATAAATACGAGTGCTCCTAACCAGACACTCAGCTTCAGTGTCGACGGAAAGCCATCAGTAACCTTCACGGTCGCTGATACCGGATGGCAGCGCGCCAATCTTGGCTCGGTCGTCATTCCCGTCGGTACCCACCATCTCCGGCTGAGCCGGGGTACACTCGATGGTGATCTACAGATCACAGCATTGGAATTGCTTAAAACGTCGCTCGTGCCGGCCTATAATGACCGCATAGCTGCTTTTGTTCATCCATATGGCCATCTTAACAGCGATCTTTACGGTCTTTTCTTTCAATATGGCCATTGGGGCTACCCGCAAACCGGTACGACTAAGAAGTCGCTCGATGCGCAGGCGGCAGACTTCAACGTCACGGATTTTGTAAACAAAGTCAAAGCGAGTGGCGCGCAGTATGTCATATGGTCGACCAGCTGGTATACGTACGAGCACGACGAACCGAATAACACAATCAACGGGATCGTCGGTAACCATAGCCTGACCTCTTCGCGCGCGCTGATTAGCGAAATCGCTGCCGCTTTGAAGGCAGAAAAGATTGACTTCTATCTCTATTATCATCTTGGCTATGGTACGCCAGCGTGGTGGTCACACCAGCCTTACCCGTCGGATTTTTATCGCACAGGCGCGGGAGATCGTACAGGTTACTTCAACATTTGGAAAAGGGTCGTGTCCGAGATGGGAACCCGCCTGGGTACCAACCTAGACGGCTGGTTTTTTGACGATGGACAGACCTACTATCCCGCACCGTTCGAGTCTCTTGGTGCTGCCGCCAGGACGGGCAACCCCAACCGAACAGTGACTTACAATAATTATCTTCAGGCGAAAAATACGCCCTTCACCGACCTGAGTTTCGGGGAGATTTGCAGGAGCGGTGACTCGCCGTCCAACAGCAAAGGCTTGTACACTCAGGGGGGTGAGAAGGGCAGTTTTGGTCACTGCTTGTACCGGATGGAGAGTGATTGGGGCATACACTCGCCAAACCAGCCGATCGGCACCCTCAACTACACGGTTAATTCTGCGGAAAGCCTGGTGCGCGCCAATCGCTCGCGCGGAGTGCCGACATCGTTCAATCTCCAGATGTACGAGGACGGTACGATGTCACAGCCAACGCTGGATGTGCTGGCGGGACTCAAGGCGAGGGTTGCCGCCAGTCCCTGCGGAGAGGGTTGTGCTCAGGTACGTATTGCGGGGCTAGGCAATGGGACTTCAGCGACGATCAACTTCACCGGCAGTTCCATGCGCCTGTTCATGCCCGTCTCCCCCGACTCTGGACGGTTCGCTATTACGTTGGACGGCCGCGCCCAAGGAACGTTCAGCGCGTATAATCCAGAATATATCTCACATGCGATGACCTACTCCGCCTCCGGCCTGTTGCAAGGCGTCCATGACGTTACTGTTACGAAAGTAGACGGTGGCCGTCTCCAATTGGACTACTACGAGGCTGATTCCTTTGTTAATGTGAATAATGATGGTAGTGGAATTATGTATAATGGTAGTTGGGGGTATTCAGCAAATCGCAACGCGGGAGACTTTGATAACGATGTCCAATACACGTCGACCAACGGAGACTCAGCCGCGATCAGCTTCATCGGCACGGGTATTGAGTTGTACATGCCCACGAATTCGGATTACGGCAGTTTTGACGTGTCTATCGATGGTGTTTTTCAAGGATCATTCAGTGCTATAAATCCGACCTATATGCCTCAAGTGAAGACCTTCTCGAAGACGGGCCTTATGTCCGGACCGCACACGCTGACGTTCACGAAGACTTCAGGAAATTACATGCAGCTCGATTACTACAAGTATTTTTGAGCGGCATACCGCCCGCGTGACTGCCAATTTGGCTCCTGTACATTATAGGAACACAGATTTCCGGTAGGCGGTATTCTCGATCACGCGGGCACGACCCTGAGCGGCAGGAAACCATCGTGATCAAGCGCGAGCGCGTCGACCAGACGTTATCGCCGATGAGATTGATGTGGTCCTACCCCAAGGGTGACAGCTTCGCGATCAATGCTTCGTCGGGAATTATGCCTCGCGCGCGCATCGGCGAGCGCGCGATTGAGGTATCGGCAGTTGAACAGCACGATTGCAGCGGTGACGATGTTGAGCGCGGCGGCCCGGGTCTATTGATTCTCGTGCCCACGGTCGCCGTTTTAACCAACCCCCAATCCGCGTTTCCGACCGAAGCTCCACTCCACCCCCGTCGCGTTCGCAACGCCTGACACTTGCCGCCCGAGATGGCGATCGAGCGTCGGCGTCCACGGCACGAGGCTGAACCCCGACCCGTCGTCGATCATCGCGAACCGTCCCGAAGCAAGGGAAAGCCTCTGCCGATATACGCCAGCAACATGCTCCTCTTCCTCGACGGCCCGCATCGGCAGCCCCGTCTTGGCTG
>JAABUQ010002976.1_pt1 | contig 32191 bp, 30 predicted proteins | sample 5560001 | NCBI WGS metagenome assembly JAABUQ01 (sample SAMN10711888, study PRJNA513371) | rock metagenome | isolation source: Antarctica rocks | place: Antarctica: Victoria Land, Finger Mt nord | collected 2015-12-18 | reverse complement strand
CCGCTACAGTGGCGGTGCGAAATGACTCGACTGCCTGCTGATACTTGCCCTGCAGAGTGAGTACCCAGCCCAGGTCGTTGTAGGCCTGCCAATAATTGGGCCTGACTTTGAGGAGCCGGTTATAGGTTTGCTCTGCCCTGCCCCATTCGCCAAGTGAGCCGAGGATCTGACCCTCCCAAGCCAAGGTGCGCGGGTTTGAAGGGTCCAACGAAAAAGCCTTCCCGATTTCTTGAATCGCCCCGGCCTGCTTGCCGGATTCCGCGTGGACGTAGGCCAAGGCTTGGTGACCTTCCACCAGCGCCGGCTGAATCTCAAGCGATGTTTGGGCATTGGCTTTCGCCAACTGCAAAACGGCCGGATCACGTTTGATAGCGTTCAGACGGCAATAAGCGAGCGCCAGCTTGGCAAACGCGATCGCATAGCGCGGATCGGCCTCAAGGGCCGCCTTATATTTTTCGACCGCGGCGTCGAGACCGGCATCATTGGGCCGCCGCATCAACTCTTCGGCGGATTCGTATGACTCAGATGCTTTTGGGTTATCGGTTTCCCACCTCGCTGGATTGCGAAACTTCGAATCCAGGCGAACGTTGAGCAGGTGGGCGGCGGCTTCGACGGCGCGGTTTGCGACGGATTTGATTTCGCCGAGCGCGTCATTGACGCGTTTCTCCCGCAGGAGTGCGCCACTTGAAGAATCCAATACGCGTAACAGCAGATCGAAGCCGGCGGGCCCAGTCAGGGCGGATGCTTGCAACACGAGGTTTGCGCCCAGTGCATCGCGCACCGCGTGCAGTTGGTTCGATGCCGCCCCGGCTGCGCTCACGTCGCTCCGGGAAATTACGAAGAGGTCGTGATCCGACGCTTCCGCCCGCGACAGATCGTCTTCGATGGCCTCGAGCGCTCCGGCCAGCATGGGTCTGGTTCGCCCGTCAGCGTCCGCGGGCGGAGGCAACAACGCAACGAAGCGCTTACGCGGCAAGGGATGCAGCAGATCTTCGATGCTGTCACGCTCCCACCACAGCGCGCCAGCTACTGCGCAACCCCAGCGGCGCAGACGCTGAGAATTCTGCGCCGTGTCCAGCGGGGCTCTATCGAATAAATCGCCGGACGGCGGCCGGGGCGAGGCTCCCAAACGGCCAGTGCCCGCTCGAAGCCTTGATAGCGGACTCGAGGATCGGGATCAAGACAGGCCTCGATGAGCCGCGCGTAGATGCTTGGAATTTTCTTATCGAGAGACGAGAGCGGGATCGGCCGCTGACCGGTAAACAATTCGTGCAGGAGGACACCGAACGCGTACAGGTCGCTGGCGGGAGTCGCCTGCTGGCCGCCCAAAAGTTCCGGCGCGATGTAGCCGGGAGTACCTGGAATGTGGGCGCCGCTCACGAGCGTCAATTCCGCTTCGTGTTCGCGAGCCAGGCCAAAGTCGGTGATCACTGCTTTCACCTGCGCGCCTGCGCCTTCGACCATAATGTTTCCCGGCTTCAGATCGCGGTGAATGACGCCGACTTCATGAGCGGCTCTTAACCCGATCGCAACTTGTCTGGTGATTTGCTGCGCCTCCTCCGGAGGGACGCGCATCCGTCCGAGGCGTTGGGCAAGCGACTCCTCGCGGAGGAGTTTCATCGTGAGAAAGCAGAGGCAGCCTCCTTCGGGTTCGCAGAAGAAGAGGTCGTAGATGGGGCAGACGTTCGGATGAATCACTTGCCGCGCGAGAAGCACTTCCTTTTCGAAGCGGTCTTCGAGGCCGGTCGCAGCGTCGCTTAGCCCGATGGTCTTGAGTGCGACGCGATCGCCCTTGAGAAAACTGTCCCGAGCCTCATAGACTTCGCCCATGCCGCCGCGGGCAAGAAAGCGCACGATGGTGAAACGTCCGGCGAGCACCTGGCCAGGCGTTAGCCTGCCGGTCTCTGGCGCGAGCGAACGCTGACGTTCCAGCCATGCACGCCGTTCTGTTTCATTCGACGCCCTGGTGTTATCCGAAGAGTTCAAGGAGTGGCTCAAATCGTCAGCCGGCATTGGCGCTCCGCAGCTTTTTTCCGGTGAGTACACTCTACCTTAGTTCGCGGGCAATTACCTGGCCCAAGTCAACAGCGCTGGAGAACTCCTACTTACCAAGCTGCTGGTTGAAGAAGTCTGCCATGAGTTGATCAGCCTCCTTCGACTCGGGAAGATGGACATCGTTCCAGAAGGCGTGTGGGAGAGCTTCGAAGACGACGAGCCGGGCGTCGACTCCGGCGTGGACGAACGCCCGATGGAGGATGGTTGTTCCGCTGAGCAGCAGGTCGCGAGTGCTGGTAAGGAAGAGCGTGGGCGGGAAGCCTTTGAGGTCGGCGAACAAGGGGGAGAGCACGGGGTCTTTGGGATTGGTAGAGCCGATATAGGATGCATCCGAGCTTTGGGTTTTAGATGACGCCGGAAGCGGGCCTGAAAAGCCACTGAGTCCAAAGATGGCGCGGGAGTCGCCGGGCGTGCTGAGGTCTCCGAAGCCGGAGAAGATGCCGAGTGCGCCGGGAAGCGGCAAGTTCAGCTGACGAAGCCGGACGGCAACTTCGCCCGTGAGCACCGCGCCGGCGGACGTGCCGTAGAGCGCGATGTTGCGAGGCTGATACTGCTTCAGCAACTCGCGATAGACGGCCACCGTGTCGTCGACCGCCGCCGGAAAGGGATGCTCGGGTGCAAGCCGGTAGAGAACCGCGATTACTTTTGTTTTGGTGAGATACGCAATCGGGATGGTCTCGGTGAGTGAGCCGGAATCGGAGTTGAATCCGCCGCCGTGGAGGTTGATGAGAACGCGACCCTGGCGGTCTGCGGGAATGGATGGCGGAGTGATGGCCCGGACCGGGACGCCGGCCATTTCTGCTTGCGCAACAGTCACCGGATAAACCTTTTTGAATTCTTCACCGGCGTCCGTCTGCCACTTATCGGTTTTGCCGCGGCGCTCTGCCAAAGTTTCTTCGACGGCTGCATCGGATTGCACTCTGGCGAGGGTGCGTTGTGCGTCGGGGCTGATTGTTTTGGGGACGGGAACGATGCGGGTGACGTGCGCCGTTCCCTCTGCATCGATGTAACTCGAGTCGGTTTGCGGAATCTGTCGAGGCGTGTTTTGCCGACCGTGAGCCGCGTAGATAAATGCGCAAACGGCGAGGCCAGCAAGGATGGTTAAGGGGAAGCGGCGGAGTTCCGGCATGGCAGAGAGTATACGCCGGTTCCAGAAATAAGTTCGCGGATTGTGTTTACTGGGCGGTCGCGCTCTTGATAGCTTGCCCGACGTGCAGCACGGCCGAAACAGCGCGGCTGTAGTTCATGCGCATGGGGCCGAGTACCGCGACGTGCGCGCGCAGGCCGTTCTGCAGAGTGAAGCGCACGCCGATGAGCGAGAGTTCGCTCATGCTGGGATGAATTTCAGAGAGACCGACCTGGATCGCAGGCTCACCGTCGCCCCGCTCCAGGAAATGTTCGAGTAGCTGGAGGATTCGCTTCTTTTCTTCGAGGGCTCGAAATAACTCGCGGGCTCGTTCACGCGTGAGATGCAGATCGAGGCCGATCAGGTTTTCCGCGCCGTCGAAATGAATCTCAGGCATTGCGCCGAGATCGAGCAGGCCTTTCGTGTAGAGAACGCTGACGCGACTCAGGATGGCGTCATAGGCCGCGCTTTCGAGCTCGAAACGGCGCTTCAGCTCGCGGTGAATGTTTGGGAGAACCCAACCGCTGAAGTTGTAGTTGATGTAATTTCGGATCGAGGCAAGCTCGTCCTGCGACACGTGTTCGTCGACCTGGATGAGTTTGTTGCGGATCATGCGATCGCGCGTGATGACTACCATCAGGATGCGGCGGTCAGGCAATGCCAGCAGTTCTACTTGGTCCAAAATCTGGTTCTCAGTCGGAATCGCAGCGGCAATCCCGAAGTTTCGCGTGATCTCGGTGAGCAACTTCGAGGAGCGCTCGATGCGGGCTTCCACACTCCCGGCCCGTTCCATCTCGATGTGTAACCGGTCGAGTTCGGTTTGGATGATGCGGCTACCAAACACCGTCTTGACGTAGCTTTGATACGCGCGCTCAGTAGGCACGCGGCCGGCCGAGGTGTGCGGTTGGGAGAGGAAACCTTCTTCCAGCAGATCCGCCATCATGTTGCGGATCGAGGCCGGGCTCATCGGATATTTGCGAGCGATGACGCGAGAAGCGACAGGTTCGCCGGTCTCGATATAGTTCTGCACAATCGCGTGCAGCACGCCGAAATGTCGCGGCGTTAGCGATCCGAAGTGATTCATCAAATATTCCCGCTGAAAAGGATCCACCGGAAAGCGGCGGAAGCAGCTAAAGCCAAGTAACCTCTGCAACTTAATTATAGGTGCGAAACGAAATATACGCTAGTAACGGGTGCTGCGCGTACTAACTTGCCGTGCGATTACGCTCCCAGATGATCCCGAGGGTTGACTATTTTGGCGTGACGCCAGAGCCGTTCGAGATCATAAAAGGAGCGCGCGCTTTCGGAGAAGATATGCACCAGGAAGTCGCCATAATCCATCAGGATCCACTCGGCCTGATCGTAGCCTTCGACGCTCACCGGGAGTTCGCCGACGTCCTTTAAACCGCGGTGAATCTCGTCGGATACGGCTTGGCCCTGGCGAGGGTTGCCGACAGAGCAGATCAGGAAGAAATCGGTGAAGGATGTGACTTCGCGCAAGTCGAGAACGCGCATGTCGGTAGCTTTCTTCGACTCGGCCGCCTGGAATGCGACAGGCCAATTGCTAACTGACGCTTCGGTGTGTGGATTCGCTGCGGGCTGCGAAAGAGTGGTGGTCGTAAGGCTCTCCTCGGTTCAGCGTACTACGTCCGACAATCAGGCCGGGTCCTACCGAGAGCGTAATAAACTGGCAATGAATGCGCAAGCCCCTACTGCGGCCGGCGGCCTGGGTCGCAGTTTTGGTATTGCACGTACTTTTTGCATCTTCGAGCGCGGTTGTGGCGGAGGATAGACAGGCACCGCTTCCGGCTGCGGACGCGTTGTCGCAAGGTCTCCTCGATCGGGCGCAATTCGAAGTCGACAAGATTAAGGTTCTGGTGGAGCAGGGCACCTTGCCGCGAGCGCGCCTGATCGAAGCCGAGGAACAACTGGCGGATGCGCGGGATGAAGTCACCCTTTCCCGGACGCTGTATGGGCAGAATCATGTGCAGGACATTACGCCCCAACAGGCGATCGCCATGACGGACGCCGCCAATCGCAGAGTGGAAAGGCAGCGCAAGATTGTGGACGACCGTAGAGCGCTGGTCGATTCCGGCATTCTAGCCCGGTCAGATTTCGAAGCTTTGGAGCAGGAATTGACTGCGCGGGAGAGCGTAGTCGAGCTTGTGAATAACCGCGTGAAGCTGCTCGACGAGCTCAAGCAGATGGCGGAAGCGGAGAAGCGGCTGGAAGCGTTGCAAAGCAGTGCTCGATCACTTAGTAGCGTAATGATCCGATACGACGGCAATGGATTGTTTCAGCTCAGCGATTTGAAGGTGATCTCCGGCCAATTCGAACGAAAATTTCATCACGCTCTTCCGGTGAGCGCTTTAGGCCAGACGGCGCTCCATCAATCCATGGGCCTGGATCACCGCAACCGGGTAGATGTTCCACTCAATCCGAATGAACCGGAGGGGCTGTGGTTGAGAGGATTGCTCGAGCGTCTGCATATTCCCTACCTGGCGTTTCGCAGCGCCTTCGCCGGAGCCGCCACTGCGCCGCACATACATATCGGGCTAGGGAGTTCGCGGTTAGCGCTGGCTAATCGGTGAAACCGCTTCAGGCTGATTTCTTTAAGCGGCGAGCGAAGGGCGCCAACAGCAAGAGAGCGAGACCTGACAAGGCGTACGTTCCGGGCTCGGGCGCGGCCAAAATGAAGCGCTGCCGCGCAATGCCAAAGTCTTTCGGGGAGTCGATCAGGTTGGTCAGATCGTTGATGACGACGCTCGTGAAGGGATTGGTGGTAGTGGATGCAGCATACAACAAAGCACCGCTGTCGCCATTCGGCGAAAGGCCAATTGTGCCGACCAACGTGGAACCGCTGTAGAACTTCGCAGCTGTTTGTTCAGCCGCAGCATTATCGGGTTGCAGCTCAAAGCCGAAAGTTGTTGCTGCATGTCCGAGAAAGATCGTCAGCTCCGAGTTGCCCTGGGTATAGCCAACATGGGGAGTAGCTGTTTCGATGGCGGGCGGCGCACCCCAGGACACCCAGGTCGCGGGTACGCTTCGAGTCTCGAGCAGGTTGTCGTAAGCCAGAATCTCGCCTCCTCCAGAGAGATAGCCGATCAGTGTGTGATCGGGACTCGGAAAATCGAGCAGGGTTGTGCTGTTGACGTAGGCGGCCGTGGGCTGCGCAAAGGTCATGAAATCAGCTCGCATCAATGGGCACGTAGAGAAGGCAAGAACAGCGCCGAGCAGCAGAGCGCGAGAGTTAAGAAACAAATTTCCTCCGAAGCGAAAAGAACTTATAAGCAGTGCAGAGAGATGAACACGCGAGAACGAACGTCGCTTCAAACGGAGTTTAGTCTAACAAAGTGCTTGCAAGTTAACATTGCAGCAATGATAGCGCGGGATGCCCGGATTCTAATTTCTGCCGAACAAATTCAGGAGAGGGTAAAAGAGCTGGCGGCCGAGATCGAGTCCGATTACGGCGCGGGTCCACTCTATCTGATTTCTATTTTGAAAGGCTCGTTTATTTTTGTGGCCGATCTGGCCCGAGCGTTCCGGCAGCTGCCCGTGCGGATCGAATTTATGGCGATCTCCAGTTACGGTAACGAGAAGACGAGTTCGGGGCAGGTGAAGCTGACGCGCGATCTTGACGTTCCTATTGAAGGCCATCACGTGCTGATCGTTGAAGACATCATCGATAGCGGAGTAACGCTTAGCTATTTGAAGCGGCTACTGGAACATCGCAAGCCCAAGTCGCTCGCCGTAGCCACGCTTTTAGATAAGCCCGAGAAGCGCATCCAGGCCGTTGAGGTGAAGTACACCGGATTCCGGATACCGGATGAATTCGTGGTTGGATATGGACTGGACTTCGCGGAAGATTATCGCAATCTGAGCGATATACGCGTGCTGAGCTAAGCTCGTTTGTTGCGCTGATTCAGATGCGCCGTCAGAAACAGGGCGGCGACCGTCCCGGCGAGCAAGATGGCTTGTTGCCACAGGGGCAGATTGGGGTCTGCATCAGGGCTCAACGCATCGCCGGCCAGGCAGCAAAGGACGTGAACGGAAAACACCGCAATCGAAGCTTGTCCAAGAAGGGCTAGAGGCTGAACGAGAGGGAGCGCCGCGATGCGCCGGCCGAAGCGCACGAGTACGATCGTTAACGCCGCGAAGTTCAAGAGACGCGCTGCGCCCAGATGCCATTTGTCAATCAACCAGCCGTACGAATCGGGGTTGATCCAGTGATCGACCGGACTATAGCGGAGGACGAGGAAGATTGCGGCGCTAACAACGCTCAGCCTAACGAGTGCGCGCGGTGTTTCCGAGCGCTCGCCGCCGCCGGAATTTTGATCCGAGTAGATGCTGCCCAACGCCAGTCCGACCATCCATAGGAGCTGCCACGCGTAAATATCGAAAGCGCCGGTCGAGTTTTCGGGAACAGCGAGCCCGAAGAGATCGATGTGGGTGTATAGCCAGTGCCGAAGGCCGAACTGGGCCGCTGTCCAGACGGCGAAACTTGCATAGACGACGGGGTCCCAACCCCAGCGCCGTGCAATGTGGCGCGCGACTGGAGTCAGCGCCAGGAAGATCACGTACATCGGCAGAATGTCGAGCAGCGACGGACGGTATTTCAAGAGAACGGCTGCGATCATCGCCGATTTGGGATTTGCCAGGTAAAACGAGAGCAGGTTTTCGAGGGCGAGCCGGTGATAGCTCACGGCAATCTCGGCGACAACGGTAAACGCGATGGCGAGCAATGCAACGTGATAGGCATACACGCGACCGATGCGCCGTACCACGTCCGCGATCGTAGCGGTATAGCCGCGCTTACCCTCCACCCGGTGCTCCAGTTGGCCGATCATGAACGCAGAGAGAAAAATGAAGCCTTCGGCGCCCGACACAAATCCGAAGGTTTGATTTGACAGGACGCTCGCTTTGGTGGGCAGATGCGTTAGAGTCATCCACAAAAGCAGAAATCCGCGGAGGATATCGAGCTCGATAAGGCGGCCTGAAGATTTTGGTTTGCGTACTTCAGCCGTCTCTGCCACAAGCGAGCGCAAGAAAAGGGGACTGCCTAATTGTGAGCTAAGAGCTCAAAGTTTTGGCTTCGGCGGCGGGAGTTCACGCGCTTTGCATTGCGAGCTGAAGCCATTGCGCCCGTGGGTTCCGTCGCAGAATGGTTTGTTCTCGGCCAGACCACACCGGCAGAGAGAAATGACAGAGCGGCCGCCCAGCCCGTATGAATTTCCTTCGGAGTCCTGAATCACAAACTCACCCTCGATGCGGATGGGTCCCTTATTCACGATAGTCACTTTCGTGGGCATGCAAACCGATGGTAGCAGAGCCGCGCGGTTTTACTGATGCAGCGCGAGCGCCTCACTATAATTGTTCTCGGCAGGTGACCGCTTGATTCAATTTATCTACGAGACGGACCGGGAGTTGTTTGAGGGCGCTATGAGGTTTGCTCAAAAACAGGTGAAACGGCTCATCGAAAAGCATCCGGACTTCTATCCGGTTTACACGGTCAACGGCGTTTGGCAGCATGACGGCCCTGCTCTGGCGCATTGGTGCGATGGCTTTCTGCCGGGGATCATGTGGCTGTTCTATAAAAGGCTGGGACCCAACAGCGCGGATTCACGATTCTGGTGGGAGAACGGGATTCGGTATAGCAGGCCGCTCGAACCGCGCAAAGCGGAGCCTGAGGTGCACGACCTCGGGTTTATTTTTCTCTCGGCTTATCATCGCTGGTTTCAGTGCGCGCACGATGAAAGCTTGCGGGAAGTAATGATCGAAGCCGGGAGGACGCTTGCGACGGGATTCAACGACAAAGCTCAGCATCTGCAATCGCTCGTGGCAGAAGACTCTCTTTTCATCGACATCATGATGAACGTGGGGCTGATTTTCTATGCAGCTCGAGAAACGAACGATAAACGCCTGCGCGACGTCGCGACACGCCACTCACTCACCACGCGCAAGCACCTGGTGCGGGGTGATGGATCGACCGCGCAAGAGGGGATCTTCGATCTTGAAACGGGTGAGTTCATCAAGCAAGCCACGCAGCAGGGTTATCGGAGCGATTCCTGCTGGTCGCGCGGCCTGGCGTGGGCGCTCTATGGATTCAACACGGCGTACGAATATAGCCGCGACCCGCGCTTCCTCCACACTGCCGAGGCCTGCGCGGATTACTACATCACGCATACACCCGCCGATGGCATTCCGCCATGGGACTACAACGCTCCGGCTGAGGAAAGGAAACTGGTTGATACTTCGGCTGCAGCTATCGTTGCCGCAGGGTTGCTCCGGTTATGCCGGCACATTGCAGATCCGATGAAAGGCCACTTTTACTGGTCGACTGCCATTCTAATTCTGCGCAGCCTTTGCTCGAAGTATCTTGCAAGCGGCGATCCCGATTGGGAAGGCGTGTTGCGAGGCGCGGTGTATCACATCCACAAGGACTTGGGAGTGGATGAGTCAGCGATGTGGGGCGAATATTATTTTGTCGAAGCACTCGATGAGGCGCTCCGCGTTATGGCTCATACTGTGCCTCACGTCTGGGTAAATTAGAGCGCAGCGGCGACCACCTCGCGCTCAGGAAAGCGCCGAGATAAAACAAGCTGCCGATAATCAAGGACCATCGCAATCCGAGGTAGATGGCGAGGAACATCGAGGCCGCCGAGCCCATGACGCTCGAAGCTGCATTGATAGCCCATGCCCAGCGTACGGAAGCCGGCATGACTCGTTCGAGCAGCGTGAGGCCGGTGGGAAAGGGCATTCCCATAACGAAGCCGAGCGGGCTGATGAGCGCTACGGTGATGAGAACCTTCACCGCAAAAGGTAACGCCACGCCCCCTTCACAAACGGCGGAGACCACGAGCGCCAGCAGGATGTCTGCGCCGACCACGATCAGGATGGCCCGGCCGAGCCTGCCGGAGTTGTTACGGATGAGCCGTTTGCTCACGAAGCTTCCGCAGCCGCTCGAAATAAGCATGGAAAAAATAATGACGGTGAGAGCGTAGGTGGGATGCCCGAGGAACAGCACAAACTTCTGAATCAGTGCTACCTGGATGATGATGTAACCGGCGCCGATACACAGGAAAAACAGGAGAGCTGAAGCCGATCCCGGCTCGCGAGGCAAGCGGTGGCCTAACAGGAGGGGCGGCAGGGCGAGCATAACCACCGTCGCGACAATGCTGATAGCAACCAGGCCAAACAATACGGGCAGCGCGGAATTGATTTTGTAATCGGCCGTGGCACGAGAACCGTGAAGGACGAAATCGAGTAAATCGCGCGGCTGGACTGTATAGAAAAAGAAGGGACGATCATCGCTCACGGGCCTGACATCGAAGGCGTAAGATTTATAAAACTGCGCTGGTTGCCGGCTGGTGAGCAGCGCGCGAAACGGGGTATCAAGAGTAGTTCCGGGCAGGTAGATCACTTGCGTTCCGCCCTTTTGAGCGCTAGCTTCGATCCGGCTGAGGTCGGAAGCGGTGAGAGGATTTCGCGAGATGAGGATCGTATCCTGCGCCCCCCACTTACGCAGCTCGTTCCGGTTCTCACGAAGTACGGCGACATTGCGCGAGGGGTCGGATTGTCCCATCTGCTTCAGTGCGGCGTAAGCAAGCGCGACAACGCGTAGCGACTCACGCGGCGGATCGAAGCCCCAGCGCGTGAAGGCCATCACGCCATCGGGAGTAAGATGCGACAGGTAGTCAACGAAAGCGTTCGTCGTGTAGAGATTGTTCTCTGAGAGCGCGAACGCACCCGCTGCTGTGGATGCCCAGGTATCGACCAGCGTGGCTTGCAAAACCTGATAGCGTTCCTGCGAGCGGCGCACGAAGGAACGGCCGTCTTCAACCACAATCTTTACGTCCGGGCGGAAATAGAGATTGTTGCTGTAGTAGGCATAGCGCTTTCGCATAATCTCGTTGGCGATGATGGGGTTGATCTCAACGCCGGTTACGTCTTTGCTGCCGGAGGCAAGCGCGCGAGCGACGTCCCAACCGCCGCCCGGACCGATGATCAACGTTTTGGCGGCGGGACGCAGAAGATATGGGAAGCCGGGGCCGCGGTACGCGAGGTCGAAAGCTTGCTTGGGTGTGAGGTGCTGAAGATCTAACTGCGCCAGATAGGTATTGGCGTCGCCATCGATGACGATTACTTGCGCGCCATCGGGCTCGCGTTTTAGCGCGATGCGTGAAAAGCTGTTCCAGCGGACAAATTCTTCGTTTGTGAGCTGCTGGCCTTTGGCGAATTTTACGTCGATGAGAGGTCTTTTTGCGTTCAACGTGATGAGGCCAACGAGAAGCAGTCCGAGGAGCACCGCCGCCACGCGACCCTGCGCAGAGCCAGCCAGGTGAAACCAGATCGCGGCGGAGACCGCGAAGAGAACAGCGGCAATCAGGATGGTGTTCGGACCGCCAAAAGAATTTAGCAGCGGGACAAGAACAGCGCATCCGCCAGCCGCGCCGATCAAGTCGAAGAAGTAGACGCGGTCAACGCGCCCGATCGTGTCGGCGATGATGAGCGACAAAACGGTCCCCGCCAGAAGAAACGGCACAGCGGTGACGAAATAGGCGGCGATCAGTTCGGCTGTGTGCATCTCGCCGGTTCGCCCGAGGAGAAATGAAAGGCTGAGGACGATTGCGATCGCGTTGACAGAAGCGAGAGTGCCGACCTTTTGGAATAGCGTTCCGGGCCACGCTGCAACTACGTAGGAGAAGACGCCGCCAGCCCCCAAGCCAAATAGTGCGATTGAGATAGCTAAAAAGGCGAAGTGATAGAAGTAGACAACCGAGAAAACCCGAGTAAGTGCTAATTCGAGCACGAGGGTTGCAAGCGAAGTAGCGGCGACTCCGAAGTAGATCTGCGGCCAGTGCCTAGGGCGTCCAGATCGAGAGACTGCAGGGCGCAGTGGCGTGGTAGTTGACAACCTCTTATGTTAGAGCAGTCTCGACGTGCGAGAATAAGCGCTCTGCAATGCGCGCGCAGGCGTGTCCATCGCCATACGGATTATGCAGGCGGCCCATGCGTTCGTACTCTTGAGGATCATCGAGCAGGTTGACTGTTTCGGCGACAATTTTCGTTTGATCCGTGCCCACGAGCTTGACCGTGCCGGCCTCGACAGCTTCCGGGCGCTCCGTTACCGTACGCAAAACGAGCACGGGTTTGCCCAGCGATGGCGCTTCTTCCTGGATGCCGCCGGAATCGGTAAGTAAGAAGTAGGCACGCTGCATGAGATCGACAAACGGCAGATACTCTAATGGTTCTATTAAGAGAACGTTGGGCTTACCGAGAAGCATCGCTTCGGCTGGACGCGAGACGTTCGGATTGCGATGGACCGGCCAGACAATCTGCACATCGTCTCTCCCGGCGAGTTGCGATATAGCCGAACAAATCGCCTCAAAATCGGGGCCGAAATTTTCTCGGCGGTGCGCAGTGACAACGATCAGCTTCTTTCGGTTGTCGAGAGCAAGAGTCAAGCCGGAATCAGTGCCTCCGCGCAAGCGATCGCGAATAGAAAGAACAGCGTCGATCCCGGTGTTGCCGGTTACTGTGATGGCGCTTGCAGGGACGCCCTCTTTGATGAGATTACCGGCCGCGCCGTGCGTTGCGGCAAAATGCAAGCGGGCAAGCCGGCTCGTGAGCACGCGATTTATTTCCTCTGGGAAAGGAGCCCGGAGATTGAAGGTGCGCAGGCCTGCTTCTACATGCGCGACGTCTACGGCCGCGTAGAATGAGCAGAGCGCTCCGCACAGAGTAGAAGTAGTGTCGCCCTGAACGATACTGATGGCGGGCTGCACTTCCGCGAACACGGGAGGCAACGCGCTCATTAACCGGGAGGTCAACTCGGGCAGGGGCTGATTCTGACGCATCACATCGAGCTCTAAGTCGGGTTGAATGCCGAAGATTTTAAGCGCTTGCGAAAGCATCTCGCGATGCTGTCCGGTGGAGCAGACCACCGTTTGCAAAGCGCGGCAGAAGGGCTGCTCCCGCAATGCGGAAACCAGCGGACAGAGCTTGATGGCCTCAGGACGCGTGCCGAAGATGACAAGCACTCGTTTCCTTGTGTCTTTTAAAAACGAAGGCAAGAACGAGGGTGAGTTACTTATGGCGGTAAGTTATTCTACCCTTGGTGAGGTCATAGGGAGACATCTCAAGGGTCACTCGATCACCGGCCAAAACGCGTATGCGGTTGCGCCGGAGTTTGCCTGCTAAATGTGCGAGAACTGTTCGGTCCTGATCCAGCTGAACGCTAAACAACCCGCTCGGAAACTTTTCTACTACAGTTCCAGTTACTTCTATGCTATCTTCTTTACTCATTCGCCTCTTACGATGGGGACTGTCACGGGGTTGATACGTAAACCTCCACTGTGGGCCAGTATACCGCAGAGAGGCTCTTTCGACCGCGCTCAAGAGGCTGGGAGAACACGCCCCAAGCGGCTCGAATGCGTGCCCAGGACGGCATACCAACTCATTAGTTTACTCTTGAGTCGGGGCCAAGTTTGCTCCGGCTGAGATATACAGAGTGAGCGTGTCGAAATCCATTGGTGAATTCAAGAACAAGAATATTTTGATCACCGGGGCGGGACGGGGAATAGGTAAGCGCCTGGCGCTCGGTTTCGCCGCGCTCGGTGCGCGCATTGCTTTGGTTGGGCGGAGTAAAGCCGAGATCGATCTCGCCCATATCGAGATTGAGCAGGCAGGCGGGAATGCTCTCCGGATACGGGCAGACGTGATCGATCCTGAGCAGCTGATTCTAGCAGTGGATCGAGCCCGCGTGGTATTTGGCAGCTCAATTGACGTGTTGATCTGCGCGGCGGCCGCTGTTGGTCCGATCCACTCGTTCATGCAAAGCTCACTGAAAAGCTGGAAGGATACGCTGAACGTCAACCTGATGGGCGTGGTGCATTCGTTCCGAGCCGTGCTTCCGTCGATGATCGAGAGGCGCGTGGGGAAGATTATTGTTCTCACATGCGACAGCGATGATTCACCGAAGCAGAACTTGTCCGCTTACACCACCTCTAAGACATCGGTCGTAAGATTCGTCGAAGCAGTCGCGGCGGAAGTGATCGAGCATAATGTGCAGATCAACTGTTTCGATCCCGGGCAGGCGTACACAAATCTTACGGACGAACTCATACGGGCCGAGAGCCGGCTCGAACACAGGGTCGTCAGCGAGGCCAAAGAAACGCGTCGCATGGGCGGCATCTCACCTGATCTCCAGATGAAGGTCGCAAAATTCCTCGCATCTGAGCAGTCGAACCATGTAACCGGCAAGCTCATTCACGTGACGGATGATACTAACAAGCTGCGTAATGATACGTTACGGCCGGATGCATTTACTTTGCGCAGGATGCATAAGTAAGTCGGAGTTACTTGGTGGAGAAGCGGTAGATCGTGGTCTGGTGAAACTCCTCGCCCGGATGAAGCACAGTGGTGGGAAAGCTCGGGTGGTTCGGGGAGTCAGGGAAGTGTTGGGTCTCCAGGCACAACGCGGAACGGTGCCGGTAAATGCCGCCGATGCCGCGCATAGTTCCTTCGAGGAAGTTACCTGAGTAGAACTGGATACCGGGTTGGGTCGTATACACTTCCAGAACCCGGCCTGACTTAGGCTCTTCGACTCTGGCAGCTACTTTGTCTATATCGCCAGGGTGATTGAGTACGAAGTTGTGATCGTAGCCTTTGCCGAGCTTCAGCTGCTCCGACCGAGCTCCGATGCGAGCCCCGATGTCGGTTAATTTGCGAAAATCAAACGGCGTTCCCGAAACACTTTCCAGCTTCCCGGTGGGGATCAGTGTACTGTCTACCGGAGTGAAACGGTCTGCATCAAGCATCACTTTGTGAGTTAACACAGTCGCACTGCCCGAGCCGATAAGATTGAAATACGAATGGTTTGTAAGGTTCAGGACCGTATTTTTGTCCGTCTTGGCGAAGTAATCGAGATGCAATCCATTCTTCGCATCGAGCGCATAGCGGACAGTTACATCGAGGTTACCGGGAAAGCCCATCTCGCCATCCTTGCTTAGGTAGTGCAGTTCTAACGCGGGATCGCCTTCCGCCGAGACATCTTTCGCGTCCCAGATCTGTTTGTTGAACCCGTTGGTGCCGCCGTGGAGACTGTTAGGGCCATCGTTGATCGGGACGTGGTAGGTGTGATTATCCAGTTTGAACGTGCCCCTGGCAATGCGGTTTCCGTAACGGCCGATAAGGGCTCCGAAATACGCAGTGTTGAGCTTCTGAGTGTAGCCTGCGAGGTTGCTGAAGCCGAGCACGACATCATCGAACTTGCCTTTGCGATCCTTCACGCGGATCGATTCCACTGTGCCGCCATAGTTTGTGATCTTGACTTCCATGCCGGAAGCGTTCTTTAACGTGTAGAGGAAGACCTCGGTACCGTTCGCTGTCTTCCCGAAAGGCTGCTTCGGGAGAGAGTCCGCACCTTGAGCGGCAAATAGGCGTAAGAAAGAAAGAACCAGGAGAGTAGCGGTGCACGGGGTTCGCAGCATAGGCGTAATCATCTTAATCCATTGATCCCGGACTTCGAGACGTGCGGGTTTACGCGTATTGTTGCGATAGCGAATAGCTGATAAGTTTAACGAGTGACTTTGAAGAGGTGCGCTTGTCTGTTTCTCCTGCTTGGGTCTGCCGCGGCAGTGCAGGCTCAGGAGCCCGCGCCACCGCATTTCGTGCGCGCTTCAGCTGATGCCGTCGTTTCGGCTAAACCGGATCGAGCCGAGATAACGATCGGGGTCAGTTCACGTGCCGCGGCGGCGCAGGCGGCATCGGCTCAGAACGCAACCGATAGCGACAAGGTGATAAAGGCGATCAAGCAGGCCCTCGGCAGCGGCGGATTTGTGAAGACGTCCGGCTACTCGCTCGCTCCTCAATACGATTACTCGAACGGGCATGCGCCGCGCCTGACCGGTTATGAAGCGACTAACAGTGTGATCGTCACGGTTGATGATCTGCCGCTGCTCGGCAAAGTAATCGATTCCGCGACACAGACGGGCGCGAATAACGTGAACGGAATCGCTTTCACGCTGCGCGATAGCTCGGCTGTGCGCGAACAGGCGCTGGCGGAGGCAGCAAAGCGGGCCCGTGCGAACGCAGAAGCGCTGGCGGCGGCCTTGGGTGTTCATGTGGTGGGCGTGCTGGAGGCCGAACCGAGTGAGCTGCCGATGGTTCATCCCCGGCCTATGGCGTTGATGGCGCCTTCCGGCATGTTGGAGAAGCGCGTGGCCACACCGATCGAGGCAGGTGACCTGGAGATCCGGTCGAGTGTCACGGTGACGCTCGAAGTGCGTTAGTTCGCACAACGCTGCTCCGGGCCGGTGATTATGCCGATACAATGAGGGTCGAACTAGTTTACGGTCAAGATGGAAGAAGCGAGTGCAAGGCCCGCCGACGTTCCGGAGATACCCGATAAGCTATATTTTCGGATCGGCGAGGTGGCAAGGCTCGCCGGCATAAAACCCTATGTGCTGCGTTTCTGGGAATCTGAGTTTTCCGGCTTAGGACCTAAGAAATCGGGAACCGGGCACCGCCTCTACCGGCGTAAAGATGTCGAGCTGGTGCTTGAAATCAAGCGGCTCTTATATGACCGGCGCTACACCATCGAGGGGGCGCGAAAGGTTCTTGAAAATAAGCCAAAGCGCGAGCCGCAGCGCCAGCCGGTGCCTCACAAGCAGGCGGAGCTATTTTCGACCGCAGGGTTCACGTTTCATAAAGAGCTGCGCAAGGAACTCACAGAGATACTGGCACTGATCGGGCCCGACGAGTAGACCGAAACGCAAGGGACGTTAAGGCCCGGGCATCTTCGCCGGTGGGTTCACTTCGTTCAGCTTCCCGTACAGCATCTCAGCGGCCAGTTGGCTAGCGGCCTTTTTCGAGGTGGACGTAGCGCGTATCTTCAGGGACTCGTCTATTTTTGCCTCTACTGTGAACAATTTGGCGTGTTCCGGGCCGCTTGTTCCGATCGTGTGATATCGCGGAAAAGACAGCCCGAGCGCCTGGGCGAGCTCCTGTACCAAGTTTTTGTAATTCAGGAGTCCGACCGGTCCGAGTTCTTCGAGCTGGTCAAGGCCGCTCAGAATCTGATGTTCGATGAAGCGCCGTGCAACCGGCAATCCGCCGTCTAAATGCAAAGCGGCGATAAGCGCCTCGATTGCGTTCGAGAGCAGAGTCTTGCGCTCGCGGCCGCCGTTCCGGTCCTCGCCTTTGCCAAGCTGTAGAAAGTTCCCCAATTCGAGCAGCAGAGCGCACCGGTGGAGGTGATTGGCACTGACCAAGTGCGCTTTGAGCTGCGAGAGCCGTCCTTCGTTGGCTAACGGATATCGGGTGACGAGCGCTTCGCTAACGACAAACCCCAGAATGGAATCGCCCAGGAATTCGAGCTGTTCATTGTCGCCCTCTTCCGGCATGGGCGAACCTTGCTCGGCAAGCCAGGAGCGGTGCGTCAAAGCTCGCAGCAGTAACAGGCGGTTCTGAAAAGAATAGCCGAGTTTCTGCTCAAGAATCTCGAACTCTCCTTGCATGGGACGCCGCGTGCCGTTCGGACCTACTTAGCTGCTCCCTTCATCTTTGTCGCCGCGTCCTTCTGCGTCTGGGCGAATTGCTTGACCTGCGGAGGCGCGTCGGCGACAGCCATGGCTTTGTCGGCAGTGGCTATGGCATCGTCGTACTGCTTGTTCTCGTTGTAGGCTTTGGCCAGGCGTACCATCGCCACCGAGTTAGTTGGCTGCGAATCGAGCGAAGCTTTGTACTGCGTGATGGCGTCGGGATATTTCTTATCGATCTCGGCGGCCTGGCCAAGCGCATCATAGGCCTGGGAGGTGAGCTGTTTCTTGAACTCCGGCCACTTTTCCGGCGGCACTCCGGCTGGCGGCGTGTCGCTCCCCTTCAGCAGTTCCAACGCTTTATTCGCGTAATCCTGTATCTGTTTTACGCTTTTATCCTTGTCGAGATCTGTGTCTTTTGTGTGCTGCGCAATGGTTTCAGCGAGGGTGACGCGACCGGTAATGTCGTTCGGGTTGCCCTGAATAATCTGCTGGCCGAAAGCAACTGTCTGCCCGTAGTCGCCCTTCTTCTGCGCTGCTTCCATGGCCATGTTGAGGAGCATGTCTTTGTATTCGGTGTCGGCGAAATTCTCCAGGGCGGCGTTGATGTCCTGAATCTCCTGATCTGCGTTACCGGCCTGGGCGTCCGCCTGAACCTTTTTGAGCGCGTCCACTTCTTTTTGTGATTTAGGTTTGGGGGCCTGCTGGGCCAAAATCGGCAGCGCAACTGCCGCAACTGAGGCGGCGACTTTCAACATCAATCTCATTGCTGTTTTTCTCCTGATGAAATATTCTGCAGCGCTTTTTCGGCTGCCTCGCGAGCCTTTGCTGATGCGCCCTCGGTCCGCAGCGCGAGTTGAAATTGCGACGTTGCTTTCTCCGAGTCGCCTGCCTTCAACTGTAACTGGCCGAGATAGTAGTGGGACCAACCAGCTACCGCGGAACTCGGATTCGCTTCCACCGTATGTTGAAAGAGATTGAGCGCTTCGTCCCAATGTTTCTCTCCGAGAGAAATAACCCCTAATCCGTAGTACGCACGGCTTTGAAGCGCTTTGTCCGTAGTTTCGCCCAAGGCCTTCTTGAAGAGCTTGCGAGCGTTTTCTGAATCGTGCTGCTCGAGCAGTCCTTCCGCGGATTCGACCGACTCCTCGCCGGGCGCCACCTGCATTTTGGCAGGAGGTGCAGCGATGCGGGGCGCAACCGACTGGGCAAATTCGAAATTTTTAAGGCGTTTTTCTTCTTTTCTGACATCGACTGCTGAAATTAGATCGGGATAGTAGAGCCGGAAGGCGTCGGGTTGCTTCTCATAAGCGGGCAGCTGTTCAGCAAACGCGGCGGTGAGAATAAAGCCCTCGCGCATGGCGGCATTTACGTACGTCGCGCGCTTTTCCGGGCCGCCATGAATGAGCCGGCTACTGATCGCTTTGATCAAGCACTTCGTTACGAGGAGTGAAAAATCGTCTTTATAGGCCAGGTCGAGCGCGGGAGCTTCCTGCGCATATTTCGCCAAAGGCTTTTTCTCCCTAATCAGCCCCGTGTATTTGAAACTGAGCGGATCGAGCAAATAAGTAAGGTAAGAATCGCGAATCTCGTCGACTACCAGCGTGTTCGTAGGCGTGATCACGATGTAGTAATCGTCTTTGTAGCTGCGGACCTGTACCTGATCTGGGGCACCTAGCAGGTCGAGATAAATCTGGAAGCGCCTGCCCAGGTAGCCGGAGGGATTCCGCAAGTAGCCATTCGCCTCGAAGAGCGTCCCAATAACTGCGTCCTGATACTGAGAAATGGCTACCGTATAGGCAGGCTGGGCGCGATTCCAAAGGGTTTCGAGGTCCGCCTCTTTGTAAAACTGCGCGAGCAGCGGGCTTAATGCCTTCAGAGACTCGACGTCCGGGGGGACTTCGGCGGGAAGATTAAAGTTCGGCGCATCACCGGCCACCAGAGCGAACGAAAGATATTGGCTTAGATCGGCAGTATCCGACGCTTTTCTATGCTGTTTGTAGAACGCCTTTAGTTCGGGAAGGCAGGCGATGGTCCGCTGCCCAAGAGCCTCCCGGATCTGGGATCTGACTTGGAAGCGCTGATTCAAAGGCGAATCCATTCCAGCGTCGTACCCGGCCGCATTGATGGCCGCCAGGGTGGAAAACATGGTCAAGCTGACGCTGAACTCGTTTTCGAGCGGATGAGACGGAGGCGCGGATGCTTGAGCCGAGGCCTGGAGGGCGGCGGCCGGGGCGAGAAGGACGAGCGCGAGGGCGGGGAGAATGGCGGAGAGAAGCTGAATCAAGAAGGCTCTACTGGAGAAGGAATATTCCCTCAGTTTAGCCTAGGAACTTAGCTCTCCAGAGACTCTGGTCAGAGTAGCCAGGATGAATCAAAAATAGATGTTAGATCATCAACAGATAGGAGATTAACCATGGCAGGAAGCAACACGATTACCTTCACTGACGATAGTTTCGATAAAGACGTCCTGAACGCGGAGGTTCCGGTTCTGGTGGACTTCTGGGCGGAGTGGTGTGGACCCTGCCGCATGATGGGGCCGACCGTGGACCAGGTCGCAAGCGACTACGCCGGAAAGGTGAAAGTCGGAAAGCTGGACGTCGATGCGAACCAGCAGACCGCCTACCGTTACGGAATCCGCGGTATCCCGACGATTCTCCTGTTTAAGGGCGGCCAGATTGTCGACCAAAAGGTAGGCGCGATCGGCAAACCAGAGTTCCAGAAAATGCTCGATAAGCACGTCACGGCTGAAGTCAAGGTCGACTCACTGCAGAGCTGACCTGTATGGCCCGGCAAGTCTGAGTAACGGCTTCCTGGCTGGCTTCTGTTTCTGTTGAAGAAGAGCGTCGTCGGTTTGAAGGCGCTCTTTTGTATATAGGTGCACGGTGATAGTCTGTGAGCATGTTCCGATCGAGTCCGATCTTGGAACTTGCTCTTTTCGTGTTGTGCGGGACTGCGGCCGCTTGCGCACAGACCCCAGCTCTGGATGCTGCAGTCCGGCGCGGTGACATACGCCTTGCCAAGCAGCTGATCAAAACAGGAGCTGACGTCAACTCTCCTGACGAGGTGGGCTGCAGTCCGCTCATCATCTCGATTCTGGCGGATAACCGGGAGATGGCGCTGTTTTTGCTGCAGAGCGGTGCCAATGTGGACGCCAGACAGCGGGATAGCGGCGAAACCGCTCTCTGGTACGCGACCCTCCTCGGACGGACGGATCTGGCTCAAATCCTGCTTGAGTCGCATGCCCGGGTAGATCTCCGATATGCGGAAGATCAGACCGTGCTCCATCTGGCTGCATCACGGGGTAACGCCGAAATCGCGAGGCAATTGCTCGCAGCCCATGCAGAGGTAAACTCGCTCGATGAGCGCGGCAACAGCCCTTTAGATAAGGCAGTGCTGCAAAACCTCAGGGATGTAGTCGCGCTGCTGCTTGACCAGCATGCTGATTTCCGGCGCGCTCAGGAAGGGAGCCTTCGCACTGCGCTGCATAAAGCTTGCATCAAGGGCTTCCCGGAGATTGCGAGGCTACTGATACAGGCCGGTGCAGACCCGGCGGCTCGGGACAATTGGGATCAGACGCCCTTGGACTTAGCGCTGGCGTACCACAACCAAAGCGTGGTCTCGGCACTGCTTCACCTTGCGCCGCAGAGCACCAGGCTCGACGCCGCTTTTGCGGAAGCGATGGAAACGGCCACACGTCGCGGGCGGACGGAAGTCGTCGAGACGCTTCTCGACTGCGGCTGGAACGTTAACCGGAGAACGCCGGAAGGATCTACCTACCTGAACGATGCGGCGCTGAGAGGCCAACGCAACGTTGTGCGGCTGCTGCTTGACCGGGGCGCTCGTCTCGATGCAAAAAATCAGAATGGCGGGACTCCGTTGCACGATGCCGCGCTGGCCGGGGATACCGGAACGATTGCGCTGCTGCTGGATCGCGGAGCGGCTATCGACTCGAGAGATGTTGAATCAGGCGCCACGCCGTTGATGCTGGCGGCTTCGCTCGGCAGGACGGAGGCAGTCGTCCTATTACTGAAAAGGGGCGCGGATCCCAACCTCGCGGACCGGTCCGGCCGGACTGCCCTGGCTCGGGCGAAAGAGGGCCAGGACGCGAACCTAGTCAAGCTTCTGGAGGGCGCCCGTGGAGCGCAGCGCGTCTCTCAGCCAGGCTTGACTAGGCAGTACCTGCAAAACTTCTGCATTAGCTCCGGCTTGATACGCTGCTAGGGGAGACCGCGGGAGAGCTATGGGAAAGTTCCTGTTGGGTGTGCTGATTGGCATCATCGTTACCGTATTCGGGATATTCATTGTCTTTCTGGCTCTCGGACGAATCTTCGCCAATAAGCCGCCATCCGTTACCGGCAACTCGGCGCTGGTACTGAGCTTGCGCGGAGATATTCCGGAGTCGGCCCCGGTCGACATCAATATTCCGTTTCTGCAATCGCAGACCTCACCGACTGTCCGGGACATCTGGACGTCACTTCATCAGGCGGCGAATGACAACCGCATCAAAGCTGTTGTGCTCGAGCCGCACGGCATAATCGCCGGCTGGGGGCGGCTGCAAGAGATCCGCCAGGACATTCTGGAATTTGAGAGGTCGGGCAAGCCGGTTTACGCCTTTCTCGAGTCACCCGGTTCGCGGGAGTATTACCTCGCCTCTGCCGCCAGTAAAGTGTTTCTTTCACCCGGCGACATGCTTCAGGTAAAGGGCTTTTTGCTTGAGGCGATGTACTTCAAAGATGCTCTGGACAAGTTGGGAGTGCAGTTCCAGGTAGATCACATTGGACGCTACAAGGATGCGGGCGATATTTTTACGCGTACCAATATGTCGCCGGAGACGCGCGAAGTATTTGGGCAAATTCTGGATCAGCTGTACGGTGATTTCTGCGCGAGCGTGGCGCAGGGCCGGCATAAAAGTGCTGACGACATTAAAGCGCTGGTAGATGTGGGGCCGTTTACCGCTGATCAAGCAAAAGCAAACGGGCTGATCGATCAATTGGCCTATGGCGACGAAGCATACGCGGATTTGACCAGGAAAGCGGGCGTCGGCAAGCTGACCAAGGTGGACATCCGGACTTATTTCCGCGCTATGCCGGGTCAGGGGGACCGGATTGCTGTTTTGGTGGGAGACGGAGAAATTGTACAAGGCGATCCAGCGAACGTCTTCGGCGGACAGACCGAGATCGCAGACCGCGCGTTTGCCAAGGTGATTCGGCAGGTCCGGAATGATGCCGGCGTGAAGGGCGTGATTTTGCGTGTGAATTCGCCAGGCGGCGATTCGCTTGCCTCGGATATAATTCTGCACGAGATGAAGCTGCTCAGCGCGGCGAAACCAACGGTCATCTCTATGTCCGACGTAGCGGCTTCGGGCGGCTATTACATCTCGATGACCGGCGATCCCGTGATTGCCTATCCGGATACGATTACGGGCTCGATCGGGGTTCTCTATGCCAGGCCGGTGCTGCACGATTTGTTCGACAAGCTGGGCATCCAGACCGATTTGCTATCTCGCGGAAAATTGGCCGAAATGGATTCGGTCACGCAGCCGCTCTCGGACGCGGCGCGCCAGAAGCTACATGAGTCCATCGAAGCTACCTACAAGCTTTTCGTCGGTAAAGTTGCCACGGCGCGTAAGAAAGCTTACGACCAGATCGACCCGATCGCTCAAGGGCGGGTCTGGATGGGTAGCCAGGCACGGCAGAATGGGCTGGTCGATCAACTTGGAGGCTTAGATCAGGCAGTCGCAACCGTGCGGCAGAAGGCGCACCTTCCTCCCACTGGCGATACCAATCTCGTGATGTTTCCTCCCCGCCGAAGCCTGCTCGAAGCGCTAACAAGTTCGTCGCCGGAATCCCTACAGGACAGCGCCGCGGAAAGTAAGATCCGCCAGCTTCTTCCGGCGCTCCCTAGTCGCGTGCTGCTTAAGGGTGGGATGTTGCGTATTCTGCCCTATGAGCTGAATATTCACTAGAACGCGGCGGCCGAGCAAATTCCGAACGTGCCGAGAGCGGTCTGCATGCGCTCGAGGGCGCTCTTGTGCATCTGCGACACGCGGCTCTCGTTCACACCGAGGCGAGTTCCGATTTCTTTCATGGAAAGATCATTTTCGTAATACATTTCGACAACCTGCTGGTAGCGTTCGGGCAGGGTCTCCATGGCGCCTTTCAGCTTTTCGCGCAGTTCGGTTTTGGCGAATAGACGATCCGGTGCATTGGCCGGTGTGGCGGGAATTTCGGGAGCCAGCTGCTCGTCGCTCTCGTGCACTTGCACCGGGAGCGGCGGCATTGAGGCTGCGAAAGTCGACCATCAGAGCCTGCCAGCGGCGGGTGTTCAGTCCCATGGCGCTGGCGACTTCCGCTTCGGTCGGGGTACGGCCAAGTTTGGTGGTCAGCTCGTTAGTAACTGCGTCCATCTGCTTGTAACGCTTGCGGAGATCGCGTGAAGCCCAGTCCTGCTGGCGCATGCTGTCGAGGATTGCGCCGCGGATCCGGTGCTTCGCATATGTCGCGAAGGCCACTTCCTTGTCGTCCTGATACTTAGTTGCAGCGTCGAACAGGCCTATCGTGCCGGCGTGGACCAGATCATCGAATTCGATGTGGACGCGGACCGAGTTTTGTACGTGCGCGGCGATCGCGGTCACGAGGTGCAGGTGCTCGGTAATGAGCTCATCCCGGCGGACGTTTGTGTCGCTGGTCAGTTTGGAAGAGGCAAGCTTGGTTGCGGTGGTCACTGTAGGTCTCCTGGTCCCGATCGCTGTCTGCTATCGGCTTCGCCATCGATAAAGGCAACGGTCTGTCCAGGAGGCATTAAGCGCCTGCGATGTGCTTGTAAGCGGCTTATTTACTGGGTTTTGCGTCCGGTCTAGCCGTATGGCAAAATGGCCGGATGAGGTGGGTGAAAGCGGGAATTGGGTCTTAACGGAACGTGCAACGCCTCAGCGCGGTTTCAAAGTGAAACGCCTGCTCCACTTCGAAACAGCGGCGGGTGAAGCGCGGGTGCGGGCCGGTCAGGACCAGTAGGTCAGATTATTCCGACAGGTTCTCGAAGGGGAATAGGAAGATATTTTAATGCCAGTGAAAGCGGAAAGCTCATAGACTTCCGCAGGTGTTTCCCCCTTACGGTCCAGGATCTAGTAGACTGAAGGCGGTTCAGACCTGTACCTACGAAGGTCCCTGCTACGGCACCGAGAAGGAATAATTGCGAGTTCACCTAATTAATCCGAGCGATACTGCTTTCGGCACGGCAGTTATCACCCCACGTTGGTTGTTTGTTTTAGCCGGAGCGACGCCTGACCAGTTTGGCGACCCAGTCTTGTGCGACGAAACGGTGGAATCACTCGATCCAAATACGATCGAAGCGGGCGATGTGGCAGGCATCGGCATCCACACCGGAAACGCGCTGCGAGGATACGCGCTTGGACGCCTGCTGAAAGAGCGGGGCGCATTTGTAGTGTTCGGCGGCATTCACTCGACGCTCTACCCGGAGGAAGCGTTCGAGCGCGGGGGCGCTGATTGCGTCGTCCGGGGAGATGGAGATCTGGCCTGGGGACGCGCTCTTCTGGACTACAGCAGGGGGTCCGCGCAACGCATATACGAGGGCGGACGAGTGGAGGCCGATCAGTTTAAAGCTGCGCGCTGGGATTTATTGAACCAGTCCAGCTATATGTGGGGATCGGTGCAGACCGTGCGCGGATGCGCCAAGCATTGCTCTTTCTGCTCTGTCTGGCGGACCGACGGGCAACGCCCTCGCCAAAGACCTTCGGACCCTGTGATTAACGAAATTGTCGAACTACGCCGCCGTGGCTTCCGCTTCATCGCGCTGGCCGACGATAACTTCTACCCTGTCTCGCTAACCGACATTAAGCTGGCGGAGCGGCAGAATAATCAAGGCCGGGTTGCAACTCTGAAAGCTATTCGCCAGGAGCGATTCGAGTTGATGGAACGCCTCGCGGAATTACCGGGAGACTTGGTGTTTTTTACCCAGATCACCATGGAAGCGGCCGAGGATTCTGAGTTCCTGGATGCAATGCGCAAGGCTCACATCATGGGAGCGCTGGTTGGGGTGGAGGCGGTCACGGCGGAAGGCCTGAAAGCGGTCTTTAAAGATTTCAATCTGTCCGGGGAAAACTTGGTAGAGCGACTGAAGCAATTTCAAGAACATGGCGTGCATGTGCTCGGATCGTTTATCTTCGGCTTGCCGACGGACCGGCAGGACACGTTCAAGGCTACCGAAGAGCTTGCTCAACGGTCAGGGATAGCCTTTGCCCAATTCGTGATGCTGACTCCGTTCTGTGGCACCGTCGATTTCGATCGTTGGGAGAAGAATTTCGGTGGACATCCGCCCGAAGTAGACGGCATTCCAATTACGCGCTATTGGCTCATCCCGCCAGATAAAAGACCGAAAATGTTCATGCCTCACCCGACGATGGGTTCGGATGAGATGCGCGCCCGGACGCAAACCGTTTGGGACAACTTTTACAGCCTACGCGCCATCTGGAAACGTGCGCGCTGCACGCCGAATCTGCGAGCGAGACTGGCGTTTGTATTTATCTCGAAGCTGTATAGACAAATGTACGCAAGCACGGGCATCGCGACGGACAGTGCTCGACGCGAACGAGCCAACGCCTGGGCACGCCGGATTGCAAAAGTGACGCGCAGGCTATTTCAGGCCAAGCCAATGCCGGAACTGCAAATACCTAAACGATCGCCTGTCCGGACGAACCCGGACCCGCTCCAGGTCTTGAACTAAGCAGCCGCGATACCGCTTACCCTTTCCGACGCGGCGAGCAGCGAAGCCGCTGACCGCGAATATTCCCATTAGAGCGAGACCCATTGAGGCGGGCTCTGGGGTAGCCACGGGGACAAGCTTGGCGTAAGCGGCATCGGCGATGAGAGAGTGTCCGGCGGTGGTCGGGTGGAGTCCGTCCCAAAATAAATAGCCGGCGTCGGTGGAAAGCTGTTGGCCCTGTGCTGCAGTATTTACGTTGGTGAGTCCATAGGCGCCGGGGTTGGCGGTGATCTGAGTGAAGAGATACTCCATATCCACTCCGGCTACGTGCACTCCGTTGCCTTGCAACAGGGCGAGGTCGCTGGCCCATTCGACATCAAAGATGCCGGAGGCTGCATTCAACGCTGCCTGGTTTGATTTCCCCTCAGGAGAATTACCCAGCAACGGAAGATTCAACCAGAGAAAGTTGTCAGCCCCTGCGCCATGGAGCGCGGTGATATAGCTGGCTATCCGATCGGCGGCCTTGGCGGGATCATTCCCCTGCAATATGTCGTTTGCTCCTGCCCAGAAGGAATAAAGCGCACGGGAATCAGGGCCGCCGGGGTGCGTGCTCGAAAATAGCGTGAGCTGGTTGCCCACATCCTGCAAGTTGGCCGTTCCGGTTTGCGCACCAGCGACAGCGTAATTGGAGCCACCAGCGAGTACGGGAACCGGATCAGCGACCCCGAGTTTGGTTGCCAGTTTGTCGATCCAGAGTCCGGGAGCGCCGGCGGCTACGGGCGTGGTGTTCGGACCATCTGAAAAATACTGAGTGGTGACGGTCTTGCCACCACCGGCAGTAAAGGAGTAAGCGCCGTAGTTGGAACCCGGAATGGAGCCGGCCGACGCAAGGTACGCGTTTCCGTTATCGGAGAGGCTGTCCCCGAAAACGGTGATCCCGTCAAACGAAGAAGCAAATGCCGAATAAAGCGGCGAGAGCAGAATGAGTGCGGCGGCGGCGAACAGTTTCAGACCCATGAATCGAAAGTATCACGAAGGGGGATAGCGCGTAAGTACTGCTGGCCCGCGTAGATATTGTCTTTCTCAAACGGAGATTGCGCAATGGTACATCTCGATCGATGATGAGGTGCGGGAATGAAGAGCTGTGAATTCAGACCACATTGGGATCGCCTCTTCGCGAGTTGAGGGGCGATTTCGATCGAGTGCCAAACTAAGCGGTGAACTTTGAATCGCTTGTTGATAGCTCCGCTGTTGTTGACGTCTCCAAGAGCCGCCAGTCTTTCGTTCGTCTGTTTCATTGGTGCATGTGGATGCAGGAGCGGTGGATCACCGAGGGCGAACAATCAGGGGATTGTCCGCGGGCGATTTTAGAGTTTTTGACGATGGCCAAGAACAAACGATTGCGGCATTCGCTTCCGGCGAAGAACCACTTGATTTGATTTTGCTCTTTGATGTGAGTGGAAGCATGCGTTCGGCAGCGCAACAGGTGGCATCCGCTGGGCAACGTGCTTTTCTCGAAATTCGTTCCGACGATCGCGTCGAAGTTGCGACTTTTACTTCGGAAGTACACGTTGTGGCGCCGCTGCGCTCCAATTTCTAAGGATGGACAACCATAACCGGCGCAGACGGGCCGTAGTGGCCGTCACTGATGATTTAGGACCTCCAGCGCACAGCGAAACTGCCGTCGTAGAAAATTTTTTGGGAATCAGATTGCATTTTAAGCGCAGTAATAATTCCCAATCACAAAGCTTTAGCGGCTGTTCTTCACGACACACGGGGAACCATCGATAGAATCGTTGCAAAAAACTGGTGGAGACGTGATTTATCCAGCCGATCTTGGCACTGCTCTTTCCGAGATGCTGCATCAAATTCGAACGCGCTATAGTCTCTACTATTCGCTTCCAGAGGGCAAGCGTGGCGCCTTGGCGCGAAGTCAATGTGGAGCTCTCACAACGCGCATTGCAGCGTTTCCCGGGAGCGCGCATTTCGGCACGCCATGGATACCGCATCGGTGTTCGCGATGGAAATGGGTTCGCGGTGCGGTGAGCCGATCCGTCGCAGTGGACATGGTTCATATTTCTTTAGCGAGGAGTTGTCAAATCTGCGCGTGGTCCCCAGCTAATACAGTGAAACCGCATTCTGCTCACGTGCAGTGACGGCGAGTGCTGACCAACTTCCATGCCGCATATTCACCCGGATCGGCGGATTAGACCAGGCAATAGCTGGCTAATTTAGCCGGGACGGTTGATCAGGAAGGCGGCGGTTGAGTGAAAGAAACTTTCGAGGACGGCTTGCGCCTCGGGCGGTAGTTCGACATCATGCAAGGCAGCGCTCATCAAGGCGATCCAGTGCGCACGGGCGGGCTCGTTGACGGCAAACGGGGCGTGACGCATGCGGAGGCGGGGGTGTCCTCGTTCCTCGATGTAGGAGGCGGGGCCGCCAAAGCGGTAGATCAGAAAGCCGCGGAGACGTTGCTCGGCACCGGCGAGATCGCGCCCTTGATACATCGGCCCCAGTATTTCGTCGTGAGGAACGCGCCGGTAGAATGCGGCGACAAGGCGCTGAAAACCTTCCTCGCCGATGGCCGCATAGAGCTCGTTTTCTTCCACAGTGATGATGCTACCAGGGGAGGTGGATGGATAACTTCGTGGCGATGCGGAGTGCTTGGGGGGCCTCCAATTGGGGCCGAGTGGTTCTGCAATCTATTGAAGAGCGGCCTATTGCAGTTTCCTGTACTCTGCTAGAGCTTGCTTACGGATGGGGATGTCAGGGTCGGCGTCTCTCCAGAGAGCGAGGAAATTTTCGTAGGCAATCTTGCCTTCGCCAGGTTTCCCGCCAATGCAAACGCCCTGCCGAGTTGGAGGCATGCTAGTGCTCTTATTGGATCACCAATGACGATCCCACCGTGGTGCTTGTAGATGGCGAAAGCGCCCTAAATGTGCAGAGTTATCGATTGCTAAGTCGTGATAGATTTTGCGCCATCTATCCCGTTTACGGCGGAGTGCTCTCAACCGGGGCGGATTCGCCCGGCGGCAGCGCGGAGGGAAGCGGAGTCTCGGGAGGATTTGCCGGGGAAGCGGAGGTGGCGGAAAGCGGAACGCTCGAAGCGGACGTGCCGTCGTGTTTCGGGCCGAGCCCCAGGCCTGTCAGCGTCAAGGCATTGATTTTGCCGTCGGCTTCCAACTTCTGGTCGGTCTGGAAGCGCTTCAGTGCATCAACGGATTCATCGTTCCAGCCGCCGTCGGCTTGACCTTTGAAGTATCCCCGTGCGAGCAACGCCTGCTGAATCTGGACGTAGCGTTCGGGATCTGGATGGAGCTGGTAGCTGGGCGGCGGTGCGTTGTGAGCGACGCGACGGCCTCTTCGTTTGCGAATGCCACGCGAGGCAACGGCAGAACGGGAGCCTGTCTTCTTAACGGCAGCATTTCCCGAGCGCCCGGCGATAGACGAGTGAACGGCCGCGCTTCCTCGTTTCGTATGGCTTGCCTGGGATTTAACGGGCACGGCAACCAGAGCAGTGGCCAGCAGTGCTAAGACAAAGGCCCGTGACATCGGCAAAGAACCCCCACGATCGTATCATTTTTCGTGGGTTTTCGCACAGTACCAGTCTCCGTCGAGCGGGCCCGGGAGTTGTGTCATACTCAATTTTCATGAGACTTTGCCCTGTGAGCTTTCGGGCATTCCGATTTTGGTGCGAGCCGAAATCGTACCGAGGGGCCTCCGCCTAGGCAAAAGCAGTCAGCGGAAGAAAGAATTTCGAGCCCACTCTTCAAACGGAGTGGGTTTTTCGGTTTTGGCGAGGATTTGAGAGTACATGATCATTTCGATTCGGCTTCACGCAACGAAAGACGAGGTGCAGGCAGTTTGCGACCGCATCCGGGAGTTCGGGTACAAGGTTCATTCGATCGAGGGTGAAGAGCGGGTGGTGATCGGGGCGGTCGGAGTAGGCGATGTCACGGCTTGCCTGGAGTCGCTCGAGGCGATGCCGCAGGTGGAGAAGGCTGTGCGGATCTCGGCGCCCTACAAATTCGTCAGTAAAGAATTCCGGACGGGCAGGAGCGCGATTGAGGCAAACGGAGTCGCGATCGGGGGCGACGAGTTCGTGGTCATGGCGGGCCCTTGCTCGGTGGAAAGCGAAAAGCAGATCCTGACCACCGCGCATTTCGTGGCCCGGCATGGAGCGACGTTCTTGCGCGGCGGCGCCTTCAAGCCGCGGACCTCGCCCTATGATTTTCAGGGGATGGAGCGCGAAGGCCTGAAGCTGCTGCGCAAGGCTAAAGAAGAGACCGGACTCGGCATCATAACCGAAGTGATGAGCGACCGGGATGTCGAGATGGTGGCCGAGTATGCCGACATTCTGCAGATCGGCGCGCGGAACATGCAGAACTTCGCGTTGCTGAAAGAACTGGGGAAAACGAGCCGGCCGGTGATGTTGAAGCGCGGCTTGAGTTCGACGATCCGGGAATTGCTGATGTCGGCGGAGTACATCGTGGCGCATGGGAATTCGAATGTGATTCTGTGCGAGCGCGGGATCCGGACGTTCGAGACGGCCACACGGAACACTTGCGATATTACGGCGGTGCCTGTGCTGAATGAGCTTTCGCATCTGCCTGTGATGCTCGATCCGAGCCATGCGACGGGTAAGCGCAGCCTGGTGCCGGCTCTGGCGCGGGCGGCGGTGGCGATCGGCGCGGACGGCATGATTGTGGAAGTGCATCCGCAACCGGAGAAAGCGGTTAGCGACGGTGCACAGTCGTTGACGCTCGAGCAGTTTGCAGCCACCATGGCGGAGCTCAAGCCTTACATCGCGCTTTGGAAGCAGGCGCGCGTGCCGGAGATGGCGACCGCCTAAGGGAATGAGCGGACGCGCCGGGCGTGCGGTCTGGTTTCTAATTGTCGTCGTTTTCGCGCTGGGAGCGTTCTACGGGATTCACCGGTTCCGCTACCGGTTTGTGCAGTCTGATGATGACCTGCTGCGGCTCTTGCCCGACGCGAACGGCACGGTATTTTTTGCGAAGGTAGATCAAATCCGCGCCGCGGGCTATCTGAAGCTGGTTGAGGGAACGAAGCCAAACCAGGAGAAGGACTACCTGGCGTTTGTTCGCAAAACCGGCTTTGATTACGCGAAGGATTTGAGCGCGGTTGCGGGAATGGCCGCGGATGAGCAGATCTGGCTCGCGCTGCGCGGCCGGTTCGACTGGGGAAACTTCCGGCAGTACGCCGGAGCTCACGGCGGCAAATGTGACGGAGATGTTTGCCGGGTTCCGGGTAGCATGGCGGGACGCACCGTCACTCTTCGCGCGATACAACCGGATGTTCTCGCGCTGGCAATCAGCGGCAATCGGAGTGGTGCGGAGCGGATTCGCCCGGGGCAGAACTCACTGGCGATTGCATCCACTGCTCCGCTTTGGATACGTCCCTCGGCCACCCTGCTGGCGAACCCGGCGGCGCTGCCACTGGCCCTGCGCATTTTCGCGATCTCGCTCGAATCGGCGCAGTCTGTGGTGTTGGGTGTAGAGCCTTCGGAGGCAAACGGGGCGGCGTTCGCGGTGAGCATCGATGCGGCGTTCTCGAATCAAGCGGCGGCGGAAACGGCACGCGATCAGCTTGATCGAAGCACCAGCATGTTGAAGCTCGAGTTTGCACGCGATCACAGAAAGCCGGACCCGGGCGATTTAGCTTGGCTGCTTACGTCGGGTTCGTTCCAGGCCGCGGGACGGCAACTGATTGGGAGCTGGCCGGTGCG
>JAABUQ010002975.1_pt1 | contig 32196 bp, 32 predicted proteins | sample 5560001 | NCBI WGS metagenome assembly JAABUQ01 (sample SAMN10711888, study PRJNA513371) | rock metagenome | isolation source: Antarctica rocks | place: Antarctica: Victoria Land, Finger Mt nord | collected 2015-12-18 | reverse complement strand
TGCCGCAATAGCGGTCGCTGACGGCACGGTGTCGGAGTACCGAAACCGTGGCACCCGGGCCGACCTCCGGCCGCATGTCTCCCCACGACCCACGACCCACGACCCACGACCCACGACCCACGATTTCTACTCGTCCACGCCCCGGTGGCATTCCTCGGCGGGGGCGGGGAGGACGGTTGGGGAAGCGAAGTGGGGCGGGGGGGGGCCGGTGGCGGCGAGGTCTTGCCTCGGGAACTGGTCCCGGGCGATGGCCTGGAGGTCGGTTTCGGGCGGGTTCATCGGGTGGAGGCGTAGCTCGCGCATCGGCAGGGGGATGACGATGCCGGCGGCCTCGAAGCGGCGCTGGATCTCGCCGTAGAGGCGGTGGCGGACCCGACCGAGGAGGATGGGGTCGGGGACGAAGGCGTGGAGCAAGAAGTTGAGGGCCGAGTCGCCGATGGCGTCGAGCAGGGCGGCGGGCACCGGGTTGTTCAACACGTCGGCGTCGTCGCGCGCGATCGCCAGGAGGAGGTCGGTCACCGTGTCGGCGTCGGTCCCCAGCGACACGTTGACGCGGAGGACCAGTCGGACGATCTTGTCCTTATGGGTCCAGTTCACCAGGTTGCCGGTGATGAACTCGCGATTGGGGATGATCATGCTCTGATTATCGGCGTTGATGATCGTGGTGGCCCGGATGTTGATCAAGTCGACCCTGCCGGTCATGGCGCCGACGGTGACGAGGTCGCCCACGCGGATCGGTCGTTCCAGGAGCAGGATGATCCCGCTGACGAAGTTGGAGACGATCTCCTGGAGGCCGAAGCCGAGCCCGACGCCCAGGGCCGCCAGGACGACGCCGATCCGCTCCAGGCCGAGGTGGATCGCCGACAGGCCGGCCAGGAGCCCGACGGCGAGGACCAGGTAGCGGCAGAGCGTCACCACGGCGAACCGGATGCCCGGGTCGTCGGGCATCCTCGGGAAGATCGCGACCGTGAAGAACGTCCGGGTATAGCGCCAGATCCCGGCCGTGAGGGACAGGACCAATGCCATCTTGGTGACGTCGCCCACGGACACGAGCTTGTCCGACAGCGACCAGAGTTCCAGTTCGCCGAGGTAGCGGAACAGGGCGAGGTCCACGCTCCAGATCGAGGCCAGGGCGAAGGCGCCGCCCAAACACAGGACGACCCGGGCCAGCGTCCGCAGCTTGGCCCCGGCGTCGTCCGGCTCGGCCCCGGCTTCGGGCGTCGCGGACAGGGCCGCTTCCGCCTCGGCGGCCTTCTTCCAGCGCCAGGCGTGCTGGTCGATCAGGCGGAGGAGGAGTCGATAGATCCCCCAGCCCGCGCCGAGCAGGGCGAGCGTCGCCACGCCGCCCGAGGTCAACCGCCGGGCCGTGAATCGATAGCCCGCGCCGTCGAGCACCAGGACCAAGGCCAGGGCGACCAGCACCGCCGCGGCGACGGCCCGTCGGTAGCGGCGGACCCATCCCAGCCGCGTCGAGTCCTCCGCCAACCAGTCCAGGAGCGGGGAGTTGGGCCGGAGCAGGCGGTACGCCAAGATCCAGCAAGTCAGCTCGAACCCGAGGACCAGCAGCCGACACAAAGCCACCGCCGAGATCGGCCGGCCGCCCGGGGCGATCCAACCGCCATCGAGCAATCGCTCGGGCATCAGCAGGACGAAGCCGGCGACCGCCAGGGTCAGGACCACCCGCCGCATCTGGCGGTTCACCTCCTTCGGGGCGAGCAACGCTTCCTCGGCCCACCCTCCCTTGCGGAAGACCATCCGCCCGACGTTCGCCACCAACAAGGCGGCCGAAAGGCCCAGCAACAGCGCGCACGTCGGCCACGCCACGGCCCGAGGCCAGGGCGCCACCTTGGCCGCGAAAGCCGTCAGGGCCACGTATAACGGCCAGGTCGCCGAGGAAGCCAACCCGATCAGCAATCGTCGCAGCTCTCGCATGAGTGGGCTCCCGTCCGTGGATGGCGGATTCGCGGTAAGGGGGGATGGGAAGGACTCAAGAACCTGGTCGTCGGACTGGCGACCGCCACGAGAATCCGTCCCCCCTCTCCCCCCGGGAGTGAGAGCCAGAAGCTCCCTTCGTTACCGTGACCGAATCCTGTCAGTCCGCCGCCTGCGCCGGGGTGAAACCATCGCCGAGGGTGGTTTCGGGGTTGGTGGCGATGCGGAGGCGATCGAGGGCCTTGCGAGCCAGAAAGAGGGGCCAGGGCAGGAGGGCGAGGGCGACGAGGGTGAGGAGGAATTCGGCCGAGGCGCGGCCCCAGAGCGAGCGGTCCCAGGTTTCGGTGGCCAGGCGGGCCAGGGCCTTGGCCGCCCGGAGGGATTCGTCGCGGGCATGGGCGACCGTCGCCGGGCCGACCGGCTCGGCGTCGCGAATCCAGAAGATGTGGGTCCGGATGAAGGCGTATTGCTGGTCGAGGACTTCGAGCCGGCGGAGCACCTGCGCGTGCGCGGCCTCGGACCGCCGGGACAGGGCCTGGAGGACGACCCGGCAGCGGTTGAGCAACGCCCGGTGGCGGCCCTCCAACTCCTTGAGCATCGCGTCGGCCTCGGCCCGCCGGGCGACGGGGAGTTTTTCCAGAAGGCCTTCGCGATCATAGCGGTCGTCGCGCGCGTCGTTGACGAGGTCGATCTCGGCGTCGGTCAGGGCGTTTTCATAAGTGGTCTGCTCGGCCTCGGAGGCGGCCAGGTCGGTCTGGACGATCAGGGCCCGCTCCGGGCCGATCCGCCGGAAGTCGTTGTTGAGCCGGAGGACGTCGAGCGGGCTGACGTTGCCGTCGTTGATGAGCTTCTTCAGCTCCATGAAATTGTCCACGGCCGCGTCGGCCAGCGCCGTCTGCTCCGCGATCGAGAGGCCGGCGGTGGTGGCGTTGGCCTTCTCGTAGGCGATGGCCTGCGACTCCAGTTCGAGCAACTGGGCGCTCCGCTTGGCGCGGAAGCGCTCGAGCGGGTCGTCGGACTGGGCGGCCCGGGACTCTTCCTTGACCACGGCCCGCTTCAGCTCGCTCCGCTGCCGCTCGGCCATCGCCGCGTAGCCCCGCTCCATCCGCTCGATCAGCTTCCGGCCGAGCTGGGCGCGGGCGGCCCGGGCCTCGATCTGGACGGTCGCGAGGTCGCCCCGCTTGGTTTCCAGGGCGATCCGCGCCTCCTTGACGGCCAGGCGTTCCGACGCGACCCGGGATTGCCATTCGAAGTTGACGAGGCGTTCGCGGGCGAGGTCGCGGGCCTCGGCGTTGGCGGCGCCGGCGACGGCGGCCTCGCGCTCGCCGCGGCGGGTGGCCTCGGCCGCGCATTCCTGGTGGGCCTTGTCGCGATCGGCCCGGAGGGCGGCGACCCGGGCGGCCAGGTCGCGCGTCCCTTCGGACCGGAGCTTGTCCAGCTCGGCGGCCCGCTCCTTCGACTCGGCATGGGCCGCGTCGATCGCCTCTTTCATCTCGGCGAGGCGGGCCTCGGTCGGCTTGGGGCCGGCCTGGAACGCCTCGGGCAGGAGCGCATCGGGGTTCCTGGCCATCTGCTCGATCAGGGCCCGGGTCTTCGCCAGGTCGGCCCGGTGCTCGGCGGCCTGCTGCTCGGGCGAGCGTTCGGGGTGCTCGGCCTCGGCCCGCTCGCGGGCGACGACCTGCCAATCCTTGACGCAACGAAGCCGTTCCTCCAGGATTTCCCGGAGGGTTTTGGTCGCCGGCTTGTCCTGGGCACCGGCGGGCCCGAGTTCCTTGAGCCGGGCCTCGGTCGCCAGGCGGACGCGGGTGGCCTCGGCCGAGGTGGCGGGCGGCACGGACGCCGTCGAGAAGACCGGCATCGGCTCGGCCGTCGGCGGGAGCGGCGGCAAAGCGTCGGCGGCCGGGGCTCGCCGGGCCGAGGCCGGCGGCTTCGAGGCCGGGCCGTCGGCGAGGACGAACGAGGTCGAGCCCAGGGCAACGAAGATCAAGGCGTGGCGGAACGCCGGGTGTGCGCGCATCCTTGCTCGCTCCGGGGGGAACCAGGGTGATCGGCCCCAGGGTGGAAGGAAGCCCCGGGCCGATTTCGAAGGAGCGGCAGCTTATCCCAGGCCCCTCCGGCTGGCAACCCAAGAAGTATTAAAGTCGCGAGCGACCCGGGGCGAAAGCCGGTTCGGATCGCCGCGAAGATCGGCCGTTACGCCAACGAGTCACCGGCCGGGTCACCCCGATCAAGGGATCAACCGGAAGGCGATGCCGGACAGGATGGCGACGACACCCAGGAGCCGCCCGGCTCGATGGCTGTAGCCGCGATCAGCAGAGCCAGGTCGGCCAGCGTCAGCCGGCGCGAGGGGACGGCCGGCTCATCGTTTATGTCATTCGCCATCAGACCGACCTCGCCCGCCTCGTCGGCTTGCCGGGGGGCTGGGACTTGCCGCCGGGGGCGGGCAGGCCGGGCTTCCGGGGGGCTTCCTTGACCTTGGGATGGCCGGGCTGGGGCTTGCTGGCGGCGGTGGGCTTGGGGAGGGTCGGGAACAGGTGGGCCATCACGTCGTCGAGGGTGTCGATCGCGTGGAACGTGACGTCGGCCTTGACCTCGGCGGGCAGCTCGACGAGGTCTTTCTCGTTGTGGCGGGGGACCAGGACGGTGGTGATCCCGGCCCGGCGGGCGGCGAGGACCTTCTCGCGGACCCCTCCCACGGGCAGGACCCGGCCGGTCAGGGTGACCTCGCCGGTCATGGCCAGTTCTTGATGGATCGCCCGGTCGCGGAACAGGCTCATCAGGGCGGCGGAGATCGCCACCCCGGCCGACGGGCCGTCCTTGGGCACGGCGCCGGCGGGGACATGGATGTGGAGGTCGGTCTTGGTGAGCTTGGCGGCGTCGAGGCCCATCGCCTTGGCGTGGCTCCGGAGGTAGCTCAGGGCGGCCTGGGCGCTCTCGCGCATCGACTCGCCGAGGAGGCCGGTCAGGGTGAGCGTCCCCTTGCCGGGCATCCCGGTCACCTCGATGAACAGGATCTCGCCGCCGGTGGGGGTCCAGGCCAGGCCGGTGGCGACCCCGGGCGTGCCGGTCCGGTCGGCGACCTCGCGGAAGAATTTGGGCGGGCCGAGCATCTCGGGCAGGGTGTCGGCCTCGACGGTCTTCGGGGCCTTGTTGCCTTCGGCGTGCTTGCGGGCGATCTTCCGGCAGACCGTGGCGACCTCGCGCTCCAGGTTCCGGAGGCCGGCCTCGCGGGTGTAGTCGGCCACGATCCGGCGGATCGCCTCGTCGTCGAAGTTCACCTGCTTGGGGGTCAGGCCGTGGGCGTCGAGTTGCTTGGGGACGATGTATTTCTTGGCGATCAGGACCTTCTCTTCCTCGCTGTACCCGGGCAGCTCGATCACCTCCATCCGGTCGAGCAGGGGGGCGGGGATCGAGTCGAGCATGTTGGCCGTGGCGATGAACATGACCTTGGACAGGTCGAAGTCGACGTCCAGGTAATGGTCGCGGAACGTGGCGTTCTGCTCGGGGTCGAGGACTTCCAGGAGCGCGGCGGAGGGGTCGCCCCGGAAGTCGGCGCCGAGCTTGTCGACCTCGTCGAGCATGAAGACCGGGTTGTTGGTCCCCGACTTGCGGATGCCCTGGATCACCCGGCCGGGCATGGCGGCCACGTAGGTCCGGCGGTGGCCGCGGATCTCGGCCTCGTCGTGGACGCCGCCGAGGCTGACGCGGACGAACTCGCGGCCCAAGGCCTTGGCGATGCTCTTGCCGAGGCTGGTCTTGCCCGTCCCGGGCGGGCCGGCGAAGCAGAGGATCGGCCCCTTCATGTCCTTCTTGAGCTTGCGGACGGCCAGGTATTCGAGGATGCGTTCCTTGATCTTCTCCAGGTCGTAATGGTCGGCGTCGAGGACCTTGCGGGCCCGGCGGAGGTCGAGCCGGTCGCGGCTCGACTTGGCCCAGGGGAGCACGGCCAGCCAGTCGAGATAGGTCCGGACGATCGAGTATTCGGCCGAACTCGGGTGCATCCCGGCCAGGCGGTCCATCTCGCGCTCGGCCTCGGACAACACCTCGGCGGGGGGCTTGGCCTTTTCCAGCTTCTCCCAGAGTTCGTCCAGCTCGGGGTTCTCGGACTCGGATTCGCCCAGCTCGTCCTGGATCGCCTTGATCTGCTGGCGGAGGAAGTGGTCGCGCTGGGCCTTGGTGATCTCCGAGCCGACTTGCGCCTGGATCTTGCTCGACAGTTCCAGGACGGTGAGCTGGCGGGTCAGGAACGCCCCGAGCTTTTCGAGCCGGGTCTTGACGTTGGTCTCGGCCAGGAGTTGCTGCTTCTCCTCGATCGTGAACGGCAGGCTGGACCCGAGGAGGTCGGCGAGGCGGCCGGGCTCACGCGTGTTCATCGCGGCGACCTGGAGTTCCTCGGGGACTTGCTGGCTCTGGTCGATCATCCGCTGGAACAAGAGGTTGACGTGGTGGACCAGGGCATCGAGCTCGACGCCCTCCTCGATGATGTCGTCGAGCGGCTCGATCCGGCCGACGAGGTAGGGCTCGGACTGGACGACCTCGATGAGGCGGGCGCGGAACGACCCCTGGCAAACGACCCGGGTCGAGCCGTCGGGGAACTTGAGCATCTTGAGGACCGAGCCGACGCAGATCGTGGGGTACAGGTCGCCGATGGTCGGCTCGTCGGTCTCGGGATGGCGCTGGGCGACGAGGCCGAGGGTCTTCTCCTCGGTCATGATCTCGTCGATGAGCCTGATCCCGGCGGGCCGGTTGACCACCAGGGGGACCACGGTCTGGGGGAACACGACGTCGGAGCGGAGCGGGAGCAGGGCGATCCGCTCGGGGACCTCGACCGACTCGACCCGGCCGGCCAGGACCAGGAGTCGCCCGGTCGCCGCTTCCTCGCCGACGCGCTCCCGCCCCTCGGCCTCCCCCGTCGGGGTTTCGACCGGCTCGGGGCGGGCTCGTTTCGTCCTGGGTTTTTTGCTCATGCTCTTGGCTGCCCGGTCTTTAGGGGCGGAGGAGGGCCCGACGAAGGAGGGGGATGACGGGGGTCTTCGCTCCCAAGCTTACCTCGAACATTCTCGGACGGCGCCCACCCAAAGGAAAGGGGCCACCCGCCCGGCCGGCCTCGAATGGTCGCGGGCCGGGCCGCCTCACCGCCGCCACCAATCGTCGTCCTCCTCCGCCGACCCGCCGAAGGTCCCTTGATACTTCGCGGCCTGGTAAAGTTGGAAGTTGATGAGGCCGAGATAGGCCAGGAAGAGGGCCGTGGTGGTCGCCCCCTGCTGGTAAACATAGAGCGCCAGCAGGCCCGCCGCCGCCATCGACACGATATGGCCCCAGGCCGCCCCCCGGCGCCGGTCTCGCATGGTCAACAGCACGCCGGTCACCTGGCCGCCATCGAGCGGGTAGATGGGCATGAGGTTGAACAGGCCCCAGTACAGGTTGATGAAGATCAAGTCCTCGTAGATCTGGGCCACGCTCGGGGTATACCAGGACGGGGGCAGGTGGACCATCCGGCCCCGGAACGGCGTGATCCCGAGCACCACCGTCCCCGCCACCGCCACGACGCCGAACAAGAGGAAGCCCGCCCCGGGCCCCATCAAGGAGACCAGGACCTGTCGCCAAGGGGAGCGCTGCTCGCGCTCGGGCACGCAGAGCCCGCCCAGGTAATGGAAGACGATCCTCGGCCGCTGGCTCGACAGGGCCATGATCGTGAGGCCGTGGCCGTACTCGTGGACCAGGATCGAGACGAACACGCAGGCGATCCAGGTCAACAACTCGAACCCGTCGTGCGATTGCCAGCCGAGGAAGGCCGCCGCGGCCCAGAAGAACGGGTTGATCCGGACCGGGATGCCCAGGAGTCGGAAGTTGAGGTCGAAACTGGTCGGTTCGGGAATGGCCAACATGGCGGCACCTGGCCCCTCGGAAAAAGCGGTCGCGGCGAATCGCCCCAGGTTAGAACCTCGCACCGCCCCCCTGCAAGGGCCCCGCCACCGTGACGGTATGCGAAAGTCTCGCGATCGAGGGTCGAAACGCCGGACCATCGGACGCTCCCTTGTCTCCCCTCTCCCGGTGGCAGCGTGAGCCAGTGTGCGTCAGCGGATTCCGACACGAGGCTGGGTTCATGGTCATTCCCTAGTCGGGTAGGCTTTGGCCTGCCTCCTCCCCGGGGCCGGAAGACGGCAGGCCAGGGCCTACCCGACCAGATCCCGGAATCCGCCGGCGCACCGAGGGAGCCGGCCCGGGTTGCGGGGCGGCGTCGAGTTGGTTTAGGGTGATGGGCCCATCCCTTCTTCCGTCCGAGGGCCTCGCTCGATGAGAGGAACGATCGCCGACCCGGCCGAGGCCGTCCGCCGCGATGGGTTCGCCGTGGTCCCGGGCGTCCTGGACGCCGAGGCCGTCGCCGCGCTGATCGCGGCGGTCGACCGCGCCGGGCCGCTCGACGCGGTGCTCCGGCGGGCGGAGGAGGTGTACGGGATGCGCGACCTGTTGCGGGCGATCCCGGAGGTCCGGCGGCTGGCGGGTTCGCCGGCCCTGGTCGACCTGGCCGAGGCGGTCCTCGGCCCGGGGGCGTTCGCGGTCCGGGGGCTCTTGTTCGACAAGACGGCCGGGGCGAACTGGGGCGTCCCCTGGCATCAGGACCTGACGATCGCGGTCCGGGCCCGGGTCGAGGCCGCCGGATTCGGGCCCTGGAACGCCAAAGGCGGCATCCCCCACGTCCGCCCGCCGGTCGAGGTCCTCGAACGGATGTTGACCCTCCGGGTCCACCTCGACGATTGCGACGCCGCCCGGGGGCCGCTCCGGGTCGTCCCCGGCTCGCACGTCGGGGGCCGCCTCGGCGTCGACCAGACCCGGGCCTGGCTCGACCGCGTGCCCTCCGTCGACTGCCTGGTCCCGCCCGGGGGCGTGGTCGCGATGCATCCGCTTTTGTTGCACGCCTCGTCCGCCGCCACCGAACCCGGCCGCCGGCGGGTCATCCACCTGGAATACGCCGCCGGGCCCTTGCCCGGCGGGGTCGACTGGTTCGAAGCCGTGGAACGGAGCAGGCCTTGCTGAAGTTCACCAAGATGCACGGGATCGGCAACGATTACGTCTACGTCAGCACCTTCGACCAGCCCGCCCCCGCCGACCCGGCGCGGCTGGCGGTGGCCGTGAGCGACCGCCATTTCGGGGTCGGCTCCGACGGCCTGATCCTGATCGAGCCGACCCCGCTCGCCGACGCCCGGATGCGGATGTTCAACGCCGACGGCTCCGAGGCCGAGATGTGCGGCAACGGCGTTCGCTGCGTGGCCAAGTTCATCCATGACCACGGGATCGCCCCCCGGCCCCGGGTCACGGTCGCGACCGGCCGGGGCGTCCTGACCCTCGACATCGAGGTGGAAGCAGGGAAGGCCCGTCGGGTCCGGGTCGACATGGGGGCGCCGATCCTCCAGGGCGACGCCATCCCGACGACCCTCCCCGGCAACCCCCCGGTCGACGTGCCGCTCACGATCGAAGGCCGCGACCTGGCCGTGACCGCCGTGTCGGTGGGCAACCCGCACGCGATGATCTACGTCGAGGACGTCGCCCGGTTCCCGGTCGAGGCCGTCGGCGCGGCCCTGGAGCGGCACCCGGCCTTCCCGCGCCGGGTCAACGTCCACTTCGTCGAAGTCCTCGGGCCGGGCGAGGTCCGGATGCGGACCTGGGAACGGGGCACCGGGATCACCCTGGCCTGCGGGACCGGCGCCTGCGCCGTCGCCGTCGCCGGGGTCCTGACCGGCCGGACCGGCCCCCGCCTCCTCGCCCACCTGCCGGGCGGCGACCTCGAACTGGAATGGGCCGGGCCCGATTCGCCCGTCTACATGACGGGCCCGGCCACCGAAGTTTATTCGGGCGAGTGGCCCAACTGAACCCGCATGGCACGCAGTTTGCCCATTGTTCGCGACCGTCACAGACGGAGCCTCTCGCGAGGCTTGCCACACTCACCGAACCGGAGCATTCGTCAGCATGCGGAACGTCAAGACCCTCATCCTTGCCGGATTGTTCGCCATCGTTGCCTTGTCGAGCGACGCTTCCGCCAACCACAAGAACAAATGTGGCCCGGCCCCGGTCGCCCCTTGCGCGCCGGCCAAGGTGAAGCATCATGGCAAGATGGGCTGCCACAAGAAGGCCACCGCGGTGGTCGTCGCCCCCACTTGCTCCCCCTGCTATCCCACGACGTACCCCGCCGCCCCGGCCTACGCCCCGCCGTATGCATCGGGCCAGCGGATGTAATCCCGGTCCCGGTTCATTTCCGGAACTCGTTCCGGTAGATCGCGACGAGCATGTAGAGGCCGGTGCAGGCCCAGATCAGGCCCAAGAGCAACCCGAACCGCTCCCGCCATGACCGGGAGCGGCGGTTGCGCCGCCCTCGGCGGAGCCAACCGCCCGCCAGGAGGGCAAGGGTGACGTACAAGGCCATGAGCGGCGTGCCATAGGCGAAGCAGATGCCTGCCTCCGAGGCCACCGCCGGCGGCTGGCCGCTCACCTTCCGGGCGACGATCGGCGGCCAGAGCAGCCAGGCCGACGTCCCCGAGGCGAACCAGAGCAATCGGCCCGCCCCCCACCGGGCCCGCCCTCGGCGAGCTTCCACCAGGAGCAACGGCGGGCCGACGAGCGACAGGCCCCCGAGGAACCAGAGCAGCGACCCGAACCAGGCGCCGGGGGCGTCATCCCCGGGTTTCTGATTCAGGCCGATCATCCAGAATCCCAGGGCCGTGCCCGCGATCAGGACGAGGACTTCCCAGAGGGCCGGCCGGGAACCGGGCGTCGCCGCCGGTCGGGATCGGGGACGGTCCATCGCGAGCCTTCCTCTCGTTTGATCCGACCGGAAGCCGCGCCCCGTCGCGCCGGGCATCCCGCCTAGCCGGGCGAGGCCGGTCTCGATTATAAGGGGGGCCGGCTCGAAGTTCGAGGGGCCGAGGGCCAGGGAGGGCCGATCCTTGAAGATCCAGCATCCGCTCTTGGTCGACGCCGTCGGGGTGGCGGGCGCCTGGCTGATCCGCCGCCTGTCCGGCTCGTGTCGGTATCACTTCCGCTACGACGATCCCGCGGTCAACCCCGAGGTCGCGCGGCGGACCGGCAAACGCTACATTTACGCCTTCTTCCACGAGGTGATGCTGTTCCCGGCCTATTACTGGGCCTGGCCGGAGATGCAGATCCTCATCAGCGACCACCGCGACGGCGAGTTGATCACGCGGGTCGTCCGCCGCCTGGGCTTCGGCGTCGTCCGGGGCTCGACGACCCGGGGCGGGGCCCGGGCGCTCCGCGAGATGAGCCACCGGGTCGACCGGGGGCACCTGTGCGTGACCCCCGACGGCCCCCGGGGGCCTCGCCGCCACGTCCACCAGGGGCTGGCCTACCTGTCGAGCAAGACCGGGTTGCCCGTCGTCGCCGCCGGGATGGCGTTCCGCGACCCCTGGCGGGCGCGGAGCTGGGACCGCTTCGCCGTCCCCCGGCCGTTCCGGGCCGCCGCGTGCGTGGTCCCCGAGCCCCTGCTCGTCCCGCCCGACGCCGACCGCGACGCGATCGAAGCTTCCCGCCTCGAGATCGAGCGGCGGATGCGGGCGGCGACGGCCGAGGCCGAAGCCTGGGTCGAGCAACTCTGAATCGAAAGCCGGTCCCGGCGGGAACTGGCCTTGCCCCCGATCGCGAGTCGGGCTATGGTGTCGCCACACATCACCCCGGACTAGCGACCTCCGCACCATGAACCCGCGGGACGGATCGAGCGAGCGGCTGGGCCGGGCGACCCGGGGCCTTTTGGTGGCCTTCGCCCTGGGCCTCGTCGCGGTGCTGGTCGTGGCCCGCCGGCTGGAGCCGGACCCGAAGGGCTACGGGACGCACACGCAGCTCGGCCTCGGGCCGTGCGCCTTCCGGGCCACGACCGGCCGGCCTTGCCCGGCCTGCGGGATGACGACCTCGTTCGCGTGGTTCGCCCGGGGCGAGCCGGCAAACGCCTGGCGGGCCAACCCCGCCGGCAGCCTGCTGGCCCCGACGTGCCTCGTCCTGATCCCCTGGCTCCTGGCCGCCTCGGCCCGGGGGCGCCCCTCGCCGTTCCGGGCGCTGGAGTCGCCCCTGGTCACCCTGGCGGTGGCCGTCGTGGCCTTGACCGTACTTTCCTGGCTCGTTCGGATGACCCTGGGAGGGCGTTAGGATGACCCCTCGGCCGCACGCAAGGACGCGTCGCGCCGCCTTGGCGACAGTATTCGCCGGGGCGAGCCTGCTCAGTCTGCCGGGGTGCGACCCCCGCACCATTCTGTTCTTCCTCCAACCCTTCGACCCGACCATCCCGGCCCCCGGCCCGTCGCTGAAGGGGAAGAAGGTGGTCGTCCTGGCCCACATCTCCCCCAACGCCGGGTCCGACTTCAGCGACCTCGTCCACGACTTGCCCCGCGAGTTCGTCCGCGAGATCCGCAAGAACGCCCACAAGGTCACGGTGATCGACCCCGACAAGGTCGCCGCCTGGGCCGAGGCCCACCCGAGCTGGAGCGACCCGTCCGAGGCCGCCAAGGCGTTCGAGGCCGACGTCGCCATCCTCCTCGACGTGACCACCTTCCAGTCCCAGGACCCGCGCAGTCAGGGCTTGATGGAAGGGACGTCCAACATCCACCTCCAGGTCTGGGAGATCGCCCATCCCAAGGACGACAAGGGCCACGAGAAGAAGAACCAGCCCAAGGAGCCCAGCAAGACCTACGAGGAGCAGGTCGACACCGTGTTCCCCAAGCGTGGGCCCGTGCCCACCGACACCGGCGTCTCGCCGGCGGCCTTCAAGATCAAGTTCCTCAAGCTCATCGCCAAGGAACTGTCCTGGCACTTCGTCGAGCACGCCCCCGGCGACGACATCCAGGACGTGAAGTTCAACAGCCAGATCCATTGACGCGATCGGGCGTCGACGGGATCGTGGGATCGCGGCGAGCCGTCGGCCGGGCAATGACCCCGGCCGGCGACTCGCCCCTTTGCCTTCCCCGCCAGGGACGCACCCATGATCGACCCCCTCGATGAGCTGCTGGAAGCCGCCCGGCTGGCGAGCCGGTCGGCCTATTGCCCGTATTCCCGGTTCCACGTCGGCGCGGCGATCCGGGCGGGCGGGCGAATCTTCGTCGGGGCGAACGTCGAGAACGCCTCGTACGGCCTGACCGTCTGCGCCGAGCGGACGGCGGCGTTCGCGGCGATCCTGGCCGGGGCGTCCCGGTTCGAGGCCATCGCCGTGGCGTGCGTCGACGCCCCGGCCGGCTCGAAGCCGGCCTTGCTCTCGCCGTGCGGGGCCTGCCGCCAGGTCCTCTCGGAGTTCGCCGACGACTCGACGCCCGTCGTCGTCGACGGGATCGGCCGGTTGACCCTCGGCGACCTCTTGCCGATGGCGTTCCGGCTCCGGTGAGCGGTTGACTCGCCGATCCCTCGGCCTATAATCGGGCACGGAAAACCGGCCGACCCGCGAGAATCCGGGGACCGTCCGGCCGATTCCAGCGCTCTCACTCATGCCAGGATCGATCGTCGCCGGCCGCCCCGGTCGGACTCGGGCGGATCGTCCGGGTTCGCCACCGCGCCGAGTCGACGCGACCGCGTCCGCCCACCTCGGATTGACCCCGAGCCGCCCCCTTTCAGGGAGAATGAAACCGATGCGTCAGTGGACCCTCAGCCTCGCCGTCCTGGCCCTGGTCGCCGCCCCCGCCTTCGCCGGCAAGTTCAACACCAAGGTCAGCGTCGGCGACAAGGCCCCGAGCTTCGAAGGCCTGCCCGCCGTCTCCGGCGACAAGGAATGCACCCTGAACTGCAACGACCTCAAGGAAGACGTCGTTGTCGTCGCCTTCCTGGCCAACCACTGCCCGGCCGTCAAGGCCAGCGAGGACCGGCTCATCGAGGTCGTCTCGGCGTACAAGGGCAAGAGCGTCAAGTTCGTCGGCATCTGCTGCTCCAGCAAGCAGATGAGCGAAGAAGACGGCATCCCGGGCATCAAGGCGGCCTTCAAGGGCGGCAAGTACAACCTCGCCACCTACGCCTACGACGGCGAGGGCAAGATCGGCAAGGCCTTCGGCGCCACCAAGACCCCGCAGTTCTTCGTCCTCGACAAGTCGCGGACCATCAAGTACATGGGCGCGATGGACGACAGCCCGATCAACGAGGGCAAGGTCACGAAGAACTACCTGAAGCCGGCCATCGACGCCGTCCTCGCCAACGAGACCGTCGAGGTTTCCGAGACCCGCGCCGTCGGCTGCGGCATCCCCTACCAGAACTGAGAACGGCCTGGGCCGTTGACGGCCCGGGTCTCCCTCAAGATCGTCTCGCGGACCGCCGCCGGGCTTCCCCCGGCGGCGGCCTCGTTTCCCGGCCCGCCGTCGCCGCGAGGAACTTTCACCGTGAACGCCACCTCTCGCAAAGCCCTGCTCGCCCTCGTCGGCCTCCTGGCCGTCGGGACCGTCGCCCGCGCGGTCCTCGCCGGCGAGGCCCCGCCGCCGGGCAAAATCACCCTGGTCCCGGTCAAGTGGGACGGGTACCTCGCCCGGGTCGTCAACAAGAAGGCCAAGCTCACGATCGTCGACGCCTGGGCCACCTGGTGCGGCCCGTGCAAGGCGAACTTCCCGCACCTCGTCGAGCTGCACAAGAAGTACGCCGCCCAGGGCCTCAACGTCATCTCCCTGTCGCTCGACGAGGCCGACCGGCCCAAGAAGGTGGCCGAGGCGACCGCCTTCCTGGAGTCGAAGGAGGCCGTCTTCACCAACTTGATCCTGGTGGAAAAGGCCGACGACGCCTTCGAGAAGCTCAACATCGGCGCCATCCCGGCCGTGTTCCTGTACGGGCCCGACGGCAAGGAACTTCGCCGGTTCACCCTCGATGATGTCGACAACCAATTCACTTATGTCCAGGTCGAGCAGGCCGTCCAAGACTTCCTCGCCGGCAAGCCGATCGCGGAAGGCCAGCCCAAGAAGAAGTGAAATCGGGCCGATCGGCGATTGTCCGACCCGTCGATGATCGAGTAACGTAATACCCCTGGACGCGGCACCGAGGCTTGATTTCCGGGGCTCGGCGGGCGGCGTCGGTCCTGATCCGACGAAGGCGAGGCGAAGATGAAGGACGGCATCCATCCGAACTACGTGGACGCGACCGTGACGTGCGGGTGCGGCAACTCGTTCCAGACCCGCAGCACCAAGGCCAGGATCGCGGTCGAAGTCTGCTCCAAGTGCCACCCGTTCTATACCGGGTCGCAGAAGTTCGTCGACGCCGCCGGGCGGGTGGACAAGTTCAACAAGAAGTTCCAGGGGACCTACGGCAAGGCCAAGAAGCCGGCCCTCGCCCCCGAAACGACCGAGACGCCCGCCAACGCCTAGTCGCCGACCGCCCGAGATCCCGGGACGGCCCGCCGGGCCGGCGCCACCCCGCGCCCGGCCGGTCGGGCCGTCGCTCGTTGGTAGGTCTTTCGCCCCCAAGCCCCCGGGCCGCTCCCCCGGGCTCCGCCGCCGAGGCTGCCCGTGTTCGACAAATTGCAGGCCGATTATCAGCGGTTCCGCGAACTCGAGGTCGCCCTGCTCGACCCGGCGGTCGCGGTCGACCCGGCTCGCTATGCCGCGCTGGCCAAGGAGCGGGGTTCGCTGGCGAAGCTGGCCGTCCCCTACGGCCAGTACCTCGACCTCGGCCGCGAGATCGCGCAGGCCGAGGCGATGGTCGCCGTCGAGGCCGATTTCGACATGCGGGCCTACGCCGAGGCCGAGCGGGAAGCCCTCCGCGCCCGCCACAAGGAAGTCGGCGAGAGGCTCCGCGACCTCCTCTACGACAAGGCCGCCGGCGCCGACCGCGCGGGCCTGATCGTCGAGATCCGGGCCGGGATCGGTGGCGACGAGGCCGCCCTGTTCGCCCGCGACCTGTTCGAGATGTACCGCCGGTTCGCCGAGTCGCGCCGCTGGACCTTCGAGGTCCTCGACGTCGTCCCCACCGAGCTGGGCGGCTTCCGCGAGGCGTCGTTCGGGATCACCGGCGAGGGGGCCTTCCGCCACCTCCAGTTCGAGAGCGGCGGCCACCGGGTCCAGCGCGTCCCGGTCACCGAAACCCAGGGGCGGACCCACACCTCGGCCGCCACCGTCGCCGTCCTCCCCGAGCCCGAGGACGTCGACATCGTCATCCGGCCCGAGGACATCGACCGCGACGTGATGCGGGCCGGCGGCCCCGGCGGCCAGCACCAGAACAAGACCGAGAGCGCCGTCCGGCTCACCCACAAGCCCAGTGGCCTGGTCGTCGTCTGCCGGGACGAGCGGAGCCAGCACAAGAACCAGGCCAAGGCGATGCGCCTCCTCCGGAGCCGGCTCTTCGACCTCCTCACCGAGCGGGCCGATTCCCTGAGGGCCGAGCAGCGCCGGACCCTGATCGGTTCGGGCGACCGATCCCAGCGAATCCGGACCTACAGCTTCCCCCAGAACCGGGTGACCGACCACCGGATCGGCCAGACCTGGTACAACCTCGACCGGATCATCGCCGGCGACCTCGAACCCGTCACCACCGCCCTGATCGACCACGACCGCCGCGAGCAACTCGGCGACCTGTCGGACGCCTGAAGCGATCCTCCCGGGATACCCCTGACCATGCCCTCCGAATCCGACGACCGCTGGACGGTGGGCCGCCTGCTCAACTGGACGCGGGACTTCCTCAAGAAGAAGGGGTCGGAGAGCCCTCGCCTCGACGCCGAGGTTTTGCTCGCCTCGGTCCTGAGCTGCGAGCGGGTCCGGCTCTACACCCAGTACGAGGACGAGGTCGGCGACCGCGACCGGACGACCTTCCGCGACCTGGTCAAGCGGCGGGCCGAGGGGGCGCCGGTGGCTTATCTGGTCGGCAAGAAGGAGTTTTATTCGCTCGCCCTGGCCGTCTCGCCCGCCGTCCTGATCCCCCGGCCCGACTCGGAATTCGTGGTCGTCGAGGCCCTCACCCGGCTCAAGGGAGTGGAAGGGCCGAGGGTCGTGGACGTGGGGACCGGCTCCGGTTGCCTGGCCCTGGCCTGCGCCTCGCGGCATCCCTCGGCGCGGTTCGTGGCGATCGACCTCAGCCCTGGAGCCCTGGACGTCGCCCGCGGGAACGCCGCCAAGCTCGGCCTGGCCGACCGCGTCGACTTCCGCCCGGGGGACCTCCTCGCCCCCGTCGCGGGCGAAGGGCCGTTCGACGCGATCCTCTCGAACCCGCCCTACATCCCGACGGCGACGGTCGCCACCCTGGAGCCGGGCGTGGCCGATTATGAGCCCCACCTCGCCCTCGACGGCGGCGAGGATGGGCTCCGCGTCGTCGACCGGCTGATCGCCGAGGCGGTCCCGCTCCTCAAGGTCGGCGGCCACCTGATCCTCGAGATCGGCTCCGACCAGGAGCTTCCCGTCCGCGCCCTGATCGCCGCCCGGCCGGAACTGGAGCTGGCCCCGACCGTCCGCGACGCGGCCAACCATCCCCGGGTCATCGCCGCCACCCGTCGCCCTTGGGGAGCTTGAACGGCCATGACGAAACCGAGCCGCGTCCGTCCGATCGCCCCGGCCCTGCTTTGCCTGGGCCTCGGCCTCCTGCCCGGGTGCGACTCAGCCCCGACGTCCCTCGGCGAGCGGGCGAGCCTCAAGGGGCACCCGGGCGAAGTCGTCGCGGTCGCGTTCGCCCCGGACGGCCTGGCCCTGGTCTCTCGAGGGGGGGGCGTGGTCAAGGTCTGGGACCTGGGCGGGCTCCGGGCCTCGGCCAGCTTCACGGTCTCGGAGGCGGCGGACTTCGGCTCGGTCGCCTTCGCGCCCGACGGCCGGACCCTGGCGGCGACCCGGCCCGGGATCGGGGTCGTCACCTGGGACCTGGCGACGTGGACACCCCGGGAATACCGCGACCCGGACCGGGCCGACGGCGGGTCACCCCCTCCCGATTCCCACGGCTGGGGCCTGGCTTATTCCCCCGACGGCAAGACGCTCGCCGGGGGCGGGAGCCACCTCGGGCGCGACGGGACCGTGACCCTCTGGGACGTGGCCACCGGCCAGGCCTCCGACCTCGGCTCGTCGCCCAGCCCGGTGACGTCGGTCGCCTTCGCGCCCGACGGCAAGACGGTCGCCGCGAAGGACATGAGCGGCACCTTGAGCCTCTGGGACCTGGGTTCCCGGGCCGAGCTGGACAAGATCGCCGCCGGTCGGGCCTACCTCGCTCCCGCCTGCTTCGCGCCCGACGGCAAGACGGTCGCCTCGGCGGGCGACGACCGGACGGTGAAAGCCTGGGATGCCGCCACCGGCGACCTGGCGATGACCCTGAAAGGGCACCTCAAGGCGGTCCTCGGCCTGGCGTTCCACCCCGGCGGCCGGCTCCTGGCCTCGTCCGACGCGGGCGGGGCCATCCTCGTCTGGGACCTCCGCTCCCGCCGCCCGATCGCCCGGCTCGAAGGCCACCAGGGGAAAGTCTGGGCCCTCGCCTTCAGCCCGGACGGCAAGACGCTGGCCTCGGGCGGCGAGGATCGCACGGTCCGGCTCTGGGACGTCCCGGGTTCGGACGACGCCCGCTGATCCGTCCGATCCGGCAATATCCGCCGCGAATCGGCGAATTCCCGGAAAAGGCCACGCGAAACTCAAGGGGGAGGGCGGCATGACCAGGACGATCCGACTCAGGACCCTCATGGTCGCGACCGCCCTCGTCGCCTGTGCCCTTGGCGGCATCAACGAAGGGATCGTCCGCCACGCCCGGAGCCGTCACATCACGTTCCACGACGCGCGGGCGAAGTCCTTCGCCAACCAGGCCGCGGCCTACCGGGGGAACCAGCCGGGAGTCCGGGATCAAAGTCGGGAGTACGCCGATTGGCACCGGAAGAGGGCGGAAGCTTATCGGCGATCGCGGAAATATGACCATGAGATCGAGATGAAGCAGGATCTCGCGCAAACCGAGGTCGAGAACCGGGTGGATCGCCTCCTCACCGTCGATCGCGACGCGCGCCGGGCCGCGGGGCGTTGATCGGCTCAGTCCCCTGGGGCGACCTCGGGCTCGCCGCCGGCATTGTCCTGGCGGCGGGAGGGGACCTCGCGGAGGGCTTCGGCCAGGGTCGACATCTTGGGCCAGCGGGCTTGCTTACGGCGGGCCAGGGTCTTGCGGAGGATCTCGCAAAGCTCGTCGGAGAGCCGGGGGTTGGCCGCGGCCGGGTCCATCGGCTCGACGTTGATCTTCTGGGTCATCTGGACCAGGCTGTTGCCCCCGCCGTAGGGGAGCTTGTCGGTCAGCAGCTCGAACGCCATGACCCCGAAGCCGAAGATGTCGATCCGCTCGTCGGTTTCTTCGCGGCGGATCAGCTCGGGGGCCATGTACTGGAGCATCCCGGTCCGGTTGCCCGGCTTGTGGAACGCTGGGGTGTTGGGGACGGCGAGGCCGAAGTCGATCAGCTTGACGTTGTTGTCGCGCTCGACCAGGAAGTTGTTCGGGTTGACGTCGTGGTGGATGAACCCGGCGGCGTGGACAGCGGCCAAGGCTTCGGCGGCCTCGGCCAGGAGCTTGACCTTGGCCCGGACCCCCACCTTGGTCGCCTCGCGGACGAACTTGAGGCTGACCCCGTCGACGAACTCCATCACGATGTATTTTTCGCCGCGGGTTGTGGTCCCATGCTCATAGGTCCGGACCACGTTGGGGTGGATCACCTTCATGGCGATCTCCCCTTCGGGCGGTCGTTGCATCCGGTTGGCGCGGGCCTCGGCGGCGGCGTGTTTCTCGGGGAGCTGGATCTTGAGGCAGACGAGCCGGCCCGAATCCTTGTCGGTCGCCCGGTAGACGCGGGACATGCTCCCCTGCGGGGTCTCGCAAGCGATCGCGAACCGGCGATCCAGGCTCACCCGGCCGCCGGGGCCGAACAGCTCTTTGATCTTCGCGAGCATGGGGGCCCCTCGCCTCGACAGGGATGACGACCGGCATGGATCGATCGGCGCGACACGCAAGAAGGGATCGGTCGGCCACCATCTCCGGATGACCCGAACCTGACCTATCCTAACGTACGCAATCCCGCCTGGCGAGTGACATGCAAACTTCCGGGAGATTCGCGAAAACATCACGAATTGGAGGTCCGGACCCGGCGGATCGACCCCGAAGCCTACTCGGTGGTCCGGACGTGAAGCTCGCGGAGCTGGCGGAGGTCGACGGTCCCCGGGGCGCCGGTCATGAGGTCGGTCCCCTTGGCGGTCTTGGGGAAGGCGATGCAGTCGCGGATGTTGGTCAGGCCGGCGTAGAGCATCACCAGGCGGTCGACGCCGAAGGCGATCCCGCCGTGGGGCGGGGCCCCGTTCTTGAGGGCCCCGAGCAGGAAGCCGAACTTCTCCTCGGCCTGCTCCGGGGTCAGGCCGAGCAGCTCGAAGATCCGCGACTGGAGCTTGGGGTCGTGGCAGCGGATCGTCCCGCCGCCGCATTCCTCGCCGTTGACGACGAGGTCGTAAGCCTGGGCGCGGACCCGGGCCGGGTCGGTTTCGAGCAAGTGGAGGTCTTCGGCCAACGGCATGGTGAACGGGTGGTGCTCGGCCGAGTATCGGCCTTCCTCGGCGTCCCAGTGGAGGAGTGGGAACCGGACGACCCAAGAATAATGATAGCTCGCCGGGTCGTACAGCTTGCGCTCGGCGGCCAGGCGGACGCGGAGGCTCGACAACGCCTGGCTGGTCACGGCCTGGGTGTCGGCGACGATCAGGATCAGGTCGCCGGCCTGGGCGTCGAGCCGCTCGCGGAGCTTGGCCTGCGCCGGGGCGGGGAGGAACTTGGCGGTGGGCCCGGCCAGGGCTTCGGCCTCGACCTTGATCCAGACCAGGCCGCCGGCCCCGAACGATTTGGCGAACTCGGTCAGGCCGTCGAGGTCCTTGCGGCTGTAGGCTTCGCCGCCGCCGCGGACGCAGATCCCCCGGACCCGGTGGCCGGCGGCGAGGGCCTGGCTGAAGACCTTGAAGTCGGCCTCGGCGGCGACGTCGGTCAGGTCTTTCAGCTCCATCGCGTACCGGAGGTCAGGCCGGTCGTTGCCGAACCGCTCCATCGAGTCGGCATAGTCGACCCGGGGCAGGGGGAGGGAAAGAACCTGGCCGGTGAATTCCGCGGCCAGGCCGGCGACGAGATGCTCCATCGTGCCGATGACGTCCTCGTCCTCGACGAACGACATCTCGACGTCGAGCTGGGTGAACTCGGGCTGGCGGTTGGACCGGAGGTCCTCGTCGCGGAAGCAGCGGGCGATCTGGAAATAGCGGTCGAACCCGGCGACCATCAGGACCTGCTTGTACAACTGGGGCGACTGCGGCAAGGCGTAGAAGTGCGCCGGGTGGACGCGGCTGGGGACGAGGAAATCGCGGGCCCCCTCGGGCGTGCTCCGGCCCAGGATCGGGGTCTCGACTTCGAGGAAGCCGAGGCCCGACATCGTGTTCCGCATCAACTGCGTCATGTTGTGGCGGAGGATGAACACCTGCTGCATGGCCGGCCGGCGGAGGTCGAGGTAGCGGTATTTGAGCCGAAGCTCCTCGTTGGCCTCGGCGCCGTGGATCTCGAACGGCGGCGTGGGCGCGGCGTTGAAGACTTCGAGTTCGAGGGCGTGGATCTCGATGGCGCCGGTCTTGAGCTTGGGGTTTTCCTTGCCGGGGAGCCGAGGGGCGACGGTCCCCCGGACCCCGATGACGTGCTCGTTGCGGAGGTCGTGGGCCTTGTCCAGGGGGTCCTTCTGGTCGCCGGCATCGGGCGTGCTGGGCTCGAAGACGACCTGGGTGAGGCCGTGGCGGTCGCGGAGGTCGATGAAGATCAGGCCCCCGTGGTCGCGGCGGGTGTCGACCCAGCCGTTGAGGATGACCTCCTGGCCGACGTGGTCGCGGGTCAACTCGCCGCAGGTTCGCGTCCGTTTGAGCATGGTCGTCGCAGGTCCCGCCGCCGGTTTGAGATCCGCCGCCGGGCCGTCGGGCCGGTCGGCCTCGGTTCACCTTAACCCCGATCCGGGAGAGGCGTCAAGCGCCCGAGAGGTTCGCGAGGGCCTCCGCCATTGCGGGAACCGGGCGGCCGAGGTAGCTTGGAAGGGGGCGAATCCGGGTCGAGGCCCCGCGCCCCGGATCGCCGGCACGAACCGATTCAGGACCGGATCGCCATGGATTTCCAGCTCGTCGTCCTTCGTGGCCGTAGCTCCACGACCGCCCTGAAACTTGGCGACGGCGTCACGACGGCCGGTCGCCATGACGATTGTCAGCTCCGGATCAAGTCGTCGGAAGTGAGCCGCCGCCACTGCCAGTTCTTCGAGAAGAACGGCATGCTCCTGGTCAAGGACATGGGCAGCTCCAACGGCACCCTGCTCAACGGCAAGAAGATCGAAGGCCAGCGGGTCCTGGAACCGGGCGACGAGCTGACGATCGGGCCGGTCAAGCTCCGGGTCGAGAAGGCCGGCCAGCCGGCGCCCGGCAAGTCGGCGGCCCCCAAGGCCGCTCCCAAGCCGGACGACACCGCCATCCCCACCCCCCACGTCACCCCCGGCGCGGCGTCCGACGAATTCGAGATCGATTTCGACGACTTCCCCGAACCCGCGTCCGAGGAGCTGACCGTCGCGGCCAAGCCCAAGGCCGAACCGAAGCCGGAACCCAAGCCCGAGGCGAAGGCCGCCCCGGCGCCCGCCAAGCCGGACCCCGCCGCCGACCAGGCGACGACCGACGAGGCGGCCATCGGCGACGACGCGATCGCCGACTTCCTCCTGGACCTCAAGCTCGACGACGACGATTGATCGTCAAGCCTCGCCTCGGGCACGCTTTGGGGCTTTTCCACAACGCCCCGACGTGTTAAGCGCGGCCCGATCCGCGAAAAGGATTGACGGGGGCCGTCCCCTGCTATAAATAGCTAGTAACCGAAGATGAGCGGCGACCGCGCGCACGGACCTGGTCCTCGAGCCATGCGCCCCCCCGCGCCCCGATCTCAAGTCTTCGATCCCCCCTTCGAGACGCAGACTCATGGCTCGTCGCAAGAATGCCCCCGAATCGGTGCGAGTCAAGCATGGCTTGTCGGAGCGACTCCGCGACTTGAGGACCGAGTTCTACGGCGAAAGGGGGGGCCCCGACCTCGCCCGGACGCTCGCGATCCCGGTGCGGACCTGGTACAACTACGAGACGGGGGTCACGGTCCCCGCCGAGATCATCTTGCGGATCGTCGAACTGACCGCCGTCGAGCCGGTCTGGTTGCTCCGCGGCGAAGGCCCCAAGTTCCGCCACGTCCCGCACCTCCTGGTGGACCCCGCCCGGGAGCCGAACGACCTGGCCGGCTCGTCGGTGGCGACGCTGCTCCGCGTCGCGCTGGATCGCCTGGAGCGGAAGGAGAAGGCCGCCAAGGTGGCGATCGCCGCCGGGCGGGGCGAGGAAGAGGTCGGGGTCGAAGAGGCCGGCCTGGTCTTGATGGGGGTCGACCGGGCGGGCCTCGATCCGCTCACCCCGGCCGATGGCCCGCGTTACGACGCCGCCCGGGTCGAATGGATGGCCGCCCGCCTGGCGTTCCGCCACCTCCGGGTCGCGGACGACTCGATGGCGCCGATCGTCGCCGAGGGGGCTCGCGTCGCCTACGCCGAAGCCGAGCCGGCCTCGGCCGACTTCCACGACAAGCTGGTGGTGACCCAGATCGACGGCCAGTCGGTCGTCCGCTGGTTCCAGCACTGCGGCCGCTATGCCTTGCTCCGGAGCGAGAACCCGGCCACGAGGCCCCCGTCCCACCTCGTCGACCTCGGCGGTCCCGAGGTCGACCGGCTGTTCCACCGGGTCCTCTGGATCAGCACGCCCCATTAAGCCAACGAGTTAGGGCCGCGTGGTGGGTGAAGGCTTGATCCTCCGGAGATCCGGGGCCTTTCCCCTCGACCTCGGCCCGGAGTCACCACGAGACGAACTCGCCCAGGCAAGGCGAGATCATGATCTTGCCGTCCCCGATCCGTCCGGTCCGGGCGGGTCCGACGATCGCCCGGACCACGGCGGGCACGTCCTGGTCGCGGACGAACAGGGTCAACTCGACCTTGGGCAGGAACGAGGCGTTGTATTCGCTGCCGAGGTAGCGGTGCAGCCGGTTCTTCTGCCGACCGTAGCCCATCGCCTCGCGGACGGTCCCGCCCAGGATCTCGACCGATTCGAGCGCCGAGAGGACGGCCTGGGCCCGGAACGGCTTGACCACCGCCACGATCTGGACGACGCCCATCAATCGGGTGCCCTTTCACGCCTTCCTCGGCCGATGCGCCGCCCGGGGGCGCCGGCGGCTTGACAACGGTCGACCGTCCCTGGACAGTAAACCATCGGGGTGGCTTGGCCAAGGCCGACCCGCCCGTCTCGTCCTCTTTGATCGTCGCGAGGTGCTCCATGCGTCGGGCCTGGCTGGTGATCGTGTCCGCGGCCCTGGTGGCCGCCGTCGGATGCGGCAAGGATTCTTACGAAAAGCGGCTGGCGAGGACCCTGGAACGGCTGGAGTACGAGCGCAAGGTCAAGAAGAACCTGATGCCGGCGGAGAAGGAGAAGAAGTTCGTCGACCTGGCCCTCTGGGTGATGCCCCCCAAGGAGGAGGCGCTGGCCAAGACCGGGCAACTCCCGGTCGGCGAAGGCCAGTTCGACCTGGATGCCTCGTTCAACGACAAGACGGCCGACGCGGTCTTGCACGTCCTGGCCCGGGTCAAGATGCCCAAGAAGGCCCCCGCCAAGGGCGCCCCGCCGCCCCCACCGCCGCCCCAGCGGGGCGATTTCAGCCGCGACGTCCTCGGGGTCCTGTCCAGCGTCTTCGTCGCGGCCGAGGGGCTGGGGAACCCCAAGTTCGCCGAGGAAAGCAAGCGCGGCAACCGCTTCAAACGGCTGATCTTCACGACCGCCGAGAAGGAAGTGAAGCTTTACACCTACAAGCAAGACAACCACGACGTCGCCCTGATCTTCGTCTACGACCCGAAGCTCAGGGCCGCCCTCAGCAACAAGATCGACCTGTCGCTGGAGAATTTCGCGGCCGGGGCCAAGGCCACGCGGAACTTCAACGGCGGGGCCGACGAAGAAGCCGACACGGGCTCCGGTTCCCCGTCGGGGCCGATCTGACCGGAATTTTGCGTCCCGGAGACAAGGAGTCTTCGAGCCGACGCGGATGCCCGACCCATCGGAAAGGGGGGGCGCGAGTCCCCCGGAGGGGGCGGGCACTCGCGTCGGCCGATGGTCGGGGATCAGGCGGCGGGCGGGTCGGACGCATCCCAGGCCACCCGGGCCTCGCGGGCTTCGGCGTCGTTGACGAGTTCGTCGCGGACGATCAGGACATCGGGCGGCGCCTCGATCCCCAGGCGGACCTGGTTGCGGTCGACCTTGACGATCTTGATCCGGATGTCGGGACCGATCTGAATCCCTTCGAGTTGCTTGCGGCTCAAGACGAGCATCCGTTTCCTCCATGAAATCGAGATGTCGAGGTATCATCGGCGGGCCCGCGACGCGAGCCTCTCCCCGGTTTCTTCGAGATCCGGGCTGGACATCCGACAGATCCAGCGGCGATTCTTCGAGGATTCTCAAACCCGGGGCCACTTGAGCCGGTACGGGATCATCCAGTTGAACCACGGTTTGTTGAGATTCCGGGTGTCGAGCAGCTCGGCGATGCCCGGCGTGTTCGCGAACCAATCCTTGCCGTCCGCCTGGGTCGCGCCGAAGGTGGCGAGCCAGCGGCGGTAGAACGGCCCGTCGTCGAGGCAGGCGCCGGTTTCCCGGGCCAGGCCGTCGCGGCCGGCGACGACCCGGATCGTCCGATCGTGGCGGACCCCGAACACGTTCCGCCGCCGCTCGCCGTCGCCGACAACGTCCAGGTCTTCCCGGACCTCCTCGGGCCGGCCGTCGCGGCAGGTGATCCAGAGGGATTGCGGCCGGCCTCGCCGGGGTTCGCTCAGGTAGTAGACGTGGGTTGAGGACCCGTGGTGGACCCGGCCCCACTCCCACCGTCGGATGGCCAGCGACATCTCCTCGGAGCCGGCGTTGTGGTCGTGGTAGCCCCGGCCCCGGAACGCCTCTTCCCGGTCGCCGACCGCGAGCCTCCCCTCGACCCGGCAGTCGGCGGCGGCCAGGACCCAGTGATGCGGGGCGCCCGGGGAGCCGAGGTCGCGCTCGAACGGCTCGGTCCCCGGGGCCGGCCGGAACCGGACCTCGGCCCGGATGCCCCGGCCCTCGACCGTCGGGGTCGCCACGACCAGGCGATATCCTTCGCCGTCGCGCTCGACCCGACTGGTCCCGACCTCGACGGCGAACGGGTCGGCCTGGTGGCGGAAGGCGTCGCTCCGGTGCCCGTTCAAGGCAAAGGCCATCGGCTTGCCGTCGCGATGCCAGGAGAAGCCGATGGCCGAATGGTCGAGGGCCCGGGGGGCGGGGTGCTGGTCCGGCCGCCGGAGGTGGCGGAGCGTCGGCACGCCATAGGACGGGTCGAACGGCAGGCCGGCATACCAGACGATGACCAGGGCATCGCGGCCGTCGTCGCCGAGGGCGTCGAAATACCACCACTCCTGCGAGCCGGGCGTCCCGTGGTCGAAGAAGCGGTCGGGATCGGGAGGGTCGGGGGGCATGATAGATGGGAGATAGTTAATGGGTGAGGGGTCGCCGCGGTTTGTCCGCTTCGGGATTATCGCCAGAAACGCCGCCAGGCGTCGCGGGCGGTCTCGGCCTGGCAGGCGGCGAGGGTGGCGAGCTTCCGGTGCGTGGAGACGCGGGCCCGGGCCCGGAAGACGTCGTAATCTTGCCGCTCGATCGCCCCGAGGATTCCGGCATAGGCACGGCCCATGACGCGGACGGTCAGGCGGGCGGAGTCGCCGACGAGCCAGGGGATTCCCGCCTCCGACCGGGCATAATACCGCCTCGCCCGCTCGACCTGGAACCGGATCAGGGCCTGGAACGGCTCGTCGACCCGCCCCTCGGCCAGTTGGGCCTCCGTGACCCCGAACCGGGCCAGCTCGTCGCCCGGGAGGTAGACGCGCCCGAGGGCGAAGTCTTCGGCCACGTCGCGGAGGATGTTGGTCAACTGCATGGCCGTGCCCAGGGCCAGGGCGTCGGGGAAGCAGCGGTCGGAGCGGTGGCCGAAGACGTGGGTCATCATCAGGCCGACGACCCCGGCCACCCGGTAGCAGTAGCGATCGAGCGCGGCGAAGTCGGCGTACCGGGTCACATCGAGGTCCATCTCCATCCCGTCGAGGAGGTCGTCGAACAGCCCTCGGGGGATGGCCCGCTGGCGGACCGTCCGGCGGAAGGCGAGCAGCCCCGGCGGGGCGTCGCCGGCGGTGGAATAGGCCAGGTCGAGGGCCCGGCGGGCCCGGTCGAGCCTCACGGCGGCCTCGGCGCGATCGCGGGCCGAATCCACGCCGTCGTCGGCCCATCGGCAGAAGCCGTACACGGCGTAGGCGTGGGCCCGGGTCCGACGCGGCAAGCAGGCCGAGGCGAAGTAGAACGTCCGGGCGTGGTGCCGGGTGATCCGTCGGCAAACCCGCGCCCCCCGGGCCTCGGTCGGCGACCGGGTCGCGACGACGCCGACCCCGGCGGTCACAGGAACTTCTCCAGGACCTTGGCGCTGCTGATGACCCCGGGGAGCCCGGCGCCGGGATGGGTCCCGGCCCCGACGAAGTACAGGCCGGCGACGTCCTCGCTCCGGTTGTGGGGCCGGAACCAGGCGCTCTGGGTCAAGACCGGCTCGAACTGGAAGGCGGAGCCCCGGAAGGCGTCGAGGTCGCCCTCGAAGTCCTTGGGGGTGAAGGTCCGCAGGGTGACCAGGTGCTTGCGGAGCCCGGGGACGAGGTGGTCCTTTTCGAGCGAGGCGAGGATGCGGTCGGCGTATTCGTCCTTGATCGCGTCCCAGTCCTGGCCACCGCCGAGGTGGGGGACGGGGCTGAGGACGTAGAACGCCTCGCAACCGGGCGGGGCGAGGCTGGGGTCGGTCCGGGTCGGGGCGTGGAGGTAGAGCGAGAAGTCGTCGGCCACGACCTTCTTGTCGAAGATGTCGCCGAGCAGGCCGTGATAACGCGGGCCGAGGACGATCGAATGGTGCGGGAGGTGGGGATAGGTCCGGTCGGTCCCGAAGTAGGCGACGAACAGCGACATCGCGTACTTCATCCGTTCGAGCCGGCGGTCGGTCCACTTCCGGCGATGCTCGGGGCGGATCAGCTTCCGATAGGTGTTGGCCACGTCGCCGTTGGAGACGACCGCGTCGGCCGGGAACCGCTCGCCCGAGGCGACCCGGACCGCCACCGCTCGCCCTCCCTCGACCTCGATCTCCTCGGCCCGGCAATCGAGGACCAGCCGGCCACCGAGGTCCTCGAACAGCCGGACCAGGCCATCGACCAGGGCCCCGGTCCCCCCCATCGCGAAGTGGACGCCCCAGGTCCGTTCCAGGAAGTGGATCATCGAGTAGATCGACGACGACCGGAGCGGGTTGCCGCCGATCAAGAGCGGCTCGAACGAGAAGACCTGGCGGAGGCTCGGGTCCTGGATGAACGACGAGACCCGCCGATACACCGACTGGTCGGCGCGGAGCTTGATGAGGTCCGGGGCGACCTTGAGCATCTCCCAGACGCTGTGGAACGAGTGGTCGGCCAGGTCGGTGAACGCCCGGTCGAAGACCCGCTCGGAGTAGGCCAGGAACGCCCGGTAGCCGGCGACGTCGGCCGGGTTGAACCGGGCGATCTCGGCTTCGAGCCGGTCGGTGTCGCCCACGTAGTCGAAGGTCCGGCCGTCGGCGAAGTAGATCCGGTAGAATGGGTCGATCGGCACGATCTGGACGTATTCGTCGATCCGCTTGCCCGCCAGGGCGGCCAGCTCGTCGAGGACGAACGGGACGGTGATGATCGTCGGCCCGGCGTCGAAGGTGAAGCCCTCGTCCTTGTAGACATAAGCCCGGCCGCCCGGCTTGTCGCGCATCTCCAGGATGGTCGTGGCGTACCCCTTCGCCTGGAGCCGGATTCCGGCGGCGAGCCCGCCGAAGCCCGAGCCGATCACGACCGCCTTGCCCTTCGAGCCGGGCTCGGCGGGCCGGCCCATGACGATCGGGGGCGTCTTGGCGAGGGGGGCGGCCGGCGGGGCGAGGGCGATTCCTGGGTCAAGCATCGACCATCCGGCTTTCCGCGATCGGCACGCCGTCGCCCTCGATCGCCAGGACGGCGAGGTCGGCGTTGCTCCGCTTCGAAGGGCGGAACAGCGCGGTCAGGGCGACGAACTGGCGGCGCTGGTGGGCGTCGATGGGGGCCTCGCGGAGGACGGCGACGGCCTCGCGGCGGACCATTTCGAGGCGGGCCCGGCAGGTGGCCGGGGCGCCGCTCTCGGCGATCAGGGCGAGGAGCCGGCGGCGACGGTCGCCGTCGACGGGGGCGGCCAGGGCTCCGACCAGCTCGGCGCGGCCCGACTCGGGCAGGCGTCGGTAGGCCGACCACAAGACATAGGTCCGCTTGCCGCCGTCGAGGTCGGGGTGGTCGCCGAAGTCGGGGTGCTCGTCCAGCGCGTCGAGGTCGTTCTGGACCTGGAAGCCGAAGCCGAGGAGGTCGCCGTACCGATCCAGCGCCCGGGTGACCGCCGGCGGGGCCCCGGCCAGCGAGGCGCCCAGGACGAGCGGGCCCGACACGCTGTAGCGGGCCGTCTTGCGGAGGTACGACTCGACGAGCTGGTCCTCGCTCAGGTTTTCGAGCGGGCAATCGTCGTAGAGGACGTCGAGGGCCTCGCCCAGGCCGGTCTCGAACAGCATGTCGGCGACCAGCCGGTTGGCCCGCCCGAGCGCGGCGTCGTCGAGCCCGGAGCGGCCGATCAATCGCATCCCGAGGGCGAATAACAGGTCGCCGGCGATCAGGCCGAGGTCGCAGGCCCGTCTCCGACCGGCCGGGTCGTCGGGGCGGTCGGAGTCCAGGCGGATCGCCTCGTGCAAGGTCGGCCGGTCGCGGCGGACGACGCTCCGGTCGATCAGGTCGTCGTGGACGAGCATGAAGGCGTGGAACACTTCCAGGCTCGCCGCCGCCAGGCCGACCGGGCGGGGCGGCGGCTCGTCCTGGCCGGTCCAGATCCGGTACGCCGCCAGGCACAGGCGGGGCCGGAGCCGCTTGCCCCCCCGGAGGACGAAGTCGGCGATCTGGCCGTACAACGGGGCCAGATGCGGATTGGCCGCGTAGCCCCGGCGGGTCTCGTCGAAGAACTCGGCCAGGTCGCGGTCGACGTGGTCGCGGTCGGCCGGCGGCGTCAAACGATCCAGCGGCGCGATCGTTCCATCCATCTTGAGGGCGGCCTGGAGCACGGGGTTCCTCATCGTCAAGGGGTCACGGGAGGTCCGGTTGACGCCGAGAGCCCGTCCCGCCGTCGCGACCGATCGCGGTGAACCACGTCGACGAGATTGTAAACGATCGGCGAGGGGGCCGCCGGGCCCGGGCCCTTCGAATACCCTCGGACCCCCCGCGCAACCCCGATGACACTCCCGGCTCGAACGGCCCGGGGCCGTTCGGGCCTCCCGGAGCGGTGGGCCGGGTCCGCGTCTGGACCGCCGCGGACTCGTGGGTTGCCGCCTCGGCCCGGGACCCCGAAGCCGACGGGTCGACAAGCCCGCGAGATCCAACCCATCGGAGGCCTTTCGCCCACCACGACTCAACCCCGCAGGGCCAAAGCCGCCCGTCGCTGGCGCCGGTTCAGCCGCGACGGATTCGGGGAAGCGACCGGCCGGGCCGGGGCGCCGGGGGCCGGACTCGGGGCCGGCGGGTCGGGGACGACCGTCCCCGGGGCCACCTCCGCCAACGCCGCGGTCGCCCGGCGGAACGAAGCCAACGCTCCCCGGTCGGCCTCGGCCTTCGCCGCCCGGGCTCCCGGATCGGGCCCGGTTCCCGCCGCCTCGGCCGCCTGCAAGGCCCGCAGCTCGCGGAGGGCCCGATACAACCCCCGCTCGGCCGCCGCCTCGTGCCGCCGGGCCAGCGACGCCTCCGCCGACGGGTCGAACAACGCCAGGTCGCCGGCCCGCGCCCGCGCCGCGGGGTCGGGCCCGGCCCCCTCCGGCCGCGAGGCGTCGAACTCGGCGACGGCCCGCTCGACCCGCCCGGAGAGGCTCGCCGCCTCATGGTGGGCGCACCGTTCGAGCCGGACCGACAGCAACGCGATCCGCCCGACCAGGGCCAGTTGGATCGTCCCCACGGCCTTCATCTCGCCCGCCATCGTCCGCGACCGACGTTCGACCTCCTCGGCCTCGCCGGCGGTCGGGGCGATCGTCTCGCACGCCAAACCATGCTTGAGGGCGTTCCCCCGCGAGGTGGCCTTGCCCTCCTCCGTCCGGGGTCCGCACGACTTCTGGCTATTCCGGCGGTTCGCCTCGATCCGAGCGGGGCTGGCGGTCGACATCGGGTTGTTCCTCACGGGTCCGGTCGGTGGGGGATGACTCGAGGTCACGCACGATCGTCATACCCCACTATCCTTTTCCTGGGAGGCGGCAATCATACTTTTTGCAAACATGGTGGAATTTTCGCCGGTCGCGCCCCCACGGTTCCCGACACACGTGATCCGTCCTCTTCTGTTGCTCCTCCCGTCATGGGAATGACCCGTCATAGAGGTCGAATCTAAAAACCATTACTTACCGCGTTTTTCCATGGGCAAGCTCGACCAAGTCGTTGATTTCCTTCACTACCTCGTCGGAGGACAATGGGTGTTCACGCCCACGCTGGCCTCCGACGGCCGGCGCTCCGCCCCGAGGCCAGGAACTTGATCGCCCCGACGGGGAACTTCCGCTCGGCGAGGACTGCCGCCGGGTGTTCTCGCGGTTTGAGAAGACGGGCAAGAATAATGGCGGGATGATCACGATGGCATTCATTCAGCGTTATCTGCGTCTGACTTGCAAATGACGGTTTTCTGACAGGCCCTAGGATGCGGCGAGCAGTTCTTATTAAATTGCGAGCATATAGCAAGCCAATAAAAATATTTATATTGCATTAATTAATTAACATAACAGGAACTTCTTCACGGCTTCGTCGCTGGTGTCGCCGTGGTTGACGGGATTGATGCAAATTTGACCCTCTCCTTTAGGCTGAGAGGCCATCCGGAAACATTTTCCAGGAGCCGCGAGGGGTTATGAAAAATGGCTGATGGTTGATGGGTGGGAGAAAGCCGGGAATTCCCCGGACGTGATCTCGTCTGCCTTCCCGGTCTTCGGCCATAACCCATCGACCATGAACCATTTCCCATCCCGGATAGCCTTTCAGTCGAGAACCTTTCCGGAATTATTTTCACTTGAATCCAGGTAACCGTTCACGGGGTTTTCCCTCCCCATATTTCCGACCGGTTGCTTATGGGTCGTTGAGGCGTGGACCGGCGCAGAGCAAGGGAATCGCTTGGC
>JAABUQ010002974.1_pt1 | contig 32198 bp, 30 predicted proteins | sample 5560001 | NCBI WGS metagenome assembly JAABUQ01 (sample SAMN10711888, study PRJNA513371) | rock metagenome | isolation source: Antarctica rocks | place: Antarctica: Victoria Land, Finger Mt nord | collected 2015-12-18 | reverse complement strand
TCATAGAAGCAAGGAGCTATGGAAGGAAATGGGAGAAAAAGGGCTTCACTACGACTGCGACTATAGGGACTTGATCGGTGGGTTGGGGGAGTAATGTCTGCAATGCGATCGTAAGGATAGACACACTACGTATAGCTGCAGGAAAGCGCAAGAACACCAGTCTGGCTAGCTATCCAAAGATCTCTTCGGAGAGCCTCCCTCGGGACGGGTACGAATACCGATGTTTTTCGATGGCTGGGTTTGGTCATCAGGGAGCAAGATGTGCGCTTTACACAGGGACGATGGGGGTGTACCATACCCCTCCGCATGTTTCGGTGTTGGGGGGTAATATAGAAGATGATTGCTATTTACAACTGGTCACTCTACCTCGTGCGCATGACTGGGGGCCGGAGCTATGTGATGTTAAGCTGATAGTGGCGGGGATGCGCTGTGGTTATTGTGGCTCGGGGTATCTTCTGGTGTGTTTTTTTACATCGTCGTTGTCGGATATACGATGTCGAAGTGTCTTGTCCTGTACTTCTATATCGAGCTTGGGCTCCTTGAGCAGGGGTCGGGACAGCTTCTCAGCTGCCTCGTCCTATTTTTTTGTACTGATCTCGCGGGCCTTCAAGAGGGGGCGCGGACATCGCCTTTGAGCTTCTCACTTGGCGGGTTCATGCTTTGGGTAATGGGGTTGTTCAGTAAGGTAGCGTCCGCGACTGGTTACCTAGGGAGGAAGTGAGCGGAGGGCCATTGTGCTCGCTGACGAGTTCGCCTCGTGTGAGGATGTTTCGAGGGATTTGGGCTCTTTGGTCAAGGCGGCACTTGGCGCTGGGAGTTTGGTGGAGCGTGTGTCGGGGGAGTTTCCACTTGGCGCTGGAACCCTGGTGGAGAGTGTCAAGGACTTGTGACATCGAGGTGTCGTGGGTGTGGTGGGTTGCGACTTGGCGGTCAGCACCCTTCATTGAGCGTCCTTTGATTTGCTTTCCGTGGGGGGAGTAGGGGTGTTGGCCTCGTCTTCAAGCTCTGATATGTTGTTGACATCCTCGGATGGGCCGTCGACCTCGGCTTCAGCTTCAGGTTTGATTTTGGCGATCCGCTCTTCCGTCCCAGTTGCGTCTGTTCCGGCATCCCCCTCTGCACCTCCGACCTCGGAGAAGTCCAAGACCTTGGTCGTCTTGAATTTGGCATAACCGCGTTTCCTCACGCCAATTGTTTTCGCATTCCTCCGTGACATCATCAAGCTCTTCAACGCAGCGGCGCCGTTGGGGACCATCTGCAGGTCTCTCCATGACTTTCTGGTCGTCCGCGTCTGCACACTGGCAGTCACTGCCAGGCCTCCGTTGCTGCCTTCGATCCAGACCTCCCAGCGTGCATCGTCCTTTTTCTTGACGCAGATTTTCATCTCTTCTTCTGCGTAGAGTGGTGCAATGTTTTTGTATTCCACAATGGACGGCGACTCCTCATCTCCGTCCTCTCTGCTTTTGTTTGCGTTGGAAAGTCGAAGTGTCAACATTTCGAGCATCAGTACCAAGCTCAATGGCCCATGCACGAGTAGATTTCGGTGCCCTTCGACGTCTTGGCAGTAATGCTTGTCGAGATGGATCAAATGGGCGTTCAACGTGAGAGCAGAGAATCGGAATAGAAGCTCACGAGTCGGAACCAACGTGTGTACAATGTCAGGCTTGCTGGGGGGCTTGATTTTTTTCTCTGGACGACTGCTTGCTCCCTCTGTAGACTTGGAGTGCGGGTGCATGAAGACCAGCTTCCGCACCTCCACGACGGACGGCTCCTCTTTTTCTTTCAATTCCGCCGTGAATTCGGGGAAGATCGTACGCGTGATGTCGACAAAGACTTTTTCCTCCCCTTCCAGGCCCCTGGCCTGGACATCTGTAATGCGTTCCACGCACTTGTAGCGCTGGCCTTCTGCTGGTATGCTGGATCTGAAATCTATGGAACCGCCAGCCCACATTCGACGTGTGAACGGTCGACCAGGGGAGTGGAGAGCATCGGTGCCATCTGGTAAGAGATTTGCTACGTCCGTGGCTGGGGGAAAGTAGACGAGATGGTGGCCGTAGGTTACTAGGGAGGTTTTGGCGGTGCTGAGTCTTGGAGGGAGTGGTGGGAGGAAAGGGCGAAGAGTTGATAGGAGGACTTTCGTAGGGGTTGGAATTAGCCAATCCTCTAGGACGTTCACATTGCGGGAAATCATCTCTTCACGGATGTGGGCGAGGTCGGAGCATTTGCGTGAGCTCGAGGGCTGCCAAAATCTGTGCAAATTTCTGGAAGGGCTTCCTCTTGGGTATAGAAGCAATGAGGGACGAGCTGCCATTGTGGCTGGCCAGCAGGCACCGTGGACTGAGCTCTGAAGCCTGAGAGCAGAAATCCTGCAGAGCTTGAGAGCAGGAGTAAATATAGTCTCGGAAATTTCGGAGATTTGTTCAGGCGAATGACCGGACCTCAATGTTCTTTCCAAGGACACGACCACGCAACAACAAAGCTCGACTAACATGGCGGACGAGCTCCTCAAGCAGGCGCAGGACCTTTTCGAAGGCCAGATAGTACGTTCGTGATGTTACGATTTCCACAGCTCAAGGCTTACGCTTGTACAGGACTTCGAGGGCCAGAAGATGACAGAGTTGATTTCCACCGTTGTCCTCGCTATATCCGGTGTATGGGTCTCTTGCCCCCTTCAGCACACAGCAGGAGAGCTGACCATGGTGTATTACAGCTTGTGGCATTCATTGCCGGTTTCATCCTCCAGAACATCTACGTCACGCTGTGGGTTGGGCTTGCAGGCTCAGCGTTAGCATTCTTGATCGTCGTCCCACCATATCCTTTCTACAATCGGTCGCCGGAGAGTTGGTTACCAGGGAAATGTCTTGCAGGAACGGGGATCGAGATTGACGGGAAGAAGATCAATTAGGGGGCTTTGGAATGAGGGAAGGCTGTATGATCGTTGCTGTCGTAATATCTATCCGTCTGCATTTGGCCTAAACCATTCTCGAGCTTCGCTGAACCTCCGTTGTTCTCAAAACGCATCATCGTGTCCCTCCCGCGCCTCCTTACGAGGACTGCCTTAGTAGCATCTTCTCATATGCCCATCGGAGCGTGCATCGGGTGCGTCGTCTTTCCCTCAACAATGTTGCTCCCACATCTATCGACCATACTTCTGGAACTCCCAATCACGATTATCCAACGGGCACACCTGTCGAGTCTTGAGCCAGCGAGAGATGCAGTGGAAATGGAAGGCGTGCTGTGACACAGTTCAATTAGAGTCGATCACCTGAATTCTACGCAGCAGACTCACATTGCAAATGCCCCATGCAACTGTGCACTCTTCGCTCGTAGCTGACGCCTGGTTTGCCTGACACTCGATGCCTGGAGAAATAGTCAGCGTACTTATTCAACAAGATGCAATAATGAGTCATACATAGATCCATAATGTGGTTCCTGCAAATGGCGCAGTTGTCCACCACAATGTCCCATGCCCAAAGAGCCACAGCATTCCACTTCTTTACTTCAAAGCGCTTCTTTCCATCGCCCTCGGCTCCTGCTCCCCCAGATTTAGCAATTTTGGTGCCGGGTGCCTTTGATTTTGCTGGGGCTGATGGGGCAGCATCGGGCATTTCAACGTCCGCCATGGGGGTTTCAAAGTTCAGATCGAGACTCGTATCTGAAAAGCAAGATTTCAAGTGGGTTCCCAGGTGCTTGGAGTACGTGTGGAGCTAGACGGGCGTTGAACGTCAATATTGCTTGCTTTAGAGTGTTAGAAGTGAAGGTGGCTTGGAGGCTCGTGATCTTACATTTGGTAGCTACGAGCACAAGAATCCGGGATTGATAGCCTGCTCGGTAAGTTTCTCGTAACAGAATTAAAAGCAGAGAATTCGAAAGGCGTCAATAAGACTTGGGAACGAAGAACAGCCAAATGCTTTGATGGAGGCTGAATCAGGCAAAGTGCCCAAAAATTCATTGATAGCACCTCAGCCACCACCTTCACAGCATCAATTCTTTTAACACTGCCACAAAAGATCACTACCATCATGAAGGCTTTCATCACATTCTCTTCCTCTTCCCTATCACAAACCAACCGCAGGAGCTTCTCCATCAACAACAAGCCTCCTGACTCCGCAAGAAATCGACATCCCCAATATCCTTAGTTACATACCTCACCACACCTCTAGCCTCCAAACCATCTTGCTTCCATTGGTGCAAACAAACCATCAGAAATCAGTCCCGTCCTACTCGCTAGAGCTATAACAACCTGACCTACCCTTTGATCTATTCTACATCTCTCTCTCACAAAGGCTGCATATTTCTAAGCCACCATGAACAGCATACCAGCTCATACGGAATCCCCATCGACCCTTCCAAAGAGACCGAAACGAACTCCAAAGAAGAAATCCAGTCATGCCCAAGGTCTTCCAGCCAAGCCACCTGCTCCCGTCCATCCGATACAGATCCTTCGTAAACAAGACGAAGGTGCTCTTCCGGCCAAGCCCCCCGCCCCCACCTATCAATATCCAATACAGACGGCGCCTCAAGAAGACTGTGACACCCGATCTGATTGCAATGGTTTTCTGACAACACAATCACCCCATCAAACCACACTTTCACACCCTATACCAAAATATGACGGAGCAGGCGAATATACTCACGATTCGCCATCAGACGCCAATCGGAGAAGAAAGAGTAAGGCCAAAACACAGAATGAGGTGCATCCTAACGCGCTGGGGAAATCCATGTCCAATTACACTCCATCATCCACACCTAGGCCTGGCACCTTGACCCCAGGCCGGTCAAGCGGGACCCCATCCAAGGCCTATGCTGGACCCACATTCCACGCCTCCCCAGCAGCATCGTCGTTGCCTCTACCACGATTCATGTCTAGATCAAACCCTAATGTGGATAAGACCACCAGCCTCAATAAGATGCTAGAGCAGGACGGACTGGATGGGACTTCGGAAAGTGATGGATCGCCTGTATTTGAAGATTCACAGCCTTTCAAAGATCGCCGTGCACGGGAGGAATCTCCACTTGATATCTTCTTTCAGGCAGATAGAGATGCAAAGGCCAAAGAGCTTTCCAGTATGGGAGAATCTCCTTTCCATCATGAGAAACGCCCCAACGGAGTGAGCAGACTAGGTGACACAATCTCAAGCTTTCAAAGCCCTGCTCGAAATCATTCGCGCCACCATACTGGCAATTCGACCGGCGGCATGTTCCCACTGGAGATGGATGGAGCGCTACAAGAGCCTTCTCACAGCGACACGCCAGCTTCGACAAGATCGAGTGCTGCCGCCGAAAATGGCCGACCACCGTCTGCTCCTGAATCCCTAACGGGAGAGCAAATCGGAGAAGAGCAACGGATAGCTCAGACTCTAGCACTCAAGAAGCTTTTGCACTCTCCACGACCTCAACTCTCAGCTTCGTCTTCATCCCCATCACCATTACCAAAGCCACGAATTCCCTCTTCAGATTTTGGCTCACCTGTACCAAAGCCTGTACAGAAGAATCGCACTCCCGCGCGCAATACATCCGGTCCACCTGCTTTCTCTCTACTATCTGGCTCACCAGGTCAAGATCAGCGGCAGGCTGCATTGTTGGCTCTGGCTGAGAAACAGATTGCTAACACTAATGGAATCAGTAGCCACCGCCCGTCTTCTTCAAGTCTTTGCCAGGAAATGCCATTTCTTGAACCCGCCGGCTCCTCCGCTCCTGCGGAACCACCGATGACTCCTACTCCATCGCGTCATGTGGACTCCCGACCGCACGTCTTGGGCTCCAACCAGGGAAACGCACCGCCTAATGCTCAAAACCCTCTCCTATACTCACTCTTCTCACCACAGTCTCTGCCAGCGAAAGAGTCTGGCAGCGATCCTGCCAAGGTCAAATCGATTGAAAACGATCTGCGAAGAATTCTTAAACTTGATCCTCATGACGGTACCGGCGTTGCAGGTGTTCAAATTCAGTAAGATACCACTCGGCATTGCATGGATGCAATCACAGGCGCTCTGGTGCAATGACTTACTTTACTGTTTATTTGGATTAATGCGTGGTTGAGGATGGAATATTTCCAGTTTGTACTAATGACAGCATGATGTCCAGAGAAGGACTGGGAGGGTCTTTCAGGATATGATGAAGTTCTGAAGAGCAGCAGGCACTGCGTCTTCAACGTTTGCATTTAATAACATGGGCAAGAGTGCTGGTGTCTCTCGACTGTTGGAATGAATGAAACCAACGATTGATTTGACTACACGACAACACCGATGCACAAACCGATTCGTCACCCCAATCCACACACACACGTCCTCGTACTCATTTCTACCACAATCATCATGGACCTATTCCTCTTCGGCATCACAAAGTATGGGTCTACCGTCTCGTCTTCTCGACCTCCATTTATCAGGTCATCCCACTACACATCTGCATCACTTCCTATGTCTCAGCACGACCTCAGCGGCCAGAGTTTGTATGCCTCCGTGACCTCCGCCATGAGGTAGCCAAAATCACTGCACATCTGCACCATTTCCTTCGTTTACATTGCTCACATGACGCTGATGAGTATGAGGCGGCTTGAAAACAAGAGCAAAGAGCTGTGGCTTGTTTCCTGAACTTCGATGCAGCACAAGACTGCTCTCCTCGTCACTTTAGCTAGCTCAGACACAGATATCCCCAATGGCAAAAACCATGTCCCCAGGTATCTTCTGTTGACTATGCTAGCGCTGTCAACCCTTTGGCAAATTAGAAAGACACTCATCTCGACACGTCCAGCTTACGTCGCAAGATGCCATAGATTCAAGAGACTGACCGTGAAAATTACTAAAACTACACTACGCGAGGCTCCCAGCGCACGCTTGAACCTCAAGCCGCCCACAAAACTTCTTTGGTCTCTTCCATTGGTGTTCTAACAATGTGCAAGAGCCACGTACTGGCTTACGATAGCCTAAGGTCCATCAAAAGGCTACCCTCGTCTCACCGACATCTAGCTTGTGCGACATACTACCCTGGACACATTGATACCGAAAAAAGGCTACAAATCATTATGGGGCTTGCATTGCTTAGATTCTCGAATTTGAACACATCTCATCCCTTTTTCGTCTTGGCGGGTTCGGCATCTCGAAGTCGGTGATGGAGTTTTATTGTGGGTCGTTTCGAATACAGCCACCACTCTGCATACGGAATGTGTTTCAAAAGCAGGAGCAGGCTCAGTACGTTCAGCTCACAGACCTTGTCCAGCTTTATTCAGCTCTGCCGCAGAAGTGTTTTGTGTGGTCATCGTGAAGATCAAAATGCCAGGTCGGTACGCAAAGGGTCCCCTGTCTTTTCACATACCTGTTTTGTAACTCCGCAGTCAATTTCAAACAGACAAAGGCAAATGAGACATTCTCAGCCCCAGTTCTGTATTCTCTGCTGTGCCTCGAAACTTCCACAGCATCATTTCTCATCAGCTGAAATGTGACTTGTTCCTCCATTTACTCCTTTCGTTGTTTGCCTTTTCCTGAGAGCATATTAAAAGTGAGGCTGAAATGTTCAAGCAGAGCCACTGGGAACGCTTACCTTGTTCTCGCCTTCTTTTGTCTTTTCCTTATTTGATACGCCCTCGGGTGGGCCAGGAGATCCAACACTTTCCACGTCGACATTCAAGGCTCAGCAGGATCAACCTCATTCATCTTTGGCCATGCTCACTCCGAACTGCAGCAAGCAGTTGCACCTTCGCCTCAAGTTCTCCTCAACCGTACGCTGGCTTCAGACTAATGCAATCTCCAGAAGCTGTTTCATGAAAGCTGGTCCAGTTTAGAATCACCGGCAAGGTTCGAAGAATGGAGTCAGTCATGCTGAAAAGTCCATCCAGACTAGGAGTGGGACCTGTGGACAGATCCAGATCATTTTGATCTGGTGGAAAGATACGCAACGTGGTTCCTGAAGGCGTACAGATGCTAATTCCAGAGTTCACTCGCGCAGATGCCGCCCGCAACATCTACATGCATGTAATCGAAGGGTAAATTAATATCTGTCAAGCATTATCACAAACTTAAATTGATTTTTACTTAGGCTCTACTCAGATCTCGGCCTCGAATGCCTCCGTCCAATCGAGCAACTCCTTGAAAAATACACTGCGACAGGCCGTAAAGCATACCTAGGCCGTATGGGTACTGATAACGCATATGACGGATCCATCCCGAATGCCTGGATGGTGTCCGCACCAGGACATCCCTTCTGGCTCCTCCCCCTCGAAGCCGCTGAGTAAGATGCACCCTCTGCTATAGACACGAAATTCATTGCCGGGGCAAACGCCCTTTATCAAGTCACACAAAAGTATGCACGGAGCTATGCGAGTAGCGTTGGACAGTCTGAAATAGATGAACGATACACTCAATCTGGCTGGTCACATCTCTATGTCCCAGACGGTACACCACATAGCATTCACATCCTTCCGTTTTGGAACAATCATCCCTTTTCCCGGCAGCGCAACGGGAAAGCATTGCGGGACTAGTGCGCCCGTGGCAAGGTTCCGAGCTCTTTAATCCAGTCAAGTGCAAAAGGGTAGATGGAACCGACTCTTGGAGGAAGAATAGGAGTTATAAAATTACGTATTGCTGTCAGTCGTCGAACTATGGAGGTGAGGGAAATATCCGCGATGAGGTAAGACGAAGACTTCCGTGACAACGCCTCCTGCTGAGAAGAGTGAAGGCAAGGATGAAGGCACCACGGACAAAGGCAGGGAAGGTGATTTAGTAGGCGGAGTCAACGGACAGATTCACACAACACACCGCAACAATCGTACCATCTCACCAACCTGAAGTCAGTCTACAACTCCGGGCCTACTCGCTTCAGGTTTCAAGACCGAGAACGCAGGAAAGAATCAAACCTCCCCTTCTGGCACGCAATGCCTCTGCGACACGAGACTTATTCAGTCTAGTACGTCCGCCGCCCAATAATCGCTTCGAACTCCGCAAACAGCTTAGGCCCTAGGGATCCAGCAGTGAAGGTAGGGAATAAAGCACTACGCACCCACAGACTGTCAGTCGGAGAGTGATCTTCGGGACGGAGAGGGAAGTACTTGGCATTCCGAACAAGGGGGCTTTACAATCAGGCTTCCTTCTCGAAGTGGACCATCTTGTGAAGTACGAAGAGTGACATGTCTCATTCACGACTGCTCCATAATACATTGTTTCCCTTCTTGCTTTTGCTTGGTATAAGTATCCCCTCACAGCTTCGGCTTCATACTAAGTATTAAGGCGGGCATGACAAGCCCAACCCTTCCGACATCCTATTTCACTGAAAATCTTCACCAAGATTGGAACTTGACGGCCCGCCAGTTATTTTCTCATTCCTTCTCGTCATCCTCTATCCTCACTCCTCTATAGATCATCGTTCCTTCGACTATTATTCATCAACAAGAGACATTCTCTCAACCTCATTTGGACATTCTTGTCTCTTGCACCATTCAACAGGATGTTATAAATTCCTTATCTCATTGGATCAGACTCCTGGCTTACCATTCGAATGAAAATCGTGCCAGAGAGTCTGATCCGAAAATACGCCAAGTTTGGCTCACAAGCGTGGTTTTTTTGCAGCAGTTGATTTATGGCAAATACACTGGATTTGAGGCAGAAAACAAAGCTTTGAAGGCCTTGGATTATAGAAAATCGAATGAAGTGATTATACTGCTTGATCTGCGGAATCGACGTCCCTTGATACATTTTATTGCTGCAATTTTATCTTATTATAAAATTCCTTTTCGACTCAGATATCGATTATCAATTTCCTTTTAATGTTACTTTTCCATCTCGCCTACTTCCTTATTACCTATAGAACAAGATTTTCGCATTGCTATATTATATATATATTTCTCTTTTCTACATTTCAAATTTCAAATTTTCTAAATGGCGCCTTACAACGCAACCAAAGAAGACGCGGGTGCGGAATTGGAGGTGAAGACGAACGTCTTAGACTTCTCTAATTCTTTGGACGTAAATGGTTGTTCTCTGGGGGATATACGCCCATTGACCGAAGAGATCGACCTCCATCGCAAGCGCGCGATCCTCATCGCACGCAGTCTGTATCTATATGATAAGCGTCCTCTATACAAGGAGTCACAAATGAACCGAGCATAAGAATTACTGCGTGACAGCTGGTATGCAGTACACCATCATTGGCGAATCAACGGCCGGCCTGGGAGAGCCCACATTAACACGTGGAATCCGATGGGTGACCGTCAGAACTTGGAGGATCTCTTGCTGTGGGGAGCCCCGGCGTACGTAACCCGTTCCCTGCAGTGAGCACTTGCTGACCTTTGAACTTGCAGGACAGTGCAGATTCAACCTCCTACCCCACCGTCTCGAGGCCATGCGACTAGCGGAACGACTTCTTGGCCCTCAGGGAGCAGAGCTCACCATTTGATTATCGTTTTTCCGTTCTCTGACGCTACTTTGCTTTTAGCTTCAGTGATGCCCGCTGTCTTCCGGCGACCATGTGTGATTCGACCAGATTATGAGCCATAAGCGACACCTTACTTACCAGAGTACCAGCAAGGGCTGGCTGAAGCTATCTGAGAATGACGAAGTGGAAACTGCCGTCGAGTCGCTGGCACCTGCGGTACTTTTTCCTAGCCCAGTCGTTGTCAAACTTAAAGCGACTATGAAGCGCTGGCGGACCATATGCACTTTAGCTCTAACATAATACACAATCTCCTCTGGATTAAATGATTAAGCCCCTCTTTCATAGAATCGGACTTCTCTGTGAGTCCTGCTCATAAATCAACTCGAAGACGTTACGCAATACTGTGAAGAGCTTTTGCGCTATGAAATGCAGACTACGCAGCAGGTCCAGGAAGATTGGAGACTTCTTTTTACCGCCGCTTGGGAGTTGGTAGAGCAACTCTAAGGGGATGAATTGGGCATAGAGGTGTTGAAGCTCGACGACAACCCTTTACCTTCTAGTGGATCCCCTTGAGAAATCTTGATGCTTGTTACTAAAAACTCCGTCACGGAGGTTGAGAAGGATGAATTGATTGATCAAAAGGCCCTGATTGATTTGCTCACTTGAACGACAACTTCCTACCCACCAGCAGCAGGACCCCTCAAGATTACGACCCATGTTATGGCAAATTCAAGGCCAATCCTTACATTGAAAACTTGCTCAGCTGCAACGACTCGGGAATTTACGATGCCACTTCCCGAAAAGATCATCGTGGTGATGTCTGTGGCGACGAAGAAATGGATTGACAATATCTTTACTTGCATAACATATGAAAACACAGATATTCTTCACTTCTCTTTGTGGTAATGTTGAGTGAGCCAGCCTGAAGGCGGAGATTCAAGCTGCCAGCAACTTGTAACGAGATGATACAAGTAAATCTACTCAACCTGTTCTTTAGCATTGCATCACAACAGTTTTCTTTTCACGTTGGTTGGTTGCCCCCTAAGAAGATCATCGACGGTCATCAGAGATATCGAAGGTCAGTGGAGGTTGCGAGAAATCGAACTCACCCTGCGAATCAGGCCGTTGCTTGAAGTGGGGCCTGTAGACCACAACAATTTCCCGAGTTCCCTCGAATGGACCAAAAATGATCGACCATGAGTTTGTGGATTGGCCCCATCGCGGAAAGCTCGGAGTGCTGTACTTGTGTGACAAGAAAACTGACTAACCTAATTGGAACTGACTACCCTGACTGGAACCATGCGTGGGCAAAGTCAATGGTATGAAAATTGCTCTCCGATATCGATGCCAACGACGACAAAACTTGGCCACCAGCCGCATTCCTCCTAGGCGACCATACCGTTCACAAGCTTTTGACCTCCCTGCCTACCCGTATAATCTCTCAGAACTGTCCCAGCAGATATGCAGACAGGACCTTACTTACTGGGCTCTTCAAGCCTCCCTTCGACCCGATCGGCACGCTCGCCTGATATCGTACCCGTACTATGCTAATTTCGTTCCCCCCGGATCTTCGAATCTGATGTAACATCCAACAGGGGAAAAGATTTCATTGTGTCGACATGTTTTGTGGAAGCGTGGCCTAGCGCCCGCAATTTGCAGAATGAAAGGGTCATAGAGCTCCAAACCTTTCTTTTCTTTTCTGATTCTTTTCATCAAGTTGTGTCCGCCCTCCCACTGGTGCTCTGATCCCAAGTATCGTGGCTGCTCGTGGATTTCTCTTTCCATTTGCCTGACACACATCAGTCGAACATTCTTTAAATATACATGGAGAACTCATCGTCTAGACATACACTCGAAGGCTTTTCTATGCCGCTACGATCATCTCCCGTTGTTCGAAGATCTCCCTCAAATTCGAGCCATGTCACTCAAGAACAACCACTTCTCGTTGCTTTCTTTGTTTCTGAAGCACGAATCGATCTGGAAAGAAACCTAGAGCCATTTCGACGTGGTCAGCTGCATGGTCTCAAATCATTGAGTCATATTTCCACCTTGGATAGCACTCGAAAGCGAAGTCACCGAGAACACCATTCCACTTGGACGATGGAGGCTGCATACGACATTGACAGCACTATCCAATACCCAGTCTCAGTGGCATCTTCAAACCTAACGCTCTCTTCGTTGACGAGGCTGGCCGGACAATAGCAAGCAAATCTTACACGCTTCCACTCTAAATAGATAGATGATGCGAGCCTCCACCTACGCCACTTCTTTCTCTTCGTCCAGAATCTGTTCTGTTCGCCGCGTGTCGAATCTGTGCAGAATAACATCTTGCCCAATAGATTATATCTATTGATTCTCTAGGGTTGGTCTTCCCTCTCAAGTCTGCTACCTTGCCTTCCTCCTTACGCCGAATCGAAGATGGACACGATGTCTTTCAACTTGTGTATATTACACCACAAGCAAGGATTATTGAGGTTTACCTCTACTCAGTGTCTACCCCATCATCTCCTGTCTTCCTTAGTCAACCCTTTCTCGCTGGAGTGGATGTAGAAAGTTGACGCCGCTCTTGCGATCCCTAGGGAGAGGCTAAGTTTGGCTTAAAGCCGAGCTCCTAGCACTCATGCAGGATGAAAACAAAGCAGATCGTGTCCATCTACAAGGTTTGACTCATATAAACCACATATTGGTGCCAGTCTCTTGTCTGCACAACTCATTGTATAGATCTTGCTCAACCCTTGCCAAGTTCTTACATTTTTCTTATACAACTTACCTTCCATCTTTGATCATGTCTATCAGACTTGACTTTGATGCATTCGCACGCCTGGGAATTGAGCTCTGAAACATGAGAGGGATACGTTGACAGGAGCAATACAAAACGCCCAGGCCCAGGCGGGAACCATCAAGTCATTCAAAGCAACATTTCCTACTTCCGAGACTTGCCGAAGATGTAGCAGGGTCGAAACAAGGAGCTTCAGGAAGCCGACTCACGGACCTCTCAACTCTTATATTGATCCGATTGACTATAACCAAATCAATGGCTTTGTCTAAGATATGCAGGCTCATGTTCCGATCACGGTCAGAACTCAATAGACTGAATACACTAATGCGGAGATCGAAGAAGCCGCTCTGGTCCGCCATCGCGGCGGTAGAAACAAAGCATCGGAGTCTGCAAGTGAGCTGCGTAAGAAGCGGTAAGTCGTCCCGATCTTCGGTAATGTTTGGCGTTATTGAGTATTGCTAAGATTCTATTAAGAGTCTAGAGAATAATGAGTTTTCGGCGTCGAATCAAAGACCGACGGCAGAGGTAGAATTATACAAGTGTTGATGCATACCTCAGTCGAACGCAAGTTTCCTGATCTTGGATCAGTCTTTTCACATCTAGTAGCTTGCTAGTTTGCCATGCCGATACAAATACACATACTCTGAGCCGTTTTCAGAATCGAAGGCAACTTTTGACCTCTTCGAGGAGAGGTTGGAACTCTTGGCACAGATGTGAAAGCTCCTTCTCGTCAAGAAATCCGCGCAGCGGATGCTGGCTTCCAGTTTTTGGTGCATATGGTACCGCCACAGACTACTTTGACTCGCCCGCATAAGGTCCTGCTTCTTATCCTATCGTTGCTTTGCTGATTTATTGGACATCAGATCACACCGAACATCCTAAATCGCATTGTTAAAGATCTGACTATTTTTGTCAATGAGTGATGAAGATTCCCCTTCGCTGTCACTAACAGCACCTCTAGCTCCCCCCTTCGGTAAGCCTAACCCGCTTGCCAGAGCAGCTCAAAGGGTTTTGATACACTTATCCCCTCAAGAGGTGACCTCGAACAACTTGATTATTTCATGTCTTTGCCCGCCTCGGGATAGAGCTCAACCATGAGGAAATCAGTCCGCTCACTCGCACTCACTATGAGTAACTCAATGATATTGCGTAGGCTCCGCATAGTCTTCAAGCCAACCCTGCCCCGCCCAGTGGTGAGTCGGTGTATGATAGCTGACGTGAGAGCTTAGAGGAACAAAAATGGCGTCCTCGGAGAGATAGCCTACTGAAGGTGTTGCGAAGGATGTCCCAAGTAAGGTAGACGATTTTCAACAAATCACCAGTATCGACCTTTTCGCTTCTCCTACACTCTGTCATCTATCACACGAATACTGTGTCGCCCTCACGATGTCCGAAACAGAAATGAAATGTTAGAAGCCAACCGACGGACCTTGGAAAGAAGGAGATGAGGTCAAGTTTGTAGACGAGAAGGCTGAAATTGACGTCTCAACCGATGAAACAATGCCATCCCGAGGACACTGTCTAAGCAGTTACTTTGCTTGACAAGTCATAGAAGGTGAAATGTCGGCAGAGTATTGCTACTTTGTTACTTTTGAGTCCAGGACATTTCCCGTTGCTTATAACTTATCAATATCGCCGCACTGTTTACTCTCAAGTACAGGTTTGAAGCGATGAACTCACAAAGCGGGAATGGGGTCATGTTCTGCAATCTGATCGCTGCATGCCGTAAGGCCATTTTTACTAGCCTGAGCTTCGCAGGAGCGTCGAGTCGCCTCTGAGGCGTCGGAGGTATGCTGACAATTGTCCAAAAGATCCTGATCGAGATAGACACGACGCTCCTCAGAGGCGTCGGAGCTGTGCTGATACTAGTCCAATTCATCCTCATCGGACTGGACCCGAGATCTGCTGCAGAAGTAAAGTTGCCAGTGTGAGTCGTGAACCTCCAAGTCTTGTGCAGAGGGTATGCTCACAATATGTCTTCGGAGCATATGGAGTGGGAGAAGAACGATCAACAAGAAGCGTATCTTGCCTGCCGAATCAGAGCGCAAGCTGAAATATTATGCATATTACCAATGCACAGAGAATGTACGTTCGGCTGTCTCTACATTGATAAATACAGGTCAAAGTTTAGAACATCTTTGCGCCATGTTTCGTTGGATTTACCAGGACCTCCGCACCCAGTCACTCCTCAGAGGAAAGGCTCCGAAGCATAGAGCTCATTTTGGAAGGGTTGCATGACAAATAAAAGCACGTTTTCTGTCAGATCTTGAATGACCTTGTGAATGGACTTGGACCCGATCGAGCAGTGAAAATGTCAAAAGTATCGGAAAAACACTTTCGCCCTTACCTACAAAGCTTCAGGTCTTCGGCTTCACAACCCACCCGTTCTTGCACATGTAGTGTCGAGAGTGTTTTCGCAGAACCCATCCAATACTGTTCACTCGATCAGCGACATCGAAAACGACCACGTATGAAGAACCACAATACCGACGCCGAACCTCCACTCTGAAAAGCTGTCTTCTGCATGTTGAAAAGCTAAGGTCTTACAAGGTACCTGAGGGTTAAAGCGAAGTATCCCTCCGTATCATTGAAATACCTTCCTTTTTAGCCGTCGTCAAATATCATTGAGTACTCGTAAGGGACAACTTCTCCGTGAGTTTACTCTCCAATGTACGTTATCACAGATTTCCCTATTACTACCGCCGCAATGCCTCCGAGCTAGGTAAAAGGTTAATATGTCAAGCATGGTATCCTGTATTTCAAGCCGCCATTTTCTGCCAGTGCAAAGAGAGTGTTTTTCGGAGCTCATGTAGCCGGGAATGATGCTAGAGAGACAATGCACGCCATCCTAATTAAGAAAGCCGGAAGAAATTCTTTCATTTTTGCATAATTGCTAAAGATGTCTTGGACATGGCCTTTAATCCGGACATCTCTTGCGAGAGAAAGGATCGCGAACTGCTCGCACGGCCTACCTTTGCGATAAACAAGTCAGTGACCGTCGTAGCAATAGATACGGAGGGAGGCGTTACCGATGACCCGGAGCAGGTAAGATGGGCAGCATTCGACTTTGCCTTTTGTCAAGATGGAGCACCAGGCCAAAATGGCAGAATTTGGCTTGATTGGCTTGTGGATGTCTTTATGATCAAGTACACCCTCCAGCCTGTATCGACAGTGAATGGATATTGCTCCATGCACTACGTATACACGAGATGGGCAGAAACGAGAATTTTACCCAAATCGTGTTCAATGGCAGTGTCGAGACCTCCCAACGTGGGGGCGACGAGACCTCTCTTGTTCACTTGTCCCACTTTTCTCAATGGCCCAAGTTTCACTTCGAGTTTTGGGTGATAGCTTTTGCGTCTTGCTCTACATCTGTCAACGACTCGTTCAACGGCGGCGTGATCATTGGTGGTGGGTTTCAAGGCCATACCACGTATGGTCAAGGTCAAAGTGGTGACTTTATTTGTGCTGCTTATCCTCTCGTTTAGAAGTTGAAGAAATTGAGGAAGCCGTTCGCAACGATATGGCTCATGAAGGAGTGAAACTGTTTCGTGGAGCGGAATAAAAGGAGAGGGCAAGCAAGCGACTCTCTCGCCGAGGCACGTTAAGCAAGTACAAGTCGGGGAAGTGTATTGATAGTCCGACCAAGCAGAAGAGACTTACAGGCCGACGAAGAGGCTGTCAATTCTGGTCGGGAATATTTCTACTAAACATATGAGAGGGTGTTATCTTTGGATCTGATATCGCTGCAAGCCACACATTTGGGACAGCTACCGGAGCGGATGAAAATCTCAATAAGCATGACGAGAACAAGGACGCCCAGGATTGAGATCCTGATGATGTGCTTGACAAACACCAAACGAAGTCACACAGTCAAGAGACACAACGAGGAACTGTACGAGAAGATCGCAAGACTTTCTCCGAGACTCTTTTCCACAAGGACAAGGAGTTTCGCCTTCTCAGGATCACCAAATGTTGGCAACATGATGGCTATGCTGAACCAGCACAAAGAAGAGCATGGCTTCCGTGTCTAGAAAAATGATGGTACCTAATGCAAGAATTATCGAGAGATCGTCCGCGGGGACCAGGGGGTAGGTGCGGCATCGACTGTTCCCAAAATCCCATGCTCGTCCCAATCGGGCTTAGTTCCCCATTGCTCCGATTTCTTTTCGTTTGGTCATCGGCAAGAGCTCGTATTTGGAGAATCCAATACTTGATTTGCTCCTTCTCACTTCCACCGGTCCACACTCCATCCTTCCTTTGTTTTCACAATGTAATGGCTATCGGATCGACATTTCATGATCTCGCGACGATGGCGGTACTATGACAATGCTTAACCAGCACAACGAAGAGCACGGCTTACGCCCGGTAAGCAACGACCCTGCTTGATACAAAGGAGCCGGAGATTCCAGAAGACTTCTCGCAATCTCGGGACGTTCTAGTAATCCTCCCAGCGTTTCGCATTCTTCCGTCAGGCGAAAAGTGAAGACAGTGAGGCTTACAAATTGCGATCTTGAGCCCAAGAGGACAAGGAATCGGGGCGACTAAAGTCTACTCACCGTCTCTGCTGATATCCTACGTCAGTTGTAAGTTGCGGTCTCACGACCACATACGCAGACAAGGAGATCTGTACCTGCCTAAACGATGAGCTTGCCAAAGGCCGTTATGGGGGACGTAAGCCGAAGCGTATTGTACAGCGTTGCCGCCATCTCCTCGCGAAAGGCATTTTGGATTACAGTGTTGGCTTCCTCTACTTTTCTTTGGACACATTCGCTACTCTACTAGTCTTGTCCTCACGTCTTCTCTATGCTCTTAATTTTTCCTCAGTGCTTTGTACTTTTCGTGGCTTGAATGGGTTTTCAAATTCGGCTGTAGTTCCAACAGTAGAAGTGACATTACAGAAAGCAGAATATCGTCTTGTCAAAATCAATTTTGAAACTCCAGAGTCTGCTGAAGTCCCCGACGCCGTGCAGAGTACATACGCTTCAACCACGGGGAGCTTCCAGGTTTGCCCCTTCCACGGCGTTATTGACCCAGATGTTGTTCGTTCAACGGACAAAGAGAAGGAACGCATATGGCGTTAGATTTGCCTGTTGCTGACCTCACCTTGCCAGCCATTGACGATCAAGACAGCAATATTGACAATTAGCACCATCGGTCTAAGCTTGGGCGCCTGTTCCTGTGCGATGAGAGTACAAATCTCAAGACAGGGAAACACACAAAGGCACAAGCCCTGGTCTGGAAGTGGATGGCAGTAGTCCTCGCGCACGATTCTTGGAACTCTTCTTCTCCACACTTCCTGCTGGGCGACTAAGCAGTCTACTGCGCCACGACCACATTGGCAACGCGTGTTTGCATTGAGCGATAGTCTTGAATTTTCAACGGCATCGGCGACATTTTGGTAAGAAGACCCGCGATGGGCTGTCCATCAGCCGCTCAGCAGACTCGGAAGACATCCAAAATGCCCTCCTCAGGTCCCAACCAGTGTGCTTGAGGAGTTGCGTGACCTAACACACCGAATACCCCTTGCATTATCTTCTTGCTTCTTTGACGAGATTGACTTCCTCACCACCCACAGAGGCAGAGACCAAGACATGAATGCGTCCAGTAGCGCAAAGGCCTAGCTGCTCATTCTCGTGAGTGATTTGTCCAAGTCATAGGAGAAAGTGACCGTGGTCGGCGCGACCATTCACCCCTGGGCTATGGGCCTGGCCGGAGTCGAAGGGGTCCTGGTCAGAAAATCGACGAGATCGAAGATGCTAGACGAAAGGAGTTCTGGGAGTTTCAAGGCCGAAACAACCACATCGGCGGAGATGCCCATCTACTTGGACTGCTGCGCCATGCTGAACCTCGACCCCGAACGACCAGCTTTGAAGGATGGGGCGCCCTCCTGCACCCCCGCATCGCCCTCGAGCTGCCAGGGTCTCAAAAAGGAATAATAACATGGAAGACGTCAAGTGGGAGCTAACCATGACGACGAAATGAGTACAGGATAGTGAGAGAATTGCAGGCTGCGGCGAAGTCCTCAAAGGCGCTGGAAGGACTGTCTCGTAATTGTTCTGCTTCCACTTTGTTGACACTTCCAAGGATCGAGAAGGATCGAGCGTCTATCTTCGAGATGTGGTGCCATCAAAACGATAGTACATGGTCACAGCATGCACTAACAGTCACAGTCGCTTGCTGTCAGGCGGTGCATTTCATCTTTTTGCTGCCCTTTCGGCCTTTGGGAATGTTTATAGTAGATCTTTTTGGCGAGAACTAGGTGGCACCTGCTCTTATGCGCCTCGGCGAGATCGTTGCTTTTTGGCCATGTCTCAAAGCTCCGAAGGCTCTCGTCAGCGTTGCCCATGACTTCCTTATTGAGATGTTCATTGTTCTCCGAGTCCCAGGTTTTCCACTTGACCCGATCGCAAGTGCAGCAGGATGTTACCACTGCTCACCCAATTCGACGAGGCTCTTGTCATGAAGATCTTCTTGGACACAAGTTTTTACCGTGATTTCAAAGACGTTCTAATAGAGTGGCCCGCAATATTGTCATGGAAATATGGAAGGAGTACTACAAACTGGTCCGCTTCCGTGACGTGATCCAAGCTGCGTATGTGTTGGACAGTCTTCCGCGTATTCGATACCTTGGCGCTTCGGATGACTCCGCTACTGCCAATCAACTTTTATCGTAGGGACTCCGTGTACTAACATTGCAAACATCATGGATCCAGATGCCCAGCAGCCCCCGGACGAGGATCTGCATGCAGAGTTTTGAGCGTGCGAGCAGAAAGGAAGAGTCCTATACCAACAGCTATGCACCTTCGACCGACCATTGAAGCCAAAAGCCCGCAGAGACTATTAGGAGCTCGGGGACTTATACAAGATTAAAACGGGCTATCTAGATGCACCAGACGATACTCAATTTACCCTCAGAAGATGGAATTTGGACCTGCTTACTTCCTATGGGTTGGCGTGAGCAGCAGAGGAAAAAAGCTGGACGTAGCATATTATCAACGTTGCAGCGGCCGACACTGGACGATTCTCCGCGCTATTATAACAGCGTTGCCCAGGAGCGGACTGACGAAGAAGCCACGGATAAGGAGGGAGAGGGCGAGGAAGGAGAGGCGGGGTCGAAGGGGGGAGAATAAACGGACTATGTGCTTTTGCGAAGGAGAGGGAGGAGCAATAGGGTACAGCAACTGAACATAAGCGAGCAAACTCCACTCAATGACAAAATGCATGCAATGGCAGACGAAATGCAACATCTGCACTCGGAACACATCTTAACTTCCTCAACTTACTCTCACCCGTTACATCTACGATTTTATATCCCATCAATCAAATATATATATCCACCCCTCTGTATATCTGAGGACCCTTGCAATGATGCTTCCAAAAGCAACTCCAGAAGACGCAAGCAAGGCTCTGAGAGTCAGGCTCAGTATTCTTGACCATCCAAACCTCCTTGATATCCTCGGCTTCTATGCAAGCAATATACGTCCCTCCACTGAGCTGGTCGACTTTCAGAACATAGCTCAGCCGTTGTCAGACGATGGATTTGGATATCAGAAGTCCGTACTTCGAGGCAGCGATGGTGGAGAGCTTTGTAGGAGTGGGGTGGGTGGGAGGATGGCGAAAAGCGGAACTGCGTTGCGGGTGTTGAGATAGGTCGAGAAGTTGCAGTGGCCCAAGCTTGCAGACTCTTCGCTTTGCTGGACTTCTACGAGAAGCTGACGCCAGGAGTTTACCTTGTGATTCCTGGGGAGCATTGGGAGTATAACCTCACTTAATCTAGGTCGAATTGTCCTATGGGGAACGAATGGGGGGCACGCCTTGGACGGCCTCCAATTGATCAGTCTCTTCTTTACAATGACACTGGAATTGACATGGCATTCAGCCTGGATGTTAGTCCCAACAAGATTTTGATCGAGTGAGTGGTGTTGTATAGCGCCTGAAGCAGCACTCATTATCTCAACATGCTCCTGTTCGCTGCCTGCAGCGATGATAAGCGGGAGTCACCATACAAAGTTTCATCATCCCACAATGGGGTGGTCGTGAAAGACTTGGATATGGGCTATGGTACTCAACACGGTTAGCAGTGAAGCAAACACTCTTCGAACCCTGATCTTCAAAGTCAGTAAATGCGTTTCTTGTTTCGCACGAAAACAAACCGAAGATGGATTCTCACAGACAGGCCCATCAAAAAAGCCATCTGTGCCTATTTCTACCCTTCCGCTACCATCAGTTCTTCAGCTGCTAGCATTTGCATTGTCGGTCCGTCATTTCACATATCAATCATTCCAAGACAGAACCCATCATTGACCATTGTCCCGAAAGATCCTCAGTCTCTACTTCATTGTTCATTGGCCCATCCCCTCGAACCGAACCCAGATGCACGAGCGAGTGGACCAGTGGTACCTCAGGTAGCTCGAAGTGCTTGCCGCATCGAGCGGTCCATCCTCCTCCTGCCTCATGGACGACACCTCCTTCGCTATCATTCACTGACCATGGCACAGAGTAATGCACCTGTGCCAGAGATGCTCAATTCAAAACAGAAATCGTCGAGAACACAATTTGAATCGAATTGGAAAAGGACCTGGTCTCCAAAAGGTCGCTCGGGTTCTGTACGGCGGAGCTTGGTCCTCTGACTGCGAGCATGCTGATTGACTTGGGGGTTCCAATGCAATTGGCGGAGCCATTGCGATCTGTTGTTCGGTGAGGCAATGAATTTAAATTTTGAGACGCGGAGGATGAGGAGCGGTGATCAATAGGATGGGTATACTTAAACCCGATGGTTTTGAAACCCTTGCTTCTGTCGAAAATGTTGGGCTCTAAGCTCGAAGGCGAGTTGTGCTTGTACCTAAGTAGAGAATTTGGCTCTTCTGGTAGCAAGTACGTATAAGTCGACCGTATTCCTTTGCTGCTTGACCGCAAATTCAACTCACCCAACCATCGCCACAAAATCCCATCTCCGGTCGTACAGTATTCTAGAAACATCCCGCCACATTCCCGTGATGGAATCTCACCCATTAACCACCCACTCTCATCGGATTCCAGGTTCACAGCCTAGAAATAGGCAACTAGGCATTGCATGAGGGTCGGCCCGACAGAGTTGCTGCCTGGAGGCAAGAACCAAGATCCACTCAGCGTCCCGATTGGTTGTCTCGGAGGTGATTGGGTACCAAGGTTTTCGGGAGCGTTGCCCTACGCGGCTTTGAAGATATTCTGTGGCCCAGGATATGGGTATAACCGCTTCACTGCCACTTGTCTTATATTTTCAGGAGACAGCAGACCAGCTATGGCTCACCCAAGCCAAGGATTACTCGTCAAGTGCGGTTTCATCGGTCACTTACAAGTATCATTTGAATGGCGGAAGGGCAATGGAGTGGACCGAGAGCTGCAAAATTGAAGGCGACCAGAACAGAAGGTTCCTTAAAGGCTGCGTCGAGCCTATTGCGGCACATCGTCTTCGCAGATTGTTTCTTAATTATGATCTCCTCGTGTATCTCTTCAGTCTCTTCACGTCCGAGTTCTGGGTTTGACGATTAGACAGTCATGTGCCTATGGCTCTTGGGGTTTGATGATACCCCCTGCCCACTAAATCGCAAAGAAAAGGAACGACTGCTGCGCCGATATGATCGGAGAAAAGCGCACCCTCAGCCGAGTGACCGACTGACAACCAAAGATCCGAAGGCGAAGGTGAGAGTCTTCCCCCAAAACGCGGCGCAGTACCGCTGACAGGAAGACAGACAGGACAACGGGCGCCAATTCCCTCACAACTCAGAGAGGTATGCCCCCCGAATTCTTCAACTTCCATCTTTCCCTCGGCTCAAATACGCTAAGACATCATGTAGTCGACAAAGCACTCAGCTGTACCAGAGCGCTCTCGTCAGGGTCAAAGGCATGGAGGTGAGGGAATCACAACTCGCCACGGCGAAAGGGAAGAGAGGCAAAGAGGAGATTCGAGCAGGCCATCAGCATCGAGGCCGAAGCCTAAAACACCGCTAGGGACGAGTTCCAATGCTCGGTCAAGCAGAAACGAAAACACCAAATCCTCAGCACCTCGAAAACCCCCAAGAAGCGGAGTAGGTGATCCGAGAGGAGCCACGCCGAAACCCAGTGGAAGAAGAAACGAAGAAGACGGTCGCGACCCGGGGAAGAGACCGCATACAAAAAACAAACAGGAAGACAAAGGGAAGGTGAAGTGGAAGCGAAAAGAGAGCGACAGAACGGACAGTGAAGAGGAAAGGGAAGCTGAAAGACAATCAGAGACGGAAGAAGACACCAGAGCCCGACCCTCTCGCCCCCCAACACCCAACTGCATCGACCGCTCGCCTCAATTCCCTGGTTTGTCTCGCCAGCCCTCCCCCACTCCTTCATCCTCGTCAACCTCCCCTCTCAAAGGCGTCACTTCGCGAGACGAAGATTTTGAGAGGAGGGGCGAAAAGGTAAGGGAGCGGAGTATAAAGGCGTTGGAGGAGGCGAGGAAGTTGGCAAAGAAGGCCAGTGGGGACAGATTGCGAGAGACTAACTTGGCGGGACCTGTAAAGGACTGGGTGATGAGAGCAACAGCGAATGATGAAGGGACAGAAGAGGCTGAAGGCTGGTGAGATGGTATGAAACAGGAGCCAGGACTTGGAGGGGTCTGTAGAGTGCTCATGCCGGAGCTCCGAGACAGCGGTGGCTGTGCGATCCCATGGAAATGCGGCTAATGCAGCTCTCTAGCTCGAAGGCTGTTCAAGCTTTCTGCCAGCCTGATGACATAGTCTGACGATCTAGTGAAGTGCGTATTGCATGCGCCGAAGCGGGAGGTGTGATCCCAGCTGGATATGCCACCGCGCTCAAACAAATGGTTCTGGAAGCCATCGCTGGGAATGTACACGCTCTTCGAAAAGCCAATGGCGTGAGATCTCTCATAGGCGCTGCCGCTTCTTTTGCTGTGCCGAAATAAAGTCGGGGGGTTCTTTAGTGATGAGGAAACGATGTGACATCTCGAAGGCTGATAATTTGCGCTCGTGCCGTGAAAATTGTAGACTATCTTGCTGTTCCTCCCCTACCCCTAAACGAACGCATTCGTTGCACAACGGATTGCTAGTACAGCATCCGAAGACTCTTAAATTGCTCTTGTGACCAAGTCGCTTCTCCTCACCTTGACTTGAAGTATAGGTAAAGACAACTCTATGGCCCCACCTTAAAAGTCCTGCTTTCATGAGAGAATGGTAATGGAGAACAGATTATTCGCTTAGTGTAGCCACGACCCATTCCGCTAGGCAAATTCGGATGTCTCTTCGATGGCAAGCGAAGACGATCACTCAGGTTGCATCGATAATGCAACGTAGCACGTACTTCTCGCGAAATCGTGCCAGCATCCATGAGCGGTATCTTCGACAGGAAACTTGTGTCCAGCTATTGGTTGGGTAATAGAGCGAGGCTCGCACCCTTTGAAACGTAAGTGCCAAGGTCGTGGTTGAAACTTTCGGAAGCGTCTTATCCTCTGAGCAGCGGGTGAGCGGATTGTTTTCCTGTTGGGCCTGAGGGCATTCTTCGTCAATCATACAAACATCGAATCATCAACATATCCCATCGATTCTGTCGAAGCGCAGTATCTCCACTTTGCGCACAACACACAAAACACTTCCGCCAAGGCCTTGAAGTGCGTCTTGCTTACGGAGTACCTCTGTATTATTTTGTCCTCTGCAATTGGCAGAGACGGTTATCATTGACTTTCCTCGCTCCCTTCGATAAAAGGTTTTCGGGAAGTTTGATGATCCTTAACGGTCATGCAAGTGTTGTTGCGTATCTGCTACGCAAAAAGTTAAGGCTTCAAGGATTTATACTCACTTCAGTCCACACCATCGAATTTAGGCATGACCCTTTTTACCCAGGCCTAAAATTTGGTTTGACATCCTTCTATATCTTACCTCACTGAAGGAATTAAATCTTGAACCCACGACTCAGAAGCTAATGCAATCCGTCCTACCCGAATTGCGCTGCAAACCATGCACCACGATTCTTATGGCGTCGTCATGTGCTGACGCGTCTTTGCAAATCCCTCATCTGCATAGTCGTAGTGATGAGATTGACAAAAGGGATTCCTCTATGAATGTAGGACGTCTGGAAATTGTGATGCACTGACACCGTAATTGAGCCGGGAAACCTGAAGCAAGAATGGGCCGTGAGTTCAACGGCTCACGAGTCAAGCAGGGAGCTCGAAGGGTCATGTGGGTGTGGCGTAACTGGCCAACTCTGGTGTGACTGATGATGATCTGGGCCTTAAAGTACTCTGTACCAATACTTCGTACTGGGACAGACTGCCTATAATTGCTCGTATCCGTAACCTGTAGGCCGCAAACCACCTTCCCCCGCATTTTTGGGGAATCTGGTGCCGACGGTTTTGGATTGGTCAACTGCAACACCTTCTCTATCGTTCTATTCGGAAATATTATTCATCATGCCCCCCTACACACCTACCCTGGATTAATAACACTGCGGTGTGCTCAATTTGCCTTCGTCTCAGCTGGGCCCAATTAAGGGTTCGACCCGCCTTAGCCCGTGGGAGCATTGGGAAGCCTTGCCTGTTGGACTTTTTTGGGGGCCTTCCGCTATTGGCGCACAGTTGTTCACTTCATCGACCATTCAAGCAACCCCACCAGGTCCAATTTCGCCGGTTGCCAATAGATCTGCGATGGTCTCGTTCAGGCACACTTCTAAGAAACTGTGGTCTCCGATGCGAAGATTGAAAAGCGAGGAGATGCAACCAACAGCAGCATCACTGTTTCCGGGAGAAGACCCCGGCTTTCCGAATGTCAGATATTTTGTCGTAGGTAGACCTTCATGAATAAGTCTATTTCTTCAAGCTAGGCAGAGACGAGACTGCCGGAAATTCCAATTTCTTTGCGAACAAAAATCAAGCAGGGATGTCACTTCCCTTTGGCTTCCGCGCTTTGAGCCATTAGCCACTAGAAACCACTCTCCTCCCCTTCTGCTAGAAGGCTTGGCTGCGTCGCGCATGTTTTGCTATGTACCTTGCTAATGCATAGCTGCTTGCACTGCCAGGCGGCTTTTTTTCGTAACGAAGTGTCCGAATCTGAAACATCTGCTCGAGAGTAGCATGGGACAATCACACCTGGGCTGCAAATAGATTGACTTAGGCGACGATGACACGTAGAGTCGCCTTTGAGATCTGTCAAAGACTTTTGGTTTGGATAAGAGAAACCTTCCGTTAGACCAGCCAGTTGCTTCTGCCCAGTGGCCAGTGTCGTGCGGCATGGTTGAAAGGCTGGTGTATCTAGAGAGTTTGAGGTGTGGGGAATAACTGAGGGTGAGAGTCAGAACCCATTGGTTCCGGGGGCCTGGAGTTTACTGATTTGTGGCTCGTTTGAAGTATAGCCGCACAGACTCGCTGAGCGCCGAATAGAATAGCAGACCGGGAGTCATGTTTATCAAGTTTCCCGACATCCCCATATTAATAGGCTGGCTTTTGCTGGGTCGACTGACTCGACTGATACCCTAGACATTCCAACCAAACTATCTAATCCGCCAAAAGACCTTCCGGTAGCGGCGGCACCATCATTGTCTGACCTTCAGTTGCAGCCAGTGCTCAGGTTGTAGATCAGGTACGCCAGACGGAAGATACCACTTGGTTTGGGCTAGTTGCCATTCAGGTAGGTACAAGTATTCAAGTTGATTGGCCTGCGCTGCAAAGCATCCCTCCCCCAAGTCAGCCCATTCCTGAGCTTCCCTCTTAGCTTGGAGCGCGCAAAGCAGCGTAACGCTCCGACTCGTTTCGATTTTGAAGCGTCCTTCGTTTGACCGCAGCCCAGCCTGCCCACTGCTTTCTCTTCTCCTCCCTCTAAACCACACCAGCCACACATACTGACCCACCGAAGGATTATGCGTCCCTTTCAGAAATCAGGTGGCGCCAAGTTCATAGTTTAGTAAGCCACCTTTAATTCTTCTTTGACTGGTTGGATTGTGGCGGACAGATTGTCAGTTGGGAAGAAAAAACTCTCTAATTTTTGCCTTCCCCACCAGAGAATTCCCGTCAAAGACCCAACAAGTATAAAGACAGTGCAGTGCATCCATAGCTCCAAAGTATCGGATAAAGCTGTTCCATCGATCCTCCAGACCTGTTCATTCCTCGTCAGATCCTACTGGAACGCTGAAATCTACTCTATTTGGCAATTCCTGGCATCCGACCTCATCATTGCAGATTCACTGCTCACTGTGCAGCTTAACGTAACACTGCAGGCATCCAATATTAGCGAGTGAAGGAGCCACCAACCATCATAGACAAACTCTCAGATTATCCGCAGAGACGCGTTGGAAAGTCTATCTCTCGGCAAAGCGAAGTGTGAAGCTTCTTTAATCCTTGAGAGACTGACTGGTCGCACTTGAGTTATTCCACTGTGTCGATCCCGGCACGTCACCTTCACACTTATTTCTACCTGAGTTCCATATCAAACACACTTTCTATCATTACACTCAGCTCCCGACTCTGTACACAGGCGCCAGCTGTTTCACAACCAAACCTAACCCCCCCGCCAAAAGCCACCATCGTCGCTGCAGGAACGCGTCTTGGGTGTCCGAGCACTGCGGGGTTTTCTGATATGAACACTGGAGGCAAGGCTCCAGCGTGCGTGCCCACCTGGCGTGGACACGTCGAGACAACGAAGGACGCTCTGCTGGTCTTTGAAGCTTGCTTCAACGGAACTTTGTCTCACTGCTTCCGTCGACCACATGACCGAGAGCGCAACCAGCTCATTGTGAGCGGCAATGTCTTTGTCTACGAAGAAGCAACCTCGGGCATCAAGCGATGGACCGATGGCATTCCCTGGAGCCCGAGTCGCATACTGACCAACTTCCTCATTTATCGTCAACTCAACAGCCCGTTCCCGCCAGGTGAAAAGAAGAGGGCCACCAAAAGAAGCCACAGAGTTCTGAAGCCCGGTGAACCTTATCAAACAGGTCCAAACCCAACGTCAATGAACGATGAGACCAAAAGCTTCTCTCCCGGTTCACCAGAGACACCTGGCCTTAAGAAAGAAGACACGCCCGAGAAGGATTCCAACCGCGGCCTGGTTGGCTCGCTGGTTGATTCCTACGAGTTCAAGGAGAACGGCCTGCTGAAGAAGACGATGACTGTCACTGTAAACAACGTTCAACACCACCTCGTATCCTACTACTCCTTGGATGACGCCAAATACAAACTGAAAACACCCCGAGAGGATCCAGCCCTCAAGGATCTCCGCATTCGAGACCAACTGATCAATCAACCGAAGTTCAAATTCCCCAATCTCGATGATGCTGGAGATGGATCCTACGATCAGATGGATGGGACCCCAAACGCGTATCCAGCGTATTATGCCAATAACTATGACCAGGCGAGGATGTACTCGACTCCACCACACCCACACCAAGTGCCCACATCTCTAGCGTATCATGCCGGTGCCTACGCGCCATCTCATCCCCCATCCGGATCGTCAAACTACCCAACTCCTGTGACCTCAGCGTATACACCGATGACCCCTTCCGTGCAATACCCGCAGCATTCAGGCCATCACCATCAGTATTACCAGCAGCATCCAGGATCCCAATCAGTGCAACACTACCAGAGGTCTTCGCAGCATTACCAGGGACATCACAGCCAAGTGTCGGGCCAACACATCCCACCACTACCAAAGAACGCAGTCTCGCAGAACACCCTCCCTCGCCCCGGTGCCTATGACTATCTCGGCCAATCCTCGAACTCGGGTGCCCACAACGATCCGTATGGATCCAATGGATCCAGCGCAGCTCCCCATTCACAATCCCAGCCAGCACACGGATGGCAAGTGGGATATCCGTCGTCATCACACTGGGGAACACGACCAGAAGAAACCCAATACCCTGCATACCGTGCGCAATCCTGATTGTTACGGAGGAGAAGGCCCCCTTATATTTACTCTGGCTGAGACGTTCGATTTCAGCTTCAACTGTGCATATTTCGAGCAAATATTTGGCATCGCAGCGTTCGCATGGAGGGCGCACGAGGATTCGCTTAACGGTGGAATTGCAATCAGGTGGAAAGGGTGATTGCCAGCACGCGCTTAAGTTTGCATATCATGGTTTATGGCCGGTGCACACACTCAAGGCGTTGCTTTGGGCATCAAGAACGGTGCCTAGCCCGCTTTACATTTCTATACACATATTTTGTCCTCGAAATCCCTTAACCCGCAAATACATTTGCAAAGACTGTCAAGAAATCTTTCGGTTCATCGCGTGGTCCGTTATTCGATTCACGACCGCACGCTCCTCGGTATGACTCCCTCGACGGCCTTGCAACGAGGGTATTCCTCGCTAAAACACAACCGCAGAACAGACTCGGCGACTTCCACACCAGACCACGACCCCATCGCAATACTTGGGTCGAGAGGCACTCAAGGGCTCAAAGCATGTCTTGCGGCTGCTCATGGGCCATGCCGATTCAGCCGGGATCCTGTGAAGCATTCCATGACCGCTTCATTAAAGCCCAACTTGGCATGCGCAAAGGGTAGCCGATCGCCGCAGTATTGATCGACGGACCTTCCAACCTTGAATTGCTTTTCAGACCCGAGTCTGGGCCCTGGCGCTCGGAAGCGGATGACAGGGTGAAATCCCGAAGGTGGAAATAACGAATCAACAAACGGTCGCTTTCCTTCTAGGTTGATGAGCTGTGATGGAAAGAGGCAACCGCGGGAGAATCAGATTCTGCGATAAATACGTCCATTCTATGATAGCACCGGGAGCATGAGCTTGAGCAAAGTAAATTATGGAAATGTAGTTTTAGAAGTAGTCAACCGATGCCTTGATTAATGAACACGGCGATCGATATTCCCGTCACTTTGTCTTGACACTGCTGATCCCTGTAACACTGTATGTACAAGTACAGTACCAGCCTCATCGCCGATCGCATGGGGCCAGAACCGAGAAGGGCAAGAAAGCCGACAGTACGCTGGAAATCCAGGGGTCGTTGATCATAATCACATATGAAGTACAGCACGTACCTTGAGTAGCATTTAGATGCTAGCTATTGCCTATTGGGGCCGGTGGCAGCTTGAAACATTGATGCGGCGACCGCTGAGAGTCTGAAGCGAAGGCAGCGGAAACAAGCGGTGCCACCGGAGCCACATTTCAATCCATCGTCAAGCCGTGCACCATGCGATGGCATCAAGTCTATTCGCATCTGCATGCCGCAGTGTGCCGTTGACCTCTCCCCTGCGACATCTTTTGCGTACCTTTGGGTCGCCCAGGTCTACGCGATTAGGAGCTCTGGGTGTGGGCGCCCAGAAGAGATGGAGGAGTTGCACAAATCATGAGAGGATATCAAGGACGTGTGTGGTACAGGCGGGGTGAGAGATCCATTTTCTTTACTGGGGGCTGGTGACTGACAACTTGCCTAATTATAGAACGAAATGGCCCTACAGGCACGGAGGTCAACAGCTCAGATATCTGGCGGATGGAGGCAAGAACACAGACGACGAGCTGAAGAAGAAAAGGTAAGAGGATGCAATGGCGATACCATCACCACCGTGTTATGTCCAGAGCATTTTCATCTGCAACTTCAATCTCGATCATGAAACCATTGCCTCATGCCCTCCCATGATCATTCCAGCTAACAGACCCATCCCAATAGACCCTCACCCTTGACCTACCTCCTGCCCCACGAAAACATCTATACCCTCCCCAACATTCTCACCTTCTCCCGCCTCCTCGCCGCCCCCATCGTCGGGTACCTCATCATCCAAAACCTCCACGCCCCAGCCCTGGGCCTCTTCCTCTACGCCGGCATCACGGATTTGGTCGACGGATGGATCGCTCGGCGGTACAATTCGCAGACGGTGGTGGGGACGGTGATTGACCCCATGGCGGACAAGACGTTGATGACTGTGGTGACGGTTTCTTTGGCTGTGAAGGGAGTTCTGCCTGGTGAGTGCCAACGATCTTCGTCTGTTGCGTTCTCACATGTCTGCACTCCAATCTGCCCGCGCAACCAACAGCGCCTGCTACAGAGCGAAAACTGATCCCTCCTTGCCCCTAGTCCCCCTCGCAGTCCTCATAATCGGTCGCGACATCCTCCTCGGCATTTCCGCCCTCTACTACCGCTACATCTCCCTCCCCCACCCCAAGTCTTTTGCCCGCTACTGGGACTTCTCCCTCCCCTCCGCTGAAGTACGACCCACGACCATCTCCAAGATCAACACCTTCCTACAATTAGGCTTGATCGGGGCCACAATGGGGGGCATGGCTGTGGGTGGCTTTGAGGGCATGGTCGTTGGGGGGATTGAGCTACAGAGGGTCCTGGAGGGGGCATGGTGGGTTGTTGGAGGGACGACTGTGTGGAGTGGGCTGAGCTACATTTGGGGTGGGAGGGGTGTGAAGATACTGGGGAGGAAATGAATGTACGAGGATGGATGGATCGGGCGGGAGGTGAAGAGCATAGAGAAGGGAGGAAGACACGGTCTGAATGTTGGCCGCTTAGGATTGGGCATGGGAGAATGTACAACACTGCCGTCAAATCCCATGTCCGACAACGCTGGGATGGAAGCTCATCAGCCCCAAGTACTTGGCGACACGGAGGAAAAGTCACAGTGCGCAAGCTTCCGTCAAACTCAACACTATCCATCCTGCAACACCAAGCCCGCCTCGAGCATCGGCCCACAAGCTCCACAGCATCTCTGTCACAACACCATCGATCCATCCTACACCCTCAGCTCCAAAAGCGGCGTTCGGGTCAAACGGCCCATCAGGGTCTCCCAGGGTCCATCGACTGATCCGGACTCTCTTTTCGCGCGGAGTGATTCCTCATCTTCCCCCGCACTTGATGTACACTCCCGAAGGTGTCCCGGTCTCCCTGGTTAGATATAACCCAGCATCCTCCAACTCCTCGCCCGCGATCCAAACACGATACATTCCTCATCCCACCCATCCACTCTACTTCCCAATCCAACTCGCTCTCTTGCTCCATCAATCCTCACCCCTTACTCCTCATCCAACCCCTCTCCCCTACCGCATCAATCCTCACCCTTCCCCCCTCAACCCACCCCCACCC
>JAABUQ010002973.1_pt1 | contig 32199 bp, 27 predicted proteins | sample 5560001 | NCBI WGS metagenome assembly JAABUQ01 (sample SAMN10711888, study PRJNA513371) | rock metagenome | isolation source: Antarctica rocks | place: Antarctica: Victoria Land, Finger Mt nord | collected 2015-12-18 | reverse complement strand
TTATCGGGACCACGCAAACGGATAATGGTCGCTTTGCGGTGCGGATGCTCTACCACATCTTCGACGACTCTGCATTTCGCCGCGATTTCCAAGTGCGTCGCGGCAACGATTGGACGACCTACGCCGCTGAAACGTGCACGCGCTCCCGGCCGCTTTGACGACGAGGCGGCTCAGCGCATCGCGAAGGAACGTACTTCCGACGGCGCGGCGATGATATGTTCCGTCACATAGTGCAACAGGGCAGACACCGCCGCGTCCAATGACAGCCTTTCCGTGTCGAGAACGAGATCCGGTGCAACCGGCGGCTCATATTCACCAGTGATTCCGGTGAAGCCCGGAATCTCTCCCGCGCGTGCTTGTGCGTAATGACCTTTGGGGTCACGCGCCTCGCACACCGATACATCGGCCTTCACGAACACTTCGTGGAAAAGATCGCCCGCAGACCGGCGAGCGACGTCGCGGTCGGCACGGCTCGGCGAAATGAACGCCGCGATCGCAACCACACCCGCGTCGGCGAACAGCGTCGCCACTTCGCCCACGCGGCGGATGTTCTCACTGCGGTCGCGATCGGAAAAGCCGAGATCGCGGCAGAGTCCCGTGCGCAGGTTATCCCCGTCCAGAACGTAGCTCTGCACGCCCCGTTCGTGAAGCCGCCGTTCCAGCTGCATTGCGATCGTCGATTTGCCGGCCGCAGGCAGTCCCGTCAACCAAATGACCGCCCCCCGGTGCCCGTTGCGCGCTGCTCGGGCGTCTCGATCGAGCAAATGGCCAACGGGAACGATGTGGCTTTGATCGGCGCTGGCGAAAACCGCCAGAATCGTTCCCCCGGCGACGATCTCGAGCCCATCGACGAGAATCAGACGGGCAAGCCCCGGATGCTCTTCGATACTATCGAGCGCAAGCGATTCACGACTGCGAAAAACGACTTCTGCCACGGCGTTCTTTTCAGCGCAGGTTGCCTCGTCGTGCTCGAGGGTCGTGATGTCGACCACGCGCTCGAGAGCTTCGACTTGAACGTGAGCCAAGCGTGTTCCGATGCGCATCTGCAAGCGGTCGCGCACTTCAAGTGGCCGCCGTCCCAGCCACAATAAGCGCGCGCGGAATAGCGTCGTCGATGCCGGCATTGCCGACGCGTTGCTAACGATATCGCCGCGCTCGATGAAGAGCGGCACGTCGAGCGTAAAACCGACCGACTCGCCGGCCTGCGCGCGGGGCTTCGCTGGGCCGGGCCAGGATTCCAGCGACTTCACACGCGCGATGCGCGCGCCCGGTGAAAGGACGACCTCGTCGCCGACACCGATAGATCCCGCTTGGATTCGGCCGACGACGATTCTCTCCGTGCCGCGGCGCACGACGCCTTGCACCGCCATGCGCAACTCCGCGCCATCGTGTCGTCGGATGGGTTCCATTCCGCCCAACGTCTCGACGATCGTCGGCCCTTGATACCACGGCATAGCCTTCGATGCGACAGCGACGTTGTCGCCGTCGCGCGCCACAATCGGGACCACCGCCGCCGGATGGATGCCGATGCGTGCCAACAGCGGGTCCAGTTCCGTACGCACCGCTTCATACGACCTGCGCTCGTATCCCACGCGGTCCATCTTGTTGATCGCGACCACGACTTGGCGAATGCCGATCAGTTCGAGCAGTAGTGCGTGACGCCGCGTTTGTTCGCTGACGCCTTCGGCGGCGTCGACGACAAGAAGCGCCGCATCGGCATCGGACGCGCCCGTCACCATGTTACGAAGAAACTCTTGGTGACCCGGTGCGTCGATCAGGACGACCTCGCGGTCGCCGAGATGCATCCAGATTCGTGTCGTGTCGATCGTGATCGCTTGGTCGCGCTCGCTTTGCAGGGCATCGAGCACGAACGACCATTCGAACGGAACGCCGCGTCGTTCACTGATCGCACGCAGTTCATCGGCTTTTCCGTCCATGAGATTTCCGGTATCGTGGAGCAGCCGCCCGATGAGCGTCGATTTCCCATGATCGACGTGCCCGACCGTCACGACGCGCAGTTGTGGTTTCGCCATTACATGTATCCTCCGGTGCGCAGGCGTTCGAAGGCGTCCTCACTTTCATGATCCATGACGCGCCCCGCGCGCTCGGGCGCTTTCGTCGATGCAAGCTCGGCAATGATCTCGTCGATGGATGCGGCATTCGAAGCGATCGGGACGGTAATGTTCTTCTCGCCGAGCGAACGATAGCGTTGACCGTTGCGCGCCAAATAGAGCGGAACGATCGGAATGTTCTCGCGTTGGGTGTAGCGCCAGATGTCCACTTCGGTCCAGTGGAGGAGCGGATGAATGCGCAGATGGGCTCCGTCCGGGATATCGGTGTGATACACGTCCCAAAGCTCGGGGGGCTGCCGGACGACGTCCCAGGAGCCGTCTGATGCGCGAGGACTGAAGACCCGTTCCTTCGCGCGCGTGGCCTGCTCGTCGCGCCGAATCCCTGCGATCACGCCCCGGTAACCGTGGCGCTCGACCAGCGCCCGGAGTCCGGCGGTCTTTCGGGCAGCGGCGCGCGTCGCCGGCGGCAACGTCGGGTCCATCTCCGATTCGGGCGGACAGTCCTCGTTATGCAGCTCGAGATTCCAGTCTCGTGCGATCTGGTCGCGGAACTCGTAGACTTCCGGAAGCTCCATCCCGGTATCCAGCAGCACCACGGGAAACGGAACGCTGCCGAAGAACGCCTTGCGCGCCAACCAAAGAAGAGCCGTGCTGTCCTTGCCCATCGACCACAACATGCACAGCGGCGACACGCGAAAATACGCTTCGCGTAGGATCGCGACCGAGCGCGCCTCGAGTTCATCCAGGAGGTCCATCGTCATCGTTAAGGGCTCCTATGTGTGCACGGACTTACTCTGATCCCTATACAACAATCGGCGCGTGGGTCACGCGTCGCTACCTCAATTGTAGACGCCACACCAACGGCCGGCCATGGTTTTCCGCGGCGATCAATTCTTTGCCGACGCGCGGAGCCAAGCCTACGATGGTCTACGAGGCAAGCAAGCCGATAGGGCCGGCAACCAAATGGGCTAACGCGGGCTGTTCAGCGAAATGAGGACTATGCGTGTACGATACGGAGTTTTACGACCTTCAAGTTCCACGCTCCACGCGGTCTGCCAAGCGCATCGTTCCATTGGTCCAGAATGTCTACACGTTCAAATCAGTCGTTGACCTCGGCTGTGGCAGCGGTGCATCGCTTTCCATTTTTCGTGAATGCGGTATCGACGATGTCCTGGGACTTGACGGCGACTACGTCCCTCCGGCGGCACGTCGTATCCCGCCAGAGCTATTTCGGCCCACCGACCTCTCGCGTCCGTTCTTTGTCGATCGTACGTTCGACTTAGCGATGTCCTTGGAAGTCGCTGAGCACCTTCCGGAAAGTGCGGCCGACCGCTTCGTAAATACGCTCGCAACGCTTGCTCCTGTCGTGCTCTTCTCAGCGGCGATCCCATTCCAAGGAGGCACGCATCACGTCAACGAGCAGTGGCAGAGTTATTGGGCCGAGAAGTTCGCGAGGCACGGGTTCGTGCCAGTCGATTTTCTTCGCGATGAGATTTGGGACGACGAATCGGTTGAGTGGTGGTATACACAGAACATTTTGCTGTATGTGAACTCAAGCGCGATTCACAATTTTGCAGAATTAGAACGACTCAGGTCTCGTGTACCGGCCCCCGCACTGGATCGAGTGCATCCGCGCCTCTATCTGCGTAGGCAGGATGCGCTGAAGACGCGATGGCATCCGGCACGGCTGTTTATAGCAATTCGGCGGCGAGCCCAAAACGCTACGCATTCCGTAACGCGTCGACTTCGCGAGGCCCTTTCTCGCGGGAAAATCAGTTTGGGATGATGTCACCAGCGCCGGCAGGCCACTTGGTATTTCGTTGCCTTGCACGGTTTTCGGTGAACCAGTTTGCGATGAAGGCGAAGCATGCAAGCAACACAGCCGTGCCGATGGCGCGGCGTATGCCGAGTTCAAGCGCCGGTAGCGTCAACTGAACCCAGAGAAGGCCGAATATAACGATCCCTGCGAGCACCCCACTAGTCCACGCGCCGTGACCCACGGATCGTGGGACCTGGTCCGTTCGCTGGACCCGACGATTGTGTTGCCGTTCGTTGAAACTGCAAGAAAGACGGCCACGCGTATCCGTTGGCAGCCATCTGCTTCCTAGCGACGGCCCAGATCCAAAGCTTGTCGGACATGGCCAGGTCCGTTTTCCAACTTCCGATCTTCGCCTTGCGGACGAAAGGCTTAACTCTTCGCTAATTGTTAAGGACCACTAGCTTTCGTCAGCTGGGAATAGCCTGACCTTGCCGCTGCCTAGGGTAGTTAGTCCCAGGTCGACGCTACTGCCTGTGTAGGTGCAGTCTCTGGTCCTTTGCGCCTTGACGCCCCGACTTGAATATCCTCAAATCCGGCCATCGTGCGTAGCAGGTGGCAAGCCGAGAGTCAACATGCCTATTGCTGAAACGCCAGGCCGCGCAATTGCGAATTGTCGAGCCGAAACCCTTCGTTTCCCGTGCTTTCGACGAACGCCAAGCGATCCACATAAAAGGAGCTGAAGATTGCTTGCGATGCCAGAGCATATTGCCGCTCCAGCATGAAGGCCCGAATTGGGGTCGGTCCCGGCGGCTCTGCTCCATTGCGAAACTGAGCGAAGTCTTCGACGATGACCACCGTTGGGCGGTAGCGGCCCCAGTCGAGGCTCTCCAGCACCTGCATGTCGTAACCTTCACAGTCCACGGATAACAGGTCTATCTGCCGGTTGCGGCAGTGCTGATCCAGGACGTCCGTCAGAGTAACGCATTTGATGAGTTGCCGTTCGATAACATCGGAGCCGGTCCGCTGTTCCCATCGTGGATCGAAGCTGTTTGTGTTCGCTTCCGCGAACTTGTAGTATGTCAGCTCCGATGCTGAGTTCGACACGCCGATGTTAAGGTGCATGTCGCGCGGTCTAACCTTTTTGAATGACGGAGCAACATCGGGATTAGGTTCGATCGTGATTCCACTCCAGCCGCTGAGGTAAAGCTTGTACGTGTTCGATTTACTTCGCGGCTGGTAGGCCCCGATATCGACGTAGAAACCGCGGCTCTGTGGGTTCAAGTGCGATAGGATCAAGTCTTCGCCGTATTGAGAGAACGAGACACGGAGGTGCTTCACTACTGACGGGGCGCTCCGAAGTCTCTTAAGTAATCGGCTTATTTTCATGCTTGGTTTCCCAACAGACGCCTTACTTTCGGCAGCGGCTCCTCGCCATATATATAATCGAGGCCGAAAAGAGCGAGAATCTTCATCGCGGTTCGCAACTGATCTAAGCCGACGTGTCGTTGCCAAGTCGTCACGAGATTTTCGCCGCTTTTCTGGTCCACTGTCGTTTCGCGCCAATCCGTTTTCGATGGTGTCGCTGCACGAAGCACCGCACGTGAATCGAAACGGCGCCCGAGAAACGTAAAAAGCCGCTCGATCTCCGCCTCACGGTCGACGCAAAGATGCTCGTAGAAAACGACGTGAACGTCGCCCTGCGAGAGCTGGCGCAACGGCACGAAATGTTGAATGCACCAGGCATACATATGTTTTTCGAACTGCGACTTAGCGCTTGCGATGCTTTCGCGCATCGGCTGGAGATGGTCTTCCAATAAATGTCGCTGGGCTAAGTATTGGGGAATATATGTAGACCAATCCAGTTGCAACCTCGAGCTGACAACGGCGCAGGGATGTCGTATGAGCCAGACGATCGGCATTTCGGGAAAGTGATTTCGCAGCCACTTGAGCCACAAATTGCCGCGAATTTCTTTGACCATCCGTTCACGCCGAAACAAGCGGACATTTCCGCCGTCGACGCGGCGATTGCCGACTTTTCCGGCGAGGATCGTCCTAGCAGCCTCTAGATACGCCGGGTCGCTATTGTCAGGCCGCAGATAAAGGCCGGAGAAGAATTGCGCTGCCGTTGGAACGTAGGTGGCATCGAAAGGCTCGAACATATCGCGGTAGCGCTTGTCGTAATTGACGATGTCCGCCAGCCACGTCGTGCCGCTTCTCCCAGCGCCGACCAGACAAAGGGAGTTCCGGTAATCGAAGTTGGTATTGAGCAGCCGCGGATGTTTGACCAGGGTCACGACTCTGTCTGTCAGCGGCGCGGCTGCGAGGGCGTCTTTGAGCGAGCGCATTACCAAGAACTCCTTATCCCGTAGTGTGGCTCAAGAGATGCTCCCCGGCGATCCCGACTCCGGCGCTTGCTGCCCGAAGGCACGCCTGGAGGTTGCGCTGCATGTAGCTCAGGAAGGTGTTAATGTCGCCGTCCCAGTTCGTAGCCCAATGGCCAAGCGGCGGCGGCATTGTCCGGAAGATGTCGTACGCGGCTTCGATGGCGATTCGAACGGAGCGATCAAGCTGTGGTTCCATCGCGGAGACATCCGCCCACGCTACTTCAATCAATTGGAACGGTTCGTGCTTGGGCCAAAGCCAGTCCCAGTCGTGCATTTGCCATTGATCACCGTCATTAATCTTGTAAAGTCGCAGTCCAAGCGTTCGGATGTACCGCTCAAAGCGTCTTAGGTTTTCGTGGAGTTCCTGAGCGATCGCACCCACCTGTTGCCCGCTAAGCGGCACGCCGGAGGTCTCATCCGTCCTGGGGGCGTTGTTGCGGAGAACCTGTTCGGCCTTCGGCCCGGGTTGCGCTTCGATAGAATAGTATCTATCCAGACCGAATGCCGCAACGATTTCCATGATTCGCCTTGCCTCGTCCGGCGACAGCTGCGTTCGCCAAGCGTTCAGGACATACGCACACTGCTGAAAATCGATGCCGAGCCGTGAAACATCGGGAGTCTTACGCTCATCGAGGTATGTACAAAGCCGCTCCAACTCAGCCTGCGGCGCTGCGACGAATCGCTCATACGAGACAACGTGCAGCCCCTCACCGGCAAACTCGTGCAAGGGTACGTAGTGTTCGATTGCCCACATGAGCGCGTGTCTCTCCAAGGGCGATTTCGCGGCTCGGACAGTGCTCTTAAATGGCCCGAGATAACGGCTTACGAACTCTTCGCTTTGTAAGACGTGATTTAGGCGCGTGGGCCGTTCTAGTAAAAGGCGAGAACTGACAGCCGCGCACGGATGTCGCATGACCAGCACGATCGGCATGCCTTTGAAATTCACCCGTAGCCATTTCAACCAAAGATTAAGCCGGGACTCGCTGATCAACCGCCGATCATAGTGGCCAGGCGCGGTCCAGCGGTCCATGTCCGGGCTCCTCGCTTCCCCTGTGATAATTCGTCCCGCATAACGGCGTAAGCCGCTGCTGCGCTCGTCTGGAGAAACGTATTCTCTCCACAAGAGGCGTTGCTGTAACCCGGTTGACACTGAGGACACATCGCTAAACGGCTCAAAAAGATAGCGGTATCGCCGGTCATAATTTAATGCATCGCAGACAAGGCTCGTGCTGTTTTTGCTCGCGCCGGCGACAAACACCGATCGACGGTGATCCGCATGGCGATCGACAATCCGTCCCGGCGCCTTACGCGGCCAGTTCCCCGCCGCCATTCCTAAAGCTGTACCATCAGTTGCTTAACGCTTCCACACGCCACGGTCCAATTTAGTCGTGTTCGTTGCTCGTCGTAGGAGGATAACGCCAATGCCCTGTAGCGCTCTTTGTCGCCCATCAGCGCCGCTATGTAATCGCAATAGTCGGAGGCCGGCGCAGTCAACGGAAAAGTCATGCCATTACGACCATCATGGACGAGACTGTTTAGTCCACCCACCCTGGTGGTGATAGACGGCACACCGAAAGAATTAGCTTCCGTCAAGACCGATGGGAAGCAATCGGCTCTTGTCGGCAAGACGAGGAAATGAGATTGGGCGATGAGCTCGCGCAGTGTTTGTAGGTCGGACGGCTTGGCTCTGTTTAGGTAGCCGACAATTTGCAAAGAATCGGGAAGTGGTTCGTCGATAGGGGGAGAGCAACCGATAACGGTGAGTTCTGTCTGTACGCCCGCTTTGTTGAGAGCGGCAGCAACCTTAGCCGCAACATCGCCACCCTTTCGCAACCAGTGCGTGCCGATAAAAAGTAGTTTACATGGGCTTGATGGGCGGCCATCGATGATCCGTTCGATTTCGTCTCGCGTCCGGCCGGATTCCATGTTGGGGCCGAAAGGGACGACTCTTAGTTTCGCGGGGTGGATGTCGTATATGTCGATGGCAGTTTGTGCTGCCCATTGCGACGGATAAATGGCTAAAGCACAATTCTTCAGTGCGGCCTTTTCTACGGCATGTATCTGGCGGACGCTTTCAGCGCACAGGTTCGTAAAGTAGGGATACCAATTGATGAGGGACGCGAGTGTTGCGTCAGTCCATAACACGACTGGTTGTTTCGAGCGTAAAGCTGCGATGGGGAGTGCGTTCTCGTGGCACCAGATTACGTCTGACTTCGCATCTGCTACGCGGCGATTGATCTGGCGGGCATAATGCTTCAGAACGGCAGTATCAGCCTCGCGGAAGTACCGCTTGTGAAGCTCCCGCTCATACAGGCGACACTTGGCGCGATTCGTCAGCGAATATCTCCGCGCCAATGGCCCGATGTAGTCGACGGGGATCGATAGCGCTTCAAAACCCTTAGCTGCTCTGTATGTATTCGAACAGATGCCAGTCCACCCGACCGGCCACGTTGACGTATCGTTGAGATCGTACGTTGTAACGCAGGATATTTTCATTATGGTTGAGCCAGTAGAGCAGCTGCGACTTGTCTAGAGTGTGGCCACCGTTTCGGCGGCTCCCCAAGGAAAGGTACAGCATATAGAAGCAACTGAACCGAAGCTCCGATGTCAGGGCGTGGGGTCAATATGAACGATAAAACGCGGCATAAAAAACTGCGGGTCTCGTTTCTGAGGCGGGACAACAGTGTAAGCACGGTCATGTTGGGAGAATAAGATGCCGATGTATTGGATGTAAGGAGGGCGCGTCGCCATCCAACTTTATTCCGCCCCTTGCCAGTGTCATGCTGCCTCACCATACAGGAGTCTCGTTCAGGTTCGCCTGAAGTGAAGTTAGTGCTTCCCCCAACTGAGGAGAGAGTGTCCACGAAGGTCGACGTCTTTTCGGTGCAGATGCCGACCCTCGGTCACAAGACTTATGGAACGCTTTTGCGTCGGGGCTTCGCCGGCTCCGCTAAGTTCTCGTTCGAGGCACGCTGGACGACCGAGGACCCCCCGTTTCCGGAGCGGGCCGTAAATCGAGTCTTATGGCAGAACGTGCCCATTCCGGCAATTTATGAGCGAAATCTCGATATCAAGCGATTTCGTTCGGAGCTCGGAGTCTCGCTGTTGGCAAAGCGGCTGATCGAGCGAACTCTGAAGAGCCACAAAATCGACGTACTGCATTTTCACACACAAAATGCAGCATGGCTGTCCGCCCCATACTCTCAGCGCATACCGACGGTAATCACGACGGACCAGACAAACGCACAGATTGCGCTGGAGTACCCGCGCTGGACGCGCTGGAGCCATGTGCCAAGCATGGCTCTCGAGCGCCGAACTGTTGCATGGGCTAGCGCCATCGTCGTCTTCTCAGAATGGGCGGCCGACTCGTTCGTCAAGGAGTATTGCGTACCGCGGGAGCGCGTGCACGTTATTCCAGTGGGCGTTGAGTTGGAAGGCTTTGCGGGCTTTGAAAGGCGGCACGCTAGACCGTCCGATAAGACGCGCTTGCTGTTCGTCGGCGGTGAATTCCATCGCAAGGGCGGCCCGCTGCTTGTCGATGTGTTCCGCAAAAAGTTCGACGATTGTGGTATCGAGCTGCATCTCATGACTAACGATCCGGCCGCCTCGACACAAGGCAACGTCGTTGTCCACCGGAACGTTCGGCCATTTTCCCCAGCTTGGTACGAACTGTACTCGCAAGCCGATATTTTTGTCTTGCCGACACTACGCGAAGCTTTCGGCATTGCGTACATCGAAGCAATGGCCGCGGGCCTCCCCATCATCGGTACACGAATCAGCGCTGCCCCCGAGATCGTTTCTGAAGACGTCGGCTTCTTGGTCGAGCCGAATGACCCACATGGTCTCGCTCAGCGTATCAAGCAGCTAGCGGGCGACTCAGAGCTTCGACGAAGTTTAGGCGACAATGGGCGCGCGCGTGCTCGCCGACTTTTCGATGCCAAGCATCACGTTGCAAGGCTCGGCGATGTGTTCGAACAGGTTGCGGCCGAGCATAGTCGCGGAGACGGCGCACGTCTCTATGGCACATAACCTGACCTAGAGTCCGACCCGGGTCACGGCAACCGCCCCGCCAGTTCCGGCCGGGGTGTGAGAGCCGCAACATGCCGTTTGCCCCTCTAATGGGCGGCCCCGCGGATGCCGTAGAGGAGCCATCGGAAGCTTTTGCGCTCCGGCCACTTTCGCTGTTTTAGGGACACTTATGCTTGGCGAATCTCGCTTAGTCACGCTCGCACTTTCCTGTTCGCTCCTCGGCCTCGTCGGTTGCGGAAGCGGTTCTGCCCTCTCGTCTTCACCGGCGCTGCCCGGCGCTGGAGCGCCTCTGTCCACCGCTGCCGGAGCTTCCGCCGCAACATCCCACTCCGCGACCGCGATGAGCGGTCAACGCATCGCCGTCTCGGCGAAGCCTGCGGGGGCTCAGCCGCCTCTGTTTTACGATGACTTCAGCGACGGGAAGGCGACGGCGTGGAACGCGACCGCCGGCACCTGGAGCGTTTGCCACCCATCGTCTGGCGCACCGTACGCCTATTGCGCGACCGGACTGCAGAATAACACCACGTTTGCCGGCAGTCCGTCATGGACCGATTACTCGCTGACCGTGGCAGTGCTACCGACCTTCACCTATCCTCCAGCGCACGTTAGAGAAGGCCTTGACATCATGGTTCGCGCTGCCGATGCGAACCATTTCGACGAACTCGAAATCATGCCGGAGCATAGCGGCGCAGAGCACTGGCATATCTTGCGCAGCTCACCCCAAGGTTATGCTTCTCTTGGGAGTGGACACGTCTCAGTTGCTTCAGGAACGATGTACTGGCTGCGCTTAAACGCCACTGGATCGCAGTTCACGGCGTTCATCTCGACGGACGGGCAGCATTTTACGACGCTAGGCACCGTAACGGATTCAGCCTATCCGACCGGAGGCATTGGCTTGCGCACATGGGGCGGCATGACCGCTTCCTACGGGCCGGTTGCTGTTGCTTCGACGGGAACGGCAGCGCCGCCGTCGCCCGCGCCGACCTCGCCGCCATCGGGACCGATGACATCGGAGACCCCGAGTCAAGCCGACGCGTTCGTGAACTCCGTCGGAGTAGACTCGCATTTCGTGTATAGCCAGCAGGTTTACAGCACCAACTATCCGGTCGTCAGTCAACTCCTGATAAACTCGGGCATCAAGCACCTTCGTGACAGCGGCCCAGCCTACGATCAGGTCTACATCAGCAAAATGGCCATGTTGAGTGCTCATGGCATCCATCATTCGGTGGGATTTGGCTTGAAGACCACGGCGGCGCAGATGTCCGCCGACTTAAAGGCGCTGGGTCCTTCCAACATCGACTTCGTTGAGCCCCAAAACGAGTACGATACGTACCGCGATCCGAACTGGGCATCGACGATCGTCGCAGAACAGAAATTAATCTGGAACACACTTCGTGCCGATCCCGCATTCAACGGCATCACGATCCTCGGCCCCGCATTAGCTCAGCAACGCAACTACGCCGTCATGGGACCACTCGATGCTTACGAAGATGCGGGAAATCTGCACAACGCCACCTGCGACCTCAACCCCGCGACGAGCACTAGGAGCGTCAGCATAGCCAACATGACTACTGACATTCGTGCCAGCACGGTGAGCAAGCCGATTTGGACAACTGAGACCGGATATGCCGATAGGACTGCGAGTGCATGCCAGACGCCCGACGCCGTGATCGCTAAATACGATCCTCGACTGATCGCTGAGCGGTGGAATGCCGGTGAACCACGCTCATACATCTTCTCGTTTGCAGATGACGCCTCGGATCCAATCTTTGGTAGTATGGGACTAATTTCAGTCAATGGAACGGCAAAGCCGCAATACACGGCGATCCAGAGCATGCTAAACCTTCTCGCTGATCCGGGAGCTCCGTTCAGTCCGACGACGGTTTCGTACTCACTGACGGGCCAGACGCAAAACGTCCATCACATCCTTCTTCAAAAGCGCGACGGCTCACGCGTGCTCATGCTGTGGATCGAAAAGCCGGCCATTAATGGAACCCAAAACGCCTCTGAGGTTCCAGTAGCGGTGCCCTCTCAGCAAATCTCGCTGTCAGTCCCCGGCCTGACCGCGGCGACTGACTACGCCTACGATACATCAAAGTGGACGATCTCGCCCCAAAGCCTCCCTGTGAACTCAGGTACCGTTAATCTGACCGTGGCCGACACCATCTCGTTCGTTAGGTTCTAGTAGAAAGGCCAGGCACGCAGCGCGTTACGCTTTTCGCGTGCGCGAAAATGAGCCGTTGTTCGAAGCCCCGGGTTTGGTCGCCCGGGGCTTCGGCATTAAAGGCCTCGGTCACTCGCCTTCCACAGTTATTAGGTCATTAGTGCTCAACGTCGACAGGGCGAATGCCGGTCGCGTAGACTTTCTCGGCGTGTTCTCCTACCGGACGTGCCTCTAAAGCGGCTCCATGCCGCCCAATGGCCGGGACGCTCTCGAAACGACCGTAAGTGACCGGTGCCATTGTTCTAAGGCCAACTTTTGTTGGGGGAACGTATGTCCCGTAAATCTGATTTTTCGGTGCTTCTCGGCCTATCGTTGTCTGCGTTCAGTCTTCTAGGATGTTCCAACGGCTCAACGTTGTCGCCAGTTCCGTCAATACCGAACGACGAGCAACTTGCTCCCGACGCCGCGGGAATGTCAAGCGCCTCGACCGCGATGGCAGCCGAACGTACCGGCGAGACAGTGATTTCTTCGGGGGCTTCCGCGGCGCCGCAGTTTTTATCCACAACCGAGTCTGCGGGTTATGCGTCGTCCGGAATATCGGAGCGGCCCGCCCAGGCGGACGCGTTTGTCAATTCCGTTGGTGTCGATTCGCATTTCGTATACAGTCAAATGGTTTACAGCAGGCAGTTCTTCCGCGTCAGTCAGCTCTTAATAAACTCCGGCATCAAGCACCTTCGAGACAACGGCCCGGCCTATGACAAGACGTATTTAAACAAAATGGCCATGTTGAGCGCCCACGGGATTCACCATTCCGTCGGCTTTGCCTTGGGGACGACCGGTTCGCAAATGTCGGCCGACTTAAAGGTATTCGGCCCTTCCACTATTGACTTCGTTGAGGGGCAAAACGAGTACGATACGTACGGCGATCCAAACTGGGCGGCAAAGGTCGTCGCACAGCAGAAGCGCATATGGAACACAGTGCGTTCGGACTCGGCCTTCAATAACGTAGCCGTGCTTGGCCCCGCATTGGCACAGCAGCGCAACTATGCCGTCATTGGTCCGCTGGACGCGTACGAAGATGCGGGAAACCTGCACAATGCCACGTGCGACCTCAACCCGGCGACCAGCAACAGGAGCGTCAGCATAGCCAATATGACTGCTGACATTCGTGCCAGCACAGTGAGCAAGCCGATCGTGACGACAGAAACGGGATACAACGACCATACGGCAGGTTCGTGCATGACCCCCGACAGCGTCATCGCGAAGTACGACCCGCGCCTCATTGCAGTGCGATGGAACTTCGGAGAACCACGTTCGTACATCTTCTCATTCGCCGACGATCTGTCGGACCGACCGTTCGGCAACATGGGGCTGATTTTCGCCAATGCAACGCCGAAACCGCAATACACCGCGATCCAAAGCATGCTTCTGTTCCTGGCGGACCCCGGTCCACGGTTTATGCCGGCGCCGGTCACGTACGCGCTCTATGGACAGACGCGAAATATCCACCACACGCTGCTACAAAAGCGCGATGGGACGTGCGTCCTTATGTTGTGGATTGAGCAGCCCTCGATCATTGGGACTCAAAATTCGACCGAGCGTTTGGTGAAAGTGCCTCCTCAACAGGTATCAATTTCGGTAGCGAAGCTCACCTCAGCCAAAAACTACGACTACGATACCTCGAACTGGAAGCTGAAACCGACCGCGCTGTCGATCAACGGTCAGACCATAAGGCTCACCGTGACCGATGCAATCTCGTTCCTTGAGTTCACGCATAGGTGAGCGGAACATCGCGCAGCCACGGCAATGTCATGCGCAGCCCTTCCTCGAGCGAAACGGTCGGTTCCCAGCCGAGTCCGCGTGCCAAGGTCAGGTCCGGCTTGCGCCGCTGCGGATCTCCGGGGCGTGCACCGACGTGCTCGACCGCGAACCGAACCTGCGCCACACGCGCAAACGTCTCGGCGATATCGAGGACGGTGCGCTCCTCGTCGTTCCCGATGTTAATTGGTTGCAGCGATGCCTGCGGGGCGTCCATCACCCGCAGTAAGAGGCGGATAGCATCGTCGATATAGGTCATTGAGCGCGTTTGCCGGCCGGACCCATGAATCGGGAAGGGGCGGCCGCCAAACGCCGCTTCACAGAACGACGGAATCAAGCGTCCGTCCGCGGGCGACATTCGCGGTCCGTAGCAGTTGAAGAACCGCACCAGTCGGCCGTCAAGGCCGCGCGCGCGGACCGCAACGGAAATGGCCGCCTCTGCGAAACGCTTCCCTTCGTCATAGCACGCACGGGGACCGATGGGATCAACATTGCCGAAGTAGCTCTCCGGCTGCGGGTGAACGAGTGGATCACCGTAGATTTCCGAGGTTGACGAATAGATGAAGCGGGCTCGGTGCTCGAGCGCGATCTCGACCAGCGACATCGTACCAATCCCGTTGACCGACAACGTCTCCCAAGGATGCGCCCCGTATGCATCAGGGCTCGCCGGCGATGCGAGATGGTATATTTCGCCGATGGGTCGGTTACGCAGAGCCTCTTGCAGTGCCGACCGAATCGCCGCAGGCGATTGCGCGACGTCGAGAAATACGAACGATGCCTTCCCTGACTTCGTCGCCGTTTCGATGTTTCGAAGGTTGCCGGTCGACAGGTTGTCGAGGATGACGACTTCGTTTTCCCGGCGCAGCAGGGCATCGACGAGGTGGCTACCGACAAACCCGGCGCCCCCCGTGACAACACTGATCACGACAACGATTCTTTCCCAGTTTTTAAGAGGAGATGTCGCAGCGACGCGTGGCTAGAATGAACGGACGCCCAGTGGGGTGCCACCCATAGCCGGTTCGTCCACATGCGAACGCATCGGCGTAGATCCGCGCTGCGACGAGCGCCGATACCCGTCGAACTCGCGTACCATCTTGTGTTGCGTCGTTACCACACCCAGAAGTGAGGCCTGCGCGGCGCGCAGAACCTTGATGAGTTCCCTGTCAGCGTCGGACGGCGCCCTTCCCTGCTTGAGGGCGATGATGACGCCGTCCGCTGCGCAGGCAAAGGCCAGCGCCATGCCGCTCTGCGGCAGAGCGGCTGTTTCGATGATGGTAAAGGTGAAATGTTGGCGGAACTGTGCCGCCGCAGGTTCGGCGGTTTCCCGAGAGCACGAGGCGGCAACCGCGGGAGCGTTGAGCGCTAGGACGCTCGGTGCGCCGTTCGTTCCCGGCGTAGCGTAGGACAGGACGTCATAATCCGTTCTCGCGGAGAGCTTGGGCGCCGACGTGCTTTTGGCAAGCGTCGGCGCGTCCACGTTTCCGTCTACTAAGAGAACGCGGTGGCCGACCCCGGCGAGGCCGTGGGCAAGCCCCGTGGCCACCATGCTGGACCCATCGCGTGGCGTCGCCGAGGTGACGGCAATGACCGCCGGAGTGGTCATTTCCGCCTCAAGGCGAGCCCGCGTAAGATCGAGCCGATTAGCGATTGCGGTAAGGTCCACGACTATACCGATCCAATATGCGGAGTACCGTACAGCGCTTCCGCTTCGCCGGCCGTCCGGATGCGAGGATCGAGCGCTTCGGCAGCATATGCTGAGCCGACTGCGAGACCGAAGATCAGCGCTGCAATGAGAATGACCATTACTTCACGGGGCATCTTCGGAGAGGCGGCCGTCGCGTGATCCAGGACGATTAACGAGCCGAGCGACGCCGCTTGGGCTTGGTCGGCAAGCGTCGTCTGCAGGCGGCCCTGCAACTGTTGATACGCATTAGCAGCAGAATCACGTTGTAGGCGCAATTGATTCGCTGCGACGCCGTAGCGCGGTAGATCGGCTAGACGTCTGTTGGTAGTTCCGAGTTCCCCGTCAATCGCTTGGAGACGCGCATTGTCACCGGCGACCTGGGCTTCCGCCGCACGCCGCTGCAGCAGCACCGTCGCGAATGTTTGGCTTGCGCCTTCGTGACCGCTGACGCTGACCTGTGCCGCACGATTAACGTCGGCGCCTTCTCTGTCGACTTTTTCCTTCAGCCCGGCGAGTCCGGGGAAGGCGTCCGTGTAACCAGCCTTGGTCGTGTCGTAGGCTGCGACGTCTTTGGCTTGATTGCTGCGCAGTGCCTGATACATCGGATCATTCGCCAGCGTTTGCTCGCGAATCACACTGTCGAGACCCGCTCGGTCGGCCGCGTTAGCCCCCGCCGACATTGACGCTTGATCCGCAACAAGGCTGGCACGCACCTGGGCTTTTTGCGATTCGAGATCGTCGAGCCGAGTCGATATTGCTTCGAGCGCTGAGGGTGATCCAATGAAAGAGTCGTGTTGCACCGCTTGCTGCAAGTGCCCGTCGATGCTTCGAATCGCCGATTGCTCGCTAGCGAGCTGGGTGCGCAGGCGCTCGATGACTTGGTCGTACTGACGCGCTGCTAGGTCTTTGTATTCGTAGACCGTCGAATCCGCAATTGCGTTCGCCATGTTAAGCGCGAACGCCGGATCTTTCGACCGGTATGTGATTGGAACGATCGCCGATCGCGGGGACATTTTCACTTGGGTTTTATAGCGAAAATCGTCGATGGGCGCGTTCAGGTGCATCTGTGCCTTCACGCGCGTCATCACCGGCACGCTGAGCACCAGTTCCGGCAAGTCCCCGACGGGCAAGATGTCGCCCTTCGCATCTCCGACCGGCGCTACCTCAGCCGTCGCAAGGTAGGTCGGCCGAATCATTTTCACGATCAGCGGACTAGCCGCCAAGGCCAGAAGCATGACTCCGAGAACGACCCAGCGCCGCTCCCACAGGATGGTAGCAAAAGACTTCATTGGTAGACCTTCCTTAATGTTTTCATCCGAAATAACATCTTCATCCGACTTCCGCTAGTTCCACGCCGCTGGCCGTCCGGCGCCGTCCGATACCCCGATAAAGGAGTCCTGCCGCCGTAACCGCGTCGATGTCGAGAACGTTGCGCCCATCGACGATCAAACGCCGGCGCAAGCGGTGGGCTAGCGCCCAGGGATCGACCGCGCGGAACTGCGGCCAATCGGTCAGGACGAGCAGCACGTCGGCGTCTGCGGCCTCGAGGGCGGATGCCGCCAACGTACAAGGGAGCCGATGGGCCGGATCGCGGAACGCGGGATCGAAGGCCACGATCTCGGCGCCGCGAGCGGCGAGCGCCTCCACAACCCTGATCGCAAGTGAATCGCGGACGTCATCCGTGCCGGCTTTGAACGTAAGACCCCAAACGCCGACGCGCACGCCTGAAACGCTCTCGTTCAGTTCCTGTTCGAGAACATCTACGACTCGGCGCGGTTGTCGGTCGTTGACGTCCAGCGTGGCGTGCAAAAGGTCGTAGTCGGCGTTGGAGTTTTTCGAGAGATGGATCAGGCTCTTGAGGTCCTTCTCGAAGCATGGACCACCAAATCCGATCCCTGGTTGGAGGAACATGCGGCCGATTCGACGGTCGTGTCCGACGGCATCGAGCACGTCGAGCGCATCCGCATCAAGCTCGTCGCACAGGTTGGCGACTTGATTGGCGAAGCTTATCTTCATCGCGAGGAAGGCGTTGGACATGCCCTTGGCGAGTTCGGCATTGCGCAGTGACATCGTCAAGATGGGGCGACTCAAGTGTGCGAACAAGTCGCCGTAGCGCTCCGCGACCAAGCGCGACTCCGCGCCGACGACGACGCGATCAGGGTTCAAGAAGTCCGGAACGGCGCAGCCTTCCCGCAGAAACTCGGGGGCATAGACTACGTCCGCATTATTGCGCAGAGCGTCGGCGGCCCATTCAGACGTGCCGGGCGGGACCGTTGAGCGGAGGACGACAGTCGCGCCCCGTAAGTTGAGACGAGCGAGCCGTCCAATGACATCGTAGACGCCGGAAAGGTCCGCCGAACCGTCCTGATGGGATGGCGTGCCGACGGCGACGACGATGAAAGCCGCACCGTGGACGGCGCTCTCTATGTCTTCGACAAAGCGTACGCTGCCGGTGCGCAGGTGACGGGTTAGGGACTCCGTGATGCCGGCCTCGTGGTAGGGCGTGACGCCGCGCTGGAGCTGACGGACGCGCTCGATCAGGATGTCGTAGCCGACAACTTGATGGCCGAACTCGGCAAAGCCGATCGCGCAGGCCATTCCGACGTAGCCGGTCCCGATGATCGCGATCTTGGTCGGTTTTGTGTTCACGGTAGCAGCCTCAGTAAGCGCCGTGCGGGGAAAGCACAGCCCGAACGGTCTTGAGTAAAATGGCACTGTCCGAGAGGGAAGATGCACTGGCGATATACTTGATGTCGAGCGCCGTTGCTTCAGGGCGGTGAAGCGGAATACTGGATCGGCACTCGATCTGCCAAAGGCCGGTAATCCCGGGGGTGACTAGGTGACGCAGTTGCTGCCATGGTTCGTACTGGCGAACGATGAACGGCATTTCGGGCCGTGGTCCCACCAGCGCCATGTCGCCCCGCAGAACGTTGTATAACTGAGGAAGTTCGTCGATCGAGAGGCGTCGCAGAACTTTGCCCACCGACGTGATGCGCGCATCGGCGCCGTGCGTAGGGGACAGCGCATCGGCGCATAGCGCGGGCTTCATCGTGCGGAGCTTGTAGACGTAGAACAACCGCCCGAACCGGCCCACCCGCTTTTGCACGAACATGATGGGACCGCCATCGTCTAATTTAATGGCGAAGGCCGCGACCAGCAGTATCGGCGCTGCGAGCACCAGTACCAGGACCGCCACGATGACGTCGACAGCGCGTTGGACGGAGCGATAACGGCGGTTCTCCCGGAAGACTAGGCTTGCCGGACAACTCGCATTTTGACTTGTAATCATGGGATGAGTCGGAGGGGAAGAAGAGCGGCCGCTATGGTCTGGAAAACTCCGCGGAAGTCAATCTTATGGCCTTCCGGTACGAAAACCGTATCCCCATCGGCGAGCTGCGGATTCGCGCCGGGCGCGCCATGCGTCAATTGAGTGACGTCGTACGTTTGTTGTGCGCCCTGATGGATGACGCCGACGTGCTTGATGTCACCGTAGCTGGTTGGTCCGCCTGCATAGTACAGCGCGCTCAAGAGTGAGTTATCGCCCTGCAACGTTACGCTGCCCGGCTTATTGACCTGACCAACTACTCCCACGCGTTCCGCATGCGGGACGTAGATCGCATCCCCACTCTGCGCCGGCTCTCGATACTGAGGGCTCGAGGTCGTGACGACTGTTTGGCCGCTACCGCGCGTCAGAACGAACTCAACTGACGAGGTCGCGTCGTTGGCGCCCCCGACCTGCAGCAAGGCATTGGACAGCGGTTCATCTCGGTCGAGATGAGCGACGCCGGGCGATTTCACTTCTCCGCGCACAGCGACGGCGATCGGCTTCAGCACAAGCTTGATTGTGTCGTCGGGTTGAAGGGCAGGGCCGGCGTTCCCGCCTGCCGTTAAGCTCGCGGCATCGACCGGCGGCAAGTTGCGCCCATCGCGTTCGATGACGACACGATGGAGGTCGATGCTACCGTACTGCTGCGCCCGCGTCGCAGTCTCACTGGTGTCGGTCGTGGAGCTACCAGTCGTCGTTCCGGCCGCGATTTGCGATAGTGCGCCGGCGAGCGTTTCGCCGGGCGTGTAGGTGAGCACTCCGCCGGGACCGCCGGCGACGAAGATATTTTGCCCTTGGGCGACGAGTTGCACATCGACCGCCGGCTTGATCACGTAAGAAGCCAGACGAGCGGCTATTCGCTGACCCAGTTGAGCCGGCGATAGATTGGCCGCATTGACAAGACCGGCTAGCGGCACCGACACGTGACCCGTCGAATCGAGTGTCGCTGTCGGAGCCGCGAGTTCGGGATGGTTGTACACGTTGATCGATATCTTGTCGCCGGGGTGCAGCGTCGTCGCGGACGCTCCGACGGCGCACAGGAACACTGCAGTTGTTGCCAGAGAAGCGACGCGGATTCGGGAACTCATCAGAAGCGATCCTATTACGTGAGGTGGTGGCATGGGAAAACATCGAATGTCGGCACTGCGTGGCGTTCGTGTGAGGCTTTAATGAGACCACAGGAGCGTTTTGCCGAGCAAGGGTCAAAGGGCGCATCGTGCCATACTGCCGCAGCAACCCACAACGGCGGAACGTTAGGTCGTTCGGAGAAGTTGCGGGCAGGGCCCCATTCTCTGGACCAGAGGAAGCTCTTAGCGAAGTGCTTAGAGGCGGCCTGAAAAGAGATGCCGCGCACTCCCCTGTTCCAGGGAACCGGCTTCCCGTCCGGTGGTGTCGTGCAACATTATGCTACTATGTTAAGAGACCCTTATCGGGCAATTGGGAGCGCACGAAGCGGTACTCCCATCATGCAGTGCCGGGCGCTTTCCGGGCCTATTCGGCCATGCCACGGGCAAGCAGGTCTCAAAGCGTTCGTGCTGCCTTTCTGCATAATCAAACAGACGAGCGCAGCCAAGCCTCTGCATCAACGCACGTCGTTGCACACTGCATCGCCGTGCGCGACCACGCCGGGGCCGCGACGAACGCCCGAATCGGTGCGGGAACTACTCTGAAACCGCCGGCGTCCGGCGTGCGTTTTGCTACCGAGGTTTCGTGACAAATTTTCATTTCCAGACCGCGTTATGTGTTCTCGTCGTCGCGCTCCTAGTTGGCGCTCATTCCGTCATAAAACCGACGGCAGCGGCGCCAAGGCACCTCGTAGCGCTTTCCGGTCAGCATAGCCGAGGAGAGGTTCCCGGACAGTCGGATGCTTTTGTGAATTCGATTGGCGTCGATAGCGCGTTCAGCTACCGAGGTAGCACGTACACAAGAGAGTGGCCGACCATCAGCGCTGCTTTAATTGCCTCCGGCATCAAGCACATAAGGGACGGTGGGGCTCCGACCCCAGCTTACGATCAGCGTATGGCGACACTCGGTGCGCACGGCATTCGCCACGCCGCTGCTTTCAACGTGGGTGCTACGCTGCAATCTATCACTTCGACCCTCACGACGTTCGCGCCGTACATCGATTTCGTCGAACCGCAGAACGAGTACGATAGTCTTGCCGCCAAGTCGGATCCTGACTGGACGAGCAAAATCATCGCTGAACAAAAGACCCTCTACACCACCGTTCACGGTAATCCGGCCTTTAGCGGAATCACCGTGCTGGGACCGGCGCTTGCCCACCAGCAGCTCTACGCCGCCCTGGGCGGCCTGGATCAGTATGAGGACGCGGGAAATTTGCACTATGCCAGTTGCGACGATAATCCAGGCTTCGGCATACCGGGCCGCGGCCTGCTGAAATTGCATGCCATGATCCGAGCCAGCACGCAGATGAAGCCAATCTGGACGACGGAAATGGGCTACAACGATCACTCGCCGAGACTCTGTGGAGTCCCAGACGACGTCATCGCGAAGTACGATCCACGCACGAGTGCCGAACGTTGGAATCAAGGGGAGCCGCGCAGCTATTTCTTTCAGCTTGCCGATATGCCGTACGACCCGGTTTTCGGCCACATGGGGCTGCTTCATGCCGACGGCTCACCAAAGCCGCAGTTCACAGCTCTAACAAGTCTGATCCACGTGTTGACTGACGCGGGCCCGTCGTTTACGCCGACCCCGCTTCAATACGCCATGTCGGGCGACACACAGAACGTTGACCATACCCTACTGCAAAAGCGTGACGGCCGGTACGAGCTTCTGTTATGGCTCGAAGTCCCGTCGTGGAAATCGGACAACCATGTCAACGGCACCGGCAGACCGATCAACGTGCCATTACAGAACATCGCCTTGACGGTTCCACCCTCGATTACCTCAGCCAAAGTATTTCGGTACGGACCAGATTGGAAAATGACGTCGACAGACGTTCGAATCAGCGGTGGTTCGGTGCACTTGAACGTGTCCGACATGATCGCGGTTGTCGAACTGAAGCCCTAAAGCCTAACCTCGAACTTGCTTCTTCAAAAACGCATCGTACGCATCGAGCGTCTGGCGCGCCATGCGCTCGGCCGTAAAGGCGTCGAGGCCGATGCGCGCCCGTCGTTGGTATTCAGCCATCAAGTGCGGTTGCAGGAGCATGGAAACTATTGCGTCGGCTAGTGCGGCGGGGTCGCCCGGAGGAACGAGAATGCCTGCGCGGCCGCCGTCGAGCGCTTCGGGAATACCTTCCACATCGCTAGCAACGATCGCGCAACCGGCGTTACGTGCTTCGATGAGCACGAGGCCGAAAGACTCGTTTCTCGATGCGAGTACGAACACGTCGGTCGCGCTCAGGTAGCGCTCAGGCAGCGGCTCGAATCCCATGAAGTGTATTCGACTTGCCGCTTGACTCAGCTGCGCTTGCGCGACGAACATATCCTTATCTGGACCGTTGCCCACGATGTATAGCTGCGCCGCGGGCGACGCACTTGCGACACGTTCGAAAGCTCTGATGAGGATATCAATTCCCTTTCTCCTGTAGAGTCCCGACACAGTCGTTATTGAGGGGCGATCAAGTATAGCGGGTTCGGAAGCGTCAGTTTTTCGGGGGCTCCCGAGCGGTCCATTATGGATAGCCAATAGCTTTTGCGGGGCAACCCCGCGTTCGCTAAGCGAGACGGCATCAGCTTGGCTGACTGCGATGACCTTGTCGGCGAGATTAAACATTCGGGCGTTCCAACTGAAAGCGCGATGTGCCGTTGCAAAAAGACCGTATCGATGATGCAATCGAAGCATTTTTCCGAGCAATGCGCCGGTGACCACGTGAGTGTGGACGATGTCGGGCTTAAAACGCGTCAAGACTCGCTCGTATCGGTACATTAGGAGGGCGACGGTCACGGGGCGCCGACGCTGAGGCAAATAGAACCACCCGATATCATTACTTTCGAGAAGGTTGACGAACTCTCCGGACCCGGAAGCGATGGCTACCACATGACCTGCACGGCGCTGATAGTATGCGAGGTCGATCGCTACGTGAACGATGCCGTTGCCGACGTTGCGCAGGTCGTGAACGATGTGTAAGATACGCAAGCTATCGATCGCGTCGTGCCCGCTGACGCGCGAGCGCGTAAACACGTTCGTAGGCCGACTCATAAGAAGCGGCGACCAAAGCCCAATCAAACTGTTGCGCCCGCTTCAGTCCTCGCTCGGCTGAATCTGCCAAGCGTGCCGCGTCGCCTAGCAAAGTCCTCAACGCCGATCCAAGTTCTGCATCAGACGTAATGATGCCGCACCGTCCCCCCTCCAGTACTTCGTCGGCTCCGACGTTATATGTCGCAACAACCGGTGTTCCGGAAGCCATAGCCTCGATGTACGGAACGCCGAAGCCTTCGTAGGTGCTGGGCATGCAGAAAACCCATGCCTGGCGATATAACTCAGCGAGCCGGTCGTCCGAGATGCGACCGAAATTGATGATGCCCTTACCTTCAACGCTGTCCCCACTGACGAGCCAAAGCTGCGCCGAAGGATGAGCGCGTTGGACTTCGTTACGGAAACACTCTACGAGAAGCTGGCCGCGCTTTCGGCCTCGTATGCCACCGACAAAAAGGATCGTCGGGACGGTCGACTTGGTACCAGGATGGAAACGATCGAGTCCTAGCCCGCAGGGGATTACCGTGTTGATGCGCCCTATGCTAGCTTTCGTGTTCCGCGACACGGCTACGTTGTATGCGGACATACGGGCTCCGAGCGTTTCCAGCGGGGCCATCACGCGATAATAAAGCCGAAGTGCCAACCGACCTGCAGCTCGGGCCTCAGCCTTCGCAGATCCATGGAAAGTACGAATATGGTGCGGCCAAGCAAACAGGAGATAGTTGTCGCCATGCGCGTGGATGACGTCAAAAGATGAAAAATTTGTCATTGCCAGATGGACGGCTTGCACGAAAGAATACAGCGATCGCGGTATCCGTGCAGCGAGGCGGAACGTATGCGTGACGTAGCGCGCATCCGCTGGCGCCGGGCTTAACGTAAAAACCGTTACATCATGACCCCGTCGTACGAGTGTGTTCGCGAGGCCGTGAACTTGCATAGCGACGCCCGCTTTCTCGGTCGTCGGCAATACAACGCCCGCCATTGCAATTTTCATCGGTGCGAGTTTTCGGGTCTACTCCGCACCGCGTCCCACCAACCGCTCACGTGCCCACGCCAGGCGGGCATGAGGAGTCGCCACAGGCTGCGTCTTTCGACGACGGTCAAACGCACGCACTGGATTAAGCCGGGGCGCGCACGCGAACCTACCGTGATGCCGTAAATCAGGTAGGCAACGCGGCCGGCCCAGGTGAGATGTTCAGTTAGACTGACGGCCGCGTTATAACACCGGTGTTCCATGCTCTGTTTGCTGGTGCCGCCTCGCTGGTCTGCATCATGACGGACGCTCGGATAGTGATCGACCGCGACGGCCGGGTCGTAAAGAAGCCGCCAACCGCGCCGAGCTAGAGCGAAGCCGATCCCTAATTCATTGTGCACTTGCGCTCCGCTTCCGCGCAGGCGCACATCGAAACGGCGTTCACGCAGCGCCGCTGTGCGATAGCTCATGTTGGCGCCTTTGAGAAAATCAACGTAGCGCGGCCCACCGACGCCGAGATGATGGTTTCCGACTATCCGTCCGTACCAGTAAAGTTTGCCGACAAGGTGCTGTTCGCGGCCAGGTGGCTCTCCGGCAACGTAGTCTCGTCCTCCCACACCACCAATAGCGCCATCGTTGAAAAAATGCCGTTCGACGCGCTCAAGCCAGTCTGGATGAGGCGCGGCGTCATCATCCGTGATCGCTACGACGTCACCGCTAACTTCGTCGAGGCCGCGGTTCAGCGCGGCGACCTGACCTGGTTCCGTCACCGTCACCATACGCAGATGCGGTGGCTTGTGTTCTAGTGCTTTGAGCCATTCCGACGTCTCCTGGTCTGTGTCCCGGAGGACCATGATGATCTCATCGGCAAAACGTCGTTGAGCCGCGAGCGCCACCAAACAGCGCTTGAGATCATCGATGCGGCGATACGTCGGCACCAGCACTGAAAGACGCAGGCGCGACGTGTCCCTCACGAAAGGTTCACTCCGCGAAGTGTCTTGCATGTAAAACCACTTCCGCTCTCGTTTTCGTCAGGCGCATTGTGTCAGCCTATCCATTGAGCCTTATCACTGAACTTCGATGCCGATACTGATAACGAACAATTTCCCGCCCGAGCGCGGCGGGATTCAACGTGTTATCTCGCGCGTCGCCGGCGAATGCGCAGCCCGTGGTGGTGAAGTGATCGTTGTCGCACCCGGGTTGCCCGGAAGCCGGGAAATCGATGAAGAGTTGCCGTTTCGGGTCATTCGCTATCGCGTAGTACGGCAGAAATTCGCCGGGATGCTGGCGATGCTCGTGGCCTTCCTCAAGGCGCGACGGGTCGCTCCGGGGCATGCGACGATCGCTTCAGTGTGGTGGCCTGTCGGCGTCGCCGTTGCCCTCGTTCCACGATTCTTGCGCGGAAGGTTCGCCGTCATGGCGCATGGCTCGGAGATAGCCCCGGAGCGCACCGGCTTCCGCCGCCGGGCTATGCGTTTTGTGTATGCGCGGGCCGATGTCGTCATCGCCAATAGTGGTTTTACTGAAGCCTTATTGGCGAAGGTTGGCGTCAAAGGTAACGTTCGAGTCGTACTGCCCGGCGTCGATGTGCGAGATGTGGCGATTACCCGCGCGAGTCAACCCACGGTGCTTTCCGTCGGCCGGCTGCAAGATCGCAAAGGGTTCGACCGTGTCATTGAGGCGGTTGCGCGGCTGGTCCCGGCTTTTCCGACATTGCGGTACGAGATTATCGGTGACGGTCCGCAACTCGACGCTCTGAGGGACCTCGCACGCGCCCTCCACATCGAAAGTCGCGTCAATTTTTTGGGAGCGGTATCCGACCGGGAACTCTGGGAAGCATACGGTCGCGCGTGGTGTTTCGCGCTTCCGGTCCGTACGGTAGCGAATGACGTTGAAGGGTTCGGTATCGTGTATCTAGAGGCCGCACTAGCGGAGTTGGCAGCGGTTGGCGGCAAGGGTTCTGGAGCCGCTGAGGCTATTGTGGACGGGGCTACCGGGCTTTTAGTCGATGGCAACAGCGTGGCTGCGGTCAGTGAGGCGCTCAATACGCTGCTGAACGATCGCACGCTCGCTGATGAAATGGGACGCCAAGGGCGTGAGCGGGCCCTGAAGCTTTCGTGGGCTCGCACGACTGATGAAATTCTCTACCTGCTGCCGGCAAAACATGAACTCGCGTAGCTGCGTCTAGGGCGCTGCCTGCGCAACACTATGCCGGCACGCTGCGGTTTGGCGGAAGGACCGGCAAGGCGGAAAAGCGGCCGAGCGCGGGGTCGACTCTGGATCCCGACGGTGCGGCGTATGCCGATGCAAAGTAAAGCGAGAGCCAAAAGAACATACCGGACAACGACGCGTGCTGATCAGATGCAATCTCAGCGACGAGTAGTACCACCTGGACACTACATGCAAGCGCTGCTAGATTACCGGCGGCGAGATTGCCGCCCCGAACGTATCGTCGATACGCAGTGAACGTTGCGATGAGGGCGATGGCCAGCGCGATAAGATATAAAGAGAATCCGACCGCACCCATCTCGACGGACCGGGCGGCGTACCCGTTGTCGAGGGAATTTGTTTCGCCTCCCGAGAGTTTCGCCGACGTGCCAGTCACGCCGATGCCCTGACCCAACGGCTCCTCGAACCCTTGCCGGACCGCGCCGGCAGTTTCAGCCTGTCGCACCTGCGCCGAGTTATCACCCTGGAGCGCTTGAAACGTTTGTAGCCTGTTAGTGATCGATGTCACGACACGATCGGCATTGACTCCCCCCACCATCCCAAGCAGTATCGCCCCCGACAAAGTGAAAACCGCTGCAACGGCGCCGAGAGATGAAAGTACTGGGCGGCGCTGTGGGGCCAGCGCAACGTAAACGACCGTTCCAACGGCTAGAGCGACCCAATCGGCTCGAACCGACGTGAGAACGAGCGCAATCGTGCACGGAACCATCAGTATTACGGCCCACCAGCGGGCTCGGCTAAGTCGCGGCAAGTTGAAGAGCATGGCCAGGGTTAGGAAGGCGGCAAACGGTCCCGTAGAGTTCAGCGTCCCAAAGATGCGGAAGTTGAACGATTCCGTAACTCCTTGGCTGCCCTCGATGTTTGCCTGCTGTGCCCAGTACACGTCCCAAGGCGGCGGCGCGATGTATTGGTAAATGCCGTAAAGGCTCGCGATAACGGCCAACCATAGCAGCGTGTTCGCGATGCGGGCATAGAGCACGTCGATTTTTTCAGTTGAGCCACACGACATAAGAATGCCGACGATAGCCGGCAAACCAAAGAGTACGCTTGCATACAAGGCGGACAAGACCGCTCCACTTAGATATGCGACGAGGAACGCGTATCCCAAGGCGACGCCCCACAAAAACAGCACCCGACGATACGGGATTCCCAATCGCGGCCATTGTGACCAAAGAAGAAACATGCCGGGCACAAGGCACAAGAGGGGAAGGAGGCTAAACGGCGACAGCGTGTGATAGGCCGTCCGCCAGTCGACGATGCGGCGGAGTTCCGGCGCGAGCACCCAGGTCGCTAGGAGCAGCGGGACGTACCAGCGCCACGAAAAGAAACGCCCCAGCAGCGTGAACACTCCCCTAATGGACCACACTGTTGGAGCCGGCGAGAAGGGCCTTTAGTCGCATACTGGCCGTACTTAAGGACAAACGAGCCTATGTCGGCCGTCCTCTCAGGCAGGCTACTCGCGGATGCCCGTGAGCGGAGCTGTGGCTTCATGGAATGGGGCTTACGTAGACACCGTGAGAGGGGGCGCGTGAATACGCTTATCTCGATCTGCATACCGACGTATCGGCGTCCCGCCTTATTACGTATCGCGGTCTCCTCTGCGCTAGCTCAAACATATCCGGACATCGAAGTCATCGTCGGTGACGATTCACCGGATGGCCTATCGGCCGAGGTGGTTGAAGCGCTACGCGCTACGGCAGTACGCCCCATCCGGTATGAGCATAATAAGCCAGGGCTAGGTCAGAACGAAAACGTGAATCGATTGTTCTCGCTGGCACGCGGCGACCGTCTGATTCTTTTGCACGATGATGACGTTTTGTTACCTGATGCCACGTTGCAGCTGGATCGCCGCTGGACGGGAGAAGCGTCCATAGCGTTCGGGCGCCAGCAAGTGATCTCACCCGACGGTGACGTTATCATCGAAGCCACGCAGCAACTCAACGAATATTATTATCGCACGTCGGCCGAAACCGGAATACAGGAGTTTCCCCTCGCGTCGGCATTGCGCCAACAGATTCCCAACAATGGTTTTCTCGTACTGACGCAGGCCGCTCGCGCCACTGGTTATCGGCCGTACAGCGAAGTCGGCGTTTACTGCGATACAGATTTCAGTCTAAGGCTGGCGGCCAATTTGCCGCCGCGGTCCGCAGTCTTCATCGATCAATTTACGTCACAATACCGTTTATCGGCCGAATCAATTTCGAATAGTGCCCTGGTACATGGGAGTGAGTCCCCTCGTGCCGCGGTCGCATTGTATGAATTCGCTACAGCGCTAGCGATTTCGCCGGAACTTAGTGTGGCGAGGGACGTCTTCTTAGCGCGGTTGGCCGACAAAGTGGTCAAGGGATATGCACTAAGGGGCCAACGAAAACGTGCACTGCGCGTGTTCTTATCAAGGTCGTATCCGCTTGCAAAGCGTCTTACTGCAAAAGGGGGGTACCATCTGAGCCTTATCATCTTCCCTGCACTGGACAGACTTCGATCTTACGCGCGCGCCAAGCATTGAATTCAATGCGATTCAAGATTTGGGCGGAGGAGGTAAGGCAAGCAGCGAAGATTGGCAACCGTACGGACGATAACAAGGACATATTTCCGGGTGAGAACAGCCGAAGGGCGAGCGGTGCATGAGGGACGTTTTGTTGAGCCACCGCCGTTTATTTGTATGAAGGTACGTGCGATCGGCTCTCTTTTCCTGAAGCAAGATCTCCTCGTCGAGTAACGTGTCGACGTCGAGCCGCATTGCGGCCAAGCGATTACGCCAACGCCTGGTCTGGGTCTTTGAGGCGCGCTCGTCGGCGGCTGCGGTCATGCACACCTTGGCGGCGCGCTTCGGCGTGCTGGCGATCAATCTCGCAACTGGGCTGATCATCGCACGTGCGCTTGCTCCAAGGGGGCGAGGGGAACAGGCGGCGATGACCCTTTGGCCGACGGTGATTTGCGGACTGCTAACGTTCGGATTGCCGACGGCGCTTCGTTACTACGCCGCCCGCGAGCGCGACCAGGGAGCGGAGCTTCTCAGCGTGTCGCTGATCTACAGCACTCTCCTCGGTTTGGTAGGCGTTGTCGCAGGCATTTTCTTCATTCCACATTGGCTTTCAAACTACGATCTTCACGTCATTCGGTTCGCACAGTGGTTGATGCTCCTTGCACCGCCGGTAATGATCGCTTGGGTTCTTCAGGCTTTCCTAGAGGCTCGCGGCGATTTCCGGCAGTCGAACGCCATCGTCTACATTCCGCCGGCGGCAACGCTCATCGCACTGCTGGTGCTGCTCGTCTTACATCGCTTGACGCCCTACTCCAGTTCGCTGGCATATGCGGTTCCAGCCGTGTTCGTCACCATCTGGCGTTCAATCGCGCTACGGCGGTGTATACGCCTCGCGGTTGTCGGCTCGCGTAATACGACGCGGCGTCTGTTCAAATACGGGATGGGGGCATACGGCGTCAACATTCTCGTCACGCTTTCGTCGCAGATCGACAAGGCTCTCGTCGTCAAATTCTTGAGTCCAGCCGATCTTGGCGCGTATACCGTCGGCGTCACCGTCGCGGCTCTCCCCGGCATCGTAGCACAATCCCTATCCACCGTACTCTTGCCGCGTGCTTCAGCAATGGAATACGATGCCGCGTTAGCTCTCATCGCGCGCTCAGCACGTTTGACGTTAACCGGTACCCTCGCCGGCTCACTTTTCTTAGCGCTGCTGATACCTAAGGCGCTGCCGCTTCTTTACGGCCGTCCGTTTGCCGTTTCCGTCGAAGTTACGGAAATCTTGTTCTTGCAGGTTACGCTTGGGTCGACTGTCAGTATATTAGCGCAGGGGTTCTTGTCTGTCGGCCGCCCAGGCTTCTTAAACATTCACCAAGCTCTAGGCCTCGCGACGACCTTCCCCTTTATGCTGCTCTTGATTCCCCGTTTCGGGATCAACGGAGCCGCACTCGCTGCGCTCTTTTCAACGGTGCTTCGCATGATTTTTATGCTTGCCAGCTATCCAATCTTTCTGAAGCGACCGCCGCCGAATCTCGTGTTGCGCCCTGACGACATCCGTTTCGTAATCGCGACCTTACGGACAAGATCAAATTCTTAGCGACAGCAAGTTCAGGCACGCGTCATCAGGCTGGCAACGCGTGTGGGCGATTCGGCATTGGCTGAAGCTTATACCGGTGCTTGTTGGGGGCCATTCGCCTGAGCTTCGCATTCAAGCGTCGCAATCTCACTGACCAGAAAGCAATCGGTCGTATGTCGGTACACGCTGCCGGGCCTAATCCACCTCAAGCCCGCGTTCTCGATGCGCGAGACACAAGCCGCGTAGTCTATCACGTCGGGATGAAACTCCGCGACGATACTTTTTACATTAGAAAGCCACCCAATGGGCCCGCTAAGCAGTTGTTGCTCCCCGCCTTCAATGTCCATCTTAAGAACGTCGATACGCTGAAGCGCGTGGCTCGCGCAGAGCGTTTCCATGGAGACCATCGGAACTTCACGGCCTTCTAAACTCACGTGGCCGATGTTGGAGTCAACCTCGCTCAAGAAGCAAACCGTACCATCCTGAGGACCGATCGCTGCCTCCACAACGTATCCTCGGATTGCGTTCTGCCGAAAATTACGGCGAACTAGCTCAGCGTTCTGTGGGTCCGGTTCAACCGCGACGATAAGCGTTGCCCCGTAGCGCTTCGCGAGGTAAACACTCGTGAGCCCGATATTCGCACCGAGATCAACCACCGTTTCGACAGCAGTGTGAAAAGGCAACCGATATACGTGATCGTACCACACTTCACGGATTCCCTGAATGTCACCGCGATTCAACCGGTACGTGAGCGTCACGCCATTGCGTAAGCGCACCGTTCGTTCTCGGTTTCGCATCCCGAAGGCGCCGATCTTCATGAGGCGGTAGAGAAAGACGTCGAGCGCCAAGCATGTGAACGAGCGAGGGCCCTCGGCCGCTTGATATGCCGCGCGTAGCTCCTTTGCGATGTGCCGGAGCGTCCTTTTCATGGCCTCCATTTTCACCGCGGGAATGTATGAGTCTTGGCAAATCCGAGGCGCGCTTTCGGACCGTTAGCTCGAGTTGGGAGAATCGGCCTTGCAACGCCGCCAAGCGTCAGCCACGACCTGCTGCATGTGGCCTTCGAAGCGGCGGCGCGAGAAGTTCAGCGCATGCGAACGTGCAAGTTCCGGCTTGAAACTGACGAGCTCAAAACGCTGGATGGCACCGACGAAGCTGGGCACGCTCTGCTCGCCTGCCAGCGTTCCGGTTTCGCCGTCGATGACCGTGTCTAGCGCACCACCCGCGCCGTAAGCGATGACGGGGCGCCCGCAGGCATTGACCTCGAGCGGCGTCATGCCGAAATCTTCGTATTGGGGGAATAAAAGCGCTTGTGCGCCGCGCATCAGGTCGCGGAGTGCATCATCACTGACGTGGCCGAGCAGCTCCACGTTGGACGGGACGGAGCGCAACGTGTGGCGGCCGCCGACAATTTTGAGGCGCCGACCGAGCTTCGCCGTTGCTTCGATGGCGATATCGATGCGCTTATACGGCACCGGACGGGAAGCGACGAGGTAGTAGTCGCCGACATCGCCGCCCGGCGTGAAGTGGTCGGTATCGA
>JAABUQ010002972.1_pt1 | contig 32201 bp, 23 predicted proteins | sample 5560001 | NCBI WGS metagenome assembly JAABUQ01 (sample SAMN10711888, study PRJNA513371) | rock metagenome | isolation source: Antarctica rocks | place: Antarctica: Victoria Land, Finger Mt nord | collected 2015-12-18 | reverse complement strand
AGTCAAGCCAAAGAACTGGGCATCGAACAACCGAGAGTGCACAACGGTCGTTCTGTTAAGAACCTCAATACCTTGATTTATCTCATTATAAACGTACGCGCTCTCAGTCGTGCCAAATCGATCAATAAAGGACTTCTACAAATACGTTAGTTGCACCCCTCGATAGAGAGAATGAGAGCAAGAGAATGACGGGAAAGCAGTTGCAGGCTGTGCTTCATCTATTTCGTACCTATATCCTCCAGCACAATTGGACCATTCTTGAAGAGCGGGACATCCAAAACGGAACGCAACTTTTCGTGACAGACGGTATGACAAGAGTTGTTCTTGATTGCTACACCAATGGAAATGCGCTTATTCAAGGCTCGACAGGAACGTTGAGGACCGATCTGCAAGACTGGTGGCAACAGCAAAAAGCATCGCTCGCTTCTCCTTTATTGGAGGAGGCAACTCTTTCCACTAAAATTAAAACGACTTTAGGCGCATTTCAGGCATTTGCAATCAATCAGGGATGGTCTCTTTCTGGCAGAATGCTCCATAATGGTATTTATCAACTACGCCTTATTAATGAAGACAACAATGTTCCCATCAATGTGTATCCAACCGGTACTGTTCTTATTCAGGGCAACCCTACTGAGATGCGTAGCATCGTTGAGCACTGGTGGCGACAGCAATCACAACCAACACTTGAGAGGCTTTGGGAACAACCGTCTCCACCTGTCGAGCAAGCGTCAGAACAGACTCTTCCGCCATCATCCCTGCCTTCTCAGTCGGAAAAGGAGATCGTCGCACATATAGGGATAGACGAGGCAGGAAAGGGAGACTACTTTGGACCTCTGGTCGTCGCTGGCGTGTACGTCGATAAACAGACGACATCGCAACTGCTTACCGTCGGTGTACGTGATAGCAAGCTGTTGTCTGACACGCTCGTTCTCTCGCTGGCTGAAGAGATCAAAGCGATCTGCCGGGGGAAAGGGCATATTCTTTCCTATTCCCCTGAGCGCTACAATCAGTTGTACAAAGAGACACCAAATCTCAATCTCTTGTTAGCCAGAGCACATGCTCAGATTATCATAAATCTTCAGAAGAGAACAGCGAGCACACTTGCTATCGTGGATCAGTTCGGACATGCACCATTGATGCCCACCACATTTCAAGACAACACAGGCTATTCTTCAGTCGTGACATAGGCCACGAATTAAAAGTTCTGCTCTTGTTAAGAGAAAGCTCTCTGATTGAGGGGCCACGGACTGCTGATTTTTTTCTATACAATTGCCGTGTGTGTTCCCCGACAGAGGCAAAGAAATCGGACGCGCTTCCGATGGTTTCCAATGGCTCAGATAGGAGCACCCTGGGAAGAGAGCGCATATGCATCACTAATTTCCTGCAAAGGGTGTGACACTTTGGACGCTGAGCATCTGACCAAGAACGTCTCCTGGAATCGAACGTGAGGCGCGTCTCGTGATCGCGCGCAGAGCAGTTGGATCGACCTTTGGTTCGCGTTCTGCTGTCAACAATCCATTGGTCTCCTGACCTGTGTCGGTTAACTGTGTATAGCAGAAGCCAGCGATAGCAGGACTCTCCACGATGGCGTCGATAAGCTCTTCATATTTCCTCAAAAAGGTCTCGGCGTCCTTCACGATGTAGTAGCCATACCAGGGAGTATCAGAGCGTGGATGATAGATGATGCCACCACACTCCGTCAGCATAATTGGTTCATTTGTGCGAGTACTGCCAGGCAACATCACATCATGGTATGCAGGTTGCACCTTGCTCAACGTCTGCTCTACTGCTTCCATGCTTCCATAGCGTGCACGCAACATATTTCCTTCAAAGGAGTAGTCATGAACACCATAAATGTCACCCACAAGGTGTTCCCATCCATCGTTCCCAATGGCGGGACGCGTAGGATCGAGGGTCTTCGTAATGTAATAGAGTGCCTGTACATACGTACGTTGTGCTGGATCGTGTGCCACATTCGGGATACCCCAACTCTCGTTAAAGGGAACCCACGCCACGATGCAGGGATGATTATAGTCCCGCTTGAGCACATCGAGCCATTCGCGCATCATGCGTTCTACAGCAGGAGGCGAGAAGACGTAGGCATTCGCCATCTCTCCCCAGACTAACAGGCCAAGACGGTCACACCAGTAGAGATAGCGTGGGTCTTCAACCTTCTGGTGAATACGTACGCCATTGAAACCCAGGTCTTTCGTCATTTGCACTTCCTGGCGTAATGCCTCTACGCCAGGAGCTGCCAGGTGTGACTGCGGCCAGTAGCCTTGCTCCAGCGCAAAACGGAGGTAGTAGGGCCGTCCATTCAGCAGAAAGCGTCCTTTCTCGACGCCAACACTGCGTAAGCCAACGTAGCTCTCTACCTCATCTATGATCTCGTCACCGATCAACACCGTCAGCGTGACCGCAACGAGGTTTGGTTGTGCTGGCGACCACAAAAGTTCTTCTCTCTCTACCATTCCAGCTTTATCAAAGGCAATCTGACGCTGGAGCTCTGTCCCTTGCACTGTATAGGTATCGTCAGCCAGGAGAGTGTCATGCACTGTGAATTGAGCATGCAGATGGAGGTGACGCTCGTCGTCTTGCCGCTCAAGTGTCACCATCATTCCAAGCAGGCCATTCTCAACGTCGGGTGTCCAGCGCACACGAGAGACATGCGTAGAGGTGACTGGCTCAAGCCAGACAGGTTGCCAAATGCCTGTTGTACGATGATACCAAATACCGTGGGGATGCTCCTGCCAATCTTGTTTGCCACGCGGTTGGGCCAGGTCCGTTGGGTCGTCCTCTGCACGGATGACAACAACCTGCTCACCATCAGCATGCAGTGCAGCCGTGATGTCTGCGTGAAAGGGTGTCTGACCGCCTTCATGGGTCACAACAAGCATATTGTTGACCCATACATGAGCACGATAATCTATAGCACCACAATGAAGGAGGATTCGCTTCCCTTCGTACTCTACTGGGACATTAAACGTGCGTCGATACCACACGATGGGATGAAAGCCTGTCTCGCCAATACCGCTTGCAGGTGACTCGGGTGGAAAAGGTACTTGAATCGTGCGTGTATAGGTATCTGTGCGGTCATACCATGCTTCATCAAGTCCGCGATCAGCCTCATCATACGCAAAACCCCAGGGGCCACTTAAATCCATCCATTGAGCGCGTGTGAGTTGCGGACGCGGATGACCTGCATATTCATGAGTGGGCATCAGCTATTTTTTCTTTCTACTCTCTTAGCAGTGGCACGACGAGAATGTTATATAACTTCAGTATACACTCTCTTGTTTTTCTACGTGCATCTGACTGCTTCTATTGCCTTTCTCACGAGGGCTTGTCACCCTCGTGAGAGTTCTTTTCTGACTCAACGAGCAGGAGACACATGCCGTTGCTCAATCACGCGTCGGAAAAAATTGATTAAGCGATCAGCATGATGATCAAAGGTGAATTGCTCACGCTGTTTCCATACACTGGCTCGCAAACGCATCATGTTCTCTTTGTCGTGCAATTGCTCGGCCAGGTGCTCACTGTCCTGATAGACAATTCCCAAATTCTGTTCTTGTGTGAGCGACTGCATCGCAACAATGGACCCGGAATTATCGTACTGCACAGAGGGTACTCCTGCTGATGCCAGGGTTGCGAGACGAGCGGGGTAGTTCAAGTCGGGCCAGTCCACACGGGACATATCCCCTTCATTCGTACTTTTGAAAATGTGCAACCAACCTGCATCGTATTGCGAAAACTCGGAGACCCACTGCTCCTGGCTGACCTGCGGATGGAGGTGCAGGTGCTCAGGGGCAAGGCGTTGCACTTCTTCAATCCAGGGACGAGCTACTCTGCGATAGAAATCACCATAGCAGTGCAGATGAACGTTCTGCAGAGCAAGCTGGCTCACTGTCAATGGTTGCAATCCCACAATGCCGCCCGCCATGACCATGTGTACATCTCCATCAATGGCGGAGAGTAGGGGTGATTGCTCTGCCGTGAACCACTCGCGCTTGGGCAGATCTCCATCAAGCAGGAGCGATTGATCTTCACTTGCAAGCCCTGGTGAGACGGTGTTAAACCAGTTGCGCGTCTCGGCATTACAGAAAATCTTTCCATCAGACTGCTTGTAGAGATCCAGGAGTTGCGACCAGGTGCCATTTGCGATGCAGTCAAAGGGGCCTTCTTTGAAATGCCAGACAAAGGGAATACCTGGGTTGTCTGTTAAGATCTGATGCGCGAACGGAACGGTCTCCCAGTTGAGCAGCGCGTAGATCACATCTGGTTTCACGCGTTGCACGGCTTCGCGCCAGCCAGTACGAGGCAGGTCCTCGACATGACCGAAGGGAACGGGTCCTACCATATGGAACCAGTGTCCATCGGGGGTCCACAATCCGTAGAGCTTGTGACCACGTTCTTCTAATGCCAGCACGCGTTCGGAATTGAACGCAAGCTCTCCCACCAGCAAAATCTTGAGCCCATCGGGCGCACTGGGGGTATCAGGGCGCTCACGAAATTGGCGGTAATAGGTCACCTCGTCAGTGGCGTTTCCCTTCGTCGTGTGGAAACGGAGTGGGTGCCTGGGTTGATAGTACGAACGGTAGGGATTGATGCCTCCTAAAGGTTCTTGAACTATCTTGTGTCGTTGCAGGGGATGGTCTACCCATTGGCATGAGATCTGATGGCTTCCGATGAAACTCCCGTGTGGATGCAACTTCGACCAGAACATACGGTTCAGGTCATCCGTCACCAACTCATGGCGTTCAATCCATCGATCTGAAGTACGACGATGCATTACCTGCACTAACTGGAGTGCAACATCCTTCATCTGTCCGCGTGAAGAATTATCTGTTACCCCTTTTCCGGGGACACGAACCTCGCGACGCACGCCCGAATAGACAAGGACCGCAGCGGGATGATCATTTAAGCAGCGTACAAGGGACTCCAGATGATTAGAATAATAGATGTCATCGGAGGGAAGATACGTGATCAAAGGTGCGTTCGCCAGGGCGAGCGCGACGTTCAGTGCGGCACCTAGACCGAGATTTTCATCCAAACGGTGGTAGCGAATACGTGCATCACTCAAGTAGGGCTTTAGCTGCTCATGGGTCGCATCTCGTGACCCATCGTCAACAATGACAAGTTCCCATTCAGAAAGCGTTTGAGCACACAGGCTTTCGATTGCTCTTGAAATGAACGATGCCTGATTAAAGGTGGGCATAAGCACGGAGACAAGCGGTTTCTCCTCGTGTGGCTGAGACGTGGGCATAGAAGCTCCTTTTCTGTCATCGACTCTACTTCTCATCTCGACAATCGTCAGAGTGAGAGGTTTTCTCTCATGATCCTGTTTACCAGGTGAATGCAGACGAAACCGCCCTTCTCAAACAGTAGACGAAAGTGATGTTTCGCTGTATGCATCTTCCGAAGCAGCTTGACAAAGTTTGTTGAAGACGCTCAACGCCTGCCCTACAACTTGATCCATGTTGTAGTATTTATAGGTCGCGAGCCGCCCAACAAAGTACACACCCGGTGTGGCTTCAGCAAGAAGCTTATACTGCTTGTACATTTCGGTGTTCTCAGGGCGCGGGATTGGATAGTAAGGATCGCCATCTGCTTTCGGGTACTCATACACCAGTGTTGTTTTCGCATGCTCCTGCCCCGTCAGGTACTTCAGTTCGGTTGAACGCGTGTATGCGTAATCGTTGGGATAGTTCACCACCGCTACTGGTTGTTGAATGGGAGTGTCGAGCGTCTTGAACTCAAAATCCAACGAGCGATATGGCAGATGACCATAGTAGAAGTCAAAGAACTCATCAACAGGACCGGTATAGATGACATCTCGATACGAGATGGAGTTCACCATCTCACGATAATCTGTGTTCAGCATGATTTTAATGTTTGGGTGAGCCAGCATCTTCTCGAAGAGCCGGGTATATCCGTGCAAGGGCATAGCCTGATAGGTATCGGTGAAGTAGCGATCATCACGATTTGTCCTGGTGGGAACGCGTGCAGTCACGCTCGCATCAAGTTCGGAAGGATCAAGGCCCCACTGCTTGCGGGTATAGTTACGAAAGAACTTTTCGTAGAGGTCACGCCCCACTTTGCTGATCACCACGTCCTCTGAGGTGCGAATGTGCTCCCTGGGTTCTGCAACGGAAGCAAAGAACTCTTCAAGTTGGAACGAGGTGAGGTTGGAACCATATAGGGCATTGATCGTGTTGAGATTGATAGGCATGGGAACGAGCTGTCCATCAACACTGGCAAGAACGCGATGCTGGTAGGGTCGCCACGCTGTAAATTGAGAGAGGTACTCGAAGACAGGTAGCGCGTTGGTGTGGAAGATGTGCGGGCCATATTTGTGAACGAGGATACCATCTTCGTTATAAAAGTCGTAGGCATTGCCACCGATATGATTCCGTTTGTCAAGAAGCAAGATGCTCTTGTTCCTTTGGCTTGCAAGGCGTTCGGCCAGAACGCTTCCTGCAAATCCTGCACCAACAATGAGATAGTCAAACATCATGTACTTTACATCCTTTCTTCAAAGAAGAGGTCCATACACAGAACGTGAGAGAGGTATTTTCATTCAAGATCAAGCTCATACTCTTTTAGCGCTTTGTATACTGAGCACATGGCATCTGAACATTTCTGGCACACAAAAAGTGCTCCAAGAAGGGCAATCCAAACTTCACGTCGTTTCTTTTCATCGTCATTATCATTTATATTATTCAGCATGCAACTGAATCCTTGTTCTATTTGTTAGAAGAGACATTGTAAAAAGGGAGAATTGGAGAGGAACCAACACGTCAGGATGAGGTCAATAGGAAAGAGCAGTCAGTTGGGAAACATGAGTAGTTCGTCTTCCTCCACATAATGGCATCTACTAGAATAGCGAGAGTACGGTGAATGTCTCGCACGGCGCATACGTCAAAGCCATTGCGCACTAAACATCTCTTTCGAGAACATATTACGAGGTTAACGTTTTGTCTTGAGGGGCACACATATCACACGCTCAGCGTTCATCTCTGCACTCTTTCTCACTCATCCAGGAGTATTACCCTTGCTGCTTAGAGCGGTTTTAAGCAGCAAGGGTAATACTCCTAGTTATACAAAGAAGTTTCATCTATTACGAATACTTATTGTTTTATAATCACATTAATTTACACATTTAGAAGAGAATTGTAGAAATACATATGGAATTCTTCAAAATGAAAGACATTCGGCATTGTATCCATTGCTTCACAATCTTCAACAGAAATGAGCGTTTCTATACTTATTCTCTTCTATTAAGTGAGAGATTTTCATAATAGAAAGAAAAGGCATTTCAGTATAGATGAAACTTTTTCGACCCACGAGACGTGTTCCCTTTGATACTGAGAACTGTTCTCAGTATTCAGGCTCCACTTGATAGTGAGAAAGAGTATACCTATGAAGGTTTCTCGACCCTATCTATCCATCGTTGTGGCTCCTGTTAGCACAAAGAATTACTCCTTTTTCGTGGATACGCACACTGAGCTTTTCCCACGAACGACAGAGAATAAGAAGTTCACCCAGTAACGTGCTCTTGTACTATCTGTTCCGTGCATCACGTTCAAGAAGTTTCACCTGTGAGGAACGGGAACATCACCCTTTGCATGGAGAGCAGTCGATTTCTTGCAGCCAGAACGTAGTGGGCCTGTGGAAATGATGGCTCATCTCCTCCTGGGGAACCAGGAGGTCTCTTCCTGGAAGAAAGGACATCGATAATGACTCTTCACCTCTCTATTGTTGCCGACGTTTTTCGAAACGAATCTCAGGCAAAACATGCAATCGAAGCTCTCAGGCGGGCAGGCTTTGCTTATGACCAGATCGGCATTGCGATGCGGGGACACGAAGGAATCGACCTGCAGAGTGATTTGCAAAATCTGGGAGTTTCCCATGAACATGCAAGCTTTTATGCGCAAGAAGTCAAGGCTGGCTACACGGTAGTATCGGTCCGACCCGATGGTCGTGAGCAGGAAGCCCACGAGATCATGCAGCGGAGCGGAGCCTTCACGGATGCTGAGAGCGCAGAAGCTCAAACGTCCACCATCGACAAACAAAGCATGGTAGGGGATCAAGCAGGAGCCCCGCCTCAGGCATATCTCGCTGACCAACATGCCTCGAATATGCAGCAGGACTTTCACCAGCCCCGTTCACTCAAACCACGTGAAGAACGCGTGCCCGTGAGCACACAACATATACAGGCAGAAGAAGCTCAGGTGCATCCTGCTCTGGTCACTGAGCAGAAGCCGAGTGCCGCTTCTCTCGCACAACAAGATGAAGTGACTGAGAAGAAGTCGCGTGGCGCTCCTGTCGTACAGAACGTTGAAGCCATACAACAGAAGTCAGACGCCGCTCCTGTCGTACAGAACGTTGAAGCCATACAACAGAAGTCAGACGCCGCTCCTGTCATACAGAACGTTGAAGCCATACAACAGAAGTCAGACGCCGCTCCTGTTGTGCAGAATGATCAGGTGGACAAGCAACTTCCTCTCGTAGAAGAAGTGCAGCGTGAGACGACACCTATCGATGATGAAGAGACACTTCACCATCTTACAGGCCATGCACAAGATCGCGCAGAAATGCTTCCACCACAGATACAACCAGAACAGCACAGAAATAGAACCTTGATGAAGAATGGAGTGCTGCTTGGAAGTTTGTTGCTTGGATTGAGTACAGGGGTGCTGCTTGTGATTCTACGAAGAGAGCAGATAAGCCAACTCTTCCTCTCGACAGCACAAACGATAAAGGCACAACGCATTTCCGTTACAAGGAAAAGCCGCGATGACGAATAAGCGTGCTGAAGTTTACACACTTGGACAAAGTCGTGGTACGATACTACTACTTATGCCCAGATCTAGCAAGGAGTAGAAACTGAAGAGATCGTTGTCTAACAGAATGTGGTCGAGAGCGTCTTCCAGGCAATCTCGACCACACTTGACGAAATGATGATCTCCATCTTTACGCATTTTTCATGTCACTCCACACGCACACTAGCCTTTTGAAAGAGGTACCAATAATGGCTGAAGCGAATGCTATTACCTTGCCCACTCCATCACCAGCAACTGGTGATTTTGCTGAACTCAAACACCTTGTAAAGCAGGCAAGGCTCCTTGAGAAGCAGCCACGCTACTACATAATAAAAATCGTTGTAATCTTTGCTTGCTTTGCACTTAGTATCGCTTTTCTCCTGTTTGTGAAACCTTTTTGGCTTCAACTTTTCAATGCTGCCTTTCTCGGTCTCGTCACGACACAATTTGGACTACTTGGTCATGCAGCTGGTCATAGGCAGATCTTCCGTCGTACCTGGAAAAACGATATCGTCGGTCTCATCACTGGAAATCTTATGGTGGGTATGAGCATTGACTGGTGGATTGGTCGACATAACCAACATCATAACCACCCCAACCAACATGATGTTGATCCCGATGTATTTATTCCCATCGTTGCTTTCGCACCAGAAGATCTGATCGGGAAAGGGCCTTTTCTGCTCAATCTGATGAAGTACCAGGTGTACTTCTTTTTTCCCATGCTTACACTCGCGTCCATCTCTATGCAGGTAACCAGCGTGCAGCATCTACTCCAGGAAAAAGTGAAATATGCGGTGACGGAACGGCTGTTCATGCTGCTCCACTTTGTCCTCTACCTGGGTTTCCTCTTCTTCCACTTTCCTCTCTGGCAGGCGATTCTCTTCATCTTCGTTCACCAAATTTTTTCCGGCGTCTACATGGGCTCAATTTTCGCTCCAAATCATAAAGGCATGCCAGTGTTGGACAAAGAGAGCGATATAGATTTCTTACACCGCCAGGTTATCACTGCGCGCAACGTCTACGCGCATCCTTTGACAGACTTCCTGTATGGTGGCCTCAATTATCAGATTGAACATCACCTCTTCCCAGCGATGGCACAGAACAAGTTGAAAGAGGCACAAGTTATCGTCAAACTCTTCTGTCAGAAATATGCGATCCCCTATTACGAGACTAATCTGGTTCAATCCTACGGTGAAATTCTCCTGGCCCTCCATGCTGTGACTGCCCCGTTGCGTGAGGAAAAGCAGCTCGTAAAGAGAAACAGCGCAAATTGAAAAGTTGCTAACTATTGCATTTTGTAAGACCTTAGCCATTAGAGGTCACAACAATTAATTTCCGATCCGACTCCTGGTCCACAGAAGCGACTATCCGCCTTGAGGTACCAGGATTCGTCTTTAGTCCCTGTTCGCCTGGGTGTATAGCTGCAATCATCTGTTGCTCTGTGGAAGCACCTCCGGTACCATGCTTGTATCTGCTCCCGAACTTTTACGGATCACCAGGCTTACAGGAAGAGTGATTTGCCGTATCCCAGAAAAACGTTGAGCAATAATATTGAGCAAGATATATGCACTCTGCCGTCCAATCTCGTTGACCGGTTGCGTAATACACGTCAATGGCACTCGTAAGAAAGCACCTATATTACTTCCACCAGCACACACGACGGCAAGATCATCCGGCACAACCAGCTGAATCTCTTCGGCCGTCCGCATGATCTGTAACGCGACAAAATCATTCATCGCTATCACCGCGCTTGGTTGTCCAGGCTCTTGTAGATAGGCAGCAATGCGATTACGGTCCTCAAGATAAAAAGATTCTACTAAGGCTTGTGCTATATCTGCTGGTGGAATCGCACTTTCAAGCGTCTGTAGGACAAGCCTTTCATCATATGGAAGACCATAATCGTTCAGACATTTCTTATACCCTGCATAGCGACCTCCACTACTTGTCGGGCTATAAGAAACAGTTACAAAACCGATGCGTTGATGTCCTGACTTGATGAGATGTTGTGTAGAAGCATAGCCAGCGTTGAAGTCGTCAGAGACGACATAATTACATTCAACTTCCGGTACGTAGCGATCAATGAGCACAAACGGCATGTTGCGCTGTTGTAACTTTCGGAGCAGTTCTATGCGCTCTTGCCCGCCCCGTTCTCCAGGCACCGATACAAAGCGACCTTCACGCTTCTCAACAGCATGCTCTCCCGGATAGATAATGACTCCCGCTACCTCTTGCCGCAAAAATTGCTCAATATGGTAGCGTTCAAGCGCCCAATCATCCTCGGAATAGGCAAAGCTTAAACCATAGCCAAATGAACGCGTCATCATCTCGGCTCCAAGCACAATCCCACCAAGAAAATCCGACTCCAAGTGTGGAACAACAATTCCTACAAATGGAGTTTTTCCTTGCATCTTCTGTGGCACAGACTCATCCTGAGATACTTCTTGTTCATAAATCCCTTTTCGATTCAAAGCTTGATATGTTACCAAACCATCTGCCACAAACGTTCCTTGCGGTCTTCGTCTATAAAGAACTCCACTTCGCACAAGAGCCTCCAAGGCTTTTGTGATGGTGCCATGACTTACACCATACTGTTTCGCTAAGTCAACCTCTGACGGAATTTTTGTATGGGCTATCAGGTTTCGCTGGGCAATATCCTGTTGAATGCTTTGAGCTATCCGACGATGTAAGGGCAAAGCCGGTTCTCGTACTTCTCGCGTCTTCTCCTGGCTCAAAGATATGTTCCTCATCACTTGTTTTTCTTGCCGCTACACACTTATAATGAGGAGAGTATATACTATGGTGTAGAGAGTGTCAATCTACTTTTCTCTCTAAGGAGATGCTTCCCTTTCTTTACAAGCACATTCAAAACAAGCACGTTTGAACTCCTTGACAGATCCATGTAAGCTAGTATATTATCAAATCTATACACTGGTGTATTTATTTTGAGGAGTGGAGTCTTTTCCTTTCTTTGTGAATTGGATGGAAGAATACAGAAAACTCTCGTCAATTCATGGTATGATTGATACTGCAATGATGCGTTCAAAAACATGCATCTCCAACCTATGAAATGGAGCAGCACGTATGCGTGTACAATGGAGTCTCAAGCTTGTCTATGCAGTTATAGCAATGGTGGCTCTTCCACTGACGTCTTGTGCGAATGGACAGTCATACACTCCCTCACGCTCTAACGCAAATCAGCCAGGTCACGCTGCCACAAACTCCCCCACCAGCAGTAGTTTTCTTGCTGCAAATGCTACTAGCTTTTCGTTCTCTCAGAACGCTTATAAGTCGTCTCCTACGTATACCATTCACTCAACCACTTCTCTCTCGAAACTTCGTCATGGACATCAGGAATTTACGATCAACCTGGCGAATGCAAATAGCTCTCTTATCATCGCTTTTATCGGCTACTCTGGACCCACTTCTTACACCCTTTCTAACCGCACTAACGGTGGCGATGTACGCATCACTCTCGGTCAGCAGTATTGGGATCTTTCTCTTACTCCTACCGCTTCGTGCTCGCTTACTGTTCTTTCAGATATTCCAACTCAACGACTTGGTATTGATCGGATGCAAGGCAGGTTCGCTTGCCCAATCCTACCACCCGGAGGACTCGACAAGACGGCTCATGCGGTGACAGTCACCAACGGGACGTTCGATGTTCTCATTCTTGTTGAAAGCTAGGCTCGTTCGTCTGGATGAAAGGAGGTATGATCTTCTTCCCTTTACTCTACGCCGTTCCAATTCTATTTAGAATTGATTTAAGTGCAGTTTGAAGACCCACGTTTTCCTAGACCTTGAACGCTGTTGTTCTCATGTATCGCTCTGATTTACACTGAAGGAGTTCATCGTGTACAATCTATTAAGAGGGTCTCGTCCTTTCTCCTTTTTCACCATCCTTCTTTTCGTGTGTTTGGCGACAATCCTTCAAGCCTGTGGTGGCTCTAGTTCCTCCTCTAGTAATGGCAATACCGGCAGTGGACCCGTAACCATTACTATCGCGTTCCAACAGTTCGGCCCGCCTCCCTACTATGAACAGGAGTGGTGGACGAGCGTTAAATCAAAAGTTGAGGCCGCCAATCCAAATATTAAGGTGAAACTGGAACCCATCGTCGCTGATGAGGGCAGTTACTATACGAAGCTTGATCTAATGCTGCGTTCCCCTCGCACTACCCCTGACCTTGTGCGCGAGGACAGCTTCCTGGTCAGCTCAGATGTGACTGCTAACTACCTGGCACCCTTAGACAAATACCTGGATACCTGGCCCGAATACAAGCAGCAGTGGTTCCCTAGCATGCAGAAGATTACGACATTTAATAACCATAACTATGGTGTGATGGATGGAACTGATGTCCGCTTGATCTGGTACAATAAGGACATTTTTAAACAGGCTGGCTTGCCAACAACCTGGCAACCAAATAGCTGGGCTGATATCCTTTCCGCTGCGCAGACGATTAAGAGCAAAGTGCCCGGCGTCATCCCAATGAACCTGTACTCCGGCATCCCAATGGACGAGGCTTCTACGATGCAGGGCTTCGAGATGTTGCTTTATGGCACTAAGGATACGCTCTACAACTACCAGACTCAGAAGTGGGTCTCCACCGGCAAGGGCTTTAAAGACACCCTCGACTTCATCAAACAAGTCTACAACCCGTCCAACCTGCTAGGCCCAACTAATGATATCGCTCTCAGCACAACCGCGGGCAATACTGTCCCTCAACAATTGCTTCCGAAAGGGAAGCTTGGTATCGCTATTGATGGTTCATGGCTCAGTAGCCAATGGGTTTCAGGTGGTCAGGCACCCTGGCCACAATGGCAAACGACGATGGGTGTTGCGAAGATGCCGACTCAAAATGGTCAAGATCCTAAATATGTGACGTTGTCAGGTGGCTGGGCTTACTCTGTCGCTCAGCAATCTACACATAAAGATCAGGCTTTCGCCGTGCTCAAGGCAGCAATGGCAAAGGAAGATCTGGGCAACTACGATATTAAGGCTGGTCAGGTCGCTCCTCGTCAGGATATTGCACAACTCTCCGCTTATAGTAGTCAGCCCAATTATCCGTTCTTTACGAGTCTGGTCGGCTTCACTCAGTTCCGTCCTGGCTTCCCGGCCTATCCAAAGATTTCTGTTCAGATTGATTCTGCCATGCAGCATGTGATGTCAGGGCAATCTTCGAACGATGCTTTATCCTCGTACTCTCAATCGGTGGAGGGTATCGTTGGTCCCACCAATGTGGAGAAGCACTAGTAGAGCTTGCTAATGGGATACTTTGCTTTACTTTAGCACTATAATCTACCAGTGTTTCTAACAACGCTGAACTTCAGCTGTACATTCTAGGCTGCTGAAGTTCAGCACTTTCCTTTATATAAGGAGCAGGCTATGCAGGTAAATACGGAGGCACAGGCGCTGAAGTTGCCCGTTACAACACCGCCTCAAAAACAGTCGGAACTCCAAAGGCAGCAGCGTAGACAGTTGCGTACAAGCTTTTTCTTCATGACACCAGCCTTTCTCGTGATTCTTATCTTTATGATCGGTCCGGCTGTCTGGGCTATCTACGTTTCTTTTACCAATATGTCCCTGACCGGAGCTGGTGCTGCTGTGCCACAATGGGTAGGAACAGATAACTTCGCACGCATTCTGCATGATGGTGAGTTCCTGAATGCATTTCGTGTATCTCTCACCTATCTCGTTGGCTCTGCCTTAATTGGTCAAGCGGTCCTGGGGCTCCTCCTGGCTCTGCTGATGCAGAACCGCAACCCCGTTTTTAAGTCAGTTCTTGGCGCGATTGTGATTGGTGCCTGGGTGATCCCAGATGTGGTCGCTGGTTTTATATGGAGCGCTTTCCTTGCTGGTGGCCCACAAAGTGTGCTCGATCCTGGCTTGCTCAATTCTGTAGTGGCGGCATTCGGTTTGCCAAAACACGCTTGGCTACAAGAATATCCTATGGCGATGATCATTATTGCAAATATCTGGCGTGGCACTGCGTTTTCGATGCTGCTCTATGCATCTGGTTTGGAAAGTATTCCGAAAGAACTGATGGAAGCAGCTTCCATCGATGGCGCTGGAGTGTGGACACGCCTGCGTGATGTTATTCTGCCTCTCCTGAAAGGGACGATCGCGACCGATCTGTTGTTGGTTACACTAGCTACTCTTTCCGATTTTACCCTGGTCTTCGTGTTAACAGGTGGCGCGAATCTCAATACAGAGTTGATGACGATCTATCAGTATCGCCAGGCTTTCCAGTTCTATCAGATTGGGTATGGTAGCGCTATCGCTCTGTTGATTATTGTAGTGGGCGCAATCCTGTCCTTGATCTACACGCGTGTTCTGCGCATCGATTTGTAGCCTATAGCAACTTCAGAGGAGATTTTTTATGACACTTCGTCGTTCCTTCGCTTCTGTACCGGCTTATGTTCTGTTAGTTGCGATAGGTCTTTTCTTTTTGATTCCGCTTGCCTGGCCTATTCTAGCTAGCCTGAATACAAATGCAACGCTGGCAGTCTCTCTTCCCCGTTCTCCTAGCCTGGAGAATTACATCGCGATCATTGCAAACGGACTCGTTATCCCTCCCTTTACCAACAGCCTTATTATGGCCATTGGCACGATGGTGCTGGTCGTTGTTCTGGCGGGGCTAGCAGCCTACCCTCTCTCCCGCTACCAGTTCCGTTTCAAGGGACCCCTGATGTATGCTATCCTCTTTACCAGTGCTCTTCCTATTCTCGCTCTGGTCACTCCACTCTATGCGTTGTACGTTTCTCTCAATCTGGTCGATACGCTTCAGGGCTGTATTCTTTTCTTTGTTGCCAGCTCGCTTCCATTCAGCATCTGGCTGATGAAGAATTTTCTTGATTCAGTTCCTATTGAGCTTGAAGAGGCTGCCTGGATCGATGGTGCTTCCATCTTGACAGCACTTTTCCGCGTGGTACTACCTTTGAGCGCTCCTGGCATGGCTGTCGTCGCTGTTTGGAGCTTCCTGGGTGCCTGGACGAATTTCTTCGTTCCTCTTATCCTCTTACAAAGTCAGGATCTTCTGCCTGCCTCTGTCCATATCTATACATTCTTTGGCAGTTATGGTCAGGTCAACTACGGTCAGTTAGCGGCTTACGCGATGCTGTATGCACTACCAGCCGTTGCTCTCTACACGCTGGTCTCACGCTTCTTCGTCAAGGGTATCAGTGGAGGACTTAAGGGATGATCTTGCGCTTTTGCTTCTAGTAAAAGCTGTTATTTAGACAGGATGATAACAGCTAAATTTTCCAGTGTTCTCAACATTGGTAAGATTTCTTCGCGTGAAATGCCGGTCATCGCTATAAGATCGTTTACTGAATGGTGACCATCAATCAGTAAAAATACCTGTCGATAAGTACGCGGAAGCGCGGCTTGATTGATTAAACCAATTGCCTTGATTACCGACATTGTTGCGCGGGGAACGATAACGAGTGATATTGGGTCAGTCGCTACGTTTGCTTGCTGTTGCTCATCAGTAGATGGTGGGAGTTCATCCCCTGGCGCGGGAGAAAGAGATTGTAATGGCATATTTGAAGGCAATGCTGGACCGTTTTGCGATAAAGATGGTGTTTGCTCCGTGATATTACTAGAGCGAGCTACGAAAATGAAGATGCATTGTTTCCAGGTGTATAGTGTTTTGAACGCGACTGCTCCTCGATATGCTCCAACTTGAGCGTAGACAGCCTGGCCGTCTGTAAATATAATTAAGCCTACTTCTCCATTTGTATCTTCGCTTCTTTTGGCTCGTAACTCTCCTGATATACGTTGCTGCTGAATCATGTCGATGATATTTACCAGGTTATCGGTCATTCTCCCTTGCTGTTGTGACACGTCTTTCTCCAGTACAAAATTTTTTGAAAATTCTATCTATAGACAATACCAAGTAAGAGAAGCATTCTATATTTTTTTACTCAGTATTGTCTATAGGGTACAGCCACATGAACCGGTGAAGAGCTCGAAAAAATAGCGAAAAATGAGCTCAAATTATTCAGCCTTCACCACTTAGTGTGGCTGTACCGTCTATAGCCGACATGCGTTTTTTACTGCAAATCTTCCAAGAAGAGAGTGGTCAAATTGAAGGGATTACATGCGTACTCAAGCTCTCGAAATGCCTCGAACGAAGTAGATACTAAAAATTAGCGTCTATTTTCTCCTTCAAATGGTAGTTGTGGCCATTCTCGAATCAGTTGGGATTGGCTATCATGTTTTGAACCGCTTGAAGGTAGGCTGGGTGCTAAAGGATCGACGGGCGGAGATGTTTGTGTATAAGAGATATTTCTATTCGCGGGCGATGGAGAAGAGACCGTATTCTGATAGAAAGTGTGCCTCTCAGATGTCAGGACACCCTGGTTAGTAGTATTTGTTTGCGCAAAGATATCCTGATCTTTGTCTAGTTTGAAAACTTCGGCGGAAGCTAAGAGCCGTTCGGCCAACTGCGCAACGCCCTCCATACGTTCTGCTTCAGCATGAATATTTTGACTGCTCTGATAAGTTGATGCAGAGACTGTCTGCATAACCTGTAGTACGAGATTGGAACTCTCTAATTGTTGCCTGGCAACGCGATTAATACTTCCAATCTCCTGCGCCTGATGCTCAGTGGAAGTGACGATAGCATCGAATGCAGTGCCCGCATCGCGGGAAAATCGCATGCCTGCTGTGGTTTCTAATTCTGTTTCGTACATAGCTCTGGCTACTGCTTGTACATCTTCAAAAACCTGCTTTACAATGTGCTCACCCATAACTGTTTGTGCTTTAGCTGTTTCTGCCGCACGACGGATATCTTCCGCAACTGCTCTAAAGCCTCTGCCATTTTCACCAGCCATAGCAGCTTGAATAGCGGTGTCCAGTGCTAAACGATTGGTCTGATTGGCAATACCAGATATAATTTTTACAATTGTATCGATTTCTTGTGAGTGCTCTTCAAGTCTCTTCACCCGAGCGACTGTAGAACTCACATGTGTGCTAATCCGCTCAATGCCACTGGATGCTTGCGCGAGCGAATTTCGTCCATTTTGGGTCATTGTATATGTTTCGTTGCCCACCAATGAAAGTGATTGAGCAGATTCTACAACGTGACGACTTGCCTTCGCCATTTCTAGCACCTGCGCTGTTGCCTTCGTGATTTGTAGAATCTGCTCATCAGTGTCATCCACTACCTGTAGCATCTCATCATATGCCTGCATCGTTGCTCTTTCCACTTCGTTGGCAAGAGTTTTGAACTTGACGACGACCGTACTTAATTCTGATATGACATAGTTGAATGAGTTTGCCATCATCTTCAAGCTACTATCAGGTGACACCTCTGCATGAACTCGTAGATCACCTTCACCAACGCCTTGTATTTCCTTCACTAATTTTTCAATTTGTGTCTGTAACGAAACATGGCGCAACTGCGCATCATGCATCAATGAAACTATGTTATCTAGCATACCGTTCATGGAAATTGCTACCATCTGTATTTCATCACGGCCTTCCGTATGAGCACGCTCGCTGGTGTCACCATCGGAGATGCGCCTGGTTAAGGTTGCGAGTTGTCTAAGTGGACGGGAAATGCTGATGGTCACGATCAAGGCAGTAGCCAGAATCACTGTCAGCGTGAGCGCAATCGCTACAAGAGTGGCAATTTGCAATGGTATCATTTCAGCATTGCTTAAGCCTGTCACGGACTGTCCGACGGTTGTTGCGATGTCTACGATGGTGTTCCAGTCCTTTTGCAGGATCAAAAATGTCTCATTTGCTCGATAGAGCAATGCATATGTTGCTACATAGTCAGGATTGGGATTGTTCAACGCGTTCAAAACTTGATCTTGTAGAGACTTATACACATTCCACTCGTGGGACGATACTGCCTCCAGTACCATTTTCTGGTTAGCTATCAAGTAACTATTGGTCCTGCCACTGAGCAAAATATTACGAACGACGCTCATATTATCTGAGCTCATAATTTGGTAGTCACGCGTATAGGTTACTAACGTTTGATCAAAGTCACTTTCACGTGCAGCAATATCACTCCCAAGTAATCCTCCTGATGCAGCCAGCGAAGGATCACCATGTAACTCAGGACTTCCATTCGCAAAAATCTGTGCAAAGCGAGCTTGTAACAAGGCATTCATACGCTGTAAGTTGACTTGTTGCTCGGTCGCTATCTGTTGAGATGCAAAACTGGTTTTGACTGCATCCGCATGGGTATTTGATGCTTGGAGGTAAAAATAATCCAGAAAAGCTATCGCAGAGCTAGAAATAATAACAATCACTATGAAAAGGACAAGAAGGCGCGGAAATATACGCATATTTCTAAATATATGCATATTACGTATCGGATTGACCATATTTGTACTTCCTTTCCTATTCATATACCACGTACTTCAGCAATTCATATGCCAAGTACAATATCATTAAAATTCATTATGTAGAAAAGAAAGGACTCACTCTTCTATAGCATAATGCTTTGATCCTGATAGGCAAACAGTTTTCTCTTGATTATAAGGTATAATTATTGCTTTGTGAATTAAATTAGAAAAATTAGCATATAATACCATTGGAGGTAGAGATCCAGTTGGTGAAACTCTACTCGGTTCGGAAGAGGACGCTCATTAAAGCAAGCTTCCTCTTTTTTAATGATACGTAATCTTGTGAGAGGGACATGATTTTTAAATAAACAAGCGAGCATAATTATACTTGCTCCACGTTGCTGTGAAGTCATGACTGTACTTGCAATTAATTTTAAATTCTGTTAGAGTCTGTGCGAGACTCTAATTGATAGTTTTATTTGTTTTTGAGTGATAAAGGTAATTAATGGAGAAGCATTTACATTGTATGTGTAGAGCAGGAGTAATGAACATGTTAGATATTTTTAGGGGGGTCAGGATTAGTTCTATCTTCTCACTTCTCCTTACAGCATGTATCATCATTGCGATGACCGCTTGTGATCAACCAGGTGGATCAGGGAATCAAGCTCAATCCACTGCGCCAATCAAAATTGGTCTTACAGTCTCACTTTCAGGAGATTTCTCGCAAGATGGAAAAGCTCTTGAGCAAGGATATCAGATCTGGGCTGACTATGTAAACAAGCATGGCGGTCTTCTTAAGCGCCAGATTCAGCTTGATATATTAAATGACAATAGCACAAAGCAACAGGTGATAAACAATTATCAGAAATTAATCAATGTCAATCACGACGACCTGGTACTTGGTCCTTATTCATCGAGTTTGACGCTGGCCGCCGCACCTGTTGCCAAGCGATATAACTACGCTTTTATCGAGGGTGCTGGCGTTGCTCCATCAATTTTTCAAGCAAACTTTGGCAATTTGTTTTCGGTCTCGCTCTCTGCCAAAAGCTACCTCACAAGCTTTGTCTATTATTTGCTTGCTTTGCCACAAGCGCAACGCCCCAAATCTATTGCCTATGTGACTGCCGATGATTTCTTTACTCAGCCTCAGGTTGATAGTGCCAAAGCGCAGCTCGAAAAAGGTGGCATGAAGACTACCGTCTATAATGTGTATCCAGCCGAAACAAAAGATTATGCACCTATTGCTCAGAAAGCCATTGTTACTAATCCAGATGTGGTGATTCTTGGTACAACCAGTCAGGATGACTCCGTCGCACTTACAAAAGCTCTTATCCAACAACACTTCAATCCTAAAGCGATTATTGAAACCGCTGGACCTGATCAGGGCAAACAGTTTACAGACCCTCTAGGTGGAACAGCCAGAGCTGAAGGTGTTTTTGTTCCTAACAATGGCTGGTTCCCTGGTATCAAATCCTATCAGAACGATATCTTTACCAATGTGTATACCTCGAAATATGGTGGTACCGCTGATGCTATCAGTGCCGATACTGTGGAGGCTTTTGCTGCGGGGCAGGTACTGCAACAGGCTGTTGAGAAAGTTCATAGCATTGATAATGGTAAGTTGATCCAGGAACTACATTCGGGCGACACATTTACTTCTGTTCAAGGTCCAGTAAAGTTCGCCCCTAATGGCGAAAATACAGTTGCTGAGCCGTTCCTCTTTCAATGGCAAAGCGGTAAATTGATCCCTGTTTATCCAGCGAATCAAGCACAGGCTAATCCTGAATATCCTAAAAAAGCCTGGTCCTGATCTCATTTCTGTCTCTATAAAGGAAACACATTTAGGTTTTACGCTGCCACTCCTGTTTTATTATTGCGGTTCTTGGAGCATCTTACTCAATTCTCGGGCGTTTACTAATGTCTTTCGGCTTCTGATCTGATCTGGATTGAGAGATACTCCATCAATAAGATGAACTCCAACGGTTGTTTCATCATCTACACGGATATCCTTATTCGCATGATTAAGGGTTATGAAATTGAGTTCGGCACGGTGTGCGAGTAAATTTCCCATGTAATAGTTGCGAGCATCGTTTGTGAATGGTGTCCAACGGGTGGGAGGTATCTGGGTTGAACGCTTCACCTCGATGAGTTTTCGTGGCTCATATGTTTGAGTAAGAAGTAGTGCATCGATATCATTACGCACATAGTTTCTGGGGAGATTATCCCGGGCCCAATCCTGGAAAGCATCATTCGTCTGCTTATTGACATCCTTTGCAGTGCCAAGTACGGTTTGCTTCGTGCCAAGCAAGACCTGTATTCTCCTCCCAGCCTCATTTTTCCTGAGACTTTGACCATTAATGAGAAGAGTAGCAAGAGGATTTTTCAGCAAATCAGGTGGATAAATAATATGCATCATTGGTAGATTGATTTTTGAGGCAATATATTTTCCGCAAGAGAAAAGGAGGTCACCATGTCCTTGAGTTGTTTTCGTGATAGTCGAAACGTTAAAGGAAAGACCAAGAAGCCTTACTCCATTATTGATGCGTTCTCCCCATATCAGCAAGTCTCCCGTCTCACCGCTCACAGCTAGCTGATCATTAAAATGATTGTGCAAATACCTTAGTAAATTGTCCACAAGCACCTTCCTTGCTGTACCCTTTATTTTTTATGTAAAAAGTCCTGGTGAGCTTGCATTGATTCTTTTTGCGCTGTTTGAGAGGCTTGCACATCAAGCTTTCTTCCGTTGCCCAGACTTCCTGCTTTTTTGATTCGCCCTTCAACCAGATCAATTACCTCTTCATATACGGCATCACGTTCTATCTGTGTAAGATGGAGGATGTCGAAGATGAAGTCATCAAGGACTTGCCAGGACTCGTCAAACAGGTCTGTACCTATGTTTGTGAGCTTTTTCCCCTCAGAGCGAACCAATTTACGCGCTGATAAATCATAGACCTGCCGAAAAACTCGCCCTGCTTCTCTCTCTTCTTTTGCCGACCCGTTATACAGAGATGGTACCAGGGCGTAGTCAGAAACCATCATACTCCTCGCTCCCCCTCCAAGACCAGCGCGATTATATATCTCGAACAACAAAGCTCCTACGACAGAATTAAGATAGACCAGTGTAATCGCCGGAAGATCGGCATAGTACAAACGACAATCGACAGGATACTTGTTGGGGTTATAAAATACCGCCGAGGTATTATGAGCTTCCTTCACAAAAATACTGTTCGCCGCTTCGTATGATACTGACCACCATCTTGTTCTCCCACTCACGCTTGCATTCATGTGAAAACCTTGTGATTCACCCCAGCGAATATATTCCAAAGCTGCCGTTCCCTTAAGTTCGGCCTCCGTTTTCTGACATAAAAACAAACTGTTTCTGAGCACGTTTGACTGAACTAAAATGCTGCTGCAATCAGTTGGACTCTTAATAATGGGCAGTAAAAATTCATCCTCGATCTGCCATTGCATGACCTTTTCATCATTCAGGTAGAAAAATTCATTCGCTCCTGTTTTAATTCCATAGCGCACTTCCGCAATCTCTCCAAGCCGCTTGAGCTTGTCTTTTCCCTTCTGCATGAGCACCCAGTAGATCTTTGGTGCACGCAAAAATTTCCCGCCCAACTTGTTACCTGTATAAGAAGAAATTTGAGTAAGTACGGGTTGTGTCGCGTTTGTTTGCTTCTTATTCGCTATAGCACGTACTTGTTTCTCTTTTTGTATGGTACTTCCATCAATTAATAAAGCTTGCTGAGAAATAGGATAGACACGATAGCTTTCAGTAGAAACTGGCACCTGTGTCTTCTCAATTTCTATAAACACATCGTCAGAGAGAACTTGCTCAAAGTCGACGGTAAAACGTACAAAGCGTGTTGTAGCGTCCTGGCCCTCTGGTTCGCGAGTGCCAGGAGAAGAGAAAAGAGCAATAACTGTATTTACATCTGCTGTTGTAAATGAACGTTTAACAGCATTATCAATAATCATTTTCATCTTACAATACTGCAAGAGAAATTCCTGTAGCACAGTTCCGTAACCAACGTCGAGCCAGGAATTGGACGTAATAAAACAAAAAGATCCTTTAGCGTTTAAAAGACGTAAGCTATGGAGATAGAAGTAGACGTACAGATCGCTTTTGGCATCGAGCTCATGTGTAGCCTTCTGGGTATCGCTTTTGTACTGAAAAAAGTCATAAAAGGCTTGATGAATAACCTGGGCAAGCTTCTGCTTGTATGCTCGTTTGTTCTCCAAATTCACTTTCGTGCGCGCGAGGAGAGGATTAGCTATATGTTCTTGACGAACGTAAGGCGGATTTCCTACGACAATATCAAAGCCTCCACGGGCGTTGTCACCAAATATCTCAACAAATCCAATGTCCCAGACAAAAGGCACTCGTTCAGAGTTCTCAAGACTACGACGAGCTTTCTGAGTCTCACGAAGTTCGTCTTCCCTCTCCACAATGTCCTTCTTCCACTTCAACACTTCAATATTTACTATATCCACATGTTTGACTCTCTCGTCCGTACTGTTTTCTAAAAGCGATGATTGTTTAGAAAGAGCAAGTTTCTTATTGAGAGACACTATTTCTTTCTCTAGATTTTGCTCGCGCTCCTGAAGAACAGCGATGAATATTCCCAGCTCTTCTTTGTCTACATCTTGCCGCGTTTCAAACTTACAGTCAGGTTCTGAGTTATAAAAATTTTCCTTTTCAACCTGAAGTATGTGCAACCGTCGTCGTAGTGTAGACGAAATCCCAAGAGTGACTTGTTTATGCGCAAAGACGACACTGCTATTCTCACTAATCTGCTGGATCAGGCTATCACCGTGACGTATTTTAAAGGTAAAGTAAGGAAGAATTGGATCTCTACGATTATGAAGTTGATCAAGTGGAATATCTGGTTCAACGGCCAGGATTAACCAGAGACGGAGTTCTGCAACACGTGCAGCCCATTCCATGATATCAACACCATAGAGACAGTGCCCGATAATGCGTTTTCGGCGAGCATACTCATCTCCTGGATTTCCTTGAAGATAGCGATCGGCTCGTGCTTGTAAATCATCCAGGACTTTCAGCATTCCAACGAGAAATGCACCTGAACCACATGCAGGGTCAATAACCGTTACTACACTTAAATGAGTATTTATCTTGCTCCAGTGATTACATGCATTTATTTCTTCATCTACATCATATTTTTCATGAGACTCTAGAGCAAAAACGAGTCTATAAAGAAGATTTTTATCAAAATCAGGAAGATGATTCGCAAGATAATCCACACATGATAATCGACACATTAAGTCAATTTCGGTGCGTGGTGTATAAAAAATGCCGGCATCTCCTCGTTCATCTAACTCAGAAGACACGTTCACTAGACTTTCATAGACGCGGCCAATCATTTCGGGATCTACAGCAACCTCCTGGTCAAGAGGACTATCTTCTGCAACGGTAAAGTTATATCCTTCAAGAAATTTGAAGATCTCACTAAAACGAGCGTCGCTGATACTAGAGCTATATTGCTCATCTAAAGAGTTAGGAGCGAACAAACCACTAAGAAACGGAGCTTCGGCAAGAATTGCTTTCATGGAAAAAGGGAAATAGTTATACCTTTCATTTCGTTCATCAAAATTTTGATTAAACGCTTTTACAAAGAGAACTTGAAGCCAATCATTAAAAAATGTTTGCTCTTTGTGTAGTAATTTGTTCTCATTGTAAGTATTCCAAAATGTACGTAAAAATCTTCTATCGCCACCGAGCCACCTTTTGCGCTGAATAAAATAAAGAAACATGCAGCGATTGAGGAGAAGATGAGCGTAATCGTGTGCCCAGGTCATATCTCCAACTTGACTATCTAAATCTCTCTGCAATGCACGAAACTGCTTTTGATATTCATTGAAGAACATTTTTGTAACTGCCGCCACATCAAATGCCTTATCATGTCGCTCCTGAATCTCCAGGGATGAAGCATCCTCTATTTCAGTGATAGTAAGCAGTGCCAACTGTTCAGAGGCTGTGCGTAGTTGTTCCTCCTGCGTAATAGTAAAGCGTCGGAATATGCGTCGTTTTGCTTTTTTAGCATCAGGCTTTACGTTCACAAAATGCCACTTATCCAGAGATTCATTAGAAAAAATAAACAAGGCATCAAAATGGTCTTCTAAAAGATTGTGAATGATAGCTCGCTCATGTATGAGAGGAAGACCCGAAGAGGAGAGATGAATGTAAATAACATCAAAATCGTTTTGCTTATTTGTTGCGAGCAGTCGTAAGGGATCATGAGGATACAAATAGTCTTTTACTCTATTTGCATCCTTCCAGTTGCGGAATGAGAGAGGCTGATTAACAGGTAGATAGCCGAAATTCTTCCAAAACATTGTTTTGAGTGGCTCTAGACTTCTTTGGGTACATAAGTCTTCTAAGCGCTTAAGGACAAGACGGACAACCTCTTGTTGCGCGGTGTCCTGATTTTCCTTTATCATACTCACATTCAACTTTCTCATCCAAAAAAACAATGCATGGAGCTACCAGGGGCCTACTAGTACCTGGGATTAATAGACTATCAGTTTCTAAGCCAATTTGCAAGACACTGACACTGCTTTTGTCGACTGCGCATCAAGATAGCCATACGCATAGAGCAAGCTCTGGAAGATTTCCTCTTTCATGCAGAATGAGCCTTTCTTTGATTTGCAAAAATTGCAGGTTCTTGCTGTGATATAGTATAGCTAGAGTACAGAGAATCTACAGATTGTTCTTTTGTTTTCATTCACTTTTCGTTACATAGGGGTAAAGTATGAATGGCACGGATTCTCAGGCATTGTTATTGTGCTATCTCTATGCGAAGAATGATCGTCCATTTTATGAGATACTGGACGCTCACCTCGCTGTTTTCAAGCGACAGGGATGGATTCGAACCTGGTCTGAGCAAGCGATCAGAGTGGGACAATACAGCAAAGAGGAACTTCGTTCTCAGCTTACTCAGGCAAACCTGGTAGTAGTCCTGGTGAGCAGCGATTTTCTGGCAACGGATTTTTGTTCGAGTGACTTGTTTGAAGAGATGATCGCCCGTCATGATGCAGGCAAATTAGTGATAGTGCCGGTTATCGTTCGTCCGGTGGAATGGTCTTTGACTCCGTTTCAGCATCTACATGCGTTGCCAACAAATGGGAAAGCAGTGAGTCGATGGTCAGACCGCGATCAAGCGTGTGTTGATATTGTCCAGGGATTGACTCGCCTCATTGAGCATCGACGAGGGACCTGGAGGGTAACAGGAAACCTGACCTTACCACCCGAAAGTGTATCCGGTGGGTTGTGGACGGTTCCCTATCGGCAGAATCGTTTCTTTGTAGGTCGAGAAAAGCTGCTTGACAGCATTTCCTCTGCGTTTTCGGCCTGGGAAGCGTTGAGTACACCGATTGTTGCACTTAGTGGGTTAGGAGGTATTGGTAAAACACAGGTGGCCCTTGAATATGCTTATCGCTCACAGAAGCACTATCAGACTATCCTCTGGATTAATGCTTCCTCTCAAGAGACAGTCGTGGCAGAGATGCTCATGCTAGCAGAGGTGCTTGGAATTCCATCTATGGCCGAAATGGACTCTCAGGAGAGACTCCTCCTGGTCAAACGCTGGTTAGCAGAGCATCAGAGCTGGTTGCTGATCCTGGATGCACTCACGGATGTTGCATTGATGACTGCTGTTTTACCTTTGCGGTCAGTAGGCCATGTCCTGGTCACTACGCATCTCCACGTCAGTCAAACGGTTGCACAGGTGCTGGAGGTTTGTCCTCTTGCAGAGCCCGCCGCTTTTACCTTGCTGACGCAACGCTCTGGTCTCTATTCTCAGAAGTATCCGCAACGCCCGGCGACGTCGGAGGAGACTGCGACTGCTCATCGGGTGTGTCACTTGCTCGCTGGTTTGCCACTTGCCCTGGATCAAGCGGGTGCCTACATTGAGGAGACTGGATGCAGTATTGCTGAATATGAGCAACGCTATCACGCTCAGGAAGTTGTGTTATTACAACAGCGGGGTGCGATGACGATTGATCATCCCGCCTCAGTTGTGGCAACCTGGTCCCTGGCATTTCAACATCTGGAAATATACGATCCTTGTGCAGCGGATCTGTTGCGCTGCTGTGCCTTTCTGGCTCCAGAAATCATTCCTCAAGAGTTGTTCCTGAAGGGAGCCTCGCAGTTAGGGCCGCATCTGGCACATGTCTCTGCTGATGTGACACGTTTTGATGCCGCGATCCGTACGTTATATCGATTTTCGCTGGTGAGGCGTGATCCGCAGACGCAGACTATCTCACTGCATCGTCTCGTACAAGTCGTTTTGCGTTCGTCGCTGCCCGTTGATCAGCAGGTGCTCTGGGCAACGCGGGTGATCCAGGCGCTTTGTCAGACATTTCCTCATCGGCACGAGCCTCAATGGAAACGCTGTATATTCTATCTGGCCCATGTACATGCTTGTGAGGATTTGCAGGCGCACTATCATCTTATTCTTCCCCGCATGGGAGCCGTGGTGTACCGAGTTGGACGCTTCTTTCACGAGCATGCTCAGTATCAAGAAGCCTCCGCCGGCTATCAGCGAGCACTCGCGCTGTGCCAGCAGGCCCCAGTCGTTGCGGATACTGATGGTCTTCCGCACATCCTCGAATCACTGAGTTGGCTTGCGCTAGGACAACGACGATTTGCCGATGCACATGCACTCTTGCACCAGGTATTAATCATCAAACAACAGGTGTATGGCGAGAATCATAGCGAGACAGCCATGACGCTACATATGCTTGGCCGGCTGGCTCACGCCCAGCATCATCTCGAAGTAGCAGAACGATTCTATCGACAGGCATTAGCTATCAAAGAGCAAACATTAGGTGAGGAGCATGCTGAAACGGCAACAACAGTGCTCGCTCTTGGCTGGCTCCTGTCTGATCAAAAGCAGTATGCTCAGGCGCACTGTTTCTATCAACGGGCCTTTCGGATTCGTTTAAAGGTGTTGGGAACTGAACATGTGAGCACTGCCGTCGTTCTTCATCTCCTGGCTCGCCTGGCGCAGCATCAACAGCAGTCTCACGAGGCTGAAACACTTTTTTTGCAGGCACTCGCGGTCAAAGAGCGGGCCTTATGTACCAATCATCCCTCTATTGCGATTACCCTTCATGCGCTGGCATGGTTCTATCAGGAGCAACAACGGTTCCACGAAGCTGAAATCAGGTATAAAGAGGCACTGCATATCCGAGAGGTGATGTTAGGACCGACACATCCCTTGACAACTGAGACGTTCCATCAACTTGTATGCTGCTCTCAAGAGCGTGACTAGTTATAGCAGGCCGAGGTATTTTTACAATGTACACTCGGCCTTTAAGACCTGGTGCTTGATCTACAGTACTGTACTTCCCTGGCTACACGTTGCCTAAAAAGCGATCAAGCTTCTGATTCTAATTTCTCTGCATCTGCGTCGCGCCCCACTCTTCGTAAGAGTGTTGCATAGTTCTGACTGACTTCCTGGGTAGTAGGGTGTTCCCACCCCAGAGATTGCTTGCAAATGATCAAGGCTCGCTGGTACAAAGGCTCCGCCTCCACATACCTCTCTTGAATTGTATAGAGACTTGCCAAATTATCCAGGACTGTACCTGTATCAGGATGTTCAGGTATTAGGCGCAACGCGCACGTTCTTAGCGCTTGCATGTACATCATCTCGGCTTCTTTGTATCTCCCTTGAGCTTTGTAGAGCCCTGCCAGACTGTTTTGATCGGCTGCCACATTGGGATCATTCTCTCCATATATTTTTGTGTCGATCTCTAACACTCGCTGTAACAGCAGTTCGGCTTCTGGATACTTCTCTTGCAACTGATAGAGTTCAGCTAGATTGGAGCAGGTAGTTGCTGTATAAATATGGTCAGGTCCTAACTGCTGTTCGCTGATCTTTATAGTACGAAGCAACAGTAGCTCTGCCTCTACATACATGTCTTGTAATTGATAGAGTTCGAGCAGGTTATTAAGGCTCTCTGTCGTGTCAGGATTCTCTAATCCCAATCGCTGTTCGCGAATGGCGAGCGCACGTTTATAGAACTGCTCAGCCTCTAGATACTTCTCCTGTTCCTGATAAAGTATCGCCAAATTATTGAGGCTGATGGCAGTGCTAGGATGATCAGGTTCTAGCCTTCGTTCTTGAATGGCAAGAGCTTGTGTGTATAGTTTTTTCGCCTTCGCATTCTTGCCCTGTGTCCAGTAAAAGGTGCCTAGATTGTTGAGGCTAGCAGCGGTGCTAGGATGATCAGGCCCTAACTGCTGCTCACTAATCCGCAAAGAACGCTTGTAGAGGCGCTCAGCCTCGGTATACTTCCCTTGTTCCTGGTACAGTAGTGCCAAGTTATTGAGGCTGGTGACGGTTCTGGGATGGTCAGGTCCTAGCTGCCGTTCCTGAATAGCAATGGCCCGCGTGTACAGAGGTTCGGCCTTTACGTACTGGCCCTGTGTCCAGTAGAGAGCCGCTAGATTGTTCAAGAGTTGGGCTGTTTCCGAATGATCAGGTCCCAATTGTTTTTCAAGGATCTGCAAAGCCGATTGATACAACACATCTGCCTCAGCATACTTGCCCTGCTCTTGATAGAGATTTGCTAAGTTGTGAAGAGAATTGGCAGTATCGGGATGCTCTGGCCCTGACTGCTTTTCAAAGATCTCTAAGGCTCGTCGATGTAAGGGTTCCGCTATCGTATAGAGGGCATGTTCGGCTAAGTAGATACCTGTTCGATCCAGCAAATTTGCCCCCTCAACGAGTGGAAGCTGATACTCTTCTATCAATGCATGGCATATTTGTGTTTGATCTAGATAACGGCGACATTGAGGCCAGACTTCTAGACTCTCGGGATCGTCTGGAAATGCATGATTGACTGCTCGTATAACACGTTCAGCCCATCGACCTTGTTCGTTTTGTTCCATCCTATCCTTCTGCACAGCCTGCACCAGACGATGGATGCTGAGCAGACGGGCTTCAGCGAGACGCTCTAGCAGGGAAAACTTTAGAAGTTCTTCCATCATTTGATTGAAGGTAAAAGAATCAGCGGATGCAATTTTGAGTGGAGTACTCCAAAAGAACACCTCATCTCGAATGAGCTCCTCTGGAATGGCATCGGGAGCGAGAAATGCACAGAGGCGTAAGAGTTCGGCTGCAGCTAGATTAGCTTGCTCGACTTTCTCAAAGGAGAGTGACCAGGTGGTGGCCACCGAATCAGGGTAGTTAGTAGTCTGTGTACCACGTCTCGCCAGAAGTGCGTTGCGATGAGTGTCATAGATAGTGAGGTACTCCGCAAAACCACATCCTGTTTCTTCAATATAGGCTCCACCACATCACCCTCAATCTCTTGCGTCAGAAACATTCGTCTCTGGTGGGCATCCATGCCAAGTGGCTTAAAGCTGCCTGGGACAATTCCTCTCTCTTGTGCGTTCTGAATGGGGTTATTTGGATGCGATTGCCCTGTCGCTCACGCGCTCTGGTTTGACAAAAAAGGTCTGTAGAAGACGTTGATTGAACACCCATTCGGCAATTGCAAGAGTAAAAACCCAAGAAATCCATGCGGAAGCTGCATAGATATCCGATTGTGAAGTTTTTGATGCACTATGAGTAAGGATCGTCAATGCTATGCCTCCATACAACCAAACACGCAGCAGGACTGCGCCAAAGGTAAGTGCATAATTGCGTGTCATCCAAACACGATGCACAGGTATCTGTCCCCGACGAATCGCTATGTACGCTTGACAAATGCTATAGAACCAGAGGACATCGAGTGTCAGGAAGCCAACCTGGGCAACGAATCCAGAGACAGAGAAGAGTGCGCTGAAAAAAGCAGCGATACTTGCGATGAAGACACAGACAATATAGATACGTCCAATCAGACGATGAACGGATGGGTATTTGGCACGGAGGGGAGTCAAGAACTGAAAAGGCCCTATTAATAGGGCTACACCTGCTATTCCTGCATGAATAGCTAGGATAGGAAAATGCAGCGAGACAGATGGATTAATGCGAAGTCTGCTCAAAGCCGGATTAAATAAGAGATAGGGCGTGGCAAAGTAAATGGCGACGCCAATAGCAATAATCGCCATCAAGCCCCAACTGAGTCTTCTAAAAATGCGTATGGACATGGAGAGTTGTCCCTTTCTCATAATGGAGTGTTTCCTGATCGTTCACCATGATAGTTTTCTATCAAAGGCACTTATTGAATACCTCTGCTACAACAGTATAGGACAACTCTCTTGGTATGTCTTGAACGTTTCTACGAAATCATAGAACGTTTCTACGCTCTTTTCGGAAGACGCCGGGAGTCACGCCCACACTCTGTCGGAAGTGTCGAGTAAGGTGACTTTGATCGGCAAAACCAGAATGGGACGCGACTTCATAGAGCGAGATATCTTCAGTCAAAAGGAGCCGTTTGGCGTGCTCAACACGGCAAGCGATAAGATACTCGTGCGGAGCCATCCCCATCGTTTTTCTAAAGAGTTGTGCAAAGTGTGAGGAACTTACATTGGCAACGGCAGCCAATTCAGCAACTGAGAGGTCCTGTGTACGATATTCATGCATATAGTCGAGTACATAGCGAAGCTGCGTCTTACCCAGATCGCTCGTAACTCTCAGTTCTCTTTTCTGGAGTGTACTGAAGTGCCGCAACAAATGGAGAGCGAGAGCGTTCGCGAGCGACTCAGCGTACAGTCGTGTGTTGAAGCCTGAGGAATAGAGTTCGTGCAGCAATGCAAGCCCAAACTGCTCAACATAGTGATCGTACAAAAAGGGATGAGAAAGAAGTTCTACACGGCTTGCCTCTAGGTCACTAGCTTCAACAATAGAGCGTATCAGAGCAGCATCGAAATGCAAGAAAAGGGCATCAACATCCATCGACCACCTTCCTCCCAATCCTCTCTCTGTAGACACGAAAGCATGTTCACCCTTCCTGACGAAGGTGTCAGCCAATGTGTATGGTGGCCCACTCTGTCAAGACACAGAAATAGGTTTCGATAAGAGCTACTTTTCTCCTTTTCACTCTTGTATTCTCAACACCGTTGGATCAGACCTTGTGAAAATACACTTCGGCTGGCGTCTG